>Ga0302320_10023025_pt1 | contig 12256 bp, 6 predicted proteins | sample Bog_T0_3_FD_202130 | JGI IMG/M metagenome (GOLD analysis project Ga0302320, IMG submission 202130) | Peat permafrost microbial communities from Stordalen Mire near Abisko, Sweden - Bog_T0_3 | ecosystem: Environmental > Terrestrial > Soil > Wetlands > Peat | place: Sweden: Abisko, Stordalen Mire...
GCGTCGTCTAGGCGTGACCTCTTGTTCTGATCTCCCCTACGCCTAGGATAGGACGTTGTCTGGGCCAAGAGCCATAGTGAGTTGCTGTTTCTATTTGGTTCTTCTTTCTCGTTGTTGATACCGGCAAGACCCAGCCAGATAATGATGTATGCTGGTTGGTAGTGAGAGGACTCTTAGTACCCGAAAAAAGGGCGCTGGTAAAAAAAAAGAAAATGCTGAAGTTTCTTGCTCCCCCTTAGCAGCGGGAAAGGAGTTTATCTATCTGCCTAGCTTTGGTAGATTTCCCCCAACGCAATTAAAAAAAAGAAATTCCACGAATCCCTGAGGTGGATAAGTCCGACGACTCAGCAGCAGTGCGGAATGGGCTTTCTTCTCGTCCGGTGGATCTGATCTATAGTGAGGGGGCAATACATACCAAAAGGTTATAAGATGGAAGGCTTTTCTAATAAGCTATAAGTGAGATGCAAATTTGCAAAAAATCGAGAAAAAAGAATAGGATGAGGTTACCTTGCTCAGATGAGGAGCTATGGGAAGGGATGTTGGGCTGAACCAGATCTAACTATTTGAGGCAAAGCTAATGGAAAGGGATTCACAGACTTTGAGCCGTGACATATACCGGCTAGGCCACCACCGGTTCCCTTCCCAATTTATTTTCATTTTTTCATACAGAAACAGTGTAAATACTTACCTCTCCGAACGAAGGAAATGAGCACATATTCATTCTTTATAAATAAAGAGTCCGGGGTCTTGGCAGTTGCTTTAGTTGGGACTCTTTTCAGGATATAAGCTGCAGTCTTAAGTGCTTCTCCCCAGAGTGATTCTGGCAAAGAAGTATGACTAATCATACTCCTAACCATGTCCTTAAGCGTTCTGTTTCGTCTTTCAGCCACACCATTCATTGTAGGTGAACCCGGCATGGTGTACTGTGGAACGATACCGCATTCCTCTAGGAATTTAGCCAATGGTAAAAAGATGTATAGTGATGCTAAAGGCATGGGGGTACAGTGGGAAATTGGCGAGAACTCTTTCAGGTTTGACTTCAGAATTATGGAGTTGGGACCATACGATATGGTGTTGGGCACCGATTGGATGAGGAGCATCGGACCTTGATATCAGTAAATATAAAATGAAGTTCCAGAGGGAAGGAAAAGAAGTGCATCTTTAGGGAATAAAGAGAGAAAGGGCCAGTTTATATGTGATGAAAAGAGATGACTTACTTGAGGTAGAAGAAGGAGAATTGTGCATGATAGGGCATTGGAGTGTGGTGAAATCTGAAGAGTTGAGCTCTCGCTACGCCCTGAGCCCCTTGAGGAACTCTTTCAATCCTATGAGGATGTGTTCCAGGAACCTCATAGCTGACCTCCAAAGAGAGTACATGACCATAGCATACCTCTGAAGATAAAGAACCAAGAAATTTGAAGCCCTACCGATATTCCCATGTGCCAAAATCTTAAAATTAGAAGATAATAGAGGAATTATTGCAAAATGAGGTAATTAGACCTAGCAATAGTCCCTTCCCTTTGCGGCACCGGCTCTACTTGTGAGAAAGAAAGACGGGACTTGGAGGAGATTATAGAAAGCTCAATGCCGCAACAATAAAAAAAAAGTACCCAATTCCACATATCGAAGATCTATTGGATGAATTGCATGGTGCTAAAGTGCTCTCTAAAATAGACCTTAGGTCGGGATACCATCAAATTTGAATGGCTGAGTCAGATATTTACAAAACGGCCTTCCGGACCCACCATGGGCATTTTTAATTTAGGGCCCTTCTTTTTTTTGCCTGATTCATACCTCTAATGTTCCAGTTCAAGATATTCATGATGACTTATAATCAATCCTCTTAACCCGTGTTAATCTCTTTTTATCTGAATTCTTAATAGTGGAAGGGATCACAAGCTGTTCATTCTGTGTCACACTCACTAAGAAAGCATCGTGTGATTCCTTATTCAAGAGTTCGTTCTGACAGCATGTATCCTATCCTCTATGCTTTCCCCCAATGATATCCTCCAGATATGATAGAGATGCATAATCTCCACATCAGACATCGACATAAATGGGAAATTCTCCATTAAATCACAGGTACCTGTCATAGCAATCGTATCCAGTTCCTTCATCCTATCCTGCTGCAGCGCTACCTGATGAGCTGTCAGCAATGAGTCGTGCAGAGCTTCCCTGATCTTGCTGCACTCAGCTGGCGGGGCCTGGTTGACTGGTACAGCTGCCAGTACATCTTTCTTTTTATTCTTTTTCTTCTCGCGAAGTTTCTTCTTCTGTATCATGGCTTCTATACTTTCTTCCACATCAACATACTCCTCCTTCTCGTCCTTCTTTTCCCTCTCCGAGAAAGGCGCCCTTGCTCAGCGGATCTATGGCGCTCTTGAGGTGCACTAGGCCAGTTCTCCTATCTCCTTTGGTTAGACTTGACCCACTGTAACTGAGCTAGTAACAAGAAATACCCAACTTTCACTCCGTTTGGTTAGGTTGTTAGTTACCTAGTTTGGTGAGATTTGACCGCTTAAACGGAAAGAAAGAAGCAATGATTTACCTATACCGAATAAATGACCTAGTCCCAGGTTAGACTGCCCTATAAGCCCAAGCCCTGTTTTCCTATCGAGGAAGCCTCCATCCCGAAGACAAGAAAGAAAGGTAGACTTGGGCATTCACATCCATTTGCTCATATTCTAGTTGAGTTCAGGTAGCTCTATTGCCTATCTCGCCTATATCACCTATATTCGATATTACTTTTATTAAACAGCATTTCCGGAAGAAGAAAGCCCAATATCATGGCTACTACCTCAGCGTCCCCTACCCTAGTCTCCTAATAAGTCTTAGTGCCAATCCCTGTGACTTGACCTATCCCATATACACCCCACCTTTTCTACCCATAGCAAGAAGACCATACTGTACCTGCTTGACCTAGTGTACTTTCCCAATCCAACATGCTTGATGAGACCTGTCACTGAGCTATTTCTTTTGCCTACTCTTACACACTTGTTGACTAATCCTAAGTTTCCCCTAGCTCCAAGTACTACTCTTATTCTAGTTCTGCTAAGGATAAGTGGGACTTTCAAGGCTTTGTGAGCCCGCATTTGTGGGAGCTGAGGCGGCCACATTCACTACCATCGCAGTCTGGGTCCAACTAGGAGGTCTTCCCATTTCATTATATTACATGACCACATTGAATAGGCTAGGAAAGGAATGGAATCTTCGCGTGGACAAAGAGAGAAGAGAGGGCTAGGTCAACCTTATGGATAGCGTAGCGTAAGAACGGAATAGGAAATATAACTGCTCAATGAAGCGCTCAAGAGAAGGGCCTCAGATGCGGGATGACCAATGTCACGATTGTAATTAGGAAAGGAAGCAAGGGGGATAGCTAAAAAAAGATTCATTCCAATTATGCCCCACTTTAGTTTAGGTGCCACATCAATTCGAATTCGATTTCACGGTAATTAGCTGATCATAACTCGATTGCTAATTTAAATTACTACTTTGAGTTTAGTAAGTGAAGAATAATGAAATAGATGAAGATAAAATAATAAAAGAAGCAAGAAAGATAAGCTACAACTTGTCTCGCCTGCTCAGTAATAGATAGAAGGTATCAGCGACTTCGGCATAAATAAATGGCATAAATTCATTTATCTCTTTAGCTAATATCGTATACTCAATCCTTTCGCTCCTTTTCTTCATTATCTAGCTTTCACTTCTACAATGCAACTCCTGATTCAACTACTTGCTTACAGTCTTAATGCAGTGAATGGGGTCCTGTCGAAAGCAAGAAAAGGAATGTCTTAGCGTGCCCTTACCATTATGAGTTGGCAAATCGCTTTATCTATATGAGAAATCAACTGTTCCGCCTTAGTAGACTCGGGATGAGGTTTCAGGTCGAACTGCACTGACTATTGGATTAACAGACGATGATCGTCTTCTAACCTTAGTAAACTTAACACTTACTTAATCAGACAGTCTCACATAATCTTACTTCAAGGGTCGTTATGAGGTTGAGTATAGAAAGAGTTCGAAGTTAACTTTCAAAAAGATAGATTCATTCACGCGAGACATAAGATGAAAAGGACTTTTTTCACATGCCACAGTTAGTAGACTTTCCATAAGGGCTTTTTCTTTCTTTCCTTTCTTTCATTGAATTCTTTCCCTTAGGGAGGCCGCGGGACGAGGCAGCTTTTACTTTTAGCAGGAGGTCGTCTTCTGATTATAGAGTTCTAGGCACCTTTGGAAAGCAGGGAGTGATCTCTCAATGAATAGGTCGATTTCCTGTTGCCGGGGAATGAGGAACGGGCGCTCAATATAACGGATTTCCACATAGTGGCGTCGCTTAGGAATACTGACTTCATTAGAGAGTATGTTACCATGTCCGGCTTCTTGCCTCTGCTTTAACGGGCCGATAGTTCCCAAGCAACTCCTTCTTTTTTGGGTGCACCCTGCCTAACCATCGTCGATCTCCATCCACATTCAAAAGAATGGCATAATTTTCAGAGGTTTGTATCCACTAATACCGAGGCTGACCTTTAGCTAGCCGACCATGCGTCAAAAGTCTATACAAACAGAATGATGCTAACGGCTATGAGCTTAACTTAGGCTTGGAACAGAGTTGACAAGGTCGGCTGAATCCGATACAGAAACCAAGCCAGGAAGGCAAGCCCTTCAATCCCCAATTGAAAAAGCAGTGCAAACAACCAACCAAGCAAGTTATTTGATCAATAGCAGCAGCGATATACCATACCCGGGAAAAGAAGCTTTACGTGAAGATCACAGAAAGAAGGATTTTCCTTAGTTGGAAATACGGGAAAGGCCGTGTAACAACAAATTGAGATATCTTTCGTAGCCCGGGCCTCTTCTACTCTCTGGCTAAGCCGAGCTTGTTCCTCTTTCAACAGGTTGATTTGATATTGTTGCCGAGTTGCATCTCCCATGCTAGCAGCGCAAGAGGTCACCACGGATTTTAGCTGAGCTCTGATACCAACTTGTCAGATCCTCTCTAAGATCTGACTCAGATCCAGCGGGAAGGAAAAGTAATGGAAAGAAACTTGTAATTTTAGAAGAAATTGTAAGAAAGGTTGCGAAATCAATTGTTGCTACTGGAGATTTCAATGCGTAAAGAAAGACTTTCATTGAAAGGAAATTGAAATAAAGTAGGAACGATACATCAGTTTTCATTGGTTAACCCTAAAACATCATTTCTTTCTATTTATAGGAGTTAATTGCTGCTGGTGACACGCAGCCCGTCACCCCTTCCTTTCTTCTCTTTTTTTCTATTCTCTTAGGAAGTGAATTCAGCAGTTGAGGCATAAGCAGTAGGAAAGTATTGCCCGGCGTATTCAATCCATAGCCAGAGAAGGAAGCTAGGTCAAAGCCCTAACAAAGAGGGCCCGGCCCGCTGCGCGCCTTATCTTTTTTGAATGCATGAGTTGAAGGTTGCGGCAGTGCGAAGTTTTGATTTCACCAGCCACGTGATCATCCCTCTTTTCTTTTTGCATTTCATGAAGTGTTTTTTTTATTGTTGAAACTTTTGCTTCTGGTGGCGAAGAATGCTGCTTGCGTAGCGGCAGGATATGCCCGTAGGGCCCGGCCTGCTTACCGCCCGAAAGAGGGCTAGCCAGAGGGGCTCGTCAACCTGCCTTTCTTTCGAAGCAGCGAGTGAATGAGGGAGCCAGCGTTGGGAGGAGCGAGCCTTGTTTGAAAATAAAAGTGGATGTTGGCCCATGGTAGTTAATGGGTTTGTACATTATAGTAAAGAAGACGAGAGGGGAAAAGGATCCACAATAAAATCACTTGGGACTAAAAAACGAGGCACTGGCACCCTACCTTTTCTATTCCCATGAGTTCGCGGGTAAGCAGCTAATTCGTTCTTTTACTCATCTCGGGCATCCGATGCTGGTTGACGAGATTCTCCTTATTTTATGGCTTTCCCCCGGATAACTCTATTTTTGGCCGCTTCTCTTTCATACAAGTAGCTACGTTCCTTGTCGTAACTCTTTTTTTATTTAGTGGGAATAAATGAGTCGATTTTCGTACGGAATACCGTAGACAGCAGAGAAGATTGCATCGAAGGGACGAAGGGGAATGGATAGTCATATTAAAGCTCTCCCAATTCACGTATTAATTAGAGTAAATCCGTTCTCAGAAAGTTGTAGAGCTTACGTTCTAAGAATAAAAAGGTATTTCGCACCTTGCCCAGCTAGCATTATATAGATGTAGAGATTCTCATTTTTTCCCCGTGTTCAATAGAACTGATAAAAAGCTAGGGCGTAGCAAGGATAACAGATAGAAATGATACTAAAATCGAACCTTAACAGTACCTGATCGGACCGGTACCTGATCGTTATGGTACTGGACGACCAGTTCTAGGTCTAATCAATGCTTGACTCCTTACTCATACTAGGTCTAGTTGGTAGTGAATTGGTTCACGGCTGGCTCGCTAGGAAACCTAATTGATCGGACAGTGAACTGGTGAGTGAAGTGCTTTAGAATTGGACCCAAAAAGAATATAATAAGCAAAATGGCAGATATTAAAAAATCTAAGCTAAAATGAATGAAATTTCGGAAATTGACATTGACATGTGCTTGAATTTTGATCTCTTACCTGGTAGCCGTTGCTTAAAACATATGGTCGTTTGCTCACAAGACACTTTTTCTCCCTCAAAAAAGTGAAGGACATTTGCATATGGCACATACATGACGTACTTCAATTTGAACACAAATAAACATACCAAAAAGCCAAGCTACGCGGTAACGAACGACACCATCTGTGTTGGCAATGGTAACCATCTTCGCTGCGCGCCTCATGTTGGTCATAGCTTGATTCAAACTCCACAATTATCTTGACCCTCAAATTCAAAAGAATCTCATTTCTGTTGACTTACCAACCAAAGATTTGAATTGCTCATTTACTTTGACTTCTCATGGCTTTGTGGATTGCAAAACGGGGCAGATACTACACAAAGGTCCGAGGAAGGGAGGGAACTATCCAATCACTGCTAGTTCTAGGTTTCCTCATCTTCGACTCTGGCCTATCGGAACTGTATGATCGGTGGGACCATTTGATGGATTCATTTGCTGCCTATTGCTTTGGCAAGGAAATGAGGTGTCGTATGTGATATAGTTGTAAGTTATTGAAGTTTGCCCTTAGCGGCCAAGGCTCTGGAACTTTTTACAGAGATAAGATGACTGTAAACGTACTGCTTGAAGTGGTCTCTTGTTCCGGTTGTCATACATGAAGAAAGAAAGCTTACAGTCTTCGATGGGCTTTACTTTCACTTTGCCCGGATATACCCGCCATCTTCAATGCAGGGAGGTGCTATTGCACATTCTGCTTCCTCTGTCTCCGTTTGACTGACTGGACGAATCTTTCTCTCTATTCCCAGTCCTACCCTAGCCTAGTTTAATCATACTATGCGTCTTTGCCCTTTTTATTTTTTATAGTAACAACGGATCGCGCTTAGAGCAAAAAAACAGGTATCCATTCCATATAGCCGTAAAGCGTCATTCATCTTTTTATTCTATTCCAAGGAGATGAAATGAAGTCAGCTTGGTTCTTTACTTTGCCATTTCAAAAGCACTATTCAAGTGAAGCGCAAGATCCATGACCCGACCGTCGCGGAAATCTATTTAGATCATACCGTCCAACTTTTAATAAGCACTTTCATCAGGTAAGCATGCATACATAGTTTGATGGGAAAGAGAATAGAATCAGTAGGTCCGAAACTAGTATAAGTATACCATCTGTTTTGCTTTGCTTAAGCTTAAGCTAGGAAGAATAGAGAGAATCTTTCTTTATATATATAGTGCAGATGGACTGACTTTACTACCAAAAATCCTAAGTTTCATGTTATTTCTACCAATAAATCATAAGTAAGGATCCTGAATCTAGCTATGTGAATTAAAAAATATGCTATCATAAATAAGTAGGGGTGTACATAGCTTCAGTAGTAACTAACAAATCAAAATTTTCATTCGGCTAAAGAAAGTGACAATTCAAGGTAAATGAAATTCGTTCGAATGGGTTGCAAAGATGATATGTCTCCAATTCAATGAATTGCAAGCTAAAACCAACACTTTTCCCAACTGTAGCAGTATACCCTCCTAATTAATCCTGTAGCTCTACACCTTCACAACGATCTTTGATCTCTATATAGCACAACAACAAAACCCATTGATTATTTTAACTTGTTTCCACATAACCATTTATTTACTTATTAATAATAGAAGAATATAAGAGTCAATTGAAAGAATAACCCATAATGAATCACCTGAATAACCGGAAATGCATAATTATCAGGGATTTCGCTACGTCCTCGCTATAATAGAGTTGATTCAACGCATTAATTTGAAATTAAATAAGTCAGAAAAAACATAATCCTACGATCCGATACTATTGGTCACAAAGCATTAACTCAATTATTACCCACGGTATGAATATACATTTATGAACGTGACATAAATGTCCAGCAAGATGTATGAACATTTTTTTATCATATTTAACTTGCATGATTATTCGTAAATTAGTCTTACTCAGCAACAACATAATTCCAATATAAAAATGTTAGGTCGTATTTATCACTCAACCCAATTTTATTTTTCACAAGTTCAAACGAAATAAATACTAAATTATTTTAAGTATGTATAGGTGAAGTAATAAAAATAAGGATATCACAAATTATCAATTTTATACTTTAGGTTGCACCGGGGATTCTACTTTATTTTACTCTCCTTTAAAGTACATTGAAAACTCTTTTGAATACCAAAGTACTTCAATTTGCACTTAAGCACTTATCAAATGCACACAAAAACATCAAGGCCTAATAGTTTGCTTCAATTTTGATGTTGCATTGCTGTGTTAGCTCTTTTTTCTAGCAAATGTTTCAGACTAATTTGGTCAGTTTTGATTATAAAGAAAGGTACTTCCTCTTAAATAATGTCTCCATTTGGTCACTGCAGTAAACAAAGCTAACAATTCCTTTTCATAAGTAGAGAGTCCTTGATTTCTAATGCCTAAGCTTTTACTAAGGAAGGCAATTGATTTTCTATCTTGCATCTGCACTGCTCCTATACCATATTTGTTAGCATCAGTTTCAATCACAAAAGTTTTAGTACAGGAGCTTCAGTCATAGCATTCTTTAGTTGATCAAATGCTTGTTGTGCTTCTGATTTCTCAAAAAAAGCATCATTTCTCAATTGATCAGTTAAGGGTTTGCTTATTATTCCATAATTTCTAACAAATTTGCTATTGTAACCTGTAAGACCTAGGAATTCTCTTAATTGTTTTACTTTTTTGGATATGGGCCATTTAGTGATTGCCTCAATTTGGTTTGGATCAGTAGCTATTCCTTCTTGACTAATTATGTGACCTAAATACTCAATTTTGTTGGTATCAAACTCGCACTTGCTCAACTTGGCATGTAATTGATTTTCTCTGAGGGTTTTTAATGTAATTTTCAAGTGGTCAGTATGATCTTCAAGGGTCTTGCTATAGATAAATATGTCATCAAGGAATACAAGAATATATTTCCTCAAATAAGGTTTCAATATTGAGTTAGTCAAAATTTCCTCAAAAATTTGATCTATCTCAAGCTTTTGAAAATATGAATATCTTTCAGATGTTGACTGGTGGCTGTCGGGGTTAAGTGAGATTCAATGATCAATTTACCTTTTAGGAGGTAAAGAGGAAGGTTCAGAGAATACCTGACTGAACTCATAAATTACTTGCTGCAACTGAGGAATTACCTTCACCTCTTGCTTCTCTTCAGCTTAAGTAAAGAATAGATGTGCATAAATTACCTGATTGCCCTTGTTATAAATTAAAATAAATCCAATTTCATATATTTTCAGTAAGATTTTGTTCTCAAATTTATTTATCACTATTTTCAAGTGCATGTCATTATAAAAGCTTTTTTAATTAAGAATGAATGGGCTTTATTTTTTGATTAAGAAGGGATTTGGGCTAGCCACCCTTAATTACGTTCTTTTAAGAATAAATATATTATCTAATATTATAGCGTCCTTATAAAAGCCAAATAAATGCAATGTGCGCAATAATTTTGCTAGTAATACACTGTACCGTTGGAATAGAATTAAGTCCTTCCTATTAATCTTTTTCAATAACGTTTTTTTACAATTAGAAACTTTATGATTCAAGTTTCATTTCACAATTTCTTTGAGCAATCATTGCAATCAAATTGGGATTTGCTCCTTTATGTAGGGTGCACCGCAACAAAGGAGGCAGACGTCGAAGTATTTAGGAAGATCGTCGCGAGTGCACTGCACCACGTGGGACGAACACTTCTCTAAAGGTAGTACTCGTGATCTCATGGGTCAACTTCGACTTATATAATGGATGAACACGACAATCTTGGAGCAATAACCAGATAAATTTGACATTGAGGCTTAGCAACACGGTTCTCCAAATTACTGTTTGATTTCTTATCTCATATTTTATATTTCTTTTATTTATAATAGGCTCAAATTTCCAACATTTACTTCCTTCCTTACATCTAACTCTCCTTGACACAGCCTAACCTCTGCAGTAACTTCTTAAACTTGAAGTGAAATATCTTTACCTGGCTGAATTTTGCCTTTTTTCCAATCAATGAGTATAGGACTAAAACCAGATAACCGATCCATACCCAAAATTGAATCATATCCTTTTAGATCTCACACTCTTACTTTACCCTCAAATTCATGATCTTGTAGCTTAAATTTGAGTGCTTCACACTTAGCTTCAGGCAAAAGTTTAGTATCACTAGCAGTTTGACTCTCATTGGGATAGTTGGTGTTAATTTGATTTATGCATTATGTACCACAGTAGGGTTTACTAAACTCCCTTTGAACTGAAGGATTTTACTGTAATTCTGACTGCTGGGTGCACACATTGAAATTACAGCCTGCTCACAATCTTCTTCACTTATCTCATGCAACTCAGATGGTTCTTCCATTTCCTCTTTGTCACTACTCTCACTGTCCTCATCCAGTTTACCACCCTCTAGTACATGTATGCCTTTGGTACTACACTTGTAACCTAAATGATACTTTTTACCACACTGAAAACATAACCTTAATGCCTTCCTTCTTTTGTTCTAGAGTAAAAAGCATTGAATGAGTCATTCAGTTTATGTGTAGGCAAGGTGCTTGATGATTTTGATCAATTACATCTTTTCCCTTGCCTTAGTATTTTCAAAAGTGGAGGGCTCTTATATAATTTGGATTTTGCTTTCCTGGCTTTCTTGCACCATCTCAGCTTGCCTAGCATATTTTAGGTAGGGACAGCCTTTATAAAAATTATTGATAAGACTGAACAAATTGATTAACTAACGAGGAATTCAAAGGAATCGAGTCCCCTCTGCCCAAGAGAACGAAGCCAATTGGACCTGAAGCAAACCTTGACAAAACAACAAAGCCCAAATTCACCACAACTAAGAATTTGATTTTAAGGACATTGACCCGAAACCAAGACAAGAGAAACTGAAAGCTTCATCCAACCGAAATTGACCTCAATAAGAAATGAACCAACCGAAACAACATGAAAGCAAAGCAAGACCCACCCTGAATTTTGACCAAAATAACCAAAGCTGAAAAAGAGGAGACCCAAAATTGACTCGGAATTGTGTGTTCCTTACACCTGCCACAATACCCCAAATCAATACCGACACCGACAGAGGGAATACATGAGGTATTATCAATAATATAGTAAGATATGTGCTCTGGTCAAGAAACCTACCAATTGCCTCTCCGCAACACACTGTTGAGTCGTTCAAGAACACTATCATCTGCCAGAGAGATCTCATCTACCAGAAAGAGATCCCCCCCCCGGACCTGACTTAACGTCTCTATACTTATATAGCCGTGCAAATGCCAGGTCAGCCTCGCGCCTCTTAGCCTCCTTGTCTCTGCTACGAAGCATATCCCTATCCTCTGACACATTTATCTCATTAGATTTGACATGTTTCTCCTTCCTCTTACCATTTGGGTCCGCTCTTCTTCGTCACCTTTCTTCTTTACCCAATTGGAAATAGCCATAAGTTCTTTTTCATGGGTAGACAGACCCTTGCTCTTTACCCCTAAAGCTTTGCTTAAGTAAGCTATTGGTTTTTTGATCTTGGGATAAAACAGCTCCTATTCCATTCTAAGAGGCATCTTTCTCTATGGTAAAGGGTTTTTTAAGTCCGGTAGCGGGTGCCCATTGCCTTTTTTTTCACTTCTCAAAAGCTCTCCTAGCTTGTTCACTCCACATGAACTTCCCCTT
>Ga0302320_10023028_pt1 | contig 12255 bp, 13 predicted proteins | sample Bog_T0_3_FD_202130 | JGI IMG/M metagenome (GOLD analysis project Ga0302320, IMG submission 202130) | Peat permafrost microbial communities from Stordalen Mire near Abisko, Sweden - Bog_T0_3 | ecosystem: Environmental > Terrestrial > Soil > Wetlands > Peat | place: Sweden: Abisko, Stordalen Mire...
GCGCGGAAAGCAGGGCGAGATCGGTGGTCGCACGCCGGTTTGATACTCTGCTGCGATCAGTTGTCTCATCCAAGATCACGAGGAGTACGGAGATCGAGTCCGAAAGCAACAATCCGGTAGCGCCTCCTCCACCACCTCGTCCTGCTCCGCCGGACGCAGAAAACCCAAGGCGGACGACGAGGCGATTTATCGACGAGGATACCCCCGAATTTGTGCCGCAAATGCTGGCGCAACTCGAGGATGAGCTGTCGCGCTCGCGAATGCGCGAAGCCTTCTGGATCTCGGTCATTGTCCACATCGTCCTGGTGCTGCTGGTAATCTTTTCGCCGGAGTGGCTGCCGAACTGGGCACAGCCGCATCTTCTGCGCGCCGAAGATCTGGCAAGGGCCAAGGAACCGACCTATCTCGCATTGCCCAGCGACCTGCAGAGACCGCCGGAGAAGGTTCGGGCGGACAAGTTGAGCGACAAGAACCGCATTGCCCAGACCACCCATCCGATCGACCAGAAGACGCTCGATGCGCTTCGCGAGGCCCGCCTGCGCGGCAACCAAACGCCTCCAGGACAGCAAGCGGCGCCGCAAATGCCGCAACAACAGCAATCGCAATCGCCCGCCAACGCGCAATCGGCAATGAACAGCTTTCCGCAGCAGCGTGTACAACCCGAGGAACAGCCGCGCGAAAATCCATTCCGGATGCCTAGTTCGGCCGGTGACGCTATTGCCCAGGCAGCCCGCAATGCTCCGCGCATGGGTACCAGGGGCGGCGGTGGCTCGGGATACGGAACGGGCGCCACGGACCGCAATGCGAAAATGGGTCCATTTGACGTATTGAGCGACACTCAGGGGGTTGATTTCGGCCCATACTTGTCGCGCGTCCTGCAATCTATCAAGAGCAACTGGTATAACCTGATTCCCGAAGAAGCCCGCTCGCCTTTAATGAAGCACGGCAAAGTGGCCATCCGATTTCTCATCACGCCCAACGGCAAAGTTGCCGGCATGTATATCGAGGCACCCTCGGGAGATGTGCCTCTCGACCGCGCTGCCTATGGAGGAATCACTGCCTCGGACCCATTCTCCCCGCTGCCGCACGAATTCCACGGTCCTTATCTGGCCCTGCGGATCACCTTCTTCTATAACCCGAAAACTGGCGAGATGGAGCAATACGAGTAGCTCTGTCTCGGGCAATTGCGTGCGCCTTCGCGTAGAATTTATCGCGATGCCTATTCTGAATCGTCAGCCGGAAACGCCATACATCATGGGGCTCCTGATCGTCCTTGGATTGATCATGGCGGCCACGGCGATTCGTTACTTCCCTTTTTTCCTCGATCAAGTGTTTGGTGTGCGGTGAGCGTCCCTCAGGCTCCGCTCGTGGTTATTGCCGGACCTACGGCCAGCGGTAAGTCATCGCTCGCCCTTGCGCTGGCTTTGCGCTTTGGCGGCGAGGTGATCAGTTGCGATTCCGTTGCGGTGTATCGCGAATTTGAAATTGGCACGGCGAAACCCTCACGCGACGAACGCGCCCTTGTTCCCCACCATCTGATCGACGTTGTCGCCCCGGACGCCTATTTCACGGCAGGCGAGTACGCGCGGCGGGCGCGGACGGCGGCCCAGGAGATCACCGCTCGCGGACATTTGGTCATCGTCTGCGGGGGAACCGGGCTCTATCTCCGCGCGATGCTCGACGGATTATTTGCCGGCCCGGAACGCGACGAGCCGTTGCGCGAACGGCTGCGCGGGCGCAAACGCTCGGGCGCGCTGTGGCGGCTGCTGCGCAGGCTTGACCCGGAAGCTGCCGGACGCATCCACGCGAACGATGAGCCTAAACTGATTCGCGCCATCGAAGTGTGTGCGGCCTCGGCAAGGCCTATGAGCGAATTGCTGCGCGATGGCCGCGATGCGATTCAGGGGTACCGTGTATTGCGCCTCGGCCTCAGTCCGGAGCGCGATGCGCTCTACGATCACATCAACCGGCGCTGCGTTGCGATGTTTGAACAAGGCTTACTGGAAGAGACGCGCGGCCTGCTGGAGCGTTACGGCCTGGACGTTTTCCCCATGCACTCCCTGGGGTACCGGCAAGTGGCTGAGCACCTGCGCGGCGAGTGTTCGCTGGACGAGGCCATTGCGCACACGCAGCAGGGCCACCGCAACTACGCCAAGCGCCAGTTGACCTGGTTCCGGCGCGATCCCGAGGTGCAGTGGCTGGAGACCTTCGGCGCGGAGGCCGTTGACCGTGCTGCGGAAGCGGTCTGCGAATTCATCGGCTATTGAAGCTTCCGCGATCTCGGTCTTTAAGCTCAGAGCCGCCCGCAATCTCGGGTGGCCCATGCCAGCGTTCTTTTGGCTAACGTGGGATTGCAACGTCCTTCACCCCGGCAACGGTTTTGTTTCTGCAGTTGGAGTTGTTCTTGTTCGAGGGCTTCGAGGCGGAAACCCTCCCCGCCGTGTATCGTTCTGATATGGCAACTTTGGAATGGCCGGAAACGGGTTGGGAGCGTGCATGCCCTACATCTACATAGATAAAGTCCTCAATGAACTGCGCACTGAGCTGCTGGCAGCCATGCATAACGCCATCGAGCGCGAGTTACGCAACGGCAAGGTGGACGTAAAGCGGCTCTATCGCGCCTTCAATCGGGCAGCGGCGGGCCAGTGCTCGAACCCGGTGCATATCTCGGACAAATGCATGGAAAACTTCACTGGGAAGGTGAAAAAGACTCGCGCTGAGACTCCAGAGGAATGAACGAACCATCCTGCGAATCGCAATTCCGCACACTCGCGAGGCCGCTTATTTCTGGCGGAAGAAGTACTCCAGAACCAGCAGAGCCAGCTCCGGCTCCGCCTCAAAAGTTGCATAACTGAAAGGGTTCAAGAACGGAGTGTCCGCCGGCAATCCATCCAGATTCCTAAAGCTCACGGCGGCTCCGTCGAACTCGCGGCTTGAGATCGTGCGTTCGCTAATGTTGCGGATGTTTGTATGACGCCGGTCCGCTGCAATCCTGGCGTACATATCGCGAATCACGAAACGGGAACCTTCAATGACTTGAAGAAAATCCCCATTTTTATGCAGCAGCATTCCGGTAACGCCTAGGTGGCTTTCATGCTCCGCACATTCGCGCTCCAAAGCCGCGAAATCGCCGTCGGTCATCGCGGCTGTCGCGGTGCTGAAGAAAGTAAGTGAGCGCATGGGGCAATGGTATCGTGAGCGCTATTCCCTGACAAGGATTTCAGAGAACGCCCCACGACGGGTTTCGGGCATGAGAGAATCTTTGTGCAATGACGAGTACACAAAAAACTGCTTTTAAGAAACGTATGAACCATCACGGGTTGACGGAACAGCAAAAGCTTCGGCGCATCGTCGAATCGTTTTCCAACGTAAGCGTGATGGTGATGGCCGACCTGATCGCCGATGAATTCATCTCCGGCGAAATTGCCCGCGTCTCACGCGAAGCCCCGGTGTTGATTCTCAAACATCGCGAGCGCGTGTTGATTCCCGGCGGCGGCGCCAATGCCGTGATGAATCTCGCGGCCCTCGGTGTCACCGCGTTGCCGGTTGGACTGGTTGGCGATGACGAGGCAGGCCGGGCTCTGCTTCAAATCTTTCGCAAGAACAAGATCTCGGTCAGCGGAATCTCCAAGCTGAAGGGTCACGTCACCACGATGAAGACCCGGGTGCTGGCCTATTCCGCGCACTCCTCGCGCCAGCAGGTTGTGCGCATTGACCGCGAGTGCGAGTTGCTGAAGGATACGCATCCCACGCTGCTCGAACTGATATCCTCGGCACGCGAATACGTTCCTGCCGCCGACGCCGTGCTTCTTAGCGACTACGGTTATGGCGCGGTCTCGCCGCGTCTTTTCAACTGCGTGAGAGCGAAGGGCTTGATGGGCGAAACTCCCGTAACCCTCGACAGCCGCTATCGCATGTTGGACTACGAGGGCGTGACGGCGGCCACTCCCAACGAAGGCGAAGTCGAGGAGGCGCTGCAGATCAAGATTGGCGATGACCGCGAAAAGCTTACCGGGGCAGGCGCGTCGCTTATGAAGCAGATGAAGCTTGATTCGCTGGTCATCACGCGTGGCGGCGATGGCATGGTGGCGTTCCAAAAGAAGAAGAAAGCGCCGCTGGAAATTCCGGTCTACGGCCACAATCAGGTGGTGGACGTTACCGGCGCCGGCGACACGGTGATTGCGACCTTTACGGCTGCTTTGGCAACCGGAGCAGATACCATAAGCGCAGCCAAGCTGGCAAATTTCGCGGGCGGCATCGTAGTGATGAAGCGCGGCACCTCCACCGTGAGCCGCGCCGAATTGCTAGCGGCCTTGGAACAGTAGCCTAAAGCGGACGGGAGCGTTTCTTGGGACGGATCGTCGAGCGCGGAGAGTTAGCGAACGTTGTGCGGGGCTGGCGCGAAGCAGGTGAATCGGTGACCCTCGCCAATGGTTGCTTCGACCTGCTCCACGTTGGTCATGTCCGCTATCTGCAAGGCGCAAAATCGCTTGGTGGAAAGCTCGTAGTCGCCATTAATTCAGACGAGAGCGCGCGCCGCCTGAAGGGGCCACAGCGCCCGGCCATGCCGGAGTTGGAGCGCGCCGAAATCGTCGCAGCCTTGGAATGCGTGGATGCCGTAGTGATCTTTAATGAGCCGGATGTCCGCGCCTTGATTCGCGAGATCAAACCCAATGTTCAGGTAAAGGGAACCGATTACACCCGCGACAGCGTCCCGGAGAGGGATGAGGTGGTCGCTTACGGCGGTCGCGTCGAGATTGTCGGCGACCCCAAGGATCATTCCACCACGGAACTGTTGGGAAGAATAGGAAAGTAACTTTCATGGAGTCAGCCGCTCCAAAAATCACGTCGCGAACATGGAGTCTCCGCAGACTCCGTTTTCGTTTGGATCTGCCTTGCGAGTAAATCCTGTAAGTCCAAAGCTGAGCACGCGAGCCTTGATTGTCCGCCTGGGCGCGATGGGCGACGTGCTGCACGCCCTGCCTGCCGTGGCCATGCTGCGCCGCGCTCTGCCCGAGGCACGGATCGGATGGGTGATCGAACGCCGTTGGCGCGAGCTGCTGTGCGCGCCCGAGGTCGAACTGGAAGGCTCGCGGGGAGTTGGACGTCCCCTCGTGGATGAAGTACATCTGGTGGACACTCGTGCCTGGCGCAAGCGGCTTCTCGGTGCCGAAACCCGGCGCGATTTTCTCGCCGCCGCCCGCGGTCTGCGTTTGCGGAAGTATGACGCGGCGCTCGACATGCAGGGTTCGATCAAGTCGGCTGTGGTGGCAAAGCTGTCAGGAGCGAAGACCATCCTCGGATTTCGTGAGCCGCGCGAACAGGCTGCTCGCTTGTTCTATGACTCCCTTGTGGACGGACGCGCCGAACACGTGATCGAAAAATATGTGGAAGTAGTGCAGACCTGGTTGGAGGAGATCGGCCTTTCGCGCGCGACCTCGACTTTGCAACCCGGTACCGCGCTGCTGCCGCGCAACAAGGCAAGTGAATCGCGCGTCCATGCCGCGCTGAAGTCCATGGGACTGGAACGGTCGGCGTTGGCGATTCTCAACCCTGGCGCCGGCTGGGGCGCGAAGCAATGGGCGCCCGCCTGCTACGGAGGGCTGGCAACCCGACTGGCCTCGCGCGGAGTGCGCTCGGTGATCAACTACGGACCTGGCGAGGAGAGCCTGGCGCGCGAAGCCGTGGCCTCCAGCAATGGAAATGCCGTGGCGCTTTTCAGCTCACTCAGCGAACTGATGGCGCTGGCCCGCCGCGCCGCACTTTTTGTGGGAGGCGACACCGGGCCGATGCATCTGGCAGCCCTGCTGGGGGTAAAGACGGTTGCGCTCTTCGGGCCCACCGACCCGGCCAGAAACGGCCCTTACTGGGCTGGCACCCGAGTCTTGCGCGATCCTTCGAGCGTTACCAACTACAGCCACAAACGCGCCGAGGATTCCGGGTTGGAGAAGATTACCGTGGAGCGCGTCATGGCTGAGATTGATGAATTGCTCGACTGATCTTCGGTGATTGAATCCGCGCGGCCAGCAGACCATTTCTCGCCCTTCAATGCCGTAGAATATCTACAGCGACTCTGCGCAAAGGATGATATGGACTGGGGACGGGTAGCCAAGAGAATTCGCGTGCCGCTCGGATTCCTGTTCGCGGCGTTTTTCCTGTGGCGTGCCGAGCCGGAGTGGTGGTCGCTCGGGATCGGATCAGCCGTGGCCTTGGCGGGGGTCTGGGTTCGCGCCATTTCCAGCGGTCATGTGAAAAAGAACGAGGAACTCGCAACCACCGGGCCGTACGCTTACACGCGCAATCCTCTCTATTTTGGATCGATCGTGATTGGGATCGGCTTTGCCCTGGCTGCGCTGCGCTGGGAGATTGCGGCAGTCTTGGTAATCATGTTCGCCGCGATCTACGTTCCGGTGATTCGCGGCGAAGAAGAGTTTCTGAACGGGCATTTTGCAAATTACGCAGACTACTGCGCCCGTGTGCCAAGGCTGCTGCCCAGATTGCAGGCTGGCAGCGAGGGACGGTCGCGCTTCTCTCGCGAGCTCTATTGGAAGCATCGCGAATACAATGCCTTGCTCGGAACCTTGGCGGTCATCGCCGCGCTGGTAGCCAAGCGGATTTGGCTGGCGCGCTAGCGTTTTAATGTGCTGTCATTCCGAAACGCAGTGAGGAATCCCAGCGCCGCTCAAGTATCCCCTAACAGAATCAAAGGCACTTCGGCCAGTCCCCCACCAGATAGTTCCTAACGATGTGGCCTCTATAGCAGTTCCAGGGCTGGCGTGCCTGATAGACCCGAACTCAAAACCCTTCTGTCTTCAGGATATCAAATTGGAGAGGCGATTCCCTCAGTGGGCGGAGAAATCTATGTGGAGTGGAATCAAATAGTTAGGGATTAATTACAGGATTACGGACTTGACAGGGTTGCAATCCCACATCTGCTAACCACGGCAGATGTGGGGCACCGTCACCTATATACACCCCCACCCCCTATATATCCCGGTAAAAAATTGAATATAAAAGGGTTAAGGGCTAGGCTTCACAGGTTGAAGTTCAATAGCAAGTTCAAAACTGCCTGCGGGAATAGCTTGGCTCCGGTCCCACAATCGCCAAAAGAAGGCGGTTGTGGGCCACCTGTGGTTCTATTTTCAGGATAGCAAATTCGAGGGGGTATTCCATCACTTTGGATAGCGCTATATGTGTCTTATAATCATATAGTTGGGTGAAATTTTCGAAAATTATCGCTTGACACGGCACAAACGGGTGCGTTTTCCGGGTGCGAACGTGCGATTGTGTGTCCATCCGCAGAGTTCTCGGGTGACCGGCGCTTGCCCGGAGAGCATCCAAGATTCAGATGCGGTTGCAACGAGGTGCGACGTGAATCGAGAACGGGCGCTGAAGGTTGTATTGGTGGTGGTCGGATTGCTCTTTTCGGCCCTGGTTTATCCGATGATCAGCTTTGTACGGCAAGAGCCAGCACTGGCGATGATGCTCAGTGTCTATGTCACGCTCGGTATTTTCTTGCTGCTTGCGTCACGCAACCCATCCGCGAATCGCAGCCTGATCGCTTTCACGGCATGGTCGAGCCTTGCACATGCCGCACTTATGGGGATGCAGGCATTCAGCAACATGATCGCGCGCAGAGAACTCGTGGGCGTGACGGTCTTCGCTGTCATCGGTGTAACCCTGATTGGACTTGCGCCAGCAAAGCAATCGACAGATGCAGATCGAGTGTCAAGGTTGGCGGCGTAGGTTCGGAGTGTGGGTGGGAAGTCCGAAGCACACTTCGGGTTCGCTCGTCACTCGCTCGCAATCTACTTGGGATTTGCCTTTAGAACAGCTCTGCATGCCTTGGAATGCTGGCCGAGACTTGGCCCAACCACAGTACTTGAGTCGGTGCAAATCTTGCGCTTCCAATTCAAAGCCAAGTTACCACTCAACTTCTCCAGGCGATCCTTCCCGGTAGTTGAATCAATCGAATATCGGTAAACATCATCGTCGATCTTTCCGGTCTTGGTATTGCGCGAATGAAACCAACTCCCAACCGCGAAACCGCCATCTGCGGTTGGGAGAATCGCAAACACTTGGTCCACCTCATCGTCCGTATAGGGTGCGCCAACATCTCCGTACGAGACGACTGCACCCGGCTGCGGATAATTGGCATCCTTCGTGCTGTTTGACCACCGCGCCCTCCATCCGACTCCTTTTGTGAAGTGGAACACAGTAAAGAGCTTTACCGGCTCACACTCATAACAATGGGAGTAGGAAATCGCCAGCTCGTTTTGTTTTTGTCCGATCCAATCTAAGAGTTCCACAACGTAACCGCTGACCAGCACTCGGCTTTTGCCTGTTGTCAACGAGACATTGTAGATAGTCCATCGATCAGAGGCCGGAGTTGGCGCATCACCATCCCTTGAAGCGGTCATCACAAGAGCAAAGCCATCTTGTACGCCGACCTCACGAATCGCTGTAATAGAACGGTCATGCAGCGCACGACGTACCGCTGTCATTGTTGTTTTGTCCGACTCCATATTCACCCAGGAAAATTCCGCCGGAGTGGTGGCCTGACTAGGCTGTGCGAACAATAAACATATCGTTGAAACGAGGACAAACGCATTTCTCATTATCTTCGCCATGGACAATAGCTGCATAGCAGGAATCGTAGTCGAGCGCGGAGCTAAGCTCAACAGATTCCTGTTGCATCATCGCCATTGCGCTCAGTATCCCGCTCGGGAGAGCCGAACGCTCAGCCTATAACTGTTGAATTAGGTGGTCGGAATCATCCGACGCCGCTGCAGGAGTTATTCCCGAGGCTCCGAGTTCTCGTCGTAGCCACTCCACTCTCCGCCTCCACGCCACAGCAAGCACACAGCCAATGCTGATCAGTCCGGCGCTCAGCCCGATCCACAATCCATGCACTCCCCAACCGCGTCCAAAGCAGAGCCACGCGCCCAGCGGCAGTCCGATCAGCCACCAGCCCACAAAGTCCGTAATCATGGCAATGCGCGTGTTGCCGGAGCCGCGCAGCGCGCCGATGGCCGTCACCTGCACGCCGTCAAAGAATTGGAAGACCGCGGCAATCGCCAGCAGCGAGACTCCGACCTTCGCGACCTGTGGATCGTAGGTGAAAATGTGGACAATCGGTAGCGGCAGGGTCCACATCACGATGGCCGAGCAGCTCATGAAGCTCGCGCTCAAGGCCATGCCGCTCCAGCCGCGTATGTTGGCGGCCTCTGCGTCGCGCAGTCCAATTGCGTTACCCACTCGCACGGACGTTGCCTGCGCCACTCCGAGCGGCACCATGAAGGTAAGCGATGCCATGGCGAGCGCGATCTGGTGTCCGGAGACGGCAACGGCTCCCAGCCGTCCTGCGGCCAGGGTGGCTGCCGAAAAGACTGCCACTTCAAGCGCGATCTGGGTCATGGCCGGCGCGCCTAGGCGTGCGATTCTGACGATGCGGTCGAAATAAAATTTGCCGGCATAATGCAGCAGATGCCAGTGCTCGCGGCGATCGCGCCAAGCCATGTAGGCGAGCAGCACGCACATCATGTAGGTTCGCGCCAGGGCGGTTGAAATCCCCGATCCGGTCGCTCCCAGGGCGGGTAGCCCGAAGTGTCCGTAGATCAGCGCGTAGTTGCCCGCAAAGTTGACGATGTTGGCCGAAACCATGGCAAAGGCCACCACCTTTACCCGGTGGGTGCCCTGCAGGAAGACGCGCATGGCCACAAAGACCATCAGCGGCGGCAATCCAATGGCCATGGCGTAGAGGAATGGAATCGCCTGCCGCACGATTTCAGGAGCAATCCCCATCGGCGTGAGTATCCAGCCGCTCGCAACCACTCCCAGGGCACACAGCACGCCCAGAGGCAGCGCCAGTTGCGCTCCGGCCCACAGGGTTCGGAAACATTCGTCGATGCGCCCAGCGCCAAAGTCCTGCGAAATGATGGAGTCGGTTCCCAGCAGCAATCCTTCGCCGATGATGGCGAAGACCACAAAGACCGCCGAACCCAGGCTGACCGCGGCCAGCGCCGTCGGTCCTACCCGGCCAATCATCGCAACGTCCACAAAGTTCATGGACATCCAGCCGACTTCGCCCATCACGATAGGGACGGCCAGACGCAATAGCGCAGGCATTTCGCGACGGATTTGCTCGAACCGGATCATCTGACGTTTTCCTGAAGCTTCGTCCCACAAACGCAGCAAAGGCCCCCGCGGCGGCGGAGGCCTACACTACTCCCGGCTACGCGCGGAGCGCGCCCGGTGTGATCGCTTCAATTAACCTTTCGTGACTTTGCCGCTACGCAAACAGCCCGAGCAAACGCGAATTTTCTTCGTGTTCGTGGTGCCTGCAACCTTGGCCTTCACCGGATGCAGGTTCACGTTCCAGCGGCGGCGGGTCTTATTGTTGGCGTGCGATACGTTATTGCCGAACTGCGGACCTTTGCCGCAGACTGAACAAACCTGTGCCATGACTAACTCCAAATTTTGGAACCGCTTGGGCTTTCGACCGCTGCATGACTGTCCGACCGGACCAGTGCAGCATGGGTGCAAACCGTAAGGCGCAACCCAGAAAAGAAACGCGCGGAACCTGAAATGAACAAAAGAGGCTGGTCGCCAAAGTCTGATTCTACAAGAGCTTGTGCATTTCAGCAACCCGGCAGTCTTGGGCCGCCCAGCCGTTTACTCCTTGCGAGCGGCATCCCGCCCAAAAATTGCTGCGCCCAAGGCTCCGCCGAGGGCGCTGAAGATCACAAAAAATACTGCCGCCACGGCCAGAAAAAACAGCACCATGATGACCAGTCCGTGGTCTGTGGCAATGTAGCCCTGAAACTGTTCCATTGCCTGGTGTACTGCGGGATCGGCTGTGGTAGCGGTAGCTTCCGCCAGCTTTTCGCGGAAAGCGGTTCGTAACTCCGTGCGCTCGTTCGACGCAAAGAGCCGGAATGCACTGAGGATTGCCAACATTCCGAATCCCCAGCTCCCGGCCAGGAGGCCGAGTTTTGCGCCCATCCACGGCGTCACCGTACGATACCCGGACCGGCGGCGGTACAGCGTGACCGCCAATCCTCCGGATGCAAACATGCACAGCACGGCCAACGGAACAATCGGGATCGAGGTGCCAACCGCAGCCAGCAGACCCGCCACCATCGCCGAGCTAAGAGCCGCGCGCCAGACTAATTTATTTGCCGGACGTGCAGGGCCGATGCCTTCCGGCGGCTTCACTTCAAGCGCACGGTGCTCGAATAACATGGGTTCCGCTGGAGGCTGCAGATCTTCGGGAGTTCCCGGCGGAAGCGGCTCGGTTACCGGGGCTGTCGGCGGGCGCACTGGAACCTTAATCTGTGGCGCATGACATTTCGGACAGAAGGGCCGCCCGTCTTCCACCACCGCCCCGCATTGGCTGCAATCGTGCTCCACCGTTCAAAAGTTAACAGTCCGATTGCCATGGAAGCAAATCACCATCCGGGAGCGGAGACCGGCGGGTGGCTCACATCCGCCCTGCAATTGGGCGAATGTGCAGTAAAACGCGGGGTAAGCAGGATCGACGCCGAGCACTACGATGGCTGCTTACCGGCATAGTCGTCATCGTTTTTGCCTTTTCCCATATGCACGTAAACCAGCGAAAACTCCGAGCCCTTGCCGTTTGGTTTTACGGTCACCACGTGTTGATTGCCTTCGGTTCCCACCTTCAGGGCGATCTCGGCGGAGTGGTTGTGCGGTTTGCCGCAACTCACCGGGCTATCTATGCCGCGCCCGCTTCCAAGTTCAACGTCCTGACCGCCGCCCTTGCATTCCAGGACCGCGCCGTAGCTACCCAATTTATCGCGATAGAAATTCAGAATTTTTTCCGGGGCATCGCCGGAGGTAAATTTCAATGCCACCACATTCAGTTTCAAGAAGGGCATATTCAAACTTACGTGCGCCCGGTTCTTCTCGTCTCCCGTGCCGTGCTTCTGTTGTGCTCCGGGATAGAGGGGCAATCCTGAGTCGTTGGCCGCCGACCCGGTGTCCACCTTGAGGCTTGCTCCCGGCGCCTCGATGCTGACTTTTTTGTCTTCGCCGCTACCCTGGTTGCTGATTTTGCACCCCGCGACTGTCAGTGCACCGCACAGCGCCGCTATCCATAGCGTCCGCAGCATTTTCGTTGTCATAGCATCCTCGGTAGTCCTATGCGCGCGACTCCGCTCACGGGCAAGCCCGCTGCATAAGCCATGATACGCAAACTGGCCTTCCTCGGTTCCGCTCTCGTCGAAACCTCGG
>Ga0302320_10023032_pt1 | contig 12254 bp, 14 predicted proteins | sample Bog_T0_3_FD_202130 | JGI IMG/M metagenome (GOLD analysis project Ga0302320, IMG submission 202130) | Peat permafrost microbial communities from Stordalen Mire near Abisko, Sweden - Bog_T0_3 | ecosystem: Environmental > Terrestrial > Soil > Wetlands > Peat | place: Sweden: Abisko, Stordalen Mire...
AAGGAGCCGAACGGAGCCTAGAGTTCGCCGGGAAATGAATGTCGAACCGGTGGTCCAGCCGAAGGCTGCACCGCATTGCTTTTGGGGTGGGGCGTTACGGGGCGGGAACGGCCCCGTATGGATGGGAAGCGAAGAACGCCAGTTTCACCGGCGGTCGCAGCGGGGGAAGGGCGGAGCATCCTTCCCCGAAAGAATCGTGTATTGATCGCAGATTATGGCTGCACTCACGTACAGATCCGAACGGTGTCTAATCTTGGTTGGAAGCCTGGACCAACCCCAGAGATTTGGGCCATCTGACAGGCTTTCGACCTCCTTATTGATCATTCAAATTTACTTTCCGCTGATATCGAAAAGGCGGTAGACTATGTTCACAGATCATTTAAGATTGGGGATTATTCCATGCGAGCCTTCGTTTTTGGAACCCTTTTAGTTGCCTCTGTTAGCGTGTTTGGACAAGCTGCGGACACTGCAAAGCAGGTTTACGACTCGTCGCAGAACTCTGTCTTTCTGATCTACCTTAACGATAGTTCCGGTTCACCAACGGCCCTTGGGAGCGGGTTTCTAGTCGGCACGCGTATGCTGGCGACCAATGCACATGTTGCTAACGCGGGCAGCCCGGTTCTTTCGGTGGGGCCTGTCCGTATTCCTCTTAAGGTGCTCCGTACTGACGAGGAAAACGATCTGGCGCTTCTTACCATAGATGCAGACCTGTCTTCAAAACCGTTGCTCCTATCTACCTCTGCAGTTTCGCCCGGCGAGCAGATCTTTGCAATCGGAAACCCTGAAGGCCTCGAGAAGACCATAAGCCAAGGGATAGTTTCCGGATTGCGAAAGAAGGACAATCGCGACCTAATTCAAATCACCAGTCCAATCTCGCATGGCTCATCAGGTGGACCGATCTTGAACGCAAAGGGAGAGGTAGTTGGCATTGCGGTTGGGGTTTTGGAAGACGGACAAAATCTCAACTTTGCTGTTCCAGTTGTTTACCTCAAGGCGCTGATTGAGAACAGCAGCCATAGAGCCTCCGGAATTGACCCGAAGGTTTCGGTTGCCGAAGCGAAAGGATTGCAGGACCAGAGAAGCCGCCTTGAATACTCGAATGATCCCACTTCCGACTATCAACAATTCGGCCATCGGATCAAACAGATCATGGCTGACGTTCTTCGGGATTCCAATAGTGAAGAGGCACTAACTGACGTAGCTTGCCTCGGAACGAAATCCCTCGACTTCAGTGACGCCGGGATCGCCGCTGCGAAGAAGGTAAATCAGTTAAAGCCCTCAGCCGGCCACAAAGCACTCCTATCCTACCTTCTGCTCGACCGCGCACAAACAGAGAACTTCGTTTCGCTTCTTAGCGAAAAGGACAGTCCCCGTCAAGCTGAGGCGGCGGCTGTCTCCAAGAAATTCTTCGAGGATGCGGCTCGAGAAGCGGCCGATTCCAGGAGGCTCGCAAAAGGAACGGATTACCTGCTTGCCAGTTTTGTCCTTGGCGGAGCGAAGGACAATGAGGGTGCGTACACCGAAGCTGCAATGATCCAGACTCCCGTTGCAAATGGGAACCTCACGGTCTGCGGCGTAGATCTTGTTCAGCTCGCATACAAGAATCTTATCGACGAAACCGCCAAAGCAAAGAAGCCGGAGGAAGCTGAAAGGTGGTTCCGCCAGTATGCGGCAAAATATCAGCCGACGGGCTACGATTGGGACATTGAGGGAGACCGTAGAGAAGAGGCAAAAGACTTCTCCGCAGCCGCTGATGCATACGAAAGGGCCGCGGCAGGTGGCGACTACTATGCATACGACGCCTGCTATGCATCCGCAGATCGCTACAAACAGCAGGTTACAGACCAAGTTAATGTTCTCGCTGATGGCAGAAAATGCGTTGAAGGCTCCGTCAAGAACACGAACAAGGACACAGAGCACTTTTTTAAGCAGGCCCTTCCTGTGATCTATCGGGATATGGCGGATGTGTTGGACTCGCGAGGAGCATATCCATCTGCATTGGAATACATAAAGGAAGCAATTTCCGCAGATCCGCAAAATGCGTATGGAATGTATCTGGAATCGCAGATTCTTGAGAACATGGAGAGGTATTCGGAGTGCACTTCGGCCGCGCAGGAAGCGGTACGGTTATCCGACGGTGCTTACCCGTTCATGCAGTTTCAGTTGAGACAGTGCTACTTCGATTCAGGCAACTGGAGCCAGGCTGCATCAAGCTATCGAATCGCCGCTGAAGCCAACAAAGATGACGCGGCCTCGGCTTTTAACCTCGGCCTTTCCCTTCTGAAGCAAGGTTTCGGCGTAGACGCACGTCAATGGTTTCGCGAAGCTCTCAACAGGAATCCAAGTAGCGAGTTGCGAGGAAAGATAATGGCTCAACTGCAATAGGTCACTTCTCTAAAGCGCGCTCCTTTGAAAATCAACTGTTGCCAACAGGCATTGCGCTCATTGAGTGTCGACTGTGCGCGCGGAATTGGATTACTCCCCACAAACGCCGTTGTCGCCAGAATGGATTCTGGATTGTTGCTAAATCGCCAATGCACTCATTGACTACGGATCAGTCCTCAAATTTCGGCAAGGGTTATGAAAGCATTCGGATGAGATCAGAACGGCAGGATGGCCTGGCGCTGTGGCGTTTGCCGTTAGCGACGCCGCGTGGCCCGCTGAACATGGGCTGATTCTGGCGTATCCTCTTCGATTTGTTCCGGGCGATGGGGATCCGCACACCCCGCTCGGGCCGCGTCCCTGTCCGATGGACCGCACCGGGATTGCCATGATCGCGATCATGGGAAGAGGAGGGGCCGGGGTGTGAACTCCTTCACTGATTCTGTGCGGGGTTCTGGGGTGGCTTCTCTTCGAGGGCCTTCTGCCACTCTTCGCGTTCCTTCTGATGCTGACTCTGCTCATAGTGAATGCCCTGGACAAAGGTGTGCATCACATCGTCCAGGGTCCGGCCCGGAGCCAGGGTGCAACTCTTGAACATGTCGGTGTCGGGGTTGGTATCCATGTCAGGCGCTACACATGTGAGTACCGGACCCTTCACGTCATTGACGGTGAACAGGTGGTTCGGGTTGGCGGAGGCGGCAGACGGAGTGGGCTTGAGAAGCTGTGTCTGGGATGCGGGATCGGGAGTCTTGATGCCCGGTAAAGTGGGAGCCGGCGTAGAGGCGCTTGCCTGTACGGCGGCGAATGCGACGAAAACGGCGAGTGACAGGAGTGCTGTGTGTCTGTTCATAGGCACCTGCAACTTTCCTGAGCGAGGATTTTTGTGGAGACTGAAGTGACGCTGGTTGTGAGCAATTCTATACACAAAACGCTGTCAGGTCCAGAGCGGGGTTCTGGCGGCCCGTGAAACCCCGCCCGTCGCGACGACGGGATTGAGGGTAGACCCGGCAAGCTGCGCCTGTTGAGGGAACGATGGACCGGCCGACGTGAGGGGCCGGTATCTCTGTTCGGCGACGGACATCGTGCACGGCACTTCGGTACCTGGTTTCCTGGGGGCGGGGAGGGATTTGGGCTGATTTCTGCGCGGCGGGGGTCCGATAAGGGGAGTGCGGAGGACCCCATGGAACGTGTCTGGACCCGGATGCTTGCGGTTTCCGTGCTGCTTTGGGGGGCGTTGGGCTGGGCGGCGGCGGCGGATCGGCGCGCCGGCGGCGGCCCTGAGACCCTTGAGACTCTTGAGACCCTGAGGGGCGGGTACGTGGTGACCTTCAACATCAGCCTGGGCAGGGCGTTGCCGGGCGGAGGGGCGATCTTGTGCCGCGCTCACCTTGCGCCGAACCTGGCCGCGGGCGCGAAGACCCGATGGGCGTCGGCGGGGACGGCCAGCGGCGTGGCCACGGTGACCGGCGCCACGGTGAACGGTTTCAGGGCGAGCGGTTCCAGGGCCAGTTGCACGGTGCAGGTTCCTGTGCGCTGGGAGGTTGAGGGCGGCGGCAACGGCGGGGCGTGGGCCAGCGAGGCAGCTTTGAGCAACGAGGCAGCGTTGAGCTATGAGATTGACGCGGTGAGCGGCGCGGGCGCGGAGCCGTATGCGGTTCGCGTGGAGCACGGCATCGGCGTCCCTTTGCCGGCGCAGAACAGCGTACAGAGCCTCCAGATCTACGTGCTGTTCTGAAGCCGGCGTAACCGCATCGGGCCCCTTGTGTACAGCGGGCGGCCCGATGCGGTATTCTGACGTTTAGCCCATGATTTTTTCCCGCGATTACATCGGGTATCTGGCCCGCCGCACGGTCAAACACCTCATCGACGCCAAGCTGATCACCGCCAGTGACTTGAAGGTCGTCGAGGCGCGCGTCAACGAGGCGCTGGTCGAGGAACTGTCTCTGGAAGACCGCATCAACGAAGAGGTTCGCGTGATTCTGGACGCATACTCGGAGGAGATGCGCAAGTCGGGCGCGCAGTATGCCGAGATGTTCAAGAAGGTGAAGACGGAGCTGGCGAAGAAGTACAAGGCGGTGCTATGAGGCTGAACCCCGACAAGCTGAACAAGCTGGCCCACACCGTGGCGGACACGCTGGCCGAGATTGACGAAGTGGGGTTTCTGGAGGACCGCAATACGATTCGCCAGGAGGCGCGGAAGGCGCTGACAACCCTGCTGACCGAAGAGGCGCGGATCGACAGCGCGGCGCGGCTGAAGATTGCCAACCAGCGGAAGATTATCCAGGAAGGCTCGCAGGAGTGGGAGATTCTTTACCGCAAGTATTACAACGATGAAGTGCGGAAGCTGGGGATCTAGAGCGGGCGCGGGCTTTTGGCAGGGTCCTGTTGTTTTTGTTAAAGTAAGTGAGTGGCCGGAGACGGCCCCCCCGCAAGAGTGTGGCGCTATCGTCTAGGGGTTAGGACGTGAGATTCTCAATCTTAAAACCCGGGTTCGATTCCCGGTAGCGCTACCAGATATTGAACGCTAAAGCCCGTTAAATTAACGGGCTTTTCCTTTGCCTGAAAATCCTCATAGCGCGTGTTTGGTCACAATAGCGCGTTTCGTGGTACACAGTTTGGTACACAGTCGTTTTCGGCGGGGCAGTTCGCGCGCGGGGGCGCACATACGCGTACCGTGTCGCAAATTCAGAGTTCCCATCAATGGATTTTCTCGCGCGCGAGCGCACACCTGCGCGTACTGTTCTCTAAATTCGCCGATGCACAGAATTTCGCGGTGTTTCCGCGCTCACACCCGCGCGATAGTGCTGGCCAATTCCTTTAGGAGATTCCTGCCCCTGGCTGATCCGCCAAAGCGTAAACAACCTTGAGGCCCATCTTCCGGCAAATGCCCTTTGTGGGCCGCCAGTGACCCGCCAGCAGCCGGTTTACCTGCTCCGGGGGGATTCCAAGGTACTCGCCCACCTCTGCAACGGATTTCCCTTGCAGCCGCTCTCTGAGAAGAATCGGAAACTGCGCGGGGTAGATCGTTGCTTCCCGGACGGGCGAAAGCCTCTGGGCGCTCGGCTCCAAGATTCGGTCCGTTCTCTCAACCCGCGTCCGATAGTTGGTCTGTGAGGCTGCCATTGGCTCCATTATCTCATTGGCTAAAAAGTCTACGGGCGCACACAGAGCAAGCCCGCTGGTGCCGCCCAAGGCTCACCGCCGCGTCCGGGTTGCGTTCACTCGCCATGCTTCAATTCTGGTCCTGCTTGCGCTCGCTGGCAAGGCGTATCATTCCCGTGAGCAGGTTTTTGGGTGAGGTAAAGCGCGATGGGCGTCTTTTACGACCACATTTTGATTGACTTTTGGCCTGGCTTACATGGCTTTCTGGAACGCCATGAAACCCTTCGGGTAGTTGCCAAGGTGCTAGCCTATGTTGCGCTGCTTTTCGTTGTGGCACTTGTGTACGCCTCTTACCAGACATTGGACAACGCTGGCTGGATTACTCACAACCACGACACACCTGTTTGGATTCAGGGCGACTGGCTGGTGGGCGAGTACCGAGTTTGCAATATGCTGACTACAACGCCGGTCGTACAGGGGGAGCATTATTCTTCCGAAGAACTGGCCCACCTCCCACGCCTCTTTTGCAACGGTAGTGATGATGGATATTGGAAATACGCTGGTGCTTTTGAAGGTACTGATTTGAGATGGTCAGCGGTAAGCAAGGACTTTCATATTCTGCCCGTCAAATACTTTGGCCGACTGGAAAGGCCGGACCACTGGCTAATCTCCTGGCGCTGCCAGCGCAACAGTGATTCTCTGACGTGCAACGCTCTGAACTGAAAACGGACTAGAAGGGGTGACTATGAATATAAAAGAAGGGGCTTGCGGAGCGTACTAGTTTGATTCCTCCCTTTCCCCGCATTCAACCGCTGCCCAGTCACCTGAAATTTCGCCGGTGCTATCTTTCTATTGAGCCGGATAGCTGCTGACCGATCATCAGCAGCGACAAAGCGGGACGCCTTCCCGTCCCGCCTTCCCGGTAATCCTCAACAATCGGGAAGGTCACGGAAGGGTGACGCATGGACGGCAGCAAGCGCAACTTTAGACAGCCTATCGCGAAAAACGGGTTATATGAGGGTTTCAAGAGGGAGCAACGCGAAAAGGAGCATGAAAAGCGCCTTCGTGAATTTGTCGATTCTGTTGACAAGGAAAGCGAAAGCGTGTTCGGAGGCATGGGTCCGTCCCCCACAGAGGAACTCTGTGAGGCGATCCGAGAATTTGCGCTTCCCAAAATCGAGGAGTCTCGCAGACCCGTTCAAGTACAAAATAGCAGTCTGGTTCTGCTTCGCCCGCCCGGAGATACTCCACCTTCGCTATTTGCCAATCTCTTGACAAACATTCCCTCGCCTTCTGGACCTAAACCGGATGCAAGCACAAACTCTCACCCAAGCCGCAAGCGCCTAAACTACCGCTCTAATGTGAAGCGGGCAATTCAGGCCGAACTAACAAAGAATCCCAGCGCCACAGATATTGCCATTTGTCGAGTTTTTGACAATGACGGCAGTGTCGAATTGCCGAAAAGCTGGCAGCCGATTTCCAATGATAGGGAATTCGAGATAGCATACAAGGACAAACTGATAAAACCCAAGATTGAGAAGATAATTAGCAAAGTTCGCGCGGATATGCGCGAGGCGCAATTGCTGCCTCTGAGGTGACTCTCCACTCTCCACTTACTCTCCACTCTGAGAATTTCATTCGATGATTCGCCGCGTCTAGCGCAGTATAGCGCCATTTGCTCAAAAAAGACTCTCCGCTTTCGGCAAACAGAAAAGTAATGTTCCTCTGTTTCTGCGAAAACAGAATCACGGTTGCAAATGCAGCCGTTAGAAAGGGACACTACCGATGACTGACTATCAAAACACGCTTACGCCAATTCAGGCAGCAAAATACGTTGGAATCAGTGAGGCCGCGCTGCGCTTGTGGCGCTCGGAAGGCAAAGGCCCGCGCTTTTTCAGAGCGGGCGAGAAATTGGTTAGGTATCGCAAAACTGACTTGGATGGTTGGATTGAGGCGCGTCTGGTACGGGCAGAGCAATACGGGCCGCTTGAGGATGGGAGCAAGTAATGGAACTCCTGTCCGCAATCTCTGGAATGGTCTGCCGCTATATTGCGCTCACCGCAGCGGAGGCCGATGTTATCGCGCTCTGGATTGCGCATACGCACGCCTTCGGAGCGGCGCAGACCACTCCCTATCTGGCGATTACTTCGGCGGAGAAACGGTGCGGCAAGTCCCGGCTGTTGGAATTGCTGGAATTGCTGGTGGCGGGACCGTGGCTCACCAGCAGCGTCTCCGCCGCAGTGTTGTTTCGGACCATCCACGAAACACACCCAACTCTGTTGCTGGACGAATCGGACGCCACCTTCAACGGCAATCGGGAGTTTGGTGAAGCGCTGCGCGGGATTCTAAACAGCGGTCACCGTTTCGGCGGGAAGGCTTCCCGCTGTGAGCGGGCGGGCGAGAATTACATCCGCCGCGATTTTGACACATTCTGCCCCAAGGCCATTGCCGGAATTGGCAAGTTGCCCGATACCGTTGCAGACCGTTCCATCCCCATCCGGCTGAGGCGCAAACCGCCTGGAACGGAAGTGGCCCGCTTCCGGCGGCGCGATGTGGAAGCTGAAGCCGCAGAGCTTCGCACACAGGTTTCTGACTGGGCAGCGGAACAGACGGACGCCCTGGCGGAGATGAGGCCGGAACTGCCGGAATCGCTCAGTGACCGGCAGCAAGACGGCGCGGAACCGCTCTTGGCGATTGCGGACGCGGCGGGCGGCGAATGGCCCACGAGGGCGCGGGCGGCGCTGGTGGAGTTGCTGACCGGGACGGTTGCCGAAGATCAATCCGAGAGTGTGCGGCTGCTTGCCGACATTCGCGGCGTCTTCAATATGACCGGGCGCGACAAACTGTCTTCAAACGAATTGCTGGGGAAGCTGGCGCAAGACGAAACGCTGCCTTGGGGGGAATTCTCAAACGGACGCCCGCTTACCCCGATAGGGCTTGCCCGCCTCTTGAAACCATTCGGGATATGCCCCGGAACTATCCGGCTGGAAAAAGAAACGGCAAAGGGGTATCTAAAGGAAAACTTCGCCGATGCTTGGACGCGTTACCTGCCTTCGCCTCTTTCAGCCGTCACACCGTCACAACCCGCATAGACATTGGACAATTCGCACAAACTATAGCCGTCACAGACTGCGCAGGTTACGTTTGCCGAATGGCTAGAAAACTCAATAAAGACGCGGGTTGTGACGGGTGTTACGGCTTCTTTAGCGGAATGACCGGGCACGATAGATTCCTGTTGACATAACCTAGCACGATAGGTATAGTAAAGAGCATGAAATGCCCCATCCACAAAATCGAGCTAATCTGCTACTGTCCCGCTTGCCGTGGTGAGGTGACGAGCAAGCGCAAGGCGGCAACGTCCCGCGCGAATGGAAAGCTAGGCGGACGGCCAAAGGGCAGCAAGAATAAACCGAAGTCTCAACCGAAGGGGAAGTGAGGCGCAACTATGCTTTACAAACGCGGCAAAGTCTACTGGTACAACTTTCGATGGTCCATCAAACAGGCGGACGGGACGGTGGAGAGCTTCCGTATCCGGCAGACTGCCAAGACACAAAACAGGAACGCGGCAAAGGGCGTGGAAGAGGAACACCGGCGGGCGCTGCGGCTGGGCGAGATTCACCCGAATGACCCGTGGCCAAAGGCGGCAACGATTGGCCCGCCGATCTTCCGCGCATTCGCCAGAGAGTTTCTGCAATACGTCAAGACGAACACAAAGCCGGGGACGCACACGTTTTACAGCGTGTGCCTGGACAGGCTGCTGACCTTTGCCGCGATTGCAGACGCCCCGCTGGACGCGATTACAGGCGAGACAGTGAGCCGGTACGCACGGCACAGGCAAGAGGTGCCAGAGAATTCCGTTGTGACCGTAAACGGCGATCTGCGGACGTTGCGGCGGATTCTGCATCTGGCGGTGGAGTGGGGCAGATTGGACCGTGTGCCAACCATTCACGAATTGCCGCAGTCCAAGGGCCGGGACCGTGTTTTGAGCTTTGCGGAAGAGGCGAAGTATCTGGCGAAGGCTTCCGAGAATCTGCGGGATGCTGCGATTCTGGCAGTCGATACCGGGTTGCGCCCAAACAGTGAACTGTTCCCGCTGAAATGGGCCGATGTGGATTTGACGGCTGGAGTGCTTCACGTTCGCCAAGGCAAGACGGACAGCGCACAGCGAAGCCTTCCGCTCACTCCACGGGTAGCAGAGGTTCTACAGAGGCGCAAGAGGGCGGCAGAGGCGAAGGATTCCGCCTTTGTGTTTGCCGGGGCGGGAATTTCCGGGCACGTCACATCCATGCAACACCCGCACAAAGCCGCGATTGAGGCCGCTGGTCTGGACACGTTCGAGTTCTATTGCTGGCGGCATACTTTCGGCACCCGCGCCGCGCAGTCCGGCATGGACCGTTTCACGCTGGCCCGCCTCATGGGGCATAGCTCGCCGTCCGTTGCCGCCCGGTACTACATCCACGTCACAGAGACACACGTTGCCGCCGGGTTCGGGAAGTTTGTCGAGTACCAGACGCGCAATGTGGCAGAGGGATTCGCAGCCGCGTTCCCGCAAGCAAGCGAAGTGGTTCAATAGGGCCGGTCGGGGCAAAAAAGAGTGTCGGAAGGCCCTATAATGGGGAGCCAATGCTTAAGGAATGGAATGCAACGAGTTTCCGGACTGTCTTGGACAACGGAAGGACGAAGCCACTCGTCATTGAGTGCGTCGCGGCTCCAGATTCAATTTTGGTCGATCTTGATTCTCCTGCACCAGAACGGCGAGAATTCGTCGTGAAGGCGATTGGAAATCCAGAGGTTGACGGAGGACTGATTATAAAGGAGTTACTTGGAAACATCTTGGCGCGAAGGTATGGTTTGACCACTCCAGAACCGGGGCTGATCCGCATATCGGACACCTTCGCAAGTGCCGTGAATCCAAGGCTTTCGCGTGAATACGGTTTTCAAATAACTCCGGGGGTCGCTTCAGGGTGTGAGTATTTCCGTCCAGGGTTCACATCGCCTCCGATGAGCGCGTTCTTTACGCAAGAGGAGTTGGCATCATTGGCCCTACTTTACGGGTTCGATTTGGTAGCGCAAAACCCAGACAGGCTACCAACACGACCGAATTTTGGTCTAATGGGAAGGACACTGGTGGCATTCGACTTCGACCAGTGCTTCAGCTTTCTGTATCTGATTTTCAGCTTAGGCCAGCCTTGGGAAGTGTCCAAACACGGGATTGCTCAGAAGCATTTCTCCTACCCCGCACTCAAGAATGCCCGAAATGGGGTTAGCTGGGCAGAGAACATAAGGGCCGTGATGTCATTGTCAGAAGAGTTCTTGGATGAGGCAACATCCTGGGTTCCTGAAAACTGGTCCGTGAACACCGAAAAGATCAAGACGCATCTGGCGGCTATCCGCGATCATCTTGGTGCCTTTGAAATGGAATTACAGGGGAGCGTTCAATGAACATGCAGCCATATGAGTACGTCGTTCTCAGGTATGTGCATGATCCAGTCGCAGACGAATGCTTGAATATCGGCGTCGTAGTGTTCTCACAAACCCCGAAAGCAATCTTCTTCGACTCCAGATTTGAGCAGCGGTACGGTAGACTTTCGGAAACCTTCGCAGGGTTCGATGGTGAAAACTTCCGACGGTACGTGGGCAGAATTCAGAGGCACGTAGACCTCTCATGCGCGAGGCTGAACGAGTCTCTCTTATTTCGGCCAGATGCGCCCACCTTTGAGAAGTTGCTGAAGGAAAGAGTTTCCGGTATGGCCCTGTATGCGCTGGAATCACAGATGACCCCTCAGCGGAGTTGGGAAATCTGTTCTTCAGGTTCATAACGTCACAATACGAGCGAGGCCAGATTACCAATCGAAACGACGAAGCTGTGTGGAACACCTTTAAGGGGCCACTCAAGGCGAATCAGGTGTTAGACAAACTTGTTGAGAAGACATTCATTGCGGATGACTTCGAATATACGTTCCCGCGCGCCTTCAGAAACGGCAAATGGCACATTCTTGAATCTGCTTCTTTTGATTATGTTCGTGCAGATCAAGTTAAGCAAAAAGCTACAAACTATCTCGGTATTGGGTCCGCTCTTTCGCGAAACCCAGAAATTGGGAAAATGTTCCTTCTGCTTGGGAAGCCTTCGCGGGAGGCGCATTTGCTCCAGTATGAACGTGCCAAGCGACTTCTCTCCGAACACCTCCAGATCGAACACGAGATCATCGAGGAGCAAGATGCCGAAGCACTCGCTGCAAATGTAGCCAGGTTCATGGAGGAACACCCTCCGGAGTGACGCATAGGAGGAGTTCGCGAGTTGAGTTTGCGAGCGTGACTGTAACAGCGGAATCAGCCCAAGTATTATTCTGTGGTACACATGGCGGTACACAGAAAGCTCGGAAGTGCCCGTAAGTGATTGAACCTATTGGATAGGCTGCTAGATTCTCAATCTTAAAACCCGGGTTCGATTCCCGGTAGCGCTACCAGAGATTACGATCAGGCCCGCTCGGTGAGCGGGCTTTCGTTTTGGCTGGAAATCGTTCTGGCGCTCCTTGCAGGGCCCGTACCGTGGCAGAGCCGCGCCCGGCCACCCATGGAAGTTTGCCGGAAGGTACCTGACGAGTAGGAGACCTATCATCCAGGGCTCGCAGTTCAACCGGGAATTGACCTCTCCGGGGGTAAGCGTCGTTTTCTGGCCGCCTTGCCTGGCTGGCTTTGAGGATTCAAGCTCGACTTGTGGTGGCCATATGGCCACGGAGGGGCTTGGATGGGTGAGGGTGTTGAGATTG
>Ga0302320_10023034_pt1 | contig 12254 bp, 8 predicted proteins | sample Bog_T0_3_FD_202130 | JGI IMG/M metagenome (GOLD analysis project Ga0302320, IMG submission 202130) | Peat permafrost microbial communities from Stordalen Mire near Abisko, Sweden - Bog_T0_3 | ecosystem: Environmental > Terrestrial > Soil > Wetlands > Peat | place: Sweden: Abisko, Stordalen Mire...
CTCTCTCCGAGAAGTTGGACTATGCCATCGATATTCGGGAGCGATTGGCCTCGCTTGAAGCGCGTATGCCCCGCCAGTAGAACGCAATCTGCGAAAATAGCGAAGTGAAGAAGCTTGCCATTCTGGGCTCGACCGGGTCGATCGGTCAGAGCACCCTTTCCATCTGCGAATCGTTTCCCGAGCGATATGAGGTGGTGTCGCTGGCGGCGGGTCGGAATGTGGAGGAGGCGTTTGCGCAGTGCGTGCGCTGGCAGCCGAAGCTGGTGTCTCTGGCGAGCGAGGAGTTGGCGGGGGAGCTGGTGGAGCGGCTGAAGGGTGCGGGGATCGCGGGTGTTGAGGTGGTACATGGGACGGCGGGCAGCGTGGCGGTGGCGACGCATCCTGAGGCGAATTTTGTGGTCTCGGCCATTGTGGGCGTGGCGGGGCTGGAGGCGACGTATGCGGCGGTCTGCGCGGGCAAGACGATTGGGTTGGCGAACAAGGAGTGTTTGGTTGCGGCGGGCGAGCTGATTCTGGCGGCGGCGCGCAAGCATAATGCAGCGCTGCTGCCGATCGACTCCGAGCACAATGCGGTACACCAGTGCATGCGGGGTGGGACGGCTGCGGAGGTGAGGCAGATCTGGCTGACGGCTTCGGGCGGGCCGTTTCGGAACACGCCGCTGGCGGAGTTTGAGGGCATCACGCCGGCGCAGGCGCTGAAGCATCCGACGTGGGTGATGGGGCAGCGGATCACGATCGATTCGGCGACGATGATGAACAAGGGTTTCGAGATTATTGAGGCGTGCCGTCTGTTTTCGCTGCCGCCGGAGAAGGTGCGGGTGACGATCCATCCGCAGTCGACGGTGCACTCGCTGGTGGAGTTTGTGGACGGCAGCATTCTGGCGCAGATTTCGGTGACCGACATGCGGCTGCCGATTCTTTATGCGCTGGCCTACCCGGAGCGTGTGGATGCATTGGGCGCGGCGCCGCAGCTGGGCTTCGATCTGGCTGCGCTGAGCCGGCTGGACTTCGCCGCGCCCGACTTTGCGCGCTTCCCGTGCCTGCGATTGGCGTATGAGGCGGCAGAGTCCGGGCCGGCGGCATGCATTGCGCTGAATGCGGCGGACGAGATTGCGGTCGCGGCATTCCTCGAAGGTGCAATCCCGTTTCCGGGTATCCCGCGTACAATCGAAGAGGTGCTGGCAGAGACGTCCACCCATGCGCCTGCGTCTATCCAAGACGTGCTTCTGGCGGACGAGGCGGCGAGGGTGTGTGCGCGCAAGATCGTCAGCCGGCAGGAGTCCGGTGCAAAGGTCGCGATCGGCAGTTGACCCGGGTTTCGAGGAAGCATCGCGAAGCAGCAAGGCGTTATCCAACCTATGACCACAATCATTCAACTCCTCCTTGTCCTTGGCCTGATGGTGCTGGTGCATGAGTTCGGCCACTTTGTTGTGGCCAAACTTTGCGGCGTGCGGGTCGAGACGTTTGCGATCGGCTTCGGCACGCGCGTGGTGGGCTTCCGGCGCGGCGAGACCGAGTACCAGATCAACGCGCTGCCGCTGGGCGGATACGTCAAGATGGCGGGCGAGATTCCCGGCGAGGAGGCCACCAACGACCCCGGCGAGCTGAATAACCACCCGCGCTGGCAGCGCATGCTGATCGCGGTGGCGGGGCCGGTCTCGAACTTTCTTCTGGCGTTCGTCCTGATGACCTGCGCGTACATGCTGCACAACGAGGTGGACGAGTTCCGCTCGGGGACTGCGGTGACGGATTACATTTCGCCGGGCAGCCCGGTGGCGAAGACGGGCATCCAGTCCGGCGACACCATTGTGCGCTTCGACAATGTCAACAACCCGACGTGGGACGATGTCTTCCAGCACTCGGCGCTGAACCTGAACCAGACTGTGCCGTTCTCATTCGTGCATGATGGCCAGCGCGTGGACACCAGCTTCTTTGTGGCCTCCACCGCGGCGACCCCGGATGATTTTTCGCCCGACACTCTGGGCTTTGTGCCCAAGATGCAGACGATGCCGGTGAAGGTTGCGGCGCTGCTGCCGGACAGCCCGGCGGACCGCGCGGGCCTGAGGCCGGGCGACGAGATCGTGAGCATCGATGCGTTGCAGATCCACTCGGTGCCCGCGCTGCTGGCCTATATGCAGGACCAGAAGGGCAAACTGGCGGTGTTGCGCGTGCTGCGCGATGGCCGGATGTTTGCGGTCGGCGTGACTCCGGAACTCACGGATGTTGAAGATGTGAAGGCCTACCGGCTTGGCTTCCAGCCGGTCTCGCCGCCGGTGAAGGTGGAGCAGCTTTCGTTCTCGAAGTCGGTCGCAGCGGCGTGGGTGTTTACGGGAAAGAGTTCGCTGCTGATCGTGAATGTGATCAAGGGCATGTTCGAGCGGCATATCTCGGTGAGGAGTCTGGCCGGCCCCATCGGCATCGGCCAGATCGTGCATGAGGCCGCGCAGATGCCGGGATGGATGCCGCTGATCGGCACCATGGCCAGCATCTCGATCAACCTGGCGATGTTCAACCTGCTGCCGCTGCCGATTCTGGATGGCGGGATGATCTTCTTCCTGCTGATCGAGAGCATCATGGGCCGCGACTTTCCGATGCATATCAAGGAGCGGGTCTACCAGGTTGCGTTCGTCTGCCTGGTACTGTTTGCAGCGGTGGTCATCTTCAACGACATCACGAAGCTGCCGATATTCACGAAGCTCAAGTCGTAAAGGCTTAACACCGATAACACCGATTTAACCGATCAAAGGCGTTGATTGAAATCGGTTCAATCGGTGTTAAGCCTTCGCCTTTAACTCGGCCGCGATCTCTTTGGCGGCTTTGCGGGCGGCGTCTTCCTGGTCAGGGGGGAAGCTGACGGCGCCGACGCGGGCGTGGCCGCCGCCGCCGTAGCGCTCGCAGATGGCGGCCAGGTTGGCGAGGTCGGCCACAGGCACCTTAGTCCACGGGTTGGTGCCGACGGCGACCTTGATGCGGAAGTTGGAGCGGCTGAGGCCCACGTTGTAGGTCGCCGCGGGATGCAGGTAGTACGGGATGAATTTGTTGTAGCCCTCGGTGAGGCGGTCGGTGATGTCGAAGGTGACGACGCCGCGGTCGAGCGTGGTGCGTTCGCGCAAGAGCTCGATGCCGGCGAGGTGGCGTTCCATCAGGGGGCCAAGCTCGGCCTGGACGAAGGGCTGGTCGAGGACCTGCTGGAGGGTCATCTCGGTGAGCAGCGGAATGATGCGCGGCACAAATCCCTCGCCTGAGCTTTCGATCACCATGGTGAGCTTCATTGCGGGCGCGGCCATGCCGACGGCTGCTTCGGCGCTCTCATAGCGGGCGCCGTCGACGATGTCTGCCCAGCGAATGAGCTCGGACAGAGGGGCTGCATCGAAGCCGTAACGCTCGCGCGCCACGTCCGCGATCAGGCTGGTGCAGGAGACGTAGTCGGGGTCGTAGAACTTGCCGCCCTGCACCTTCACGCCCGCGCCGTTGGCCTGCGCCTGCCATGCGAGGAAGTCGCGTTGGTCGTCGGGGGTGAGGAACGCGCTCTGATGATGGTCGAACCACCAGGTCACTTTGGGCGAGGCGGAGTACTTGAAGTCAACGATCGCGTTTTCTCCATCCACGAACGCGGCTTCGTCGAAGAGCAGGCCCGCGCGATGCATGAGGCCGTGGTAGGAGAACGTCTGTGCTGTCCCGATGCACTCGCGATGGAAGCGCGTAAACACCGAGGCCGAGCACGCGCCATCGAAGCAATGATCGTGGTAGAACACCCGGCACTCCAAGCAGCAGACCTCCGTCCGTAATCCATCTTCTCAGACGCGGCGAACCCGCGCCCGCTCTGGCAAGCAAGCGAAGCTATTAGGATTGATGGCGTGCGCGCGCATGTCAAGCAGCCGGCGGGCTAACCTGCCAGATACACTTGGAGGCGATGAGTTCCCCCATGCCAGCGTCTCCTGGCGCTTCCCAGCCACGCAACGAGAAGGCGCAGTCCAGCCGTGAACCTGATTTCCACCTTTTCACGCGAGCGCTGCGCAGTCTCTTCTTCGGGGATGAGGGATTGCGCGCGTTTTGGGGCATACTGCTTTTTGTTGGGATTCGGCATGTGCTGCGCTACTGCGTGTATCCGCTGGCGCTGGCGCTTGTTCCTTCGGCAGCTCCGGGGGCAGGAGACATTCTGCCTCGCGAGACTTATGTCTCTGAGGGTGCGGCATTGCTCTGCGTGGCGCTCGCGACTTGCGTGATGGCGCTCCTTGAGCGGCGTCCGGTCGCGGCCTATGGTTTTAGCCGGCGCCACTCGCTGCGATACTTCGCCGCGGGACTTGCGAGTGGGGTGGCATTGCTCACGCTTTTGGTTGCGATCCTGCGCGCCACGGGCTTGCTGGTCTTCGATGTGCGCCTGCTGTTTGGAGCGAGCGTGCTTCGCTACGGCGCGATCTGGCTTGGCGGCTTCTTTCTGGTGGGGTTGGCGGAAGAACTCCTGAGCCGCGGCTATCTGCAGTTCACTCTCAGCCGCTGTCTGACTCCGATCTACCGCTGGTTGATTGGCGCGCGGCGGCCGGAGGCGCTTGGCTTCTGGACGGCCGCGTTGATTTTGTCGTTTGCGTTTGGCTACAGCCACCGGACGAACTCCGGCGAGTCGCCGCTGGGACTGCTCGCAGCAGGGCTGGGCGGTTTCCTGTTCTGCCTGAGTCTGTGGCGCACGGGCTCGCTATGGTGGGCGATCGGCTTTCACGCGTCGTGGGACTGGGCGCAGTCCTTTCTCTATGGCGTTGCCGATAGCGGCCTCATCGTTCACGGCAGGCTCTACGCCACCCACGCCGTTGGCCGCCCATGGCTCTCCGGCGGGCTGACCGGTCCAGAGGGCAGCCTGTTGTTTCTGCCGGTGGCACTGGCGGGAGCGGCGGTTATTTTGCTCACGCTTCCCAGGACCCACTTTGGCTACCGGCTGGCGGATGCGGCTGATACCTATCCGCACTAGAATATTTTCCTCAAAGGCAATAGCGAATGCAAAGAGCCAATACAGAGATTCTGGCTGCGCCAGTAATGACGGCATCTGAGGTATTGAGCGATTACAAAGAGGCAATACAGGGGTCCTTCCCCTTCGGCTTCGCTCAGGGTCAGGATGACTGCATCTGAGGGATTGAGCCTGGGTGCATTAGACTTTCGGTAAGCCATGAGCCGCCTCGAACTGGATCCCAACGAATCAAATCCCCAGCCTCAATCTCAAAGCGGCGTGCCGTCGCCGGATCCAGTCGACGCACCTGACACCGAGACAGCTGCGCACGTGCACGCAAAACGCGCCCGTTGGCTGATCATCTCTATTCGCGTCGTCGCGGTGCTGGCGGTGGTTGTGGCGATTGCATTCCTGGTTGCCCGCCAACATATCCGCACCATTACCAGCGAGGACCTGCCGCAGCTGGACGGTTCGCTTGCCGTCTATGGACTGGCAGGGCCGGTGACGGTGGAACGCGACGCACGCGGCGTCCCCCATATTCGTGCGAGTTCGATGGACGACCTGGTCTTCGCGCAGGGCTACATTACCGCGCAGGACCGCCTGTGGCAGATGGACCTGCTGCGCCGCCACGCCTCCGGGCAGCTTGCGGCGATCCTTGGCCAGAAGCTGGTGGACCACGACCGCCTGCAGCGAACGCTCCAGATACGCGCCTCCGCCGACCGCATCCTGCAGGTGCTGCCGGCCGACCAGAGGCATTGGCTGGAGGTCTACGCGCGCGGGGTGAACACATCGATGGGCGCGCAGCTCAGCCACCTGCCGGTCGAGTTCCGCATCATCGGCTATCAACCAGCGCTTTGGACTCCGCGCGATTCGTTGCTGATTGAGCTGGCGATGTTCCAGGACCTGACTACCGCGTTTCCGGCGAAGCTTGGCAGGGAAGCACTGAGTGCGCACCTGCCGGCCGAGCTGATCGCAGACCTCTACCCCACCGGCTCCTGGCGCGACCACTGGCCCGGTGAGCCGACCCCGGACCTGACGGCGCCGCAGCCTGATATTCCGGGTATTCCGCTGGACGAGTCGCAATCGAAGCTGCGCCGGCCCGCGGTTTCGTCGGAGGCGCTGGACGCGCTGCAGCAGACTCTGGCGCTCTTTCACCGGCCCTGTAGCGGCTGCGTCGCGGGTTCGAACGCATGGGCCGTGGCTGGGTCGCGCACTGCGTCGGGAAAGCCGATGCTCTCAAATGACATGCACCTCAGCCTGAGTGTGCCGGAGCTGTGGTACGAGGCTGATCTGGAGGCCCCGAACACGGCCCCGCTGGCGGCCTTCCATGTGGCCGGCGTGACGCTGCCCGGCATACCGTTTGTTGTGACGGGCCACAACGACCACGTTGCGTGGGGATTCACCAACCTGGGCGCCGACGTGCAGGACCTCTACATTGAACACACGCGCGGCACGCCCACGGGCGCGGAGTTCCAGACTGCTGGCGGCGACTGGCAGCCCATTCGTTACCGCGCGGAGGTGATCCATGTGCGCGGGGGCGCCGACGTGACGGTCGATGTACCGCTGACACGCCACGGCGATACCGACACGCCGATCATCTCCAGCACGTTCTCCGGCGGGGAGACACGCTCCATCAGTCTGCGCTGGACGATCTACGACCCCAAAGAGGTGACCTTCCCGCTGCTCGCGATCGACTCGGCCAGCGACTGGGCTTCGATGCTGAGCGCGGTTGCCGGCTGGGGCGCGCCGCCGCAGAACCTTGTCTATGCCGATGACCAGGGGCACATCGGCTACCACGCGATCGGGCCGATTCCGGTGCGCGGCGATATGGAGAACCCCGCGCCGCTCTCGCCCGTGCCGATCGATACGGCCGCGCCGGACGCAGCAAGTCACGAGTGGGTTGGGTATATCCCGTTCGACCAACTGCCCCAGGCGTTCGACCCGCCCGACGGGATTCTGGTGACTGCGAATGCGCGGGTGACGCCGGAGGGCTATCGTTATCCGATTACGCTGAACTGGATGTCGCCGTACCGAACGGAGCGCATCTATAAACTGCTCGAAGGCAACCCCGGGAAGCTGCTGGAGAGCGGCCCGGGCCAGATTCCTGCGCTGCCCCAGCCACTTGGCCCCGCGGACATGCTGGCGATCCAGACGGATGTCTTCTCCGAGGTGGACCAGGTTATCGCGCAGCGGCTGGCCTACGCCATCGACCACACCACCGGCCCGCTGAAGGACGATAAGAACCTGCATCAGGCAGCCGACCTGCTGCGCGACTGGAATGGAGAGGTGGATGCGAATGCCGCGGCGCCGGCGATTGTGGACTCCGCGCGCGCGGCCTTTTGGGCGATGCTGCTGATCCCGAAGCTTGCGCCGCAGGTGGCCACACAGTTGGCGAACGGAGCTGACCTCTCCAAGAACACATCCCTCCCCGCCGACGTTGCCTCGACCGCCAATCTTTGGCGGCAGTATATATGGGGCGAGAGCGACACAGTCGCGGAGAAACTAATCACGGATACACCTGCGCGCTGGCTGCCGGCGGGCTATCCGAACTGGCAGGACTTCCTGGCGGCGGTGGTGAAGCGCGGGCTGGTCGACGCGCACGCGCCGAGGGACCTGAGGACATGGCGGTACGGAGAGGCATATCCGATCGACCTCGAACACCCCATCTTCGCGCTCTCGCCGGTACTTGAGGCCCTCGCTGGCAGGCCCACCGGGACTGGACGGCAGCCGCAGAGTGGCGACCGCACCACCATTCGGCAGGTCGACTTCTCCTTCGGTCCGTCCGAACGGTTTACCACTGACCTGAGCGATCCCGACCGCACGACGTTGAACCTGGTGCTTGGGCAGTCGGGTAATCCCGCGAGCCCGTGGTATATGGACCAGTTCGACGATTGGCTGCATGGCAGGACCTATCCGATGCCGTTCACGCATGTGGCGACGCAGGCCGGAATCACGCATACGCTGACGCTGACGCCGCAGTAGCTGGGAGCAACAGTGTTACTCAGGTCTTGCGCACGGTCGCTTCTTCTATGAAGCTCTTCGCATTGAAAGTGTGTTTTGGTCGCTTGCCGATGCGGGCCGCGGCCTCTCTATCCCAAATGCCTTGAGTGTTATCCTCGACCTATGCAGGTGATCCTCGACATCCCAGACAATCTCGCCGAGCGGATTATTCCCGCGGGCAAGGAACCCGCGCGGGCCGCCCTCGAATCCGTAGCCGTCGAAGGCTATCGGAACGAACGGCTCTCCGAAGAGGAGGTCCGTGAGATGCTAGGCCTCGCAACCCGAATGCAGGTCCATGCGGTTCTGAAGGAGCATGGGGCATTCTTCAATTACTCCGTCGAAGATTTCGAACAGGACAAGCTGACATCGCGCAATCTGCGCGCCGGTGGCACGCGCGCCGCAAGATGATCGTTGTCGCGGACACATCCCCGCTGAACTACTTAATCCTCATCCATTCCATCGATATACTTGAATCGCTCTACGAGCGCATTGTGGTCCCGTCAGCCGTCAGGGATGAGTTGCTTCATCCGTCGGCACCGGCACTTGTCAGAGCGTGGGCTGGGGATGTGCCTCCCTGGATTGAGGTCCGCGAGCCAAGCGCAGTCGCGCGGTCGTTTCCGCGCGGGTTGGGTGCGGGCGAGCGGGAGGCGATTGCTTTCGCCCATGTGCACAAGGCCGATCTGGTCCTTATCGATGAGAGGCTTGGGCGGCGCGAGGCCCAGCTCCTTGGGCTACAGGTGATCGGCACGCTAGGTATTCTTCAGGAAGCGCACGAACGCGGCTTGCTGGATATTCGCGAAGCCATAAGACGCTTGCAAGGGACGACCTTCCAGATTGCGCCGTCGCTTCTGAGGTCGGCGTTGGGAATTACCTAGTCCGATCCGATCGAGTTACTCTCAGACCCATGCCTACGCAACTGCCACTTGGCCGCCGACCTCTGCTCCTGATTCCGCTGGCGGCGCTGTTTGTGGTGCATCCGCTGATGGTGCATGGTTGCTCGTGCGGGCACGACTTTGATTTTCATCTGGTGAGCTGGTTTGAGGCGGCCACGCAGATTGCGCATGGCAACCTGCATCCGCACTGGGCGTTTACGCCGGCGTTCAATGCGGGCGAGCCGCGGTTTGTGTTTTATCCGCCGGTCTCGTGGTATCTGGGCGCGGGGCTGGGACTGGTGCTGACGCACCTGCCGGGGGTGAGCGAGGCGGCGGGATGGAGCGCGGCGCCGGTGGTTTTTACGTGGATCGCGTTGACGCTTGCGGGGCTTGCGATGCACCGGCTGGCGCGGGAGTTTGCGAGTGAGGGCGCGGCGCTGGCGGGGGCGGTGCTGTATGTGGCGAACCCGTACATGCTGTTTACGGCGTATGAGCGGACGGCGTATGGGGAGCTGCTGGCGGCGGCGTGGATTCCGCTGCTGTTGCTGGCAGTGCTGCGGGAGCGGGTAACGGTTGCGAGGGTTGCGGCGCCGGTGGGGCTATTGTGGTTGACGAATGTGCCTGCTGCAATTATGGGGACGTACACGCTTGTGCTGCTGCTGGTGGTGCGGCTGGTGGGTGAGGCTCGGGCGTCATGGTTGAGGCTGGCCGCGACGGCGGCGTGCGGAACGGGGCTGGGACTTGCGCTTGCCGGCTTTTATCTCATCCCCGCCGTGTACGAGCGGCGGTTTGTGCAGATGTCGATGGCGACGATTGCGGGGATGGGGATTGATCAGAACTTTCTGTTTGAGCACACCGGTGCGACGACGGACCAGGTTTTGCATGACGCGGTGCTGCATACGGCTTCTGTTATCGGCGTGCTTCTGCTTGTGGCAACTGTGATTGCACTGGTGGGCGTCGTGGCGCGGAGGGGTCGTGGCTCTTTCCCTATTCTGCCGCTGGCGATGCTCACCGCGGCGATTGCTTTTCTGTTGACGCCGTGGAGTGGGTTTCTGTGGAGCCACACCCCGGCAGCGAGTCTGCTGCAATTTCCGTGGCGACTTTTGGCTGTGCTTGCGCCTGTGCTAGCTTTGGCGATTGCGCGGTTGCTCAGTGGCGACAGCCGAGGTGTTTCGACTATTGCAGAACGACCGATGGGACGCGATACGGTGGCGCGGCGAATCGTTGTTGTGGTTGCGCTCGCGGTGCTGACGATTCCTGCCTATCACGTCTTCCGCCAGCCATGCGATCCGGAGGACACCGCGCCGGCGCGTTTGGCGTTGTTTCATTCGAATGCGGGGACTGATCCGACGGACGAGTACACGCCGGTGGACGCTGACAATGACGCGCTGACGGCGGGCGATCCACCGTATTGGCTGGCTGATTCGGCGGAGGCTGCTGCGCCGGTGGGTCCGACGCCGGGTCCCGCGCCTATGCACTTTGACCTCGCCGCGCCCCGAGCGGAGAACCTCATCCTCAATCTGCGCGACTATCCGGCGTGGCGGATCTCCCGCAACGGTGTATTTGTTGCGCCAGGCGAATGCGAAGACCGGCCGGATGGACTCATTGCTATTCCGGTCCCGGCGGGTTCGTCGAGGATCGACATCCGCTATGCGCAGACCCTGGACCAGACGATTGGGGATGCTATTAGCTTTGGCGCGCTCGTGCTGTTCGGGTTTGCGTTGCGGAGAAGCAAGCGTATGGAGCAGGTACGAAGTGCCAATACAGAGATTCTGGCTGCGCCAGAATGACGGCGGTTTGAGGGAATGACCGACGCGTCGGGAAGGGGCACCCGCCCACGTCAGACGGTGAAGCTGTCTGACATGGGGCACCCGACACGCTAACCCTTACGGCGCAGAAATCGCAGGGTCACTCGGGGAAGCGCGGGGCGAGGCCGTGCTGGACGCGGCTGTGCGACTTGCCGTAGCTGAAGTAGATGACGAGGCCGATCAGGAGCCAGACGACGAGGCGAATCCAGGTTTCGAGTGGAAGGCCGAGCATCATGGCCAGCGAGATGAGGATGCCGAGGATGGGCGTGGCGGGGGAGAAAGGCGCGCGGAAGGGACGCGGGAGATCGGGGCGGCGTTTGCGCAGCACCAGCACGCCCGCGCAGACGATGATGAACGCCAGCAGGGTGCCGATGCTGGTCATCTCGCCGAGCTTGTCGAGCGGAATGGTGGACGCGAAGACGGCGACCACGAGGCCGACGGTGAGTGAAGATATCCACGGCGTGCGGAACTTTGGATGGACGTGGCTGAAGACCTTCGGCAGCAGGCCGTCCTTGGACATGGAGAAGAAGACGCGGCTCTGGCCGAGCAACATGACGACCATGGTGCTGGTGAGGCCGCCGAGCGCGCCGAATTTAACCAGCAGGCTGCCCCACTTGACGCCGGTGGCGTCGATGCCGACGGCGAGCGAGTCCGGCACGTTGAGGTAGCGATAGTTGACCAGCGCGGTCAGCACCAACGCCACCAGAATATAGAGGATGGTGCAGACGACCAACGAGCCGAGGATGCCGATGGGCATATCGCGCTTGGGGTTCTTGGCTTCCTGCGCGGCGGTGGAGACGGCGTCGAAGCCGATGTACGCGAAGAAGATCACGCCCGCGCCGCGGAGGACGCCGGACCATCCGAAGGAGCCGAACTCGCCGGTATTCGCGGGCAGGAAGGGATGCCAGTTGATGCGCGGCAGCTCCGGGTGGTGCAGGATAGTTGCGCCGCCGATGGCGAGGAAGATCAGCAGGACGATAAGTTTGACGGCGACGATGAAGCTGTTGAAGTTGGCGGACTCCTTGATGCCGACGATCAGGATCGCTGTCACCATGAGGATGCCGAGGAAGGCGATGAGGTTGAAGTCTCCGTGGCGCTGCGGGAGGGTGGCGGGATCGATGCCGAGCTGGGCGAGTTTTTTTGCGACGCGGCCGAGGAACTCCCAGTGGCCGTTGTAGAGGACGAAGACGGAGCCGGGCGTTCCGGCGAGTTCGGGGGGAAGGCGGAGGCCGAAGTCCTGGCCGAGGGAGAGGACGTAGCCGCTCCAGCCGGAGCAGACAGTGGCTGCGCCGAATGCGTATTCGAGGACGAGGTCCCAGCCGATGATCCATGCGAATATTTCGCCGAGGGTGGCGTAGCCATAGGTGTAGGCGGAGCCGGCGACTGGGATCATGGCGGCGAACTCGGCGTAGCAGAGGCCGGCGAAGACGCAGCCGACGGCGGCCACGATGAAGCAGTAGACGACGCCGGGGCCTGCGAAGCGGGCGGCCGCGGGGCCGGTGAGGACGAAGATTCCGGTGCCGATGATTGCGCCGATGCCGAGGGAGACCAGGCTGCCCGCGCCGAGTGTGCGCTTGAGGGTGTGCTCGCCGGTTTCGGCTGCCTCGCCGAGGATGGTCTCGAGCGGCTTGGTTA
>Ga0302320_10023036_pt1 | contig 12253 bp, 12 predicted proteins | sample Bog_T0_3_FD_202130 | JGI IMG/M metagenome (GOLD analysis project Ga0302320, IMG submission 202130) | Peat permafrost microbial communities from Stordalen Mire near Abisko, Sweden - Bog_T0_3 | ecosystem: Environmental > Terrestrial > Soil > Wetlands > Peat | place: Sweden: Abisko, Stordalen Mire...
GGTATAAGCCGGCCGGCCCGAAGACGATCGCTCGGGGTCTCACAAGGCTTGATGGTTTCATCGCAGGCTGGGAAATTCGTTCCGCGGATGTGCGACTCCGGTAGCTCCAGAGGCTGGGGATGCGTTCGACGGCCTTCCGCCGCCTCCGGTTGGGGTCGGGCGCGCCGATGTTGCGACGTTGCTGGCGGAATACATGGGCGGCGGCGATGCGGTGGATGTGGTGGTGTTCTCGGCGCCGCAACTCTCGCTTTTGGAGATGCAGATGCTGGCGGACCGGCTGGACGGGCGGCACGTCGTGGTGCCGTTGCTGGCGGTGACCAGCCCGCAGGTGAAGCCGGACGCCGACCGCATGGGCCTGACTGCTCGGATCGAGGCCTCCGGCGCGATGGTGCTATCGGGCATGTGCTTCTACCAAAGTTATGCGCGGGAACTGGCCGAGGCGAATGGCTGGCGACGGCTGGCGACCAACTCGGCGAAGCTGACCAACATCCTGGGCGGCTACGGCTATGCGCCGGTGCTGCTGTCGATGGAGCACTGTGTGGACGCCGCCTGTTCGGGACGCATCGCATGATTTTCGTGGCGCGGGCGGCGATGGGGCGGACAGTGCGCGGGCGGGCGTTGGTGGCGCGCGACGGGTTTTCGGCGCGCTATGACCTGGACCGGATCGCCGGCGTGTTCTCCCGGCCGCAGCACGCGCTGTTCGGCCGGTCCTATGTCGGTCTGGTGCTCATCCTGGACCGAGCGAAGGGCGGGGTGGCGACGGCGTGGATGCTGCATGAGATGGCGGCGCGGGGGGTCGTCCCGGCGGCGTTGGTGTTCAACTCGGTGAACCCGATCATGGTGCAGGGGGCGGCGTTGGCGGATGCGACGATGATGTCGGGGTTCGATGTCGATATCACGCGCGTGGTGGCGGACGGCGCGCTGGTGGAGGTGGATGCCGAGGCGGTGCCGCCGGTGCTGCGGATCCTCTGACCAACCCTCAGATCGTCAGGCCCGGCCGCCAACTGTCGACTCTATCGCGGCCGGACGCAGGCGATGCGGCGGGCGGACGTCACAAAAAAGAGCAGCACCCTGTAGGATGCTGCCCTTTGCCGAGAGTGTAAGGCTTTCCGACAGGGGGGGTCACGCGCGGCGGCGGCGGACCACACCGAGACCTAACAGGCTGGTCGCGATCAGCGCGAGCGATGCTGGTTCCGGAACGGTTGGGGGCGTGCCGATCTGCTCGATGGCCATGGTCCCGGAAAAGGTACCGGAATGTTCATCGTAGACAGTTTCCGAGACGCCGTTCGGGTCGATCCCTTCCCCGCCGACGAAACCGCCGGTGTAGTTCGAGGTGGGACTAAAGACCGAAAAAAACCGGGGAGCCGTCGAACGTGCCACCGCTGATCGTGGCGGTGAATGTCACGCTGAAGTTGCCGACATCCGAGCATAAGGACGGGCCTACAACACAGGCCGCGTTGGTATAGCTGGACGGCGTGTTTCCCCATTCGTCATCGTAGTCGTATGCGGTCAGGTTGCCGGGGGGGGGGTGCCAGCGGGGGCGCCCGGTATTGATCCCCAATCGAGATATGTCGGTCCGCCCGGGGCGATATCCGACAGGGTCACGGTTTGGCTTACTCCATAATTCAGCGTCCCGGGCTGGTATCCTGTCAGCACCATCTGGGCGTTGGTCAGAGTGCCGCCGCTGGTATTGGTGAAGATCAGCTCGGGCGTATCGTATGCTTGGTCGTCATACGCGCCAACGATTGTCGCTACGGTCGTTACATAGGCCGCTTGCTATAGCAGCAAAACGGCCGCCGCCCCGGTGGCTGCCAGCAGAGTGTGCTTCATGAGTTCCCTCCGTTCATTCCTTCTGGTGTTCTGCTCATCGCCAAGCTGGTTGCTGTGTTGGTCACAAACGGCAAAGCGGCACGGTGTATGACGCACATTCCGTGCCACGTCTCAATTATTAGTAAAATCAATCAGATATTGACGTAGGAGCGACGCTGCGAGCGAGGAGTGTAAAATTTACCGACGCCCGAACCGCAACGACTGATAGGCGCTAGTACGCCGCAGCGTTTCGACAGGTGCTGCCACGAACTCGCCAGTTGCCTTCGCCCGTCCGGGCGCCGATCTGAAGGGCCGACCCGCGGTTAAGCCGCCGACCCGAGGCGCTGCACGAGGGCCTTGGCGAAGTCGCTGGTGGAGGCCTTACCGCCGAGGTCGCCGGTGCGGATTTTTTCCACGTTCAGCACGTCGTCGATCGCCTTGCGCAGGTGCTTGGCCTGGTCGGGCAGGCCGACATGATCCAGCATCAGGCCGGCGGCGAGCAGCAGGGCGGTTGGGTTGGCGATGCCCTTGCCGGCGATGTCGGGGGCGGAGCCGTGCACGGCCTCGAAAATCGCGGCTTTTTCGCCGATATTGGCGCCTGGGGCGGCGCCGAGGCCGCCGACCAGGCCGGCGATCAGATCCGAGAGAATGTCGCCGAACAGGTTGGTGGTGACGATGACGTCGAACTGCCACGGGTTCAGGACGAGTTGCATCGCACAGGCATCAATGATGCGGTCATCGCACTCGATCCGGCCCTTGTATTCCTCGGCGATCTGCTGGCCGGTTTCCAGGAAAACGCCGGTCAGTGCCTTCAGCACGTTGGCCTTGTGCACCAGAGTGACCTTTTTGCGCCCGAGCTTCACGGCATGCTCGAAGGCGAAGCGGACGATGCGGCGGCAACCCTCGCGCGTGTTCACGCCGGATGACATCGCCACGGCATGCGGGTCGTCGCCGATCGGGATGTAGTGTTCGAAGGCGACGTAGAGGCCTTCGAGGTTTTCGCGCACCAGGATCAGGTCGATGTTGTCGAAACGGCCGCCCGGGACCAGCGTCTGCGCGGGGCGAAGGTTGGCGTAGAGAAGGAATTCCTCTCGCAGACGGACGTTGACGGAGCGGTAGCCGCCGCCAACCGGCGTTGTCAGCGGGCCTTTCAGCGCGAGCCTGTTGCGGCGGATGCTGTCGAGGGTGGCCTGCGGCAGCGGATCGCCGGCGGATGCGATCCCGGCGAGGCCGCCTTCCCGGCGTTCCCATTCGAACGGGGCGCCGAGTGCGTCGAGCACGGCGATGACGGCATCCATGATTTCCGGCCCGATGCCGTCACCGGGGATGAGGGTGGCTGGGATCTTGTTGCTGCCGGGGGCGGTGCTGCTCATGCGCGGGCTTTCGTCGGGGTGGTGCCTGCTTGAACGTATAAAGCGGCAGGGCCGTGGATGATACAGATCAAACGCGCGCCGAAATGGGGCCGATGGGGCGTTTTATGGCGTTTGCTGCCGGGGAAAGCAGAACGGGCGGCTGGGTGTGGCGGCGCGTCAGGCAGTTCGGGACCGGCCGATCGGGCTGCGTTGGGGGGCCCGGGCGGACTGAAGGACGCGAAGCTGGGCGAGGGCCGGACCGATCGCGCTTTCCAGGTCGGGCGGGACGGAGCCGGAGAGCAATTCGTTGGCGCAGGTGCTGAGCAGGGCGGCGCGGCGTGACGCCTCCTGGCGTTCTGCGGGGGGAAGGCCGGCGATGTTGGCGGTGAATTCGATGGCGACGTCGGCCATTGCGGCGGCCCACTCGGCCTGGATCTGCTGGTCCTGGAGGGCAAGGACGGGCTTGGCGGATTTTGCGAGCGGTTGGCCGTTGTGCAGGCGCGCCTGGGCCTCGACGGTGCGTTGCTTGGTCTCGGCGAGGGTGGCGAGGATGGCGGCTTCCTGTTCGGTCTCGACCGGTTCGGGAGCGGGTGTGGGTACAGGGGCCGGTTCGGGCTGGGTGAGGGCAGCCTGGATTGGGGCGGCGCGGGCTTTTTCCAGCGCGCGGCGGTTGTGTTCGGCGGCGCGGTCGAGCGCATTGGCGTTGCCGCGCAGGCGGAGGGCCAGCGGCAGGGGCAGGCTTTCGTCCATCGAATGGCTGAGCGCGCTCATGGCGGCGAGGCCGTAGGCGATGATCTGGCCGATGCAGATGAGTTCGGCGTCGTTGCGGGCGGTGTAGGCGTTGACGGTGGCCAGTGCCGCCATGCGGGCGATGGCGAGGTCTCCACCGCTGGCACCGAGGAACACGCGGGCGAGGATGGTGACGATGAGATGCAGCAGGACCTGGGAGGGGTGGATGGGCGGGTCCTGGGATGAGATGGGGTCCGCCGGGACGGTTTCTGCCGGCGGGTTGGGGAGGGGGATGGTTTCAGTCATGCCCGGGCCTTGGGGTGGTTTGGGATTTCTTGCCTTATGTTCGGGCGGATGTCAAGATATTTTTCCTAAATCGTTTGGGTGCCGAGGGTCCGCCGAAACGGTGATGGTGCGGGGTGGCCGTAGGTTTTTAAGCGGGACGGTGCCAGGCAACGGCATTGATCCGGCCCGCCGGCGGCGAAGGCCGTGCATTCGTCGCGGGGTGGTGGATTGCCGCGCCGCCGAGAGGCGGCTCGCAATAACAAAATAGTTTGGGGCCTGGGGTGCAGAGACCGCTGGCAATTACTTTTACTTCGATGGCATCCTCTATCTCGCGTCGAGCCCCGGGAGGGCCACCTGCGCAGGCGGTTCGGCGGTGGTCGATGGATGCGGAATCGCCTTAACCTGCGATGGTGAGTACGAAAATCGTTTCGATCATTATATTGGAACGGGTAGCGTAAGCCGCCCGTGGTCCGCGGCGGTTGGAGCTTCGGCGGCCCCTGGAAATCCGGATGGTGGGCGCGACAGGGATTGAACCTGTGACCCCTCGCGTGTGAAGCGAATGCTCTACCGCTGAGCTACGCGCCCATCCGTTCTGCGGAGGCGGGGTTCCTAGCCGGTCATCCGGCATATCGCAAGACCGAAATCCATTTTTCCCGCGGCGTGGCGGTGGCCGGAGGATCGCCCGGCCACCGGTTCGTCCGACGCTAACGCATTTCCACCGTGAGTGGACATGCTCTGGCTTATTTTCGCGAGCAATTTCATCAAACTGAGGATCGCTTCGCGATTCAAATCCGGCTGATATTGGTCTAGCTGTTTGGGCCGCGTTCCATCGATATCGGCTGCCAGCGGCGCAGGTCGGACTTCAGCAGCACCGCGGGATTGACGCAGCTCATCGGCCACTTGCCGTTCAGCACCAGCGCCAGTTCCCGCCCGACATGGCGCTTGCGGGCGGGATCGAAGCGGGCGGAGGCGGAGGCGGTGTGCGCGGACAGCGTCACATTCGGCATGCCGAGGATCGGGTTGTTGTTGCCGGGCGGCTCGATTTCCAGCACGTCCAGGCCGGCATGGGCGATCCAGTTTTCCTGGAGTGCCTTGATCAGGGCGGACTCCTGCACTGTCGGGCCGCGGCCGGTGTTGATGAAGATGGCGGTCTTCTTCATCAGGCGAAAATGTTTCTCCATCAGCATGCCTTCCGCTTCCGGGGTGGCGGGTGCGTGCATCGAAACGAAATCGGACTGCGAGAGGACTTCTTCCAGGGTCGAGGGGAGCACGCCGTGCTCGACCATGACGAGTTCCTCGATGAACGGGTCATAGGCGATGACACGCAGGCCGAACGGTTTCGCCCGCTTCGCCACTGCTCGGGCGACATGGCCGAAAGCGATCAGACCGAGCGTCAGGCCCATCAGGCGGGGTATTTGCAGAAGGGCGGGGCGGCCTTCGCGCCATTTGCCCTCGCGGACCATGCGGTCCTGCTCGATGGTGCGGCGGTGCGCGGCGAGCAGCAGCATCATGGCATGGTCGGCGACTTCCTCGATAAAGGTGTCGGGGCAGTTGGTGACCGGCATGCCGCGCGCGGTGGCGGCGGCGACATCGACGCTGTCCACGCCGACGCTGCCCAGGACGATGGCACGGCACTTATGCGGCAGGCCCTCGACGACTTTTTTGCTGAAGCGCATGCCCTTGGCGTAGATCACGTCGGCATCCTGGGCGAATTTGATGAAGCCGTCCTCATCGGTCGGGCCTTCGACGATTTCGGCGTCGATGCCCTCCAGCGGCTCCATTTCGTAGTCGTAGCCGCCGCCGGCGGTGGTGAAGCTGGCCCCGGCGGGGGTGGCAACTTTGTATTTGGCCATTGGGAGTCTCCTTGGGACGTTTCGGGGAAGGTGGTGGAGTGGTGCCGCGATAGGTGGCCCGGACGAGCCGGGCCATGACGATGTGTGTGTTGGCGGGGGTGTCAGGTTATGAGTGTTAGGGGTGGCGTAGCGTTTCGGGCCATGACGGTTAAGGGTGGGTAGCGCTTCGGGTCAGTGCTTTGGCGGGCGGGCGCGGACGGCTTTTTCGTTGATGTCGATGCCCCAGCCGGGGCCGGTGGGCAGGATGAAGTCGCCGTTCTCGATCGTTGGGACGACGGTATAGAATTCGTCGCGCCAGGGGGCGCTGTCGATGTCGATCTCCATCACCCGGAAGTTCGGCACGATGGCGCTGAACGTGGCGCTGATGGCGCTGCACAGATGGCCGTAGAAGTTGTGCGGGGCGACGTTGATTTCGTAAACGTCCGCCATGCTGGCGATTTTCGCCGACTCCAGCAAGCCGTTCCAGATGACGTCGACGATCGCCACATCGGTGGCGTAATGATCGAGGAATGGCTTGAACTCGCGCCGCCCATGTAACGTTTCGCAGGACGCGATGGGGCAATGGGCGCCGCGCTTGATCTCGGCGAGTGCCGGGGCGTCATGGGTGTCGATTTCCAGCCATGTGAGGTTGGCGCCGGCGACGGCCTCGGCGATGCGCTTGAAGCCCTCGGTCTTGAAGTTGAAGTTGATGTCGAGGTGAATGCCCATGTCGGGGCCGACGGCTTCGCGGATCACACGCAGTTGTTCGGTGACGCCGCGGGTCAGCCGGTTGTCCCAGTTCAGTTCCGGCCAGCCGGCGGTGCGGCCGAAGCCGGGCACGTAGGAGGCGAGTTTGCCGTCGATGAACGGCAGGATATTGGTTTTCAGCGCCTTGAAGCCGCGGTCGCGGACTTCCTGGGCATGGCGGGCGAGGTCGTCGTAATTACGCAGTTCCGGCACGCCCATCAGCGCGGCGCTGCGCACGCGGTAGGTGCCGAAATGTGACCAGTAAACAGGGATACGCTCGCGGATCGGGCCGCCGAACAGGGCGGCGACGGGCACGTTGTAGGCCTTGCCGGCGACGTCGAGCAACGCGTTCTCGATCGCGGCGATGGCCTGCTGGTTGAGACCGCCGCGCGACTGGCGGGTGAGGACGTGAAGGTGCTGGGTGACCTGTTCGAAGCGGGTCGGATCACGGCCGATCAGGACGGGCGCGATACCCTTGATGACGTCGGACAGGCCGGTGCTGCCGAAGCTTTCGTTGAACTCCGACCAGCCGATGATGCCGTCGCTGGTGGTGATTTTCAGGAATGAAAACATCCGCCAGCCGGCGTCGGCCTGGAGCGTCTCGACCTGCGTGATTTTCATGGCTTCCCCCCGGCCGTTCGATTTGACGCGATGATTGCGCTATCACGTCCGGGGGGATTCCAAGCACGGTCTGCCGGCCGGGGCAAGCTTCAGGCGGTCATATCCCAGAACGGCGGGACGCCATAGTGGTCGTAAACGCGACGGTCCCACTCGCGGTCGTTCCAGTTGGCGGTAGCCTCATCGGTGTAGGACGGCGCGCCTTCCAGGACATCACGATCGATATCGACGACGAAGCCGCCGACTTCGGTGTTGTAGGTCAGCTTTTCCCAGGGGAGGGGGTAATAGCGGTCGCCGATGCCGAGGAAGCCGCCGAAACTCAGGATCGCGTAGGCGATGCGGCCGGTGGCCTTGTCGATCATGACGTCGTGCACGGCGCCGAGTTTTTCCAGCGCGGTGTTGTAAACCGTGGTGCCCTGGACGCTTTTCGCTGCAATCAGATGGCCCGACGGGTTGGTGGTGTCATCGAGGCTGGCCATTGGTATCTCCTTTGGTTGTAAGCGGATGAAACGCGCGGGGCCGTTGTCGGTTACCTGGCAGGAGGCTGCCATGCGGTTGAATCACGTGGTGTTGGCCGTGGCGGGATGAATGTCTGTGCGCCTTTGCCCGAACGATGCGACATCCCGTTCCCTCGATGTTCACTGCGTAAAGCAAGGATGTTCGGGCGATGTATCCAGCACTATGCTGAACGATGGAAATCATGGGAGCGAAAGACAATGAGTTGGTCCGCTCAACAATATGTTGCGTTTGAGGACGAGCGGACCCGCCCTGTCCGCGATCTGGTCGCGGCGATTCCCGGCAGCGACGCGCGGTCCGCCATCGACCTTGGCTGCGGTCCGGGCAACTCCACGGAGGTGCTGGCGGGGCGGTTCCCTGACGCCGTCGTGACGGGGATCGACAGTTCTGCCGACATGATTGAGGCGGCCCGCAAGCGGTTGCCTGGATACCGCTTCGAGATTGCCACGATCGAGGGTTGGCACGCGCCGGAGCGGTTCGATGTGATCCTGGCGAATGCCGTGCTGCACTGGATTCCTGATCACGCCGGATTGCTGCCGCGTCTGGTTGGCAGGCTGGCGGCGGGAGGCAGTCTTGCCGTGCAGATGCCCGACAATCTGGGCGAACCGGCGTTGCGGCTGATGAGCGAGGTGGCCGGGGAAGGTCCGTGGGCCGGCAAACTGGCCGATGCGGCCGGGGCGCGAACGAGCATCGAGACCGCGGCCTGGTATTACGACGTTCTGCGTCCGCACTGCGCCCGCGTCGATGTGTGGCGCACGACCTATCACCATCCGCTCGCGGGCGGGGCGGCCGCGGTGGTGGAATGGTTCAAGGGCAGCGGGCTTCGACCGTTCCTCGATCCGTTGGACGCCGAGGAGAAGGCGGCTTATCTCGGATTGTACCAGGCGGCTATTGCGCGGGCCTATCCTGCGCTTGGGGATGGGACGGTGCTGCTGCCGTTTCCACGGCTGTTCATGGTTGCGACGCGGTAGGCTGGCTGGCGCCTGGGGCGCGCTCAGGCTGCGCCACCGCGGGGCCGCGCAAGCACGCGTTCCGCCTGGGCAACGATGCGTTCGACGATTTCGCCTGCCGTTGGGATGTCGTGGATCAGGGCGCAGGCCTCGCCGGCGATGACGGCGGCCACGTCAAAGTTGCCTTGTTCGCGCGCTGCCGCGTAGTCGTGGGCGACGGCTTCGGATGTTGCCTCGAGTTCGGCTTCATGGCCGAGCCAGCGATCGGCGTGCTGATTGCGCAGCACCCGGCCGGTGTATGGATCGGGCCAGCGGTTCCGGCGCGACAGGTCGAAGACGATCGAGCGAACGGTCTGCCCGCCTGTCGCCGCCGCGATGCGTCGTTTGGCTTCGGGGTGGCCGTCAGCCTCCTGCGAGGCGTAGAAGCGGGTGCCGATGAGGACGCCCTCGGCGCCGAACATCATGGCGGCGGCGAGGCCGCGTCCGTCGGCGATGCCGCCCGCGGCGACGATGGGGATAGTGGGGCAGGCGTCCACCACCTGGGGAAGCAGGGTGAACAGCGGTTCGGACTGGCCTTGGCCGCCGGCTTCGGTGCCTTGGGCAACGATCACGTCGGCGCCGGCGGCAGCGGCCTCGCGGGCCTGCGTCACGGTCTGCACCTGGCAGATCAGCTTTGCACCTGAGGCGTGGATGGCGGGGGCGAAGGGGTTTGGGTCGCCGAATGAGAGCATGACCGCGGCGGGGTGACGGGCCAGCACGCTGTCCAGCAGGCCTGGGCGTTTGGCGAGGCTCCAGGTGATGAAGCCGCAGCCGATCCGGGCGTTGCCGGCGAGCGCCCATTGCCGGTCGATCCAGTTGCTATCGCCGTAGCCGCCGCCGAGCAGTCCGAGGCCGCCGGCATGGGTCACCGCCGCGGCGAGCCGGCCGCCGGAGACCGCGTCCATGGGGGCGAGCAGAACAGGGTGCTCGATGCCGAGTGTCTGTGTCAGCCGGTTCCGGATGGGCATAGCTGTTGGGGCCTGTGTTGACGCGTGGATTGCTAAAGGACTGCATCGCCCTCTTACGCCGCTCGTGCGCTGTATGGGCCTGGCTCGCAAGCGATTGCCTCGGGTTACCGGACGCACAAGAAAAATGGAACCGCAAATCACGCAGAACACGCAAAGGGCGTCCGAGCGTTACGGCCCAGGACGATACGTTTGATCTCATGGCGCGGCTTGCGGAAGTTTAGCAGCCGGCAGGGATGCGAGCCTATCGCTTTCAGATGATTCAGGCACTGCGCGCGATTGAGGCAGCCAATTATTCGTTTATACTGGAGATATTCCTGTCCTCGCAGGTACTATTTGCGTGTTCTGCGGTACCGACAACAGTACGAGGGATTGATTCCCACAAGAATCAAACAGGCCTTGGCTGCCGCGATTTGCGTCATCACCCATTCGATCCGGATTGGCGATCAAATACCGACCCGTTCGCCGGGCATCAAGTCCTTGGCGATGCGGATGGGGCGATCGGGTGCGTCGTCGGTTACGCCGGCGCCGCGCCAGTGTCCGATGCCGCGAAATCAACCCTCTCGTAAAGTTCCGCCACCGGTATCGCGATGCCGATTTCCGGCAACGACAAAGGATCGCCCGCGGTGGCGGAGGTGACGGTCCATTGTTGTCCGGCTGCCGTGCGCTCATGAATCGTCAGGCCGGCGCAGGTGGATTCGGCGATGACATAGCGCCGGATCGAATCGACGGCGGCGTATTCGCGCAGCTTAACGATCCGGTCCATATGGCCTGATGTTGGACTGACGACCTCGAACACCACGACAGGGTTGGGAACCAAACGGCTGACGCCATTTACCGGGGAACAGGTGACCACCGCGTCGGGATATCGGACGGTATCACCGACCGTAGCAACGCCTGCATCCATCCCATGCGGCCGGCATCCGGTTCCGCCCAGACGCAAGCGAAGGGCAACGAGGATGTTGATCGCGATCTGATTGTGATTGAGATCCCCGCTGGTCATCGCCACTGGCTGAGACCCATCGAATTCATACCGCCCTCCCTGGGCCTCAGCCCAGTCGAAGAACTGATCGCGGGTCATGGTTGGGACGCGGACGGTGACGCTCATGGCGGTTATACTAGCAGAAGGCGAGCGGATTTTATCCCGGTTTCCGGCGGGCGACCGTCTGGCCTGGCCAGTTTGCCACGGGTCTGACTGAGTTCCAAGGGCGCTATCGGGTGTTGCACAATTCGCCATTATCCAACCAGACGGACACATCAACAACGCCCGCGTGTCAACGCGCCCACGAGTCTGGCGCATTCATCCGCAGTCCTACCCGAAGCGGGGTGGGCGTTTCTCCTGGAACGCTTTCACGCCCTCGGCGAAGTCGGCGGAGCGGCCGGCCTCGCCCTGCAGTTTGGCTTCGAGGTCGAGTTGCTGATGCAGCGTGTTGTCGGGGGCGGCGCCGAACATTTTCTTCATCGCGGCCAGCGCCCCTGCCGGCGCCTTTGCCAGACGGTTTGCCAGCGCTTCGGCCTCGGACATCAGCAGCATGTCGTCCGCCGCTTTCCAGATCATGCCCCAGCGTTCAGCGGTATCGGCGTCGATCGCGTCGCCCAGCATGGCCAGGGCGCGGGCGCGGGCATCGCCGATGAGGTGGGTCAGGAAGAAGCTGGCGCCGGAGTCGGGCACGAGGCCGATGCGGATGAAGGCCTGGACGAAGGTGGCGGAGCGAGCGGCGAGCACGACATCGCCGGCGAGGGCGAAACTGGCGCCGGCGCCGGCGGCGACGCCGTTCACCGCGCACACGAAGGGCAGCCGCGACGCGCGGATGCGGCGGATTACTTCGTGATGGTAGGTGGTGGCGAGCTTTTCCAGGTCGGGCGGTCCGTTCGGGCCGGGCGTTACGTCGGGGCCGAGCTCCTGGCCGGCGCAGAAGCCGCGGCCGGCGCCGGTCAGCAGCACCGCGCGGCACGATGTGTCGGCCTCCGCTTCGCCGATCGCGGTCAGCAGGCGGGTCAGCATGTCGGCGTTGACGGCGTTCAGCCGGGTGGGCCGGTTCAGCGTCAGGGTGCGCCAGCCGTCATGCGGTTCGACCAGGATGTCGTCGGTCAATTGCTGTCCTCCTCGCTCTGTGCCAGCCGGAATGCGGCCGCCGGATAGACGCCGAGTACGCGGACCTCGGTGGAAAAGAATGACAGTTCGTCGAGGGCGCGGCGCAGGCCGGGATGGTCGGGATGGCCTTCGACGTCGCACAGGAACTGGGTCGCGGTGAACGCGCCGTTGATCATGTAGCTTTCCAGCTTGGTCATGTTGATGCTGTTCGTTGCGAAGCCGCCGAGCGCTTTGTAGAGCGCGGCGGGGACGTTGCGGACGCGGAAGACGAAGGTGGTCATGAGGTTGGGGGTCGCTGGATCGACCGCGGCGGGAC
>Ga0302320_10023040_pt1 | contig 12250 bp, 10 predicted proteins | sample Bog_T0_3_FD_202130 | JGI IMG/M metagenome (GOLD analysis project Ga0302320, IMG submission 202130) | Peat permafrost microbial communities from Stordalen Mire near Abisko, Sweden - Bog_T0_3 | ecosystem: Environmental > Terrestrial > Soil > Wetlands > Peat | place: Sweden: Abisko, Stordalen Mire...
ACATGTCCCCCGATGGCTACTCGTACTACGGGTATCACCGCTACGGCTACGGCCAGAAACCGGTGTCCTGAACCGAATGGCCTGGTTTCGATTGCCGATGACAATTCTGCAGAGTGCCCGCGCGAGGGTTCACGGGCACCTTCCCGTGGGATCTCTTCGAGGTCGGCTGGCTAGGGGAGCCTTCTGGTCCATAGTCGGCGCGGTTGTGTCTCAGGGCTCCGTCCTCGTAGCCTCCGTCATTACGGCGCGGCTCCTTGGCACCGTAGGCTTTGGCGAACTCGCCATAATCAATGGCACCATCGGCATGTTGGGCGTTTTCGCTGGATTTGGACTCGGCATGACTGCCACAAAATACGTGGCTGAGTTCCTGGCCAAAGATCCCGCCCGTGCTGGCCGCATTATCGGGCTGTCCACCGTTGTTGCCTCTGTAACAGGTGGGGTCATCTCCCTCTTGCTCTTCATTTTTGCCCACTTCCTGGCTACGCGCACGTTAGCCGCCCCACATCTGGTTCCAGAGTTCCGTATCGGCGCGCTGTTGCTCTTCTTCAACGCTCTCAATGGTGCCCAGATCGGTGCACTCTCCGGACTCGAATCATTTAAGGCCATCGCCCATTCGAACCTGATTCGTGGCCTGCTCTCTCTCCCGGTGATGGTGGGTGGGGTGTTGCTTTGGCACCTCTCTGGAGCCGTTTGCGGTCTCGTCCTCGCCGCCGCCATCGCCTGCGTGGTCAATCAATGGTTCCTTCGCAACGAGTGCCTGCGTGCCGGTGTTCGTGTAAGCTATCGTGCGATAATCTCTGAATGCCGCGTTCTCTGGGACTTCTCCCTGCCAGCTTTCTTTAGCTGCGCGATGACCGCCCCCGCGACCTGGGCCGCCAGCGCCATGTTGGTCAACCAGCCCAACGGGTACGCGGAGATGGGGATATTTAACGCAGCCAGCCAGTGGCGAACCGCGTTGTTCTTCCTTCCTGGCATCATCGGCCAGGTTGTGGTCCCAATGTTAGCTTCGCTTCAGAATACCGACGGAAGGCGCTCCGTTCGCAAGGTACTTCTCGGTTCTGTGCTGATAAATGCCCTCTGTACGGTCCCGGTTCTTATCGTTTTGGTGCCGTGCAGTAACTGGGTCATGTCTTTTTACGGTGACAAGTTTTCGCACCGAGGCGCCGTTCTCCAGGTTTCACTACTTTGTGCCGCATTGCTTGCTATTTTGACTCCGGCCTCGAATTTCATCGCGTCCATCGGGAGGATGTGGGTTGGATTCTTCATGAACGCGGGCTGGGCTGGCTGCTTCCTCGTAGTCGCCTATTTTCTCCTCCTGCGTGGTTGGGGAGCCCAAGGCCTAGCTTGTGCCTACCTCGCGGCCTATATTGCACACGCATTGTGGACCTTCTGGTTCGCTTCCTCCGTCCTTGGCGCTACTCCGAGATCGTCAAACTCCCCGACTGGAGTGTTACCACTCGACTCACAGGCCATTTAACCGCTCCGCGAGCGCTTCTCGCGGCCACTCTCTTATGCCTCCTGGTCGATCATCCTGCCCTTCGAGCCAGAGCCTAACGCACCGCGTGATGACGGCGAAACGCATGGCGCTTAAAGGCTCGGCTACAGCCCCCACCGCCCTGCGTGCGGGCCCGCAGGGCGCGGTGATGGATCGATGGCTGTTCTATGCCCTCTTCGCCACGCTTACCCTGTTTCAGCTTCAGTTAGCCGTACCGTTTTTGGCGGCTCTGCCGATCCGAGAGGCTCTCTACGCCTACCTCTACGCGAGGCTCTTCTTATGTTACCGTCCCTTGAATTATCGTAATCGGGTACTGCTACTGTTCCTTGCATGCACTGTCGCCATCGCAGTATTGACCTTTCTTCAATACAGCCCGAGCCTCGGTTACCGGGGGTTCGCGCGGTTTGTGAATTGTGCACTGATTGCTCCTTTGGCAGCGGAGATGCTGAACCGAGAGCGCGATTTTCGGATTTGCCTTTGGATTTGGGTATGCGTAGTGTTCGGCGGCTGCATAACTCTCGCGATGCAATTCTTCAGCTTCGGGATTCCATGGCTGACACTCCAACACCAGTCGACTCGGGGCGGGTTGACCCGCTACATGACACTTCTCGGCGAACCGAACATCGGCGGTATGGCAGCGGCCCTTCTGCTGATCACGATGACAGAGTTGGCCCGTAGTTGGGTGCTGCGCTGCGCGATGGCTGCGTGCGCATTGGCGTTTCTGACGCTCAGCCTCTCGAAAGGTGGGCTAATGGGCGCTGGTATCGCCATCTGTATGTTGCTCTTTAGGGGGCGGGCAGCAATTAGGCGCCTTTTCGTGCCGCTCGCAATTATTAGCGCCATACTCGCCGTGGGCGGGGGCGGCATGCTTTCTTTCGGTGGCGCCGATACCGCAAAGATTGAGAGGTACGTCTACGTGGCGAAGGAAAACTTTCTTGGCGATGCGGACCAGTTGCCGGGTTCAACCAGTCTCATAAAGGATCTCCGATTCCGTGTCCTTGAGAAACCGTCACAGAGCATGGGACTCGACCAGAGCGAGAGCTTGCCCCGGTGGTTTACTGTCCTCTTCGGTGGTTCCTACGGCATCGCAGGTAGCGTAGCTAAAGAGGAAAGGGGCCTCGTTGGAATCGACAACCTACCGCACAATACCTTTTCCGAAATCTTTCTCGTTGGCGGGGCCCTATTTCTGCTCGTGTTCCTAATGCTGCTGGTGCGCACCGGGCAATCCCTATACCGTTATGCCTCCAATCGCGGCGGTCTCGCCGCCACCGCCTGGCCCGCGTTCATCGTTCTTTGCGCCTATTTGTTCAGCTACCCGGTAATCTACGCCCCGGTGCTCGGAGCCTGGTTTTGGTTAACCGTAGGCCTTTCGCTGAATTCCCGGATCGTAGGCGAAAGGGCTGAGCGCCGTGAGCAAAGCGCAACCCGCTGGACGGCTCAGATCAGGTCGATTTCAGCCCAGCGGCAATGCGGCTGAGAGCAATGAAAGAGTCCGATGATATCGCGGTTGCGTACGTGAGCTTGGCGGTTCCCGACACGCCAGAGTTTCGGAATCCTGCGCTGCACAATAACGGGAATATATACATGCAGAACGGGTTCCTCGGCCTCAGGTCGGATCATTGTGCTGAGGTGACGGCGTTTTCTGCGGTTCCGATGCCTTCATTTCCGCGCTGCCGGCGCATCATGGTGTGGCCGCAGATGCTGGAGTTCTCGCCTGGGGTCGTGGCGATGGGCGTATCTTTCATCAACGTTACGCCCATCAAACAACTGAGCATAGGCTTGTCAATGTTTTGCCAACTTGTCGGATGGGGCTGGCGCGAACGGCATAAGAAGCACCGGGTCGTGTTCTCCTTCAATATCTCCGTGCCGCCGCTTCTTTTCAGCTTGGCAGCTGCTTATTTGATTCGAGCTAAGACGATGGTCTGGGTCACCGACCTGAACGCGCCCGGCGGAATTACTCCCAGGACGCTTCTCCATTGGATCGATCGATTGGAAAACTGGCTGCTGAGGTTTGTGGACGGTGGCATTGTAATTGCGGATCAAATGGCCACAGAGAACTTGGCAGGGCGTCCATACATCCGGGTTGACGGAGGGGCGTCGCGGTTTCTGGTGGAAGAGACAGGCCGCTTGCTGGCGACCCGGCAACACGATGAGGCGCACTTTACCATCGTGGCCACGGGGGCATTGTCAGCGCACAACGGAGTGCGCGAGATTCTAACCGCATTTTCGCAATTGGAGGGTTCGCGGTACCGGTTGGTTTTCGCCGGCCGCGGGGAGTTGGAGTGCGAGATAAGCGCGGCAGCCGCGCGCGATCCTCGGATTGAATTCAAAGGATTCCTGGGGACGCCTGACCTGCTGGCCCTGCATGCGAACGCTGACGTGCTGGTTAGCATGCGGGTCACCCAAGGCATGAATACCTCGTATGGGTTTCCCTCGAAAACCTTTGAATATCTCCTTTCTGGCGTGCCGGTCATCACCACGACCACTGGTCACATGAAGAGCGAGTACGGACCTTACTGCTTCATTCTCGAAGAAGAATGCGCGGAAGCATTAGCGGAATTGGTGCGCAAGATCGAGCAGATCGCGCCCGCGGAGCGCAATAGGATCGGCCTGGCCGCCCGCCAGTTCATCGTAGAGAACAAGACCTGGGAAATTCAGCACAAACGCATCGCCGAGTATGTTCGCTCAAGAGCTATTTCCGTCTGTTAATGGCAGCCGTCCAATGAGAGACCCAATCATTTCATATTTGCACTTATCGAACTCCCGCGCTTTGCGTGAGGCAATCGGATGAACGGCCAGCAAGGTGTGGCATTTGCTTGGGAGGGGCTACCCTTCTATGCCGCAAGGCTGTTGAGACGCGTCATCGAGGAAAGGGACATCGCGATCCTTGGCACTTCCGGCCCTCAGAAGCGGGAGGAAATCCTGCAGACGGTAGGTCAGGAAGTGACTTGGCTCGACGGAAGCAGGAACGCAACTTGGCAAAACCTTGGTCTTCAAGTTCCGCAGTGGTTTTTCGTCAGCGGTTGGTCGAATCCGCAGCTCAATCGGCTAGCGCGCGAAGCGCGAAATGCTGGTGCGCAAATCATCGTGATGGCTGACAATAGCCGCAAGCACAATCTCCGTCAGGCAGTCGGTTCCATCATTTCCAGGATGAAGTGGAAATCCAAGTTTGATTATGTTCTTGTGCCGGGCGCGTCAGGCAGAGATCTCATGCGATTTTTCGGGGTGCCTGATCATCAAATATGTTCCGGCTTGTACGGAGCCGACCCTCATTTGTTTGCGGCTGGCCCGCCGATTCCGGCGCGCGAACGTGATTTTCTTTTTGTAGGGCAGTTTGTCGAGCGCAAAGGCCTGCGAGAACTTATTGAGAGTGTTGCTGCTTTGCGCCGGGGAGGCGTGGACTTCACGCTGGCGGCAATGGGCGCAGGTCCATTGGAAGGCGCTCTGCGAGCCGCTGGCATCATAGTGCTGCCGTTTGGGGACGCCAGCTATGTTGCGCAGGAAATGCGCAAGAGCAAATTCCTGGTGCTGCCGAGCCTGGAAGACAATTGGGGAGTCGTGGTGCACGAAGCCGTGTGCTCGGGCTGTGGGCTGATTCTAAGTGACGGGGTGGGCGCAGCACTCGATCTTTTGGCCGGCGACAACGGTTTGCTTTGCCGCCGAAGTGATTCGAAATCCTTGACGCGTGCAATGACCGCCATGCTCCAGATGACCCAGGAAGAACAAGTCAAGTGCGGCAACGCAAGTCTAAAGATTGCCCCCTCCTTCGGTCCTGATCGCTTCGCCGCAACTGTGAGCGACATACTTGAAAGTGGCGTATCCAGGGATCGAGCGCAGCCGAGTTTTACAACACAATTTTGACGCGCGGATTTAGGAACTTTAGAACCACTGGATTGGCGCATCGCGGACTATGTCGTTTCTGCCGCAGCTAGAACCAGGTGATCGCATCGCCACCCAATTGGAACCCCCATCCCGCAGGTCCGTGCTTGTACTTGTGGGCACATATCTTCCCGGCTACAAAGCAGGAGGCCCCCTGCGCAGCGTTGCGAATCTGATTTCGACGCTGGGTCAAGAGTTCGATTTTAAGATCGTGACTCTGGACCGGGATCTCGGAGAAACGTCGCCGTATCCCGGCATTGTCACGAACCAGTGGGTCAGGGTTGGCCTGGCCGAAGTCCTTTACTTGCAGCCGGGGCTTCGCGGCCTGCTAGACCTGTGGAGGCTGCTTCGCTCCGTTGACGGGCAGACGGCTGTTTACCTCAACAGCTTTTTTGCGCGGCGCTTCTCGATGCTGCCCGCGCTGATGCGATGGCTGGGGCTTTGCCGGTCGCAAACACTGGTGCTTGCGCCGCGCGGTGAGTTTTCGCAGGGAGCGCTGGGGCTCAAGCGTATGCAGAAGTCCCTGTATCTGGGAATGGCGCGCGGTCTAGGCTTATACAATGGAGCTATCTGGCAGGCGTCGAGCGAGTTTGAAGCGCAGGATATACGCCGCCAGTTTCCCGAATTGCAGGGCGTGGAAGCGGAACTGGGTGGGCAGGCTTTGAGCCGGATGCGGAGTTCGAGCGTGATTGTGACGGCAATCGACCTCCTAGGCGCGACGCCGCCCCGGCCGCAATCCAACCGGCAGAAGAAAGCCGGCGAGCTTCGCGTCGTGTTTGTGGGGCGATGCTCGCGGATGAAGAATCTTTCGGGGGCGCTCAGGCTGCTTGCGGGCTTGAAGGGCGATGTTTCCTTCGATCTGTTCGGACCGGTGGAGGATGCCGAGTATTGGCGCGAGTGCCAAAGCATTATCGCCGGCCTGCCTGTGAATGTGCGCGTGCGGAATAACGGCGAGATTGAACACAAAGAGATTGCGCGGGTGTTTGCCGAACACGATCTGCTGCTGCTGCCAACTCTGGGCGAGAACTTCGGCCATGTGATCGGCGAGGCACTGGCGGTGGGTTGCCCGGTACTGATCAGCGATCAGACGCCCTGGCGCAACCTGGAATCAGAAGGCGTTGGATGGGATATTCCGCTGGCGGAGACGGAACGTTTTCAGTCGGTTCTCCAGCAGTGTGTGGATGGCGACGGTGAGTGGCATACCGCGCTGTCAAGCCGGGCGCAAAGCTATGCGGGGAAACGCGTGTGCGACTCAGTGGCCATCGAGGCTAACCGACAACTCTTCGCACTTGCATGCAATTCATATTACCTGGAGAAAAACTAATGAAAGCACTTATCACCGGCGGGGCCGGCTTTATCGGTTCCAACATTGCAAAGGAACTGGCCTCGCGCGGTAACGACGTGGCTGTCCTCGACGATCTGTCCTCTGGATACCGCAGCAATATCCAAGGGATTCCGGGCGTGCGGCTTATCGAGGCGGATATTCGTGATCAAGCAGCGGTGGACGCTGCAGTGGAGGGCGTAGATGCCGTCTTCCATCTGGCGGCTTCGGTGGGCAACAAGCGATCGATTGACCAGCCCGTTAACGACGCGGAAATCAACGTGATCGGCACACTGAGAGTTCTGGAAGCCGCGCGAAAGGCTGGAGTGCGGAAGATTGTTATGTCTTCATCTGCAGGGATATTTGGGGAATTGAAGACCCTTCCCATTCGCGAAGACCATCCCGTGGAGCCCGACTCACCTTACGGCGCCAGCAAACTCTGCGCCGAGAAGCAAGGGCTGGCTTACGCGAAGTTATATGGCATGGAGGTCGTTTGCCTGCGCTATTTCAATGTTTATGGGCCAAGCCAGCGTTTCGATGCATACGGCAATGTGATTCCGATCTTCGTGTTCCAGATGTTGCGTGGCGAGCCGGTTACCATCTTCGGGGACGGCGAGCAGACGCGCGATTTCGTGAATGTTCGCGATGTAGTGCTAGCCAACATAAGGGCAGCGATGGCTCCCGGCGTCTCTGGGGCGTTTAACATCGGAAGCGGGACGCGTATCAGCATCAACGATCTGGTTGAGCGGCTGAGGGCCAATTGCGGGTTGAACCCAGTGGTGCGGCGTGGCCCCCCGCGCGCCGGTGACGTACGGGATAGCCTGGCGGACATCAGTGCGGCTCGGCGCGCGTTCGGCTTTGAGCCGGCAGTGACGATCGATGAAGGTTTGCCCGAGTATATTCGCTGGGCTCGAACAGAGGTGGCTGCATGAGTGTCGCAAAAGTTATAGTCATCGGTGGCGCGGGAATGCTCGGACACAAGATATTCCAAACGCTGCGCGAGCGCGTGGACGGAGTGCATTGCACGATCCGCGAAGACGTTTCAAAGGCACCTCTAGACTGTGTAGAACTCCTCCATGGCAATGATGTCATACAGGGCGTCGATGTAACGGACTTTCTAGCCCTTGAGGCGGTTCTGTCGGCCTTTCGTCCGGAGTTCGTAGTCAATTGCGTTGGTGTAATCAAGCAAAGGGCGGAAGCTGTCTCAGCGGTTCCCAGCATCACGATCAATTCTCTTCTGCCGCACAGGCTTGCGCAGATGGCTGCTGGTTGGGGCGGCCGCGTGATTCACTTCAGCACAGATTGCGTATTTAACGGTATGCGTGGGGGGTACGTCGAAGGAGACCTCTCTGACGCCGAGGACCTCTACGGGAAGTCCAAGTTTCTGGGCGAGGTGGCAACTGCCAATGCGCTCACCTTGCGGACTTCGATCATTGGCAGGGAACTCACAGAACACCGCTCGCTGCTAGATTGGTTTCTTGCCCAAGATCACAAGACGATTCGAGGATACCGGCGCGTCATATACTCGGGCGTAACTACAAATTATATCGCCGAGTTGGTCGCGGCGATCATCCAGAAACACTCCGGGTTGAATGGCCTTTATCAGGTGACCAGCGACCCGATATCCAAGTATGACCTCTTGTGCCTCCTTCGCGAGGCATACCACCTCGATATTCAAATCGAGCCTGACGATCTGGAAGTATCGGACCGTAGCATGAAATGCGACAAACTGCGCGAAGCGATCGCGTACAAATGCCCCTCCTGGCCTGTTCTCACAAACCAGTTGGCCGAAGACAAGACACCTTACAGAAAGTGGATTGAATGGAAATGAACAAGATTCTTGAAGGAAAGCGAATACTGATCACCGGCGGAACGGGATCCCTCGGAAAGGTCTTGACCCGTCGCATCTTGAGCGGGGAGGCAGGCCACCCCGCAAAGGTAATCATCTTCTCTCGCGATGAAGCGAAGCAGCATTACATTCGCGTCGAGTACGAAAACAGAGTGGCGGCGACGGATGAAATCATCTATCGGAATTTTCAGCGCCTGCTGGAGTTTCGCATCGGCGATGTCCGCGACTACGGAAGTGTTGCCAGCGTCTTGCGCGATGCCGATATTGTCGTGAACGCGGCCGCAATGAAGCAGGTACCGACCTGCGAGTATTTCCCAAATGAAGCTTTCAGGACCAACGTCGGCGGTGCTGAGAATATCGTTCATGCGATTCAGGAACACACTCTCCCAATAGAGACTGTCGTCGGTGTCTCGACGGATAAGGCTTGCAAGCCAGTGAACGTCATGGGCATGACCAAGGCCTTGCAAGAGAGAGTGTTCATCCAGGGAAACATGAGGTGCCCGGGCACGCGCTTTGTGTGCACGCGCTATGGGAATGTTCTGGCGTCGAGAGGCTCTGTGATCCCTCTGTTCCACGAGCAAATTCGAAGCGGCGGTCCAGTGACGATTACAACCCCGGATATGACGCGTTTTTTGCTCACGCTGGACGACGCGGTTGACATTATCTTTGCTGCGATCGGCGAAGCCCGGCATGGGGAGACGCTTGTGCCACGGGCTCCGTCGGCCAGAATCACCGATGTCGCTACGGCTCTCATCGGCGACCGGCCGATCCAGCAGCTGATAACGGGCATCCGCCCAGGCGAAAAGATCCACGAGATCATGGTGAGCGACGAAGAGGCTTACCGGACCGTGAGACGGGGCCGCTGGTATGTGATCAGGCCGATGCTGCCTGAAGTGGCAAATGGCGATGGGGCAACCGGCGACGGAGTCGACTGCCTGCAACGTGAATACAGCAGCAACGACAGCGTGATGACAGTCAAGGAGACCGCTTCAATGCTTCGGGAGCGGCGTCTGATGCTGGAAGACAACTTCGAAGCTGGGGTGGAACTTCTGCGATGAAGATCATGACCATCCTAGGCACTCGGCCTGAGATCATCCGGCTGAGTCTCGTTATTCATCTTCTCGATCAGTTCTGCAAGCATGTCTTGGTTCACACCGGTCAGAACTACGATGACAGGTTGAGCAGGGTGTTCTTTGACGAGCTGGAGGTTCGCAAGCCTGACGTTCACATGGGCGTGAGGTCTAGCGGCTTCGGCGGACAGATTGGGCAGATACTGGAACAGAGCGAAGCATTGTTTCTTGAGCATCGCCCTGACCGGCTGCTGATTCTCGGCGACACCAATAGCGGATTGACTGCCGTCATCGCGCGACGCCTTGGCATTCCGGTTTACCACATGGAGGCCGGTAACCGGTGCTATGACGACCGGGTTCCTGAAGAAGTAAATCGCCGGGTGATAGACCACTCAAGCTCGGTTCTGATGCCGTACACAAATCGCAGCCGGGAGAACTTGCTGGCCGAGGGCTTTCCTGGCAGCAGGGTTTATGTTACCGGCAACCCGATCAAACAGGTGATCGGCAAGTACTCAGAGAAAATCGCAGCAAGCGCAGCTCTGGAGCACTTTGGCCTGAAATGCGGCAAGTTCTTCCTTGTAACGCTCCATCGAGCCGAAAACGTGGACATCGAGAGCCGGCTTCGGTCGCTTCTGGAAGGGTTGGCGTTGCTCCATGCTGAGTTTGGGTTTCCGGTTGTGTGTTCCCTTCATCCACGCACACGGTCGAAGATGGAGGCCTTTGGAATCGACTTGAAGCGCGCAGGTCTTACATTCTTGGAACCGCTCGGGTTTTTCGACTTTGTAAAGCTTGAGCAAAGCGCGTATTGTCTGCTGTCCGATAGTGGAACAGTTCAGGAGGAGGCCTGCATCTTCGGCGTGCCCAATGTGACGCTGCGCGATGTTACGGAACGGCCTGAAACGCTCGAATGCGGCTCCAATATACTTTGCGGAGCAGTGCCGGATGATCTTCTGCGAGCGGTCCGAATGGTGACCGCACCAAGGAACCAATGGAGTCCGCCAGAGGAGTATGTGGCTCCAGCAGTGGCCGAGACAGTTTGCCGTATCCTCTTGGGCTACCGCCTTCCCGATACAGCGGAGATTGAGTGGCACCGTCGACAGGAAATTCGATGAGAATTCTGAAACTTGGCCAGTGGTTCGATACAGAGCCGATATTCAAGGGAATGTCCCAAGCCCCGATTCTCATCGAAATGAAATAACTATGCCCAACGTCCTAATTCATTCGCTGGTCTTTGCGCCGGATGGAGTCTCCACGGCCTATCTCTATACAGACCTTGCTAAGGAGCTGCGAAATCTCGGTCATTCGGTCGAGGTGCTCACCACAACGCCACATTACAATCATGTTGAGGATGAGTTCCGCAAACAGCCGCTGTCGAAGATAGCACCAGGTTTCTATAAGAGTTCCTGTTCGGGAATTAGCGTGTGGCACGTGTCGCTTGGCAAACGGACGTCCCGCGCTCAAGCGCGCATGCTAGGCTACCTTCGCTTTCATCTGTTGTCGCTTGTCTGGTGCCTCTTCCACCGCGCGCGATACGACGTCGTTCTGGCACCATCTCCTCCACTGTCAATCGGAGTAATATGCTGGCTTCTAGCCAGACGCTACCGTGGAAGCTGCGTTTACAACATTCAGGAGCTTTATCCAGACATCGCAATCAACCACGATCTGATCAAGAACGCAATGGCAATCAGGGCTTTTCGCGCTCTTGAGCGGTTTGTGTATCGAAGATCGGACGCAGTTGTCACAATCGCAGAGCGATTTGCGGCCATAATTTCTGATCGAGGGGTGAGCAAAGAACGTATCACGACAATCCCCAATTTCGTCGATACGGGTTTCTATCGCCCTCTTCCGCGCGATAATCCATTTTCACGTGCGCATGGTCTTCTCGGACAATTTGTAGTTTCCTACGCGGGTAACATCGGGATCGCTCAAGATTGGGGACCACTCTTGGCGGCGGCTAAAAATCTCTCCGATCGCCCCATCCAGTTCGTCATTGCCGGCGAGGGAACTCAAAGTGCATGGCTTCGGGAGCAGATTAGAAGGCTGAATTTGCGGAATATCTTACTCCTACCTTATCAGGCCCGCGAAACAATACCCCAAATGAATGCCGCCTCCGACGTAACTACGATCTCGATGAGTCCGTCCGGCGGTCGAGATGGCTTCCCTTCGAAAATCTACACAACACTCGCATGCGCCAAGCCCAGCATAATCAGCGCTGAGGAAGATTGCGAGCTATGTACTATTGTTCGCGATTCGCAGTGTGGATGGATAGTTCCCGCCGGCGACTCCGAGGCATACACAAGCGCCATTCTTGCCGCAATGAGCCAGCGGGAGAAATTGCCTGAGATGGGCCAACGCGGGCGCGATTATGTGGTACAAAGATTCTCACTGCAGGCGATAGCAAGAAGCTACGACAAGCTGATCCGGCGCCTGGCAGCACGCAAGCTTCAGGCGCGGCCAGCAAGCCCGTCAGTTAGCGAGCATGGATCGTAGATACGAATATTCGAATTACGGCTCTGCGCAAGAAACTGGAAAGTTGATCATTCGGCGGGGATTTTGAGATTCAGCGAGTCCGGGTACACTCATTTGCATGAGGGAGAGTGACTGGACGCGAGTACTGGGCTGGCCTGGTTATAAGG
>Ga0302320_10023042_pt1 | contig 12249 bp, 11 predicted proteins | sample Bog_T0_3_FD_202130 | JGI IMG/M metagenome (GOLD analysis project Ga0302320, IMG submission 202130) | Peat permafrost microbial communities from Stordalen Mire near Abisko, Sweden - Bog_T0_3 | ecosystem: Environmental > Terrestrial > Soil > Wetlands > Peat | place: Sweden: Abisko, Stordalen Mire...
CCCTCCCCGCCCCCAACCCACCGGCGCATGCAGCCGAAACGCTGAGAAACCGCCGCCAAACCTGAATTTAGAATTGCTGACGCATGACGACTGATATTCCAGGTACGAGTGCCACCAGCGGCAAGCGTATCACGGTTTCCGGAACGGTTTCTCCCTTTCTTACGCCGGAATTCAGCCTCCGGTTGTTGATTGGGGAGCAGTTGGTTCCGGGTCTTGCTGCGCCGAAGGCCACGCAGCATGGATGCCCGCCGGACTCGGTTCATTCGCGTAAGATGTCCCGGACCCTGAGCATCTGATGGTTTATCGTGGAACTCGGACTCGCGCCGGAGGATAGCTGTCACCGATAACAGCCAGAATTTCGACGACGTCGTCGCTGGCAATCCGGTAGACCAATTGATGGGCCGGTCTCGCCACGCGCCGCTCGCGCGGCAGGCGCAACCGCCTATGCGATATTGAGTACGACCGGATGCCGGGCCTCTCGGATACCGGACGGGAGCCATCGTGAAGGGGTTGGTCACCTACATCTTCCATGGCGGTCGTCAACAGCAGTTGGTAGCGATCCGCCGCGTCGCGACAATGTTTATCGAGGCTGTATTCGAGGACCTTAATAGAGGTCGCGGCGAGCACGTGCCGAAAGACGAAAGGCCAATCAATGCGAATCCGATTCGCTTCGGCCTGCCAGACGATCCAGCGTTGCGCTCAGTTCCAACTGCAGCCGCCGCAAATCTTCCGGACCGGAGATTACCTCGAAACGACCAGCCTCGATGTCGGCGATACCATCGTCGGCCGCGGTCTTGATCTTTTCCGCATCAAGTTCAAGCGCCTCGGCATATCGCTGGACGGCTTCGATCAGAAAATCGGCCTCGCTTAAAGCCCGACCTTCCGCCACTTGCCGGTCGATCACCTGCTTTAGCTCGTCGGGAAGTTGCTCGACGCTCATCCGCTTTCTCCTATAGCATCCGAGGATACATCGAATCTGAAGTCGCTCACCAAATCAATTTGCTGCCCCCTTAAACCTGAGCGTTGCGGGTAGCCAGGGCCGTCGAGACCCTCCCGCCAGACAAAACGCTGCGCGAAGGCGCCTGCTCTGCCGCGGGATACCCGCGATTGTGAGGACTTACGCCGCCAACGGCACCGTCCACGCGTCATAGCCATACACCCAGTCAGCGTCGTGCGGCTCCCTCAGCCAGGTGTTCTGCGCCGAGGTCTGCTGGATCCGCGACGTGCGCGGCTTCCGTGTCGCCTCATACCGGCGCAGCGCATCGTGCAGGCCATCGCGTTCCACGCCCTCCAGGCAGCGCGACAGGATCGCACCGTCCTCGATCGAGGTTGACGCACCCTGCGCCATGTAAGGCGTCATCGGATGGCACGCGTCCCCCAGCAGCGCAACATTCCCCTCCACCCACTGCGGCAGCGGATCGCGTTCGACCAGCGCCCATTTATGGACATCCGGGCATGCCGCCAGAATCGCTTGGACCTGCGGAGGAAACATATCATAAGCCGCCCGCAACGTCGTCAGGTCGCCCTTGGCAGACCAGGATTCCACATCGAACGCCGGCTCCGGCGTGCTGGTGACAAAATACAGTTCGTCCCGCCGGGGACTGACAAAGTAGCTGACGATGTGCCGGTCCGGACCCCACCACTTCACGCAAGGATACGGCGTCAGACCACCCAGCAGCGCGGACGGAAACACGGTCCGGTACGCAACCCGGCCGGTGAAACGAGGTTGTTCCTTGCCCAGCATCCATTCCCGGACCACCGAATGCACCCCGTCGGCGCCGATGACGGCATCAGCCTCTGCCGTCTCACCATTGGCAAACGTCAACCGGACAACACCATCCGCCGCCTGATCCAGCCCAGCCAGCCGGTGATCCAGGCTGATGACATCGGGCGGCACCAGGTCAGCCAGCATCGCGTGCAGATCGCCGCGGTGCATCAGGAAATACGGCACGCCATGACGCTCCAGGACCCCCTGCCCAAGTGGCAGCGCGTTCGTCAGACGCCCGGTATCGTAATCGCGTGAGTCGTTGCTTTCCGGCTGGAAGGCCCGGGCGAGCAGCCGATCCTTGAGACCGAGCGCATAAAGCACCCGGATCGAGTTCGGCGCCTGCTGGATGCCCGCGCCCAGACGAGTGAAGCCCCGCGCCTGCTCATAAATGCGAACCTCGACGCCCACGCGACGCAGGCACGCCGCCGCCGTCAGCCCGCCGATGCCGGCGCCGATGATCGCGATCCTCGGTCTCCGAAATCCCATTCCTGTCCTCCGTCGCCCGGCAGGGTGTCGGCTTTCCCGCCACCCGGCAACCCGGCCACGACACCCGGGACGGCGCCGAACCATCCGGCGGTCGAACGCGCGGGAGGACCTTCCAGCCCCAGCATCGAGGAACCGCCCGGAATGCAGCTTGCAGAGTCTCAAATGAGCGCCCAGATTACCTCCGGGATTGGAAAAGACCGTGTTAACAACAGCGGCGATCTATCCTGGACAACGCGTCTTCGAGGAAACGAAATGACGAATTTTGGTCATGACCAGACGGACTCCAACACAGACTACGGCCTTCTCATCCAGTCGATCACGGACTATGCCATCTATCGCCTTAGCCCAGACGGTATCGTAACGACATGGAACGCGGGAGCGGAACGGATAAAGGGCTACGCCGCGTCCGAAGTCATCGGTCAGCATTATTCATTGTTCTTCACGCCCGAGGACCGCGCCGGCCACTGGCCACAAAAGGCACTCGGCATCGCTGCGGCAGCCGGGCGTTTCGATGACGAGGGTTGGCGGGTCCGCAAGGATGGAACACGGTTCTGGTCCAGCGTCGTCATCGACCCGATATGGGACAGCAACGGCCAGCTTGTCGGCTACGCCAAGGTTACCCGCGACCTCACGGAAAATCGGACAGCGCAGGAAGCGCTCCGGAAGTCCGAGCGGCGCTTGCGCCTTCTGCTGGAGAGCGTGGTCCACTATGCCATCTTTACCATCGACCTGCAGGGGCTGGTAACCAGTTGGAACCCCGGCGCGGAGCGAACCAAGGGCTACGCCAGGAGTGAAATTCTGGGCCGGAGCTTCTCGCAGTTCTACACGCCCGATGACCAGGCCGCCGGCAAGCCCGCGAAAGCGCTCGAAACCGCAAGGACAACGGGACGATATGAGGAGGAGGGTTGGCGGGTCCGCAAGGATGGAAGCCAGTTCTGGGCCAGTGTCGTCATCGAACCTATGGCGGATGAAGCCGGCCAACCCATCGGTTTTACCAAGATAACCCGTGACATCACCGAACGGCGATCCCTCGAGGAAGCGAGAGACCAACTCCATCGGGCGCAGAAGATGGAGACGGTCGGACAACTCACCGGCGGCGTGGCGCACGACTTCAACAATCTCCTTGCAATTGTAATGGGTTCGCTTGAGCTTATCGCGGCAGCCAACGATCACGACAAGATCAGACGGCTGGTGACGACGGCGCAGCGGGCGGCACAGCGCGGTGCGGAACTGACATCCCGGCTACTCGCATTTGCGCGAAAGCAGATCCTGCTGCCCGAGGTTTCAGACGTTAATATCCTGGTCGGAAACTTCGAGGCCCTCCTGAAACAGGCCGGGACCGAAGCCACCCAGCTTCAGCTGAACCTGAGCCCTGATCTCTGGCTGAGCAACATCGACCAGGCACAGTTTCTCGCCGCGTTGCTCAACCTCGTTGTGAATGCGCGAGACGCCATGCCAAGCGGTGGCGCCCTGACGATCGAGACCCGCAACGTTTTTGTCGATCCGATAACCGCCGCGCAACTAACCGAAATCGCTCCTGGGCCCTATGTCAGAATCGTTGTCCGCGACACCGGCGAGGGCATGGCCCCGGAGGTCAGAGCCAGGGCGATCGAGCCTTTCTACACCACGAAGGACGTCGGACGAGGTTCAGGATTAGGGCTTAGCCAGGTGTATGGCTTCGTGCGCCAGTCGAACGGGCAGATTCAGATCACGAGCGAAGTCGGTGAGGGCACCACAGTCACCATATATTTGCCCAGGTCGAACCTCGGGAAATCGGGAGCTGCTGACATCACGAAGCAGCCGAATGACGATGACCACAAAACCATCTTGGCTGTCGAAGACGATCCCGACGTCCTCGAGATCGCCGTCGAGGCGATCAGAAGCTTCGGCTACAACGTTTATCCCGCTCGGGATGCGACGGAAGCTCTCAGTATTTTGCAGCATGATCTGTCGGTGGACGTGCTGTTCACCGATGTTATCTTGCCGCCCGGGATCAATGGCGTCGAACTGGCTCAGAATGCACTTCGGCTGCGGCCATCACTCCGCGTCCTCCTGGCCTCGGGCTATCCGCGCGACGCACTTGCAACGCAGGACGTGTTCGCGCGGACAAATATGGCGTTCATCCGTAAACCGTACAAACTGTCAGCCCTGAACGCCCAGTTGGAGTCCCTGGTTCGCGGAACGCCGAACTAGGCCGCCCGAAACACCATCGAAGGCGGCGCTTGACCAGCTTGACCCAGCCATCGGACACGCCCCCATCCCCGTCTGCGCACCCGACAAGCATCACCCGGTCGAACGATAAAGTGGACAGATCACCTCAAATTCGGCTTTGCTACAGACTGGATGAGGGAATTTCGCAATGGACATCATGCACGTCGTCGTCCTGATGCTGGAAAACCGGTCGTTCGACAGCATGCTCGGGATGCTCTACCCCAGCAGCGACACCTTCGACGGCCTGACCGGAACCGAACAGAACACCTGGCACGCGCCCGACGGAACACCGTCGGAGCCCATCGCTGTCTGGAAGTCGCCCGTGCTGACGCCGGCCGCTGCGTGCATCCCGAACCCCGACCCCGGTGAACTGTTCACCGACATCCACACGCAGATCCATGGGCTGACCGAGAGCGGAACACCCAGTCCCCGGCCGACAATGGGCGGCTTCGTGGACAATTACATGCGCCAGCCCAAGGCCAATGCACCCTACGACCCGGCAGCGGTGATGCATTACTTCACCGAGCAGGAGATACCGGTCCTCAGCCAGTTAGCGCGGCAGTTTGGGGTATCGGACCGCTGGCACGCCCCGGCACCCTGCCAGACTTGGCCGAACCGGTTCTTCGCCCACACCGCGACCGCGAACGGATACGTCAATAACTCGCCGACACACTTCCCCTACAAGATGGAAACGGTGTTCAACCGTCTGGAGGAAGACGCCAAAGTCCCCTGGCGGGTCTACTTCCACGACATTGCGCAGTCGATCACCCTGACACGGCTGTGGGGCGACGCCGCGACCCACTTCCGCCACTTCAACGACGAATTCATCCGCGATGCCGCCAGCGGCAACCTGCCCGCCTACAGCTTCATCGAGCCGCGTTTCTTCGCCGATCCGATCACCGGCAGGATGCCGAACGACCAGCACCCGCCGCATGATGTCTCGTACGGGGAGTCCCTGATTGCGTCTGTCTACAACGCGGTGCGCGGCGGCCCCGGATGGAAGAACACGCTGCTGATCATTACTTACGACGAACATGGTGGCTGTTTCGACCATGTGGTCCCCCCCGCCGCCACGTCGCCGGGAGGCCAGACGCCGGATGGCTTCGACTTCGGCTATTTCGGCATACGCGTCCCGGCGGTGATCGTCTCGCCGTGGGTGCCGCAGGGGTCCGTCATCCGCCCGCCGGGCCTGACGCCGTTCGACCACACCTCGATCATCGCCACACTGCGAAAACTGTTTCCGTTCGCGCCACTGACCCCACGCGACGCGGCGGCCCCCGATCTGCTGGGCGCCTTAAGCGGTGACGGCACCAACGACGGTCCGGCGTTCATCTCGGCAGTTGAGCCGACGCCCGCGACCGCCGAACTGGCCTCGGCCGTGGCCGCGAAGCCAAACGCCATGCAGCAGGCCCTCAGCACCGCCGCGCTCCAGCTTCCCACAGCCGGTTCGGACCCCGCGATGCACGCACAGCGTCTGGCCGCAGTACCCGACACGGCGCCGAACCACACGACCGTCGAACAGGCGGCGGCGGACATCCTGACACACGTGAAAGCATTCCTGGGCCAGCTTTGAGCCAGCCCTTCGGCTGAAATCGCGCCCCTACGGGCCACTCGTTTCGTGCCCGCCCGGATCGGCAATTACATTCAGAACGGATTACGCCGGGGGGACGTTCGAGAACAGGAGGTTAAGCCCTTCCGCCATCGTCGGATGTGCCAGAATACCGTCGCGCAACGCCGTGTAGGGAAGCTGGCTCCACATCGCGACCTGGACCGCGGCGACCACCTCGCCGGCCTGAGCCCCAAGCATCGCGAAGCCCAGGATGGCGTCGCCGTCTGCTTGGACAAGGGCCTTCATGAAGCCGCGTGTTTCGGACAATGTGCGGGCTCGCGGAACCGCCGGCATCGACAGCTTCGCCACCCGGACCGCGATGCCCTGCCGCCTCGCATCCGTCTCGTTGAGGCCCACGCGGCCCAATTCCGGCTCGATGAACACGGCATACGGAATCAGGCGCCCGCGTGTCGTGCGGTCGCCGCCCAGGATGACCGATTTGGCGATCCGGTAATCGTCCAGGGCGACATGTGTGAACATCGGGCTGCCGGCCGCTTCGCCAAGCGCCCATATGCCCGGCGCCGTCGTCGCCAGGCGCTCATCGACCACGACGAAACCGGCGGCATCCACGTCAACCCCGGCCTTCTCCAGGCCAATCCCCGCTGTCTGGGGCACACGCCCCGCCGCGACCAAGATATCCGATCCCTCAAGCGTCCGCTCGCCGCCGCCCTGCAGCAGGCGAAGCGTCACCGCTTCCCCCGAGCGTCCTGTCACCTGCGTAACGAGCGTGTTGAGTTCGACGGCGATGCCTTCCTCAAGGAACAGCGCCAGCACGGCTGCCCCGACGTCCGGGTCTTCGCGGCCTGCAAGCTGGGGTCCGCGTTCGATGACCGTGACGGCACTGCCTAGCCGCCGGAAAGCCTGCGCCATCTCCAGCCCGACATAGCCGCCACCAAGGACGAGCAGATGCCGTGGCAGGCGCTCCAGCCGAAGCGCTTCCACGTGCGTCAAAGGATCGGCCGCCCGCAAGCCCGGCAGGTCGGGCACCGCGGCGCGCGTGCCCAGATCGAGGAAGATGCGCTCGCCCGTCAGCCGCCGGGTGCCGCCGCCGGGCAGGCTGACCTCGATCACGCGCGGCGCCACGAAGCGTCCCTCGCCGATGACCAGTTCGAAGCCGCTCTCAGCGAACAGGCGCCGATGGTCGTTGACCATGCCCCCAACCACACCAGCGGTGCGGGCAGCCACCTCCGCCATGTCAACCTCGGCATCGCCGGGCCGCATCCCGAACATCGCCCGGTCGCGGACCAGCCTTGCCACATTCGCCGAGCGCACCAGGGCTTTCGTCGGAATGCAGGCGATGTTGATGCACGAGCCGCCGATCAATCCGCGCTCGATGACGGCGAGCCGCCGGCCGGCGCGTGCCATGTCCATCGCCAAGGTCTTACCCGCCTTGCCACCGCCAAGGATCAGCAACTCGTAGTCTTCAACGTCGCCCATTTCATCTTCCTTGCTTTGACGCCACTTCTGTCAGGAATGAGCGACCTCCGTTATCATCTCAGCGAGAGCTGATAGCCTTCGTAGAGGACGCACTCGTCCTTGCGAAAGCGCGGAGGTGTCAACCCAAGCGCAGAGTCCTCATGCCGAGGACCGGGGAACTCCGCACCCCGATCGACCATTCGATCTCCCCGGTGAGCCGGTCAAGCATATCCGGCTGCCTTCGCGGCTTGCGAGACGGCGAAACTGTCTTCCAGCATCTGGAACCGGCTAATCCGGCCTTCGGAGATTGTCAGGATGATTGCGAACTGCGTCGCGGCGATCCTGTCCGTTGCGTTGATCCGGGTTCGGAGCGCACCAACAATCGCAGCGCGGCTTTCGCTGGCGAGGATGTCCTCAACATCGAGGGAGATGGGCTCCGTGAGTGCGCGGATATCCCGGATAAAATCGGCAATCGCCTGACGCCCCGTCTTGCGGCCGATCCAGGGAAGCACGCCATCATCGCCTGGGATCTCGAACACGAGATTATCGTCGAACGACGCGGCGATCGCGTCGGGGTCCTGGCCACCACCAATCCCTGCCAAAAGCTTCTTCGCGATCGCGATATTCTGTTGCTCGCTCATCATCCGTCTCCGTCATCTGAGGTTCATCACGCGGCCGAAGGATCGAGACATGAATAGATGACGTCCCTGCTGATGCATGGATATCGTGACGGGTGTGGCTCATCCCATCCTTGTTCGGCCTTCAAGGTGCATAACGCGTAAAGACGAAGTCGCGGCTTTTCTCGGGTTGGTGGCAAGGGAAGCATGTTTTGAGCACCGCCTCGTCGCGTGTGGGTTTGCCGTCTTCGAATTGACCGAACCCCCAGCCGCCCGTACTGGCGTACTTTATCGTATCCTTAACCATGAACTGAACATTCGTCGCGGGCCCAGGAACGAAAGACTGGAACCGGCCAAACACTGCGTTGTTTTCATCCGACGGCATATCCCTCCAGGCCAGCCTGGCAATGATTGTGCCGTCCGGGAAGGGAAGCGTTCCGTCACGAAAAGCCTTCATCGTCACGGGGTTTCCCAGAATGGCACGTATATCATTGAGATTGCCCGCTTCATGAGCCACGCCAACCAACTCCCATTCGCGGTATCCCGAGGGAATTTTAACGTCGTAGATCGCGGAGCCCTCGTCATCGGCATTCGCGGCTGCGAACGGCATTGACGTGATGACGCACGCTGCCGTCGCAGCTGCGAACACCAAGGGAAATATCCGTTGCAAGGAGCGCCCTCCCTTCCATTGTCCTTTACCGAGGTATTGCGTATCACGTCCCCCGACCGTTCGGGAAATGACAATGGTATTGAGTGACCTTCCTTCTCAGACGCCCTCGTAAACCAGTCTCGTGAAGAAGGCCGGATCAATCACGAAGTTGCCGAACTTGGCGTCGAAGGCCGCCGTCGGTCTGGCCGCAACGATTTCGTCACGCGAACGCCCCTGCTGTTTGAGCGCGCCTACATTCTCGCGGACGGCGACGAGCATGTCCCGAAACTCGCGGAGCTCGGCTTTGGTGCCGACCGCTTTGCCGTGACCGGCGATGATGATGGTGTCGTCGGACGCCGCGGCGAGATTGCGATCGGATGCCGCGATCATCCCGTCGATGCTGCCACCGGTCGAGTAATCGATAAATGGATAGATGCCGTTCCAGAATGTGTCAGCCACGTGGACCACGTTCGCTTCGGCAAACGTCACGGAGATGTCGCTGTCGGTATGCGCCGGGCCGTAACGTTTAAGCGCGATCGTAAGTCCATTGAGCTTCAGGCTATGCTCCTCGGCGAACACCTCGCTCGGGATGCCGCCCGTCGGCAGTGCGAGGAAATTGTAGTCCCAGTCCTCCACGCGCTGGACTTGGGAAAGATATTTGCGCGTGTTCTCCTGCGCGATGATCTTGGCTCCCGCCGCATTGAGCCAGGTGTTGCCGTTGGTATGGTCGAAGTGCCAGTGCGTATTCACCAGGTGGGTGATTGGCTCGGGGCCGAGGTCTGTGAGTGACCGCGTCATTTGTGGGCGCGAGACAGCAATGCCTGCATCGATCAGCACCTTGCCGTCAGGGCCTGACAGCACGGCGACTGTGCCGCCAGATCCTTCCAGCACGGTGATGTTGTTGCGGAGCTTGTGCGTGACGATCGGCGACACAGCGGCGCTGTCCTTGATCAGGCTGACGATGCCGCGAGCCTCCGCAAACACCTCGCGTGGGGTGAGCCATCCGCCCGCGGCGGCACTTGCCCCAGCGCCGATGCAGCAAAGGCAGAGGCGGCGTCGGGACAGCAAACCTTCCCTTGAGTTCCCCATGGCACCATTGCTCCAACCTGTGTTTTTCAGTGGTTCAGCTCTCGAAAAAGGCCAGAAGATCGGCGTTGATGATTTCGGCCTGGGTGGTCGGCATGCCGTGCGGGAAACCCTTGTAGGTCTTCAGCGTGCCGTCCTTCAGCAGCTTGGCTGACAGTGGTCCGGCGTCGGCGTAGGGAACGATCTGGTCGTCTTCGCTGTGCATCACCAACACCGGCACGTTGATCTTCAGGAGATCGGCGGTGAAATCGGTCTGCGAAAAGGCGACGATGCCGTCGTAATGGGCCTTGGCGCCCCCCATCATGCCCTGACGCCACCAGTTCTCGATGATGGGCTCCGAGGGTTTCGCGCCGGGCCGATCGTAGTTGTAGAATGGGCCGGCGGCGATCGCGCGGTAAAACTCCGAGCGATTGGCGGCAAGCTGCGCCTGGAAGCCGTCGAAGACGTCCTTGGGCAGTCCCCCCGGATTGGTTGCGGTCTTCACCATCAACGGCGGCACGGCGCTGATAATGGCGGCCTTCGCCACGCGGCTTTCGCCATGCCGTGCGAGGTAGTGGACCACTTCGCCGCCGCCGGTGGAATGGCCGACATGGATTGCATTCCTGAGATCGAGATGCGTCGTCACCGCGGCAAGGTCGTCTGCATAGTGATCCATGTCGTGACCGTCGCCGGCCTGCGTCGAGCGCCCATGCCCGCGCCGGTCATGGGCGATCACGCGATAGCCCTTGCCAAGGAAAAACAGCATCTGTGCGTCCCAGTCATCGGCCGAGAGGGGCCACCCATGGCTGAACACGACGGGCTGACCCTTGCCCCAATCCTTGTAGTAAATGTCAACACCGTCACCTGTCCTGACTGTATTCATTGTGGTCTCCGGTCCGGGCTTGTCATGGAGCCTCTATCGAAAGCGGGGGCGTGCACCGCGGCGGTCGCTCACTTTGAAATGGAGCGGTTGAGGAACTGGTGGATCATCGGCGCCATGACATCGAGCTTGTCTTCGAGAGCGAAGTGTCCGGTGTCCAGCAGGTGCAGCTCGGCTTTGGGGAGGTCGCGGAGGTAGGGACCGGCTCCGTCTGCCGGAAAGATTTTGTCGTTCTTGCCCCACACGATCAGCATGGGCGGCTGATACTTGCGAAAGAACGCCTGAAATTCCGGATACAGCGGCACGTTCGTGCCGTAGTCGCGGAAAAGATCGAGCTGTATGTCTCTGTTGCCGGGCCGGTCCAGCAGGGCTTGATCCTGCACCCAGTTATCGGGACTGATGCGCGACACATCGCTCACGCCGTCGGTGTATTGGAATTTTGTGGTCTCTGGGGCCACCAGGAAGTCGAGCGCCCGGCGATGGGTCTCAGACCCGTCTGCCCAGTAAGCCTTGATGGGATTCCAGAACGCTCCAAGCCCCTCGGCATAAGCGTTCCCATTCTGCACGATCAATGCCGTGACCCGCTCGGGGTGCAACAGTGCCAGTCGGTAGCCGACGGGTGCACCATAATCCATGACATACATGGCGTAGCGCGTGGCCGCGAGATGCTGCAGCAGCCCGTCCACCAGGCTGGCATAGTGCGCAAAAGTATACGCGAACTGCGTATGATCCGGCGCAGCGCTCTGGCCGAAACCCGGATAGTCCGGCGCGATGACGTGATAGCGATCCGCCAGCGCTGGGATCAGGTTGCGGAACATGTGCGACGATGTTGGAAAGCCGTGCAGTAGAACCACGACCGGGCGGTTCGACGGGCCAGCTTCGCGATAGAACAAGCTGATTCCGTCAACGGTGGCCGTTCTGTAATGCGTGACGATTTCTGCCGCCTGCAAAGGCGTCTCCGCACGCGCGCTCGCAAGTCCCGCACCGGCGACGCAGGTCAGGAGACCGATGGCAGTCGCGATTGCAACCCTGTTTCGGGTCATTTCCGTGTCCTCTCCTGCAGGTTAAGCCGTTGTCCCATGCGGCACGGATGCCTTCAGCGCCTCTGAAACTAGCCGATTGCCGTATTGGGACGCCTTCTCTATGAATGAGAAGCATCTTCTCACTGTTCGGAATGCGAGGGTTCGATGGACCGCCTGGAGGCGATGTCGGTGATTGTCGCTGTCACCGACACGGGCAACTTTTCCGCCGCATCCCGCCGACTGGGAATGCCAGTCGCGACCGTCAGCCGCAAGGTTGCTGAGTTAGAAACGCGCCTGAAAGCCGAGTTGTTTCAAAGATCTTCGCGGAGGATGACGCTGACCGAAGCTGGCCGGGACTATGTCGAAGCCTGCAAGCGGATCATAGAACAAGTAGAAGATGCCGAACGTCAGGTGTCTGGCGAGTATAGAATCCCCAAAGGCGATCTTGCTGTTACGACACCCTGGGGCCTTGGGCATACCCATCTGCTTCCCCTGGCTGTCGAGTTCTTGGATACCTTTCCCGAAA
>Ga0302320_10023045_pt1 | contig 12248 bp, 8 predicted proteins | sample Bog_T0_3_FD_202130 | JGI IMG/M metagenome (GOLD analysis project Ga0302320, IMG submission 202130) | Peat permafrost microbial communities from Stordalen Mire near Abisko, Sweden - Bog_T0_3 | ecosystem: Environmental > Terrestrial > Soil > Wetlands > Peat | place: Sweden: Abisko, Stordalen Mire...
CACCGGCAACAGGAAGGAATAATAAAACGGCATCGAGAGCACATAGGCCTTCCCGAACAGATCGCCTCCCCAAAAGAATCCGATGCTGGCCAGCAGAGAGAGGGCGACTCCCCGTATCAGAGCGGAGTTGGGAGATGGGAGATGGGAGATAGAAGTTGGGAGAAGAGCAGACCACGCAACCGGCACCAAGAGCGCCAAGGGGGCAAACCAGGCTGGAGTTTCCCGCAGCACAAGCGCCAGCGGTTTTTTCCACTGCGCGGCCCCGCCGTTCCCCAGATCCCTAAGCACTTCCACCGTGGGACTGAAGAATGCCGGCATTCCCCAGACAATCCAATACCAGAGCCATCCCAGCAAAAAGGTTCCCAAAAATCCACCCGCCATCCAGCAGAGGGATCGCAGAAGCAGCGGCCGATTTCCCCAGAAGGCTGCCAGAAACCAAGGGCTCAAAAGAAAAAGGGCGAACGCGGCATACAGATGGGCCGAAGCGGCAAGCGCCGCAAGGATTCCCGCGACCAAGGCCCCGAATCTTCCTCCCCAGCCCGAAGCGAAAAGACAACAGCCGAGGATCAGAAAAGGAACCGCCATGGAATCCACATAGGTCGTGCAGAGCAGGCGAAGCACAGCCGGATTGAAGCTCCAGAACAGTGAGGCCAGGAGGCCAGTCAGCACTCCATAGCGCTTCCTGAAAAAGAGAAAGAGAACCACGGATACCGTGGCAGCGAGGCCATAACGCAGAATCCAGATTCCATCGATCTGCCCAAAAAGCGTCCCACAGAGCGCATCGGGAAGAATCCCTCCAAAACGCGTCGCGTAATAGGGAAAACCATACCGCAACACCAACTCACCAAAATGCCGCGCATAAGCCAGATAGAAGACGCTATCGGTAAAACAGTCCAAGGCAACACGCGGCACTTTGAGCAGGAAAGCCGCCACAATCGGAAGAACTGCCGCCATAACCACCCAAGGCAAGCGGTGAAAAAATCGCATGATAATTGTAAAATAATTGAGAAGTCTTGGGCCTATCACCATCTGATACCAAGTGATAGCTTGAACTCTGCTTGATTGAGGCGGAAAACTATCTTCTCTTGCGTGATACCGCGAGTGTTTTCAACTCCCTGAACTCCTTCTTCTCGGCAACACTTCGTGCCAGCACACTATGAGTTCGCCAGTTGAAGATTTTAGCGTTTCAGCTTTCTCCAATTTTCCGCCAACCTCTTTTCACTCTTCTCGGCTTTCCATGCTCTTCTCCATTGTCACCCCTTCCTATAATCAGTCCGACTTTTTGCGTGGCACTCTTGAGAGCGTTCTCAACCAGCAGGTCGATCTGGAATATCTCGTCGTGGATGGAGGCTCCAGCGACGGGAGTCGGGAACTCATCGAGTCCTACAAGGATCGGCTCGCTTTCTGGTGCAGTGAGCGCGACGGAGGACAGTATGAGGCGATCAACAAGGGATTCGCCCGCTCCACCGGTGAGATCATGGGATGGCTCAACTCTTCCGATCTCTACCTTCCCTGGACACTCCCGACCGTTGAACTCATCTTCAAAACCTTCCCGGAAATTCAGTGGATCACCTCCAGCATGAAAACCTGCATCACGGAACAGGGCACCTACGAGGATCTCTACCACTCACCTGGATTCTCGGCCAGGCGCTTCTATCGCGGACTGCATGGGGGCCCGGGAAACAGCGACTACCTGCAACAGGAGAGCTGCTTCTGGAGGCGCGGACTCTGGGAAAAGATCGGAGGATTTATCGATCTTGACCACCGCTCTGCCGGTGATTACTGGCTCTGGAGCCAATTCTTCCGTCATGCCAATGTGGCCTCCGTAGAGGCACCGCTGGCCGCCTTCCGCTTCCATAACGAGGCCAAGAGCGTCCAGAGTCGTTACGAAACGGAAGTCGCAACGATCACGCGAGAAATGCAGAGCAAACCCGAAAGCGCCTATCCCAACGGCTCCCTGAGTGTCATCCGCTGGCGCGAGATAGGGCCTGATGCCCTGCCCATCACCCGATGGAAACTCGAAACGCGGGAAAATAATACCTTTCTGGATGCCCGTATCGGCGTGGAATCGCTGATTAAGAAAGCCCGTTGGCCCGCCACCAAGATGCTCCACGCCCTTTACCAGCTGACTCGGAGAAGCTGAAACGCTGATTTTTAAGAATCATGAAACTGCCGATTTCAGCCCTGCTTCCGATCTATAATTGCCGGGAGCGTTTGGAGCGCCACCTGCGCAGCGTTGTCATCTGGGCCGCCACCGTCGAGGAAATCATCGTCGTTGATAGTGGCAGTAGCGATGGCACTCTGGAACTGGCAAAGGAAATCCTCGCCCCGTTTGGAGCCAAGTTTCTGCACAATCCTCCTGGCCTCTATCAGAGCTGGAATGCCGGCATCGCAGCCGCCACGGCTCCCTGGTGCTACATCTCGACGGTTGAGGATCCTATCATCGGAAGAGGACTTGAGCATCTGCTGGAAGTCGTCACCCGTCACGAAGCCGATGTCGTGATCTCTCCGCCTGAAATGCGGAATCACAACGGCACCTCTCCCGTGGAGGAGAAGATGCCCTCCAACCGTCTTGCCGATGCCCTGCTTTCCGTCGGCCTTGCCGATCGGCTTCTCACACGCGCCGAGAGCATATCCCAGCTCTGCGGATTTCTTCCCCATGGGCTTCTCGGAAGCAGTGCCAGCAATCTCTACCACACCCCGTTTCTCCAGCGCCACCCCTTCCCCACCGACTGCGGTCACTGCGGCGACACTGCCTGGGGCGTGACAGTCGCACCACTTGCACGCATCGCCTTCACCCCGCAGGCCTGCGCAAGATTTTACTGCCAGACCAGCTTCCGCGCCGAAGATCCCCAAAAGCAAGTCGCCCGTCATCGCCAGCTTGCCGGGCTGGCACGCACTTCACTCAAGGCTCAGGCCCCTCACGATCCCGAAGTTGCCGTGATGCTCGGATGGTTTGACGCCCAGGATCACTCCACACAGACTCTCTGGAACTGGCTGGCCGAGCAGCATGATTATCAGCAGCATCTTCAGGCCAAATACGAAGGAGGCATTCTTCAGTATCTGCGCCGCGCCATACGGGATGAGTGGAAAAAGTTGCGTGCCTGATAGGGCCTACCATTTTTTTAGCCAGCGATAGACTGATCTCAAGAAATCAACTCCCGACTCGAAGGGATTCTTTTTGCAGTAGGTTTGCCAAGTGAGCGAGTCCGTCAATGCGGCCAGTTCATTGGCCGACCAGAGCATCGACTCATAGGCTCCCTTCTGGGTGGAATCAACTCCCGTTGGAAGCGGCAAAAGGGTGACTGGGGAGGAATTTGCGAGCTGTTTTCGGGCAGAATTGATCAGCTCAATGTAGGGTTCATAGATGGCAACTCTCAGGTCATCGCTCAGAAAGGTCTTGTAGAGAGCCAAACCGTGGTAATACCCGCCGGGAGTGATCTCTCTCAGTCCGTGGAAATGATAGAGAGAGAGTTTCTTGCCCCTGATCAGCCAACCGTCACTCCCTCGGATCAGCCCGGCTCCCTGAATATTCCAGGGGGCAGCGTTGACTCCCGGATTCTGAATGATTTTCAGGTTTCCGTAGCGCTCGGGCCAGGCGTTTAGATATTTCTGGTCCGTATAACTTGTTTCCGTCAGCTCGGCGCTGCAGCACTCGATACATTGCTGGCACCAATCTTCAAGACATCTCAGGGCTTCCGGAGTCTTCCTGAAGAAAGTGACACCGGCATTGAAAATCCCATAGCGGATGGAGCTCTGAATTCTTTTTGAAAAACGATGCGGCGTGATTCCGATTTCGGAGTTCTCCAGTTCCTCCTCCAGTTCCTCAATTCCAGAGAAGAAGCAGAAATCCGCATCCAGGCAGATCAGCCCCTCCCCTTCCTCCAGGAAAGAAGTCATGAAGTGGATGAAATGACACCTTGCCGTCAGATACCCATCCCACTTGGATCTGGTGCTCCTGACAGATTTCAGCCGGGGATAAGACTCCTCAAGTTGTTCCAGATGAATCCACTGAATGTGCGTCTGTGGCAGAGCTCTGGAAACCAGGAGTTCGATCTGCCTGTCGAGTGCCAGAATCGTCCAGGATGCGTCGGGATGATATTTCCTTGCGGAGAGAAGCAGCGCGACAAGCCTCTCCGCATATCCCGAGTCCGCATAGGTGCTGAACCTCGCTGGAGGTCGTCGATTTTTGACGACTCGCTGAAAGTCAAAGAACTCCGCTTCGGGATAGATTGGGAGCTTGGAAGGCTCCGAAAAATCCTCTTGCTCAACCGCCGAAACCCTAGAGTGCACCGTATGCGTATGCGTGTGGGTTGCCCCTGAGCCGATCCCGATATTTTTGACCAGATTGCTCTGAGGCATCAGACTGATTCCCCCGTTTTTGATCACGGCATACTGCCACTGAAAGTCCCATGTATCGACCAAACCGGACTTCACATTCTCAAAAGCCATCCGCCACCACTCCCAGCTTTCCTGATCGAGCCCTTCCTCATGGATTGCTGAAGCCCATCCTGCCGGAAAATCACTCATCGTGACATCATAGTGGGCCCAGGCCCTTCGCCAGGTAGCCCATCCCCAGATGTGGGTGCTCTTTGAGGCATAGTACCCGCCATCTCCACGAATTCGGCCGAACTGATAGTTATTCCCGCTGATGTGCATCACGCGATCATCATCCCGGTACCTTTCCAGCATCGTCTCGGCAAAGCGGAAGAAACTTCCGTTGGACAGAGTATCGTCTTCGAGAATGATCCCCTCCTCCACCATGCTAAAAAACCAGTTGATGGCCGAGGAGACGGCCTCCTTGCAGCCAAGATTCTGATCCCGGTAAAGGCGATGGACTTCGCACGGCCAGTCGATACGGCTATCTATCAGCTCTCTTGTCTCCTGACAGAGAGCAGCTTCTTCAGGACGATCGCTTCTAGGACCATCAGCCGCAATAAAAAGGCGGCAGGGGCGAGCCTGTCGAATGGCCTCAAAGACCTGAAGCGACACTTCCGGGCGATTGAAGATCAGAAAGAGGACAGGGGTGTTCACTTTAGGTTGGAGAAAGATGAATTTATCGCGCAAGACGCAAAGACGCGGAGAAATGAAAGGAAAGATAGGTGAGATTTATCATGAGGTTCATGCCTGAGTGCTGATTGACTCGCTCCTCTTTTTCAACCGCCCAAACATTTCCGCGCAAGCCTTTTCCAGGCACCGTTGATCGCTGAGTCGATTTCCGGCCTTGATGGATCGGTCAGCCCCACCGGAGAAGTACCAGGCGCAAAGCTTCTGGGCCAACGCCCCTTCTCCCTCCTTCCAGAAAACTCCCACCCCCTCCTCCCTGATGAGAGAAGCGGCCCATGATGGCGTGTCAATGGCCACGAGGGGACGCCCCATCGCCATGGCGCGAATGCCCAAACCCGAGGGACATTTGTAGGATCTTGAATCAATCACAAAAGCATCCATCTGCCTCAGCCTCCGATTCAGCTCACGGTCATCCTCGACAAAACCCTCTTCACAACGGAAGCGCACCCCTCTCTTTTCGAGCAGGTCCGTTGCGGCAGGAGAGTAGGATTCGGGCCTGAGCACCCCGGCGGTATATCCTTGCAACGCCGATTCCTGATCCAGAATCTCGGCCAGGAGATTCATCGAGCGATGCCCCCAGAGCTGTCCCACCGAGCCCACGGTAATCGCCCCATCCTGAGGCATTCGCCAATCAGCATCGCTCTCTATCGGCTCCACATCGGGAAGATAGAGATACTTGGCACCATATTTTTGAACGGCGAACTCATCCCAGAGAAAAACAGCCTCGCATTGAGGATTCGCCGTCAACTCCTCGTGGATTCGTTGTTCCATCGGGGGAACATTGCTAGCCCCATGTGCAACGGAAGAGACGGAAGTCAATGATCCCCATGGAGAACCAAAGGAAATCGGTTTCCTCCAAGGCAGCCAACTTTTCTGTGGAGGAAAAATGAGGTCCCGTTCGATGTATTGCTGTGCCCACATCAGAAAAAGAGGAGCCCCGGCTGCATCAGGATTTCTCGCTCCATGATGAGCTGAAATCACACCAAGAATATCGCCGACAAATCTCTTGGATTGATAGATTCCAGGAATTTGAAAAATGGAGATTTTTTCCCGATCTTCCGCGTCCAACGATGTGAGATCGGGAACACTGAGCTCATCGGCCACATAAACAGCAAGGCCATCAAAATGCTTGAGAGCTTCCCTAACCATCCGATTTAGCCAGATGCCGAAATGCCCTCCGAGAGAGTGAGGCTGAAGATCGGCAATGATGAGAGACCTACCCACGGGATGAAATCCTTCCCAACCAAAATCTAACGCTGGTGTATTTAAAGACAACATCCTTCACTTTGGCACTCAAAGGTCGCGTCAGGAATTTTACATAAGCATCATACTCATTGATGGCTGCCTGCAATCGAACACATTCCTCCGTGAGATGATCGTTAATATAGCCTATGGTATGACTTCCATGCTCAAGCTTTAGGGACTCGTTCTTAAACTTTTCCATGAGTTCCCCAGACTCATCCCATGTCCCATTTCTCACGCCGTCCCAACAGAAGGTGGCATAGTGCTTCCGTGCGATACCGACTCTCAGCAAGGGCAAATTCTTAAGCGCCCAAAGGGAATCTCCCACCGTGCCCACATCCAAAGGAAAGGGATTCTTTTGAATGACTTCCGTGCGGTAGAGATTGGAAGCTGAACTCCCGATGATGCCGGCCGGAAGAAAAGCACTCACCATGTATTGTTTTTGCAATTCATCAAGAATGGCCACTTCATTTTTGAAGCTAAGGTATTTAAGAACATAATGGATGGGCCATTTTGTCTTCTCTTCGCTCACCCCATCACTGCCAACAATTTTTGGTGGCGAAATGACGACATCCAGGTCATTTTCCTCCATGAGATGAGTCAATTCGGTTATCCCATCTCTTGTAATAATGTCACAGATGGTTGAATAATACAGATAGGGTTGAGTCGCCTTACTGGCAGCAAGGTTCCATGCTTTATAGAGACCAGGTCCAGTTGATATGACTTGCCCGCCGTGACGTTGAAGTCTTTCTTCAAGCAATTCCCTTGTTCCATCAGTGGAGTTGCTATCCACGGCGATGATCTCCTCGACACACGAAAGCCATTCCCCAATGGCATCAAGGTGACGCGCCAGCTTTTCCCTGCAATTGAGGGTAGGTATAATAACAGTAACAGGAAGTTTCACGATCATGAGATTTGGGGCAATGCCATTCCAAGGGAGAGTATTTATAGTCAGGATAGCGCAGAATCACTCACTATTTAAGCGTCATGAACCACGAGCGTAAATCCATATCTTTTTGCCAGTTGCAGAGTTGATCTCTTTGATAAGCCGATAATTAGGATCAATTTTAATAATTTTTTCAAATTGAGTCAAAAGCCCTTCAGAGGGCATATTAGAAGAAAATCCCATAGTGCCCGGTTCCTGAAGAACTATCCAACTATAATCAGGATAGTTCTCCCTAAATTGAGCTTCGGTACGAAAGAAGACTGCCGAGCCATTCTGGACTTTGAGATGATGAAATGCAAACCACAGACCCGTTGTTTCCATAACGATTGGACCAGCCTGGGCAAACAGGATCCTCCTGGGAGGCTGCGCTATGTATTGATTCAGCAAAGCCTTCATTTGCTCATTGGTCTCTCTATAGTTAGCGCTCCCTATGCGGTCTTTTCCCCAGTAGCTGTATTCAGGCCATCGGTAAAAGAGCAAGGTGACCACAACGGCGATCGCCAACAAAATGCTTCTCCAAAAGGAGCGTCCGTTCGCCGCCTCCGGTTGCAAGGAAGTGAAAGCCGTTCCCAAAAGATAGGCGCATGTGAAGAGCCAGACCCCGTAGATGCCACCGCCAAGGAAGGCTGATTTCATTTGGGCAACCGTATTGACAGCGAAGGCCCCGGCCAGGAGCCCGAGGAGAGAGATGATCTTCCAGCGCAGTTCCGGTCGCTTGAAGGCGAGATAGAGCAAACAAGCCAAGGCAATCAGGCTGAGGATGATCCCGGCAATAGCAACATTCGAGCGCGCACCCACTCCGGCAACATAGTAGAAGAGAAACTCGGACAGACTCCCTTGATAGACCCAGATGGCCTTGTTCGCTCCAAAGGAGTTCTCCAGGAAATAGCTGATGGCTTCTTTGCCAAAGCGCGACCAGTAAGGCCCTGCAACCACAAGGACCATCCCCGTGAAGGCAAGTGAACCGATCAGGATCTTGCGAGAAGCGGCCCTCCAACGATTTTCCCAGACTGCCGCAACGACTCTTGAGAAAATGGCACCTGAGTAAAGGAGCAGTGTCATCACGAATGTCGAGGGCTTGATGATCAGGGCGAGGGCCAGGAAAAGCCCAGCGACTGCCGCGCGTCGGGGATTTCGGAAGAGTTCTTCGGAAGTCACCGTGAAGACAACTCCGAAGCCTATGGAGACAGCCCATGCGATATCTGGACGAAATTCCACCACCCCCATCGTGATGAAAGGAGGTGTCAGAAAAAGCGCGAGCGCAAACATCCATGCCGGAATGGGGAGAGATCGGAAGATCCATCCCAAACACGCCAGATAGATGATGACGAGCAGGGCATTGCCATAATAAGGGGATGCCTCATTGGGACCGAACAAATCATAGGAGACGGCCGCCAGGATGATCGAATACGGACTGTGAAACCCATTCGGACCGGGCGCGTTGAGATAGTTGAAAAACCCACGGACTCCATCCGACTTCAAATCATTGAGGAGGATCGCCCCCTCAAGAAAATAAGTACAGTCGTCGTAGTTGGGCGCGGAGCTGAGGCGGCCTTTAATCTTTGATTCCTGGACACAGAGCTGAGTAAAGACTGCGGCAAAGAGTATGAGAATCAGAAGGCGCAGCCCCCCTGCCGAAACGAAGTTTCCTTGTGTCATGCGTTGGCTGAGAGTGATTGGCTCATCAATGAAATTCCTTGTGCAAATTTTCAAAAGATTCTTTTTCTTTGTGCTCCCCCCCCTCACTCACTCTTAGGGAAAATAAGTCGATGCCTAAAATACGGGAATCATCTGATGAAAATCCCAGGGCTTTCGGTGAGGTCGGGTGGATGATTCTCAACTCGATGAGTAATCGTCCTTGGCGAGCTGCGACAAGAGAAGACGGAATGCGAATTTTCTTTACTCCGTTTTCACTAGAAGAATATTCCAGAATTTCCAAAGATTGATTATTGACAACCACTTCAATCTTTACCGGGCTGTTTTTCCCTGAAAGGAGTGCATGACCGTCAATCATCACTTCGAAATCCTTGCAGACACTTTCAGGTAGGATAAGGGCTAAGATTCCATTACCCTTCGACCACACTCCCAATTCTTCTGGATCGTACCATCCTAAGACGGCATGGACACTTCCTTTTCCATTTCTGTTAAAGTTGATGTTCTCATCCAACTTACAATCAAACAGATGAATGTCAGGAATGCCGTATTGTTCGATTTCTTGAGACAGTTGAGGATTCAGTACCTTCAAACGAGGCGCAAGGATTCTATATCCATCCATAACTCCCGAAACATCATTGCTGGATAATAAGGAATGATTCCATGTGCTCGCAAAAGTCCATGTAACATTATCATGGAAGACATAGAGGGCTTCCGGATCGAATGCTGAGTTTATTATCGTATCCGTAAGCCTTGCTCCCGCTTGGTCCACCTTTTCCGAATTCATGCGGGCAAAGTAGCCCATATTGATCGTCATTCCATTCATGGCAGCAAACTGGCAAATAGGCAGCCAGTCTTTAGGTCCATTACCAGGGAATACATAAATAACTCTTTTGTAGTGATGGGCTAACTCTTTCCACGCCGCCGAGTCTAGCTGCTTTACTCCTTGAGTTAATTGTGCATCAGGAACGCGAAAACTCAATAATCTGCCGCCGATATCCCAAAGTTGCAGAGAAAGCATCGCCAAACAAATCCCCAAGGCAGCAGACCTAGAAAACTGTTTAAACACAATCACTAAGGACAAAGTGAATAGTGCATAGTAAACAGGCCATATAAGTCGACCAGAAGATCTGAGAACCCCAGTTACATATTCCGCACCGTGTGGTAAAGGGTATGTAAAAAGCTCCTTTGAGCCGAATGCCATCTTATTGGATGCGCTCACAATAAACAGCATCAAGAGAATGATGATCAATGGAAGCACCTGACGAATCCGTTGGGAAGGTTTCAGAAATGAGCGCAACTGTGTAGCTGCAATAACGCACAGACCAAACATTCCTAAACCGATATAACTGAATCCCTCATAGTCACCCTCTCCCCATTTGCCAAAACTGACTTTAGACATAATCTGAGACCAGCCTAAAGGATTGATTGGAGCCATAAGATTGAACCGGTGAAAACCAAATCCGTCCGCTCCTACATCACCTCCAACCATGAAATAACCCACGTTACACATCACGACAAGCGTTGAAAACAATCCTCCGATCAAATAGATGATAGATTTCTTTAGATTGGACTGCCCGCTCAGAACGCGACATGCAATATCAGCCAGCCAAATACTACCAACCATGAACAACAGATAGGCGTGAATGAGAGCAACTATCCAAAGCAAGAAATACCAGCGATACGGCATAGCATCTTTGGAAAAATAGAAAAATAATGCCGCAAGAATAACCCACTGGCCACCCAAAGCAAAGTGCGCCGTCAATCTAAAAATCCAAATAGGTGCTGTCACGAAGAAAGCCGTTCCAAGCAGCCGCAAAATTAGATCCTGGGTAAAGATTCCCAGAAGTTTGTTGGAAAAATATGCCTGAAGGATGAAACAAAGCAGAATCCACAGGCCAGTATATTGAAATACTTCCGGCAACAATGGACTAAGAGGCTTAAAGATCAATGCCATCAGAGGAATCGAGTCTGAAAACACAATAGAACTGCTCACATCCATCCCATAGCGTGGATTCGCACCCAGAGGAAATTGCAGCAAGGGTGCTTGACGGAAAAAATGCCATCCAAGAAAGTGTTGAGCTGGATCACCGTGAATAAGCCAGTTGACATGGGACGGATTCAGGACTTCTCCACCGAATATCACAAAGAAAGCAAGTATCCCCATGAAGAGTGCGCCAACACCTTCCCATGTCAAAAAATTGGCAGACGATCCTTCAGAATAATATTCTAACTTCCTAGATTTATGCATGATAGATGATCCTATTCCTCAAGTGTAAATTACACCTCTCTCCTTAACATCCTCCTCTGTCTTACCAAGCTAACTGACGAAGAAACGATTATTAGCTGACGCCTAATTTTCAGAACTGTTGCGGATGCGGGCTGCAAATTCGTAGAGGGTTTCAAATGTGGCATGTTGTTGAAGCCAAAGAAGGTAGCTTTCCAGCCTGGCAAGCATTACTGTATCATCAACTCTTTTGATGAAGGAGGGGATGCAAAAACCTGAGAGATCTGTGAATTCCCAAGGATGAAAAAAAAGATTAAGATAGCTATCGTTTGCTAAAGTCCACCACGAAATCGCACGAAAAAGAGGCATAGGAGTAACCTTAAAACTGAGCCAAAAAAGTGGATAATGAATTACTGGAGAGGAGGATATTGGGATTTTGACAAGTCCATCTGAGTAATGTCCGGTGCGGCGTTGCCGTAGATTATTATATCTTCCCGGAAGCCAGATGGGGTTGTCGGAGGAGTCATAGATGTAACCAGCAAGGGTTAATTCCCTTCTGTCAAAGGAGCCGAAACGCGCTCGACGAAAACCATAAACTGGTTTTCCGGAGATCCTCTCAAGCTCATTCTTGGATTTGGCAAGATCCGATTCTGTGAAGCTTGAGTGATTCCATCCGTGAGAGGCTAATTCGTGAAAGCGGCTGATCGACTTGATTTGATCGGGTCGATGTTGTGCGTAGTGTGCAGTGGTAAAAAAAGTGGCTCGGATACCGAGTCTATCGAGGAGGGTAAGGACAGAATTCAGGCCATTTGAAGATATTTCAATCTGCTCTTCATGCGGAATCGGACGGCCGTATTCCCCAGGAAGATCAAATTCCTCAACATCAAAGCTTAGTAAAACGCGAGAGGAGATCATTGCGATCAGTTTTTGCCAAGGTCTTGTTGAAACGGATCTTAAAGAGATCGACTAACATCCTAATTGAATCGAATGTTAGTTTTAATTTTGAAGTTTTGTAACTGTGATGAGCATTCACTTGGACAGGAATCTCGATCACTCTTAGATCGCACTTGTGCGCTAAGTAGAGAATCTCAACATCAAAGGAAAAATCGTAAG
>Ga0302320_10023046_pt1 | contig 12248 bp, 12 predicted proteins | sample Bog_T0_3_FD_202130 | JGI IMG/M metagenome (GOLD analysis project Ga0302320, IMG submission 202130) | Peat permafrost microbial communities from Stordalen Mire near Abisko, Sweden - Bog_T0_3 | ecosystem: Environmental > Terrestrial > Soil > Wetlands > Peat | place: Sweden: Abisko, Stordalen Mire...
TCCAAACTCAACTTCTCTGCCTGGTGCACGCTGACGTTCACTTCCCAGCATGACTAACCCTTCAGGCTCATCTTGTGTTGGAATCAGTTCCGCGCTTCAGGCTCATCTTGTATTGGAAAAGAGTGGGATTTGCCTGAAATGGTTGTTTTCGGCGATACTTAGGTGTTGTGTCTTGTGTGGCTGGGCACTCAGAGCGGTTTTCCAAGTTACGTGCCGTATTCACATCGTCTGAGGTGACTTTTTCTTGAGGAAAAAGCCACTTGGCGGTTGTGGTTTCGGTCAGCAGCAGTTGGAAAACCACTGTTGTCCGGCCCTTTTATTGGCTGGGTGCATCGAACGACAAGAGCGCAGGCCGGAAAACCTCCGAAGACGACAACAGAGCATAGCAAGTTGAAAGGAACCGTATCTCCGTGGTGATGATTCGTTTGGCGCGTTTCGGCGCCCGCAAGCAGCCCTACTATCGCATTGTGGTGATTGAGAAGGACCGCGCCCGCAATGGCCGTTCCATCGAGGTTGTCGGCACCTATAACCCGCGCACGCAGCCGGCCACAGTGGACCTGAAGCACGAGCGGATTGCCTATTGGCGCAGCAACGGCGCGCAGCTTTCGCCGATTGTGTTGAAGCTGGTGACCAACGCCCCGGCACCGGTGGCGGAAGCAGCCGCGGTCTAAGCTCTCCCTTTTGCCCCCCCCCTGCTCGCTGACCGATGGGGGGCGCTGCCCCCGGGCGCGATCGGGAGGGGGTGCAGACGCCGAGCGCGGGCGGGCACCGGAGCAGGCGCGCCTAGATTTTCGAGCGGTAAGTAGTTGCCGAACCGGGCAGTTGCTGCTAGTATTCGCGCACCGCCTCCAGAGGGTAAATTCCGGGGGCATCCGGTCAGAGGCAAGAACATGACCCAAACCGATATGGTCGCAGTGGATGAACTGGTTCGCGAGATTGCGCGGGCCCTGGTGGATGAGCCGGCAGCCGTAGACGTGGAGAGCGTGGACCGGGACGATAACACCGTCTTGAAGCTTCGCGTTGCGCCGCAGGATGTGGGCAAGGTGATCGGCAAACAGGGCAGGACTGCCCGCTCCGTGCGCACGATTCTGGGCGCGGTGAGCATGAAGCTGCATCACCGCTACACGCTGGACATTCTGGAAGAAGACGAATAGGCCGGCCGGGCCGGATGCTGAGGCCGCATGGCGGCAGCGGAGCCAGACGTGACCGAGCAGGAGATCCCTCAACAGGTGGGCGAGCCGCAACAGGCGGACGAATGGGTGTGGCTGGCGCGGATTCGTCGCGCGCAGGGCCGCAAGGGCGAGGTCTTCGCCGATATTCTTACCGATTTCCCTGAAAAATTTGCGGAACGGCGGCGGCTTTGGCTGTTGAACACCTCCGGTGCGGGTGGGGTTGCGTCTAAGCGGGTAACGGCAGCGCCACGCGCGGTGGAGCTGGTGGGGGACTGGCTGCACAAGGGCGGAATTGTGCTGCACTTCAAGGGCGTGGACTCGATCACGGAGGCGGAGACGCTGCAAGGGCTGGTGGTGGCTGTTCCCATGGCCGAGCGGGCGGCGCTGGGCGAGGACGAGTTTTATACCGGCGACCTGATCGGGTGCGTGCTGATGGATGTGGCGGGCGCGGAGCCGGTGAGGGTGGGCGAGATTGAGGACGTGGACCGGACGGCGGGGCCGGTGGCGCTGCTGGTGGTGAAGGGTGGGTCGGGCGAGGTGCTGGTGCCGTTTGCCAGGGCGTTTATGCGCAGGATCGATCTGGAGAGCAAGCTGGTAGAGATGGCGCTGCCGGAGGGGCTGGCGGAGTTGAACGCGGCGGGATAGGCCAGAGATCGGCTGTTTGAGCGAGGAGCCGAACATACCGGATCGCAGCCGTGATGGATAATTTGACCAGGACATTGCCTACGGTTAGGCGACGATCCATCCACAATCAGCAACCGGCAAAGAGACCATTTCCGATTGCCTGCCTTCATACGTTTGCAAAACAGCCCTCCAAGAATGCTCTTTGGTCCAATTGATCGAGCGTTCTCAGCTAGCTTGCGCGAACTTACCGCCCGGGTTGGCGCCGTATGGCTGAGCCTCATCAAGCGACTGCGCTTTTCATGGTTGGGCATTTGCATCTTCAGATGAAGGAACGGTGCATCGAGGTTCTGGCCTGGAATGGTGGCATCCGGATGGCCCAGGCACCCGATAGGCCTTGTTCGCGGTCCGCGATTGACAATCCTGTTTCCCAAAGGAATACTGAACTGGTCTGAGGGACTGTTGTGGTGCACGGCGCACAACGATTGGGAGAAATGCCATGCCACGACAGTTTGCCAGTCAGTGTGTCTGCCCTTGTCATGGATTGATTGACTGCGTCCGTTGGCTTTATCGGCCGTCGAAGCCGGGAGAAAATCTCTCTGGGCCGACCCATCGGTCGCTGGCACCGCGCGTTCACCGGCGTTCTGCGATTTTGATTTACGCCATTGTGCTCGTGTTGCTGACGAGCGCAGTAGCGTCAAACAGGCAAACGGCCACCGTCTCCCTCTTCGGCTACGACCAGTACGACTTTTTCACCAACCCTATCCAGGCCAGCGACGGCAACCTCTATGCCGTGAGCCGCAGTTTTGGCGGGTTTGCCGGCAGTTTCGGCTGTCCCGATGAATCATCGAATAACTGCACTTTCATCACAAAGATTAAGCCGGATGGAACCGTAACCATCCTGCATACCTTCGAGCAGGACGGCACGACCTCAGAAGCTCCCGGCGGCTATGGCCCCAACTCGCTCATTGAGGCGCCCGACGGTAATCTCTACGGAACGACCACCGAGGGCGGGACCTCAAACTATGGAACGATCTTCAAGGTAAGCACCACGGGAACCTTCACAACCCTGTACAACTTCCTCGCGGATGACAGCGGCCCCAGCACACCCTCGCCCGGCGCCGCCAACGGAATGACCCCCGGCCCTCTGGTGTTGGGAAGCGATGGAAATTTCTATGGAACCTCCCAGGGAATCGTTGGAGGATTTGGTTTCTTTCAGCTGCAGCCCAACGGAACGTTCACCATGCTGCATCCTCCGAACAAAGCGGAGATCCAGTACTCATCCCCGAGTCCCCTGGTGCAGGCCAGCGACGGAAACTTCTATATGACTGCGAGCGGGAACATCGTCCAGATCACCCCGCAAGGGAGCCCGATTTCAATCTACACTTTCCCTTCCAACGGCTCCGGGGGTGAAAACCAGGGAGTGTTGGTCGAAGGCCCGGACGGAAGTCTCTACGGAGTCTCGGAGTTCTCAGGGTATAACTCTCAATCCGAGGAAAATGGGCAAGGGATCGTGTTCAAGATACCGCTTTCGGGAACGTACCAGCAGCTGTATAAGTTTTCCGGCGGCGCCGACGGATTTAACCCCAATGCGGAGCTGACGGTGGGCAGCGACGGCAACCTCTATGGCACCACGTACTACGGGGGAAACACAACGCTATGCAGCCTCTCCGGGCCGGGCTGTGGCACGGTGTTCAAGATCAGCCCTTCTGGAACGTTCTCTTCACTGATCCAATTCACGCAGGCGACCGCAGACCCCCAGCGGCCGAATGGGCGCATGCTGCAGGGAGCTGACGGCAACTTCATCGGGTCCTACCAGGCCTATGCCGCCGCCATCGACAGCGGATTCAAGGTTGCGGTCCTGCCCGCGCTCAACGCGCCGGTGCAAATCTCTTTCAACCCAAAGACGGTCGCATCCAACGTCCCGACGACACTGACCTGGAGCGTGCTGAACGCGTTTTCGAAGACCATGCAGCAGTGCCACGCTTCCATCCGCGGCTCGGGAACGGGCGCCAGCAAGGGAGCCGGCACATGGTCAGGACCGCAGACAGGAGCCCTTGTCGGAACGGTGTTCACCGGAAACGCCACCATTACTCCAACGCTGCAAGGCAGCTATACCTATGTGCTGAATTGCGGCGGCATTGAGGCCGGATCGGCAACGCTTGCCGTCGGAAACGGCCCTACCATCACCACCTCATCGCTGCCCGACGCCAAGGTCGCAGTCGACTACAGTTTCAATCTGGACGCCACCGGCGGAAAGACTCCGTATTTCTGGGGCGCCGGCGACTCCTTCCCTCCCGGACTTTCGATCGATTCCACCGGCCTCGTAGGCGGAAAACCTACACAGTACGGCTCCTATACACTCGCCGTTGGCGTGCAGGATTCCTCAACTCCTCCGCTTACCAATACCGCGACCTTCCCCCTGGTCGTCGAAAGCAGCCTGGCGCTCGGTTCTACCCTGAACAACGGAATCGTCGGAACCAAATACAGCGCCGCGCTGCAGGCCACCGGCGGATTCGGGACCTACAAGTTTGTGCTCGCCTCCGGAACGCTCCCAGCAGGACTCACACTCAACCAGGTCACTGGCGTAATCAGCGGAACCCCGACTAAGGCTGGCAAATCCACCTTCTCGATCACCCTGACCGACGGCGAGAACCCAGTCGCCAAGGTCACCCAGGCCAGCATGCTCACCATCGGCGTGCAGCCGCTCGACATTGAGGAGGGAGCATTCCCCGATTGCACCGTCAGCATTCCCTGTGAAGGCCAATTTACGGCAACCGGCGGCACTCCACCGTACACGTGGAAGATCGCGCCGGGAACGACCTTCCCCCCCGGCCTCGGAGTGAGTGCAGAGGGAGACATTACCGGAACTCCGACCCAATTTCAGACCTACACGCCCTACGACCTTGAGGTGCAGGTCACCGATTCCGCAACTCCGCCCCTCATGGTCATTGGAGCCAATCAGCTCAAGATCGTCTCAGGACTCAAAATCGATTCCATCCCTCTTCCCCCCGTCACGGTCGGCGTTGCCTACCAGGCTCCTCCGCCGGTGGCCAGCGGCGGCTTGCCGCCCTACACCTGGCAAATCTCGCCGCAGGGCAACAACCGTCAAGTGGTCATCGAAGAGTACGGCGTAAAAAAATCGGATGGCGCTCTTTACTCTTCCGATCCGGAAACCACAGGATCTTTTCCGCTGGATTACATCGTCACGGACTCGGAGAAGATTGCTGCAACCGCGGACCAGGACACGACCCTGACCGTGGTTGCCGGTACTCTCCCCTCCAAAACTGTTCTTACTTCCTCAGCCGCGACGTCGGAGGTAGGAGCCAGCGTCACCCTCACCGCCAAAGTGACGTCGTCCGGCGGGACTCCAACCGGCTTGATCGTCTTTTCGAATGGCAGTTCCACCCTGGGATCAGCCAAACTGAATGCAGGAGCCGCTCCCCTCACAACCAGCTTTGCGGCCGCCGGTAAATACAGTCTCACGGCCGCATACAGCGGCGACGCCGCTTCGGCCGGAAGCGTTTCGGCTGCGCTGGTGGAGACCGTCCTTGCGCCAGCGGCAACTCCCAAGTTATCGCCTGCGGGCGGCACCTACAACACCTCCCAGACCATCAACATTTCCGATGCCACTGCGGGCGCCACGATTTACTTCACCTTGAACGGTTCAACGCCCACGACCGCATCCAGCAAATACACTGCGGCCTTCAAGATCACCGCAACCACCACAGTGAAAGCGATTGCAGTGGCCACCGGGTACGCCAACAGCACCGTAGCCTCGGCCAACTACACAATCAACTAGGGCCTTTTAACACTACTGGGGCAGGTGGCGTTGCGAGCGAAAATCCGACCAGACGAAGCCGAGCCTGAAGGCTGTGGCGGGTACACCGTCGAGGGCGAGAATGAAGTAAGGCCGGATTTTCGCCGCAACCGTGCGGGCCGGGGCCAGTTTTCTCGATTTCTGCGTCCATCGTCGCTGGCAGACACCCGGTATGCGTCGCTCCTCACTCCTTGAACTCGAAAAAACTGGCTCCCGGCGCCACCTACCCCTGTAGTGTTAACAGGCCCTAGTCATGATGGGGTGGCCGGGCTGCTGCGCGCGGCGGGAGCAGGCTGTTGAAGTGCACGTGGAGAAGAGCAATGGAAAGCTGAGTGACCACACCTATCCAATCGCCCTGACTACCAACTGCCTGGATATCTCCTAACATGAGCAATTGGCAGGTTGCGGAGATTCATTCAACTGGAACGCCAACGGCTTCCAGGCTGCGTCCTCTTCGATGGCTAGCTGGAGGGGCCTTTGTGGGCCCTGGAGCGGGACGGTGACTTCGACCCAGAGTTCCTGGTTGGGTTGGAGGGGTGTGGGGATGGCGGCGTCTTTGAGGGATGTAGAAGTTGGCGGGTAGGGCGAGGCAGAGATAGCGGCCGCGCATGGGCTGGGAGGCGCGGGAGACGGTGGCGCGTCTATAAAGAATCCCATATTCGATGCTGGTATACACTATGGCAAAGGAAAACGGGAATGCCGGCTGCAAGAAAAATTACCGTGGAGGTTCCCGCAGCGCTCTTGAGCAAGGCGCAAAAGGCAAGTGGCGCCGGGATCACGCAGACCATTCGTACCGGGCTTGAACTCGTTGCGGCAGGCAGAGCCTACGAGCGTCTTCTTCAACTTCAGGGGAAGGTTCGATTCTCAAAGACACTTGAAGAGTTGAAGGCAGACCGATGATCGCGGCGGACACCAGTACCTGGATCTCATTCTTTGAGGGAGAGCAGGGAGACGATGTTCTCGCGCTGGCCAGAGCGCTGCAAGCGCGTCAGGTGGTCATGCCGCCTCCGGTACTGACAGAGTTGCTGAGTGACCCAGAACTCCCTGCCTCTGTGGCGCAAACTCTGCTGGAACTCCCGCAGGTGGCGTTGAAGGACGGATTCTGGCAGCGAGCCGGAAGACTTCGCGCAAAAGTCCTGGCTAAGAAAAGGAAGGCTCGGCTAGGCGATGCCTTGATTGCGCAATGCTGCATGGACGCCGATATTGCCCTGATCACCCGGGATGCGGATTTTAAGGCATTCCCGGCGGGCTTGAATCTGCTTTAGCCGGTGTGAATCGTCTCTCTGATGCCCGCCCTGGAATCTGTTGTTGGATGCGGGGAGCATCCTGTCTGTCCTCGGGTTTCGAGATGACGGGGATGTCCCCGAGCACTGTCAGGCGTCCATATGTGTCCGACCTGGGCGAAGAAAAACCAAAATCATGTGCCAAAGATGCCCCATTTCCGCTACACTTTTGATATTGGAGTTAGATCAATGGCTAAGGGCGTAAGGGGTTCTGTGCCTCCAGTTGGGTCAGATGCGCAAGAAGAGATGATAGTCTTTGTGCTCCGGCTGAAGGGGAGCGGGGACACAATGCGTAAGGGCTTTGACGCCCTCAACCACGCGGTTGCTGCAATCGGCAATGGGCACGCCATGGTTACCACATCGACCAAACGCCTAGCCGCCGCACCGGGCAACGCCGAATTACCTGAAAACCCGGAATTGGAAAACGATCAAACGGACCTTGAGGAGGATGAAGAGGTCGTCACCATCGAAGCGCCGGCGACACCGGGCAATGGCAAGCCAAGGACATTTACAAAGCCGAAGTTCATGGATGATTTCGATTTGTCCGTGAGTGATAAGCCTTGGAAGGACTTTTGGGCTGAGTACGCGCCAAGATCAGATAGCGAGAGGTATTTGATCGCAGCGCTTTGGGTGACGGAAAATGCGAACACGCCCGAGTTTAGCATTGCGCACATCTTCACTTTATTCAGAGCGGCAAAGTGGAACGAGCAGGTGGATTTCTCTCAACCAATCCGTTTGATGAAAAACAAGAGCAGCTATTTCCTCAATCCAAGTCGGAAGAAGTGGAAACTGACACAGCCTGGACTGGATGCTGCACGCGCGATTCCGAAGGCATAGTCTTGGACGGCTCACCATGCTACTTGCTGAATTCAAGCAGACGGTTCCTGGATTTTCGCAAAAGGGCCATCCCGAAAAAATCAAGCTGTTCGGATGGTATCTCCACGTCCACGGAGGGAGGGAAACCTTCTCTGCGGCTGACGTGAAAAGGTGTTACGACACACTGCATGAGATTCCCCCGTCTTCATTCAGTGGGTATTTCAAGAACCTTGTCGATCAAAAGCAGCTCATCAAGAACAGCTCCGGCTTCAGACTTGCCGGTGAAGTTCGGGACCAATTAGCAATGGCATACACACCGAGTGGTCACAAGGTGCAAGTGACGGCCATCTTGTGTGACCTTCCGGCGAAAGTGCCGGACCTAGCGGAGCGCACTTTCCTTGATGAGACGCTCATCTGCTATGAGCACGGCACATTCCGCGCCACGGTAGTGATGGCCTGGAATCTTGCCTACCACCATCTTTGCGACCACACCATTAAGCACCGCTTGGCAGACTTCAATGCAAGGTGGGTGGTCAAATACCCCGGTCACCACAGGAGCGGCACCAAGACAATCAGCGTGATTGATGACTTCATGCAAGATCTGAAAGAGTCCAAGGTCATCACGATTTGCAAGGACGCAGGCATCATCACGAAGGACGTGTACAGGATCATGGATGAGAAGTTGGGGAAGCGAAACTCAGCGGCGCACCCGTCCAGCGTGAGCATAGGCCAACTCCAGACCGATGCCTTGATAGTGGACCTAGTGGACAACGTGGTACTCAAACTCAAGTGAATTCGGCGATTCCTGAGAGGTGAGAATCAATGAGCGATCCATTGACATTAGGGCTGGCGTCAACAGCCGTTGGGCTTGTGAATGGAACAATCAGCCTTTTGAAAGAGGCACGGGAATCCGCAAAACGTTCCGATGACCACGATCTCAAAGACAAGCTAAGTGAGGTTTTCGATTCTGTTCTCGAATTGAAAGAAGTAATCGGAAATCTGCGTGATGAGAACGGCGAACTCCGCAAGCGGATCGAAAGCCGCGCCCAACTTCACTGGGATAGCAGGCAGAAGGTCTATCTCGCTGAGGGCGATTCAGACCCTTTCTGCCCCGCTTGCCTTGACCTCAAGGGCTCGGTTATCCGGCTCCAGCCAGCGCCCGACCACGGTAACAACTTTCTATGCATGTATGAGTGCAAGGTTTGCAAGAACGGCTTCGGCTCACGCGAGTGAGTGCGTGCCGCTATTCATCACGATGTTTCGCGCAACTGAAGCATTCCTCTGGCGCGGGCTCCATTACCTTCCTTAATGTCTCCGCCATTGCGATTCGGTCATCCTCGTCAAAAACGCCCGGAACTCGGCTTCTCGAACTTTATCAAGCACCTTGACGGAGCTCCGGGCGTATCACCGGCTACTCGGACGTTACTCCTAACTTGGGCAATTGGCACGTTGCAGCGTTTCGTTCTACTGGAACGCCAGCGGCTTCCAGGCTGCGCCTTCTTTGATGGCTAGCTGGAGGGGCCTTGGCGGGCCCTGGGGCGGAACGGTGACTTCAACCCAGAGTTCCTGGTTGGGCTGGAGGGGCGTGGGGATAGTGGAGCCTTTGGCTACGTAGAAGTTGGCGGGGTCGGCGAGGCGCATCTGGTCGCAGGGGCTGCCGGGGTCGGCTTCTACGAGGACGCCGTCGGAGGGGCCGCGGGGGTTCTGGAGGCGGATGGCGAGGAGCTGGTTGTTCTCGACCTTGAGGCCGGCGGGGAAGTGGACCAACTGGACGGGGGTGACGGTGAAGCCGTCGGGGCGGGTGGTTCCGTCGAGGTTGCGCGGGAAGATGGCTTGCTTGGCGGAGGGCAGGGTGCTGCGGCATCCGTTCACGGTGAGGGGCAGGCTGAGATAGCGGCCGCGCATCGGCTGGGAGCCGAGGGAGAGGGTGGCGCGGGTCCAGACGCGGGGGCAGGCGTGGCGCTGGTAAAGGTATTTGGCGGCGATGGACGAGACCAGCAGCAACTGAACGGCCAGCAGGACGAGGGATGTTTTGGAGAGCTTCATTGGGCCTCCACGGCGGGGTGTTGCGCTTTGCCGATGTGGCCGAGCAGGCGGTGGCGGGCTTTGTCGAGGGCCCATCCGCCGGCGAGGAAGAGGATGCCGAGGCCGATGAGTCCGAGGGCGCGGCCGACCGTGTTGAAGATGTCACTGAAGTAGAACCAGGCGACGGCGAGTCCGAAGCCGGCAATGCCCAGGTTGACCAGCGCGCGGGATGATTGGCGGACTCCCCACCAGGCGACGAAGACGGCAAAGGCGGCGACGAGGATGTGGGAGAAGATGCCGGGCTGGGTGAGGACCTCAGAGCGGGAGTAGGTGCGGTAGTGGACGGTGTCAGTGTATGTGCGGCTCAGCCACGGGAGAACGAGCGAGAAGACGAACGCCGCGGCCACGGGGATGAGGGCGCGGCGCATGCGGAAGACGGCGAGGAAGAGAGGCAGGGCGGCGATGGCGAACCAGGCCCAGGTGCGTGTCCAAAGAGAAAGAAAGGTCTGGTCCGGGGACCAGGAGTGCCAACCGCCGACGGCGAGGGCGACTCCGGCGACGCTGGCCGCGGCGGCCGCGGCGAAGAGGATGCCCTGCACGGCCTTGTGCTTTGAGTTGAGGAAGAAGGTGAGGTAGAGCAGGCTCCAGACGATGAGGGTGCGGCCGATGTAGACCTCGGCGCCGATGTGACCCGATGCGGCGTGGGCGATCTCGCTGGCGATCCAGGCGGGGATGAGGAGCAGGGTGAGGGTCTCCTGGGCTTCGTCGCGGAGGAGGATCCATCCGGCGAGGGCGGCGAGGGCCCAGAGCAGGACGGCGGCGGGCCAGTGGTCATCAATGTTGAAGATCTGGCCCACTAGCGCGATGGCCGCGCCGGTGGAGATGGTGCCGACGGCGTGAAGGGCGGTGGAGAGGGGGAGATAGCTTTTTCGGGTGAGGCTCCCGGCGAGGTGGAAGACAGTGACCAGGGCGATGACTGTTATGTAGCGCCAGGCGGGGCTGAGCTGGTCCCAATGGGCGGAGACGAAAAGGACGACGCCCGTGGCCAGCAGGATGGCGCCGAGGATGAGGGCGACGAGACCCTGCAAGCGGAGTCCCTGCATGCGGAGTTTTGGGAAGTTTTGCTGGTCTTGCTCCCAGGCACGGATGCGGGCAGCGGTCTCCGCATCGAGGACGCCGGCCGATTGCCAGCGATTTAAGAGCGAGTGATTGTCAGGCATGGCAGTTGGGCACCATTAAAGCACATTCAGAGCGGGGCACACACGGAAACCTCAGCGGCTATCATCGAGGGTATGCGCTTTGAGATTGTCACCATCTTTCCCGGGTTCTTTGCCAGCATCTTTGAGAACGGGATTTTGCGCCGGGCGCTGGCCGAGGAGCTGGTGACGGTGGGGATTCACGATCTGCGGGAGTTTACGCACGACCGGCACAGGACGGTGGACGACCGGCCGTTTGGCGGCGGCGAGGGGATGGTGCTGAAGGCGGAGCCGCTGGCCGAGGCGTTGGCTTCGCTGGGGATTGCGGCGAAGAGAGAACGGCGGGCGGAAGAGACTGCGCGGACGCGGGTGATTCTGCTTTCAGCGCAGGGGAAGCGGTTTACGCAGGCGGTGGCGCGGGAGCTGGCGGGGTTGGAGCGGGTGGTGCTGATCTGCGGGCGGTATGAGGGCGTGGACGAGCGGGTGAACGAAATTTACTGCGACATGGAGTTGTCGATTGGCGACTACGTGATCAGCGGAGGGGAACTGGCGGCGGCGGTGGTGGTGGATGCGGCGGCGCGGCTGATTCCGGGGGTGCTGGGGAACCAGGCATCGGGGGAGTTTGAGAGCTTTGGAGTGGCGGATGCGGAGATTGGCGGCGATGTGGAGGGGGTTCCGCGATCACAGCACGGGGCGGGGGGCTTGCTGGATTATCCGCACTATACGCGGCCGGCGGAGTTTGGCGGGTTGAAGGCGCCGGAGGTTCTGTTGAATGGGGATCACTTGCAGATCAGGCGCTGGCGGCGGGAGCAGCAGTTGCGCAAGACGCTCACCAACCGGCCGGATCTGCTGGAGGGGGCGGCGCTGAGCAAGGAGGATCGTCGGGTGCTGGAGGGGTTGCGGCGGGAGGCCGGCGAGCCGGCCTAGTTTTCGGGGTCTGAGGTTTGTTGCGGTGCTGTGCGAAAACAAATACAGATCCTTCGACTCACCACCCCCAAACTGAAATGCGTTTGGGGCTACGCTCCGCTCCTGATGAACACGTTACTCATGCAGCGATGGGTACGAGCTGGAGGCCGAGATTCCTGGCTTGCTTGCGAAGTCGTTTTTGGTGTCGTTGAGCAAGTTTTTGGTCTTGGAGGAGGAAGACGCTCTCATCGTATGCTTGTCCGGTGGTGATCAGGTGGTAGACGATGCGGGCTAGTTTGTGGGCGGTGACGGTGATGGCCTGGGGTGGTCCGAGGCGGGCACGCATGCGGCGGTAGAAATTGCCCAGGTGGGAGCGGCTGCGGGCCAGCGTTTGGGCGGCGATGCGTAG
>Ga0302320_10023048_pt1 | contig 12247 bp, 11 predicted proteins | sample Bog_T0_3_FD_202130 | JGI IMG/M metagenome (GOLD analysis project Ga0302320, IMG submission 202130) | Peat permafrost microbial communities from Stordalen Mire near Abisko, Sweden - Bog_T0_3 | ecosystem: Environmental > Terrestrial > Soil > Wetlands > Peat | place: Sweden: Abisko, Stordalen Mire...
CTCAGAAGATTTTCCTCTTTTTCTCCTATCTCCTATCTTCTATCTCGTTTCTATGAATCCCAATCTCCCGCCTGAGCTTCTGCTGGAGGCTTACGCCGCCGGCATCTTCCCGATGGGAATGCCGGATGGGGAAATCCAGTGGTTCTCTCCCGACCCGCGAGGAATCATTCCTCTGGAGAAATTTCACACGCCACACGGACTCAGGCGTTCCCTAAAACTTCCCGACTGGGAGATCCGAATCGATAGCGACTTTGACGGCGTCCTTGCCGCCTGTGCACAGAGGGAGGAGACCTGGATCACCGAGAGCATTGCCCGGAGCTACCGGCAACTTTTTGCCAGCGGTCATGCCCACTCCGTCGAAGTCTGGAGGGAGGGAGAACTCGCCGGCGGCCTCTACGGCGTGGCGCTCGGCGGAGCCTTCTTTGGAGAATCGATGTTTCACCGCGTCACCGATGCCTCCAAGATCGCTCTCTGGCATCTTGTTCAGATCCTGAGGAAAAGCGGGTTCACTCTCCTGGATATCCAGTGGAGCACGGAACATCTGGAACAATTTGGCGCCGTCGAGATTCCCAGAGAGGAATACATTGCCAGACTTCGCCACGCCCTGGAAGTCGTGCCGTTCTTTCCCTGGCCCTCCTGAAGTTTTCACACCGTCGCATCAACCTAGAAACAGAAATGCACCATGAAGGGCATGAAGAAGAGAAACAGGAGAAAGTTAAAGGTGGGAAGGTTCCGCCCTTTTGCACTCTCCCACATCCAGAAGAAAGAAAAGGACCGAAGAGGGATTTTTTACCACAGAGGACTGGCAAAGGACTTGCAAAGATTACTGAAAAGGACTGAACCGAATGAATGGGAATGTGATTCGGAGGAGCGGGCACTCGTCCCGGATACGGGACGATACAGGCAGAACGAAATGCTTCCGCAAGCTTGCTTGCGAGAGCATTTGCTTCTGTCTGTTCACCGCTGCCCATGGCAGCGGGTGCCAGCTCCTCACCCTCCCCCTTTGTCCCCCTACTTGGATCCCCCCTTGGATGGTCCTCTGTGGTAACGATTTCCCCTTCTTCTCAGCGGCTTGGTTCTGCGCGAGTCTTCGGTTCGCTGGCCTTTTCCTTTCTAGTTTAAACAAAGCTCCTAAACAAATTTGCCGGGATTCAGAATCCCGTTGGGATCAAGGGCAGACTTGACCTCGGCATGGAGGTCGCGAACTTCCTGAGTCGTTGCCTCCGGCCACCAGCGTTTTTTGGCGAGGCCGATGCCATGTTCGCCCGTAATGGCACCACCCCAGGTGATGACGCGAGTGAAGAGAGCGTCGAGGGCGGCTTCGATCTGCTTGGGTTCTTTCTCCTGCTGCTCCTTGGAGACCATGATGTTGACATGGATATTGCCATCTCCTGCGTGTCCGAAGCAGGCAAGCTGAAAGCCGGTTTTCTTTTGTAGCTTTTCGGCAAAGGCAATGAGATCGACCAGTCGTCCGCGCGGGACGGCGATATCCTCGTTGAGCTTGGTGAGACCCGTTGCTTTCAGCGAACCCGAGAAGGCTCGGCGCAGCGCCCACATCCGCTCGCAGCGCTCCGGTGAGGTGGCGAGTTCGACTTCGAGAGCGGCGTTCTTGGCCAGGAGGGTTTTGAGGGATTTTCCCTCACTCAGAACACTTGCCTTCTGACCGTCAATTTCGACAAGCAGGTGGGCATTGCCGGGAGGGATGAAAGTACCTTTCTGTCCCGCGTGGGCATTGCGTGCCGATTGAAGGGTGAAACTGTCGGCAACTTCCACCGCGCAGGGCAGGAATCCAGCGAGGAAGATGGCCTGGACGGCGGCAGAGGCCTCCTTCATGGAGGCAAAGCCTGCGGAGAGGGTGGCTCGGGCCGGAGGATAGGGGAGAAGGCGCAGGGTTGCCTCGGTGATGACGCCGAGCAGTCCCTCGGAGCCAACAAAGAGTCCGGTGAGGTCGAAGCCCGTTTTGTTTTTATGAGTACGACCACCGACGCGAACGAGTCGCCCGTCGGCAAGGGCCACCTGGAGTCCGAGGACATAGGGGCGGGTGACGCCGTATTTGAGGCAGCGGGGTCCTCCGGCATTGGTGGCGATATTGCCTCCGAGTGAGCAATCCTTGAGGCTGGCTGGATCGGGAGGGTAGAAAAGTCCTTTTTCTTTCACCTTTTCCTGAAGCACTCCGGTGATGACGGCGGGCTGAACGACGGCCACGAAATCGCTATCGCTGATTTCCTTGATTCGGTTCATCCGATGCATGCTCATCAGGATGCCGCCGCGCACGGGAACGCAGCCCCCGACATAGCCGTGGCCAGCGCCTCGCGTGGTGACGGGAATACCGTGTTTATTGGCATAGCCGAGGACGGCTGCCACTTCCTCTGCCGTGCCGGGGGCGACGGCGATTTCTGGCATGGCGGAGGCAAACCATTTGTCGCGTCCGAGTTCGGCGAGGCGGGCAGGATCGGTGATGACTCCTACGGTGTGAACAATCAGCTTCCGAAGATCCCGCTCCAGGGTGGAGAGGGATTTAAGGGGCTTGTTTTTGGATGGCGCGACTTTGCTCAAGCTTCTGGAAGCGACATGCCCATGATCTCATAGCCGCCATCAACATAGATCACCTGGCCCGTGATACCACCACCGCCGTCGCTGGCAAGGAAGACGCCGGTCTGGCCAAGTTCCTCGCCGGTACAGGTGCGGTGCAAAGGGGCGTGATCTTCGTAGTACTTGATCATGGTGCCAAGGCCGGAGACGCCGCGCGCGGCGAGGGTATTCATCGGCCCGGCGCTGATACAATTGACGCGGATCTTTTTCGAGCCGAGATCATAGGCAAGGTAGCGGGTGCTGGCTTCGAGCGAAGCCTTGGCAACACCCATGACATTGTAATGAGGAATGACTTTGACCGCGCCGTAGTAGCTCATGGCAATGATGCTACCTCCGTCGGTCATGAGGGGAACTGCCTCGCGGGCGAGACCAATCAGCGAGTAGGCGCTGATGTTGTGGGCCGTCAGAAAGGCCTCGCGGCTGGTCGAGAGAAATCCTCCACCCAGGGCTTCCTTGGGAGCAAAGGCGACGGAATGAAGCAGGAGGTCAATCTTGGGGGTGACTTCGCGCACCTTGCCAAAGAACCCGGCGATCTCTTCGTCGCTGCCGACATCGCAGGGCTGAAGGAAAGTGTTGGGGCCGAACTCGGAGACGAGTTCCTCGACATTCTCCTTGAGGCGTTCGCCCTGGTAGTTGAAGAGGAGGGTCGCGCCAGCCTGTTGCCAAGCCTTGGCGATATGCCATGCGATGCTGCGTTTGTTGGCGACGCCGAATACGACGCCGACTTTACCTGCGAGGGGTCCTTGACTCATCCCACTAGAAAGCCTGTATCCTGCCCTTTCTGTCACGAAAAAAGGTGAGAGAAAAGAGAAACCCTTTTTGAGGGTTGATTCCCACGAGGTCTTGGCAAACCATGCAGGGTCTTATGAAAAGCACGATCGGATTTGTCGGAACAGGCCGGATGGGGGCAAATATGGCGCGTCGCCTGAAGGAGCGCGGCTTTCCCGTTGTCGCTCTCTATGATGCGCGTCAGGACTCGGCCCAGAGTCTTGCCGAGGAGTTGGGTGCCACGGCTTGCAACACGCTGGCTGACATTACCGCGGCCGCAGAAGTTGTGATCACGGTGGTCAGCAATGATGCGGCGCAGCGTGAGCTTTTCTGTCGTGAAGGGGACTCTCTTCTCCATGGTGCAGAGGGGCGGCTTTTTATCAACTGTGCAACCGTGACCCCCTCGCTGCATGGCGAAATCGAGAGTCTGTCGGAAGCTGCGGGAGCGAGCAGTCTGGAAGCCTGCATGGCCTCCAGCATCACGCAGGCGCGCGAGGGAACTCTCTACCTCATGTGCGGTGGGCGGCAGGAGGTTTATGAACGCGCGCTACCCCTCTTGCGGGAACTCGGTACCGCTCCGCGCTACATCGGTGCGGCAGGGAGCGCCGCTCAGGTGAAGGCTCTCGTCAATATGGTGATGAATATCAACACAGCAGGACTTGCCGAGGGGCTCGGACTCGGAGCCGCGCTCGGCCTTGATCTCACGATGTTGCTGGAGGTTTTTTCGCAGACGGGAGCCAATAGTCGGGTCTTGCAGACCGACGGCGAGGATATGCTCCACCGCGATCACGCATGCTTTTTCTCTGCCGCCCATGCGGCCAAGGATAGTGGGATTGCGCTGGGGTTGGCCGTCGAAAAGGGGATAAAGGTTCCTCTGGCTCTGGCAACCAAATTTCAATATGACCGCCTGGTGGCTCTCGGTCTCGGGGAGCTGGATAAGAGCGCGGTTGCGGAGCTGACCTTTCCAGGGCGACAGGGCTGAAGTCAGCTCTATCCCCGAGGGTGGAATTTTTGATGGATCGCTTTCAGCTGACTGCGATCGACCTGGGTGTAAATTTGGGTGGTGGCGATGGAGGCGTGTCCGAGCATTTCCTGAATGATGCGGAGATCGGCTCCACCGGCCAGAAGGTGCGTGGCAAAGGAGTGCCGGAGCTGATGCGGATGGATTGATTCTTCAATGCCGGCCCGCTTGGCGTAGTAGCGGACAAGCTGCCAGATGCGGGCCGGGGTGAGCGGATGTCCCCGCACAGAAAGGAAAATGGCAGCTCCTGAACGGGCAGAGAGAAGCTTGGGCCGGGCGTTGAGGAGATAGAATTGGAGAGCCGCTAGCGCAGCGCGGCCAACGGGAATCAAGCGCGTTTTATTCCCTTTGCCGGTGACACGCACCACGCCTCCCTCCTCATCGAGATGTTCAAGTCGGACGGTGCAGGCTTCGGCAATGCGCAGACCGCAGGCATAGAGCAGTTCCAGCAAGGCCCTGTCACGAATTTCTAGCGGCGTATCTCCTGCGGGGGCTGCCACGAGCTTGGCCATGTCCATCTGGGAGAGCGGTTGGGGGAGTGTGTGCGGAAGTCGAGGCAGCGGCAGCTTTTCAGCAGGGTCGCTCACGATCAGTCCGCGTGCGGTGAGGAAGCGGAAGAAAATCCGCAGGGCGACGGCCTCCAGCTTGAGGGATGTGGCGGAGAGTCCCCGTTTTTTCTCGGCGATCAGGAAATCAGAAAGGAGTGTCGGGATAACCTCCTGGGGCGAGGTGATCTCTCTCTTCGCAGCCCATGCGGCAAAACGCTCCAGCGAGGCTCGGGTTGAGATCTGGTAGTTATCGGAGAGCCCCCGTTCTGTCGCCAGATAGAGAATAAAGAGATCAATCTGACTTGTCATGCTGGGGCTTGTGATTTTGGCTGATAGCGATGTTGGCCTGCGCTTGAAGTCTCATTGATACAGCAGCTCAGCTTTGCAGTGATTTTTCGACCCATGCGACGATTCCCTCCACGCTGCGGAACTCCTCCACGCTGCGTGCTTCCAGACCGCAGGCAAGGCCCATGTGTGAGAGCTGCTTGCCGGGGCCGAGTTCCAGCAGAATACGACATCCCGATTCGGAGAGTCGTTGCAGGCAATGATCCCAGCGAATGGTTCGATGAATCTGCTCCGGTAGCCAGGCCAGCATCTGCTCGCGCCGCATCACCTTGGTCGCATTGATTCCTGCCAGCACGGGAGTGCGTGCCTCGTTCCAGACTGCTTCTTCCAAGGCCGTGCGGAAGGGTTCCACGGCAGCGTCGAGTAAAGGCGTGTGCGAGGCGATCGAGACTGCGAGCCTGGTAACTTCCCTTGCCCCCGCAGCATGAGCTGCCTGGGCCAGTCTCTCGGCCTGTGTGGCCAGAGAGCCAAGGACGCAATGATCCTCGGCGATCACAATGGCCAGATGGCCGCCGCCTAGTCTCGCCGCCTCTGTCGCCTTCTCCGGCGAAAGCCCCGTCACCGCCAGGAGAGCACCGTGTGGCGAAGCCTCGTCCATCAGTCGCGCACGAATCCCAGCCAGCCGTACAACCACCTCCGGCGACAAGGCTCCCGCGCAGCCATAGGCCGAGAGCTCACCAAGACTGTATCCGGCGATCACATCGGGTGAGGGGAGGAGCCCCCGAAGCTCCTCCCAGACCATGGCTTGAAAAAGCGCCAGCAGCGGTTGGGAAAAATGATTTTCGTACAGGGCCTGTGGATCGACCGCGGGATCGGCCAGCCAGGCGGCGACATCCGGGGTCAGTGAGCCTGCGTTCAAAATGCGCTGGCGTAGAGCAAGTCCCTTTTCCGTGAAGGGAAAGCGCTCAAAAAGATCGGGTGTCTGGGCCCCCTGACCGGGACCAAGGATCGCAAGCTTGCTCATAAAAGATTCTCCACATCCTCGACGAACAGGGTGGCGGCCAGCAAGTCTGCTGCACCCCCTGCGGTAAGATCGTGCCGGACAAACGAGTGATGAATCCGCTCACCGTGCGAGTGCCAGTCGGGAGCTGCGACACCGCCATGACGCAGAAACCGCCGTGCGTTCATTTGCGCGTAGCGTTGTCCACTCAGGCCTCCCCGTTTCAAGAGCGTCGTATCCTCGCAGATGGCCAACAGTGCAAAAAAAGCCTGCACCCGTGCCGCTTCACGACCATGAGCCGCCGCTGCAGCCCGGAAGGCAGGAAGCCCGGTTTCAAAGACCGAGGAAAAACCGCCCCGCGCTTCCGCACGCACCCCGCCAATCGCGTAGGCGCGGCAGATGGCGAGGCCATGACTCTCCCCGGACAGATTCTGAGGAGTAGGAATTTCCCTTCCCCAACTGCGACGCACCACCGTACCAAGAGATTCCCCGCGCTGCTTCTGACTGGTAGCGGCGCAGAGGAGTCCGAGGCAGAAGATCGCCCCGCGATGCGTATTCCTGCCGCCGGTGGCCGAGAACATAGCGGCCTCGGCAGCGAGACCGATTTGCTGAAGCGCCCCCAGCGTGCAGTCGCAGGCTCCCACTTCCGCCATCTGGGCAAAAAAGGGTTCGATGGCGGCGATGGAATCAAGAAAACAGGCCGCATCCATATCAGGATGGCTGCCGCAATCTCGCAAACTTACCAGGCCGGGCTTGGGATAAGTTTCCAACTCCTCGCGCAGGGCATTGGCCGCGCAGCGGGCGATGGCTGTGGCCGGACTGATCGCACACTCAGTCATGGAGCAGAGCCGACACGCGGCTTTTGGATTCCAGCCAGACAGCGCTGCTGGACTTGAGGAGGATCTGGGTCTCACTTGCGAGAAACTCCCGCCAGCTGAAGGAAGCATCTCCGAGCAAGACCACTTCGAGATCAAGGCGTGGTGTGGTGGGAAGTGGTAAGGCGCTCATCGCCGTGCAAAATCTTTCCCACTCCTCCGGCGAATCAATCAAGGCCAGCAGGTCGATGTCAGAGCTTTCGGTGACATAAGGGAGCCCGGTCAAATGTTGCCAGGCATGACTGCCAAAAACCCGCAAGTCAGGTGCAATCGCCCTGAGGGCCACAAGCGTCTCGAAGTGTAGGTCACAGTCGCCAAGGAGCGGTGGGAGAGCGGTGCGCAGGACGGCTGCTCTCGGAGCCCGGCAGGCGAGCCGCCGTTTGCCCGGCAGGGCAACGCCGAGAAACACCTCATTCCCGTCGGGAGAGAGACAGGGACGACGAACAATCAGGGGGCGCATTTTAGCGATCCAGTCGCGCAGTAGTGCGGGATCTCCCGATTCCAGGACGATGCTCCCGGAGGCCTCTTCACTCAGCCACACAAAGGTGTGGCGGCGGAAGGTCTCAGGCATGGAGGACATCGTCGATGACGGCGCTGGCCGCCTCACGACCGCCGCGTTCGCGACCCAATGCGGCTCGGATGTCGCGCGTGTCGGTGCTTTGCAGGAGACGCTGAAGCTGACCGGAGAAATCCTCCGTCCAGATGTCGTGGAGCCCTCCCATCTTGAAAAAGTTTTTGCAGCCGGGAGCAAAGACCGAGACTTTTTCTGCCAGTGCCTGAAGTTTTTCCAAAGGCATTTTTGTCACCCGCGAGATGGCTTCCAGCTTCATCACGGAAGTTTCCGCACCGGGAAGGGAGACAATCCGATCAGCCCCCATGCCAAAGGCAATGAATCCTCCGGCGATGGAATTGCCATAGACGATGGCGATGAGCGGATGGCCCTGGAGTCGGGCAAATTGCTGGGCACGCAGCAGGTGCGCGATGTATTCCGGTAGGACCAGCAACTCCTCGTCGAGTGCCATGCGCTGACCGTTATTATCGACCAGCATGATGATCGGGCGCTTCGGATGCTGCGCGACAGTTTCGAGCAACTTGCCCGAGAGCGTCACCGCTTCGCGGATGCCGATGAAAACATGGTTCGTCGTGCCGAGCACCGCCACGGGTGCGCCGCCGAGCACGGCCTCGCCGCTCACGAGCCAGTCGGTGACACTGACCTGGTGTCCCTCGGGGAAAAGTTGATCAAGCAGGGGGAGAAGTTCCATATCAGTGAACAAGGGAAGAGGCAGCGGTGGAGAGTTCTTCGGCAGACATTTCCGGGACACGATTCGCATCGAGTCCCATCTTGGCCCAGATCTGTCGGGCATCGGTGCATTCGGAGAATTGTTCGATGCGTTTGGAGAGATGTTGGCGCTCGGCCTGGAGCAGCTCTGCCGTCAGCGGGATGCTTGGCGCGATGAGGGCCGTTGCCGCTTCGCGAAAGGCGGGGATGTGGTCATCGACCAGCTTGGAAACTTTGCCGAAAAGGAAGCGGTTCTTGCCGCCGGTTGTGCGCCAGACAAGCGATCGGTCACGGGAATCAAAAGCCTCCACGCCCATGATGGTCTCGATCACTTCCGGGCCGGAGACACTCAGGCGTCCCTCTTCCGAGGCGATGAGCGCATCGCAGCAACTGCTGATGATGCTAGAGCCACCAAAGCAGCCGCAGCTTCCGCCGATGAGTCCGATGACGGGAACGCCAGCGCGCTGGGCTGCAAAGATTGCCCGCATGATTTCCGTGGAGCCGATCTCGCCCGCATTCGCCTCTTCAAGCCGGACTCCACCGGAGTCAAAGAGTCCCAGCACGGCGGCTGGTTTGCGCTCGGCGGCGCGTAGCAGTAGGCCGGTGATCTTGGCGGCATGCACCTCACCCAGAGAACCACCTCGGAACTTGCCCTCTTGGGCGAAAAGGAAAACCGGCTTTCCGCAGAGCAATCCCTCGCCGATCACCGCGCCATCGTCAAAGGCGACGGGAGCGTCAAACATGCCGAGGTGAGGGCTGATTCGTTGCAGGGTCGGAGGAAGGATTTCGCGGAAGGAATCGGGGTCGAGCAGGGCGGCGATGCGCTGGCGAGCGGAGGCCTCCAGATAGCTGATGCGGCGGCTAAGCTTCATACGAGTCCCTCCCAGGCCTGGTCGAGGCGCAGACTGACGACGGGCGGAATGGCCGCGAAGTCATTGATGGAAAAGAGAACATCGCGCGGTTGATTGCGCTCGATGAAGTCGGCAAAAACAGCACGCCATGCTTCCTCGAAATGGGCAACGGTCGTAGAGACTTCGAAGCGCACCTTGCCTCCCAGATCACACGGCTGGGCCATGATTTCCAGGTTGCTGGAGGCGACGACGCCGACAACAACAAAGGGCTTTGTTGTCTGCGGCGCCTTGGCGCCGCCCTCAAAATCACAGGTGAAATGTTCCATGGGGCATTACCAGTTGCGGAAACGGCTGGGTGGATTGTAGAGGCCGCCTGACCAGCGAACCAGATCGTGAATACTGCGGGCTGCGAGTCGGTCGCGCGAGACATCGCTCTTGCGGATACCGAGATCCTCGGCGCGTTGGATGATGCCACGGTCTCGGAGATTGGCCACCATGGCGTGATCCCGTTTCAGTCCGACAGGAGTGAATCCGGCCACGCCGCGCACAGCCTGTTCTCGCTCGGCATCGGTGCGGCAGAGTAGGAGATTGGCGACACCCTCCTCGGTGACGATGTGGCTGACATCATCCCCATAGATCATGACGGGAGGCAGGGCGAATCCGGCGCTCTTCATGGCGTCCCAGGCTTCGAGCTGCTCGACAAATGTCGGTTTGCCCGCGCCCTGGAAGGTCTCGACCATCTGAACGACGAGCTTGCGGCCCTGCGGCATCGACTCGCCCGCATGAGCCTCGGCACCTGCCTTGATGAAGGCCTCGGAGAGGTGGCGGCGGGAACGACTTTCCGCTCCGAAATTCGGCGCTCCCCCAAATCCGGCCAGACGCGCTGCGGTGACTGTGGAGCTATTGCCCATTGGATCGATTTGTAGCGTGGCCCCGACAAACATATCGGCGTAGTGGCCGGCCATCTGGCCGTAAAAGCGGTTTGAGCGCAGGCTACCATCGTGACCCAGTGGGAAAATATCGGGCTTCGAGGCGACATAGGCCTCCATGCCGACCTCGCCGCCGATGCAGGCGATGGTTTCGACAAAGCCGCTCTCGATGGCGGGAATCATTGTCGGGTGGGGATTGAGCGCCCAGTGCGTGCAGGCGCGGCCCTTCAGGCCGAGTTCCTCACCGTAGGTCGGGAGGAGCAGTTCGATGGCAGCCGTATTAAAGCCAACGCCATGGTTGAGCACCTTGGGGAGATATTTTGCGTAAATGGCCTTCATGGCCATCATCGCCATGAGGATGCGCGTTTCATCCAGTAGCGCGGGATCCTTGGTAAAAAGCGGCTCGAGGTGGAACGGCTTGGGGCTTTCGATGACGAAATCGACCCATTCACCGGGGATGTCGGTACGGCGCACCTTGTCGGCGAGCTTGTTGGCCTGAACGACGACGATGCCTCCGCCAAAGGCCGTCGCCTCCACCAGCGCGGGAGTCTCCTCGGTATTGGAACCGGTGTAGAGATTCCCCTCGGCATCCGCCTCGATCGAGACGAGGCAGGCGACATCAGGGCGCAGCTCGTTAAAATAGCGGGCGAAAAGTTCGACATAGGTGTGAACGGCGCCGATTTTCACCGTGCCATTAGCCACCATCTCCGCAAGTCTTGCTCCCTGAGGGCCTGCATAGGCAAAGTCCACGACCTCGGCGAGACCGTTCTCAAAAAGATCGAGATGCTCGGGAAGTCCGATGCAGGAGAGGGCGAGCTTGAGACCATGGATCTTTTTTGGATCCATCTTGGCGAGCTGCTCGGCCAGAAAATCACCCTGCTTCTGATTGTCGCCCTCGTGCAGGATGCGATCACCGGAACGAATGATCAGTTCCAGAAACTCGACCGCCCGCTCGGCGGGAATGACTTTTCCTGGGCCAAAGACCTTGGCAACTGCTGCGAGCTTTTCTGCTCGGACTGTCTGTTTGTCGGGCATGGGAGGCCTTAATAAGGCCAAGACGCCAAGTTGTGTCGAGAAAAATTCCTCAAAGGCACAGCCATCCACCCTTACCGCGCTTCTGGCGCCGTCAGTGGGAATCGGCGGATCAGCAGCACGCCCGCTCCGCAGAGGATGCCGGAGAGGGTGACAGCCAGACGGACGCCGAGATGATCGGCCACCCATCCTGCAATCCCGCTGCCGATGGCGAGCGATCCCTGAAAAGTCAGGAGATAAAACGAGATCGTTCTTCCCCGCAGCCAGTCGGGAGAGCAGAGCTGCACGGAGACATTGTGATTCACCGCCACCACAATCCAAGAGAGTCCGGCCACCAGCATCGCGGCAGCCACCACGAGAGTGCTGCGGCCTTGACCCACCACCACCACACAGGCGGCAAAAATCAGCAGCGCCACGGATACCGTCCTGTCGATCGGAAAACGACGCCGGAGTGCGGGAATGAAGAGGGCGCCGATGGTCGAGCCGACGCCAAAGGCGCTCAGGAGCACCCCGTAGCCGGAGGCCCCGGTGCCGAGATGATCGCGGGCCACAATCGGCAGCAGCGCCCAGACTCCCGAACCGGTAATCATGAAATAGGCGGAACGCAGCAGGATGCCGCCGATGAGCGGGCTGGCTCGGACGAAACGCCATCCTTCTGCAAAAGAATGGCTCGCGGCCCGTAGCGTTGCCTTCCCCTTGGGAGTCGGGATCAGATGAGCCGGGACACGCCAGAGACCGGCGAGGACGGCAACAAAGGAAACGGCATTGAGGGCAAAGACCGAGGCTGCACCGATGGAGGCCACGAGAAAACCGCCGAGCGCCGGGCCGAGCGAACGAGCCAGATTGAAGCTGATACTATTGAGCGAAACGGCGGCGGCCATCTTGTCCCGCGTCACCAGATCCTGCAAAAGCGTCTGCCATCCCGGCAAATGGATGGCCGATCCCATGCCAAGCAGCAGGAGCAGCGTGAGCAATTGCCAGGGACGCAGGTGTCCATTCCAGGCCATCACCGCCATCAGGGCTGCCATGGCCATCATCCAGAGTTGGGCAACGACCAGCAGCCGCCG
>Ga0302320_10023053_pt1 | contig 12245 bp, 10 predicted proteins | sample Bog_T0_3_FD_202130 | JGI IMG/M metagenome (GOLD analysis project Ga0302320, IMG submission 202130) | Peat permafrost microbial communities from Stordalen Mire near Abisko, Sweden - Bog_T0_3 | ecosystem: Environmental > Terrestrial > Soil > Wetlands > Peat | place: Sweden: Abisko, Stordalen Mire...
GGCGTGCGCGAACTGGAGCATTTGTCGCCGGCCGACCGCCAGCAGATGATCGAGGAAACGGTCCTGGCTGGAGGCGCCGTGCGCGCCATCGCGGCGTCGCTGGGCCGGCCGATCGAAAAACTCAATGTGGGTCAGCTTGGCAATGTCACGCCCCAGCTACATGTGCATGTCGTGGGCCGGCGCCCGGACGATCAGGCTTGGCCGGGCCCCGTTTGGGGCGTGCCCGAGCCTGTTGGCTACACCCCCTCGGCGCTGATGTCGGCCCTGCAGGCGGCCGACACGGTGTTCTGCCGGCTCAGGACCGCGTCATGACCACCGGCCGGCTGTGGTCGGCGACGCGCAGCGCGCCGGTCCAGCGTCCGTCCGCGCCCTGCGCCAAGGTGACCACGCAGGCGTCGCCCTCCTCGAATTTGAGCACCAGATTCGGGCCCGATCGGTCGGCGCTGGTCAGAAAGCCCGAGGCGCCCACCGCGCCCTGACGCTCCATGTCGCGCCAAGCGCCTTCCACCGGTCCGCGCCCGACGCCTGGGTCGGTCAGCTGCAGCATGAAAAGGCTCTTGCCATCAGCGTCGGTCAGCACCCAACGCCCGTCCAGGGGGCCCTGGCGGGATTCCCGCGCCTGAAAGGACGAGCGCACCCCGGACTCATACATCTGGGCCCGTTCTTCGACCGTGGGGCCGGGCAATGGCGGCGGCGGCGACTCGGCCGGGGGCATGGGCGTGGGCGGAGCGGCGTCCGGCGGCGTGTTGGCGAGGATGTCGGCTATGGCGTCGGCCGCGTTGGCCTGCGCGGACGTCGTCTGAGCATCCGGACCGCCGGCCGGGCTCGCGGCGGCCGCCGCGTCCGCGCCGATCGCCTGTAGCGCCAATGCCAAAACCGCGCCGATCATCGCTCCTCCGTTCACCCCGCGCGAGCATAGCGGCCTGAACGAAGCGGTCCAGACGTTCGATCCCCTCTTGGCGCCGCCGGCGCGATGAGCGTTATGGTGCGCCATGACCATGCGTTTCGACGAGACCGCCCGCAATGTCCTGGGTGGAGAGCTAGAGCCCTGTTCGCGCAATCCGTTGACGGGATTCTTCCGCAACGGGTGCTGCGAGACCGGGCCGGACGACCTGGGCCTGCACACCGTATGCGCGGTGATGACCGAAAAGTTCCTGGCCTATTCCAAATCGGTGGGCAACGACCTTTCGACGCCCCAGCCGGCGTATCACTTCCCCGGCCTCAAGCCCGGCGATCGCTGGTGCCTGTGCGCGCCGCGCTGGAAGGAAGCCCTGGACGACGGCCAGGCCCCGCCGCTGGTGTTGGAGGCCACCCACGAGGAAACCCTGGCCATCGTGCCGCTGGGCGTTCTGAAGGACTTCGCGGCGGAGTAGGACGTCCGAACCGCCGCGGAGCTTGCGGAAAATCCATATTTTCGATAAAATGGATAAAACATGGATTTCTCATGAAAGCCACGCGCGTCACATCGAGTGAATTTCAGCAGGCCTTTGGAGCGCTTAGCGACAGAGCCAGACATGAACCCGTTGTCATTACCAAACACGGCCGTGACTCGTTGGTGGTCATGCCTGTGGAAGAATGGGAGCGGCTTAAGCGCCTTGATCGGCATGTGGGCCTGGCCACCGACTTGCCGGAGGAGTGGCTTGAGGCCGTGCGCACCGCAAGCGTGCCCGAGGAATTCGCTCATCTCGACGCCGAGTTGAAATAGGCGCCTGTGGCGCTGCCCAAGCCGGTTCCCGGCCTTGTCATCCGCTACAGCTATCTTTGGCGCCGCGAATATCCGGACGGTCGCGAGGAGGGGCAGAAGGACCGACCGTGCGCGATTATCGCCGCCCTAAGATCCGACGCCGGCGACACCCGCGCGCTGGTGCTGCCGGTGACCCACAGCCCGCCGGCGGACCCTGCCCTTGCGATCGAGATCCCGCCGAGAGTGAAGCACAGGCTGGGCCTGGATAATGATCGATCCTGGATCATGCCTTTGGAGTGGAACGAGTTCGTCTGGCCCGGCCCCGACTTGCGCCGGGCGCAAGGCGGCGACGACAGCTCGATCGCCTTCGGCATGCTTCCACCCGGCCTATTCAAGGTCGTGCGCGATCAATTCCTGAGTCTGATTGAAGCGCATCGGACGCGGCCCGTCCGTCGCTAACTTCGCCTTTTTTGGGCCGGGATGGCGGCCGGCCGAGCCTGAAGGGCTCCGCTCAGCGGCGTCGATTCAACGCCTTGATCACAACCGGGGCGAGATGGGCGGCGATGGCGCGCACGCCCTGGGCGTTGGGGTGGATCCCGTCGGCCTGCCGCAGGCCCTTGTCGGCCACGCCGGCGAACCAGTCCGGATAGAGGGGCGCGCCGCCTGCCTGGGCGGCGGCGACAAAAGCGGCGTCGAAGTCGCGGGCGTACCCGGCGCCCACAGCCGGAGGGGCCTTGATGCCGAGAATCAGGGCTGGAACGCGCCGCGCCTTGAGCCTGCGCAGGATGTCGTTCAAGTTGGCATGGACGAGCTTGGGGTCGATCCCCTGCAGCAAATCGTTGCCGCCCAACTCCACGATGCACAGATCGGTCCCTATCGGGACGCTGAAATCCGTGCGCGCCAAGGCGTCGGCCGTTGTGTCGCCCGACACCCCCGCGGCGATGACCTTCGCTGGAACGCCGCGTTGCGCCAACGCCGCCTGAAGCTGCACGGGCAGGACGTCCGCGCTCTTCAGTCCGTAACCGGCCGTGACGGAATCGCCCAGCATCACAATCGTCGGCGCGCGGACGGCGGCCTTCGCCTGGGCGCCGATCGCCCCGCACGGCGCGGCGCCCGCCAGCCAGGCGAGACAGGCGATTCCAGCGGCGCGAAGGTTTTGCGATGCATTGGCCATGGGCCATCCCTATGTAAGCCGCCTTGCCCGCCGCTCAACCGCTTTGCGCGTCGGTTTAAATTGAGAGCCCTTCTTATCCGCTCACGTTGAGCCAAGGTGAGCGGGGGGCCTGGGGAAGCTTATATGACGCATTCGCCGCCACTGGTTCTGCAGGGCGTGGGCCTGACCCTGCCATCGGCGGCCGGGCCGGTGGAGATTTTGCAAGGCGTGGATCTCACCGTCCAGGCCGGCGAGCGGGTGGCCGTGGTCGGCCCCTCTGGCTCGGGCAAGTCCTCCCTGATCGCGGTCGCGGCCGGTCTGGAACAGCCCACGCAGGGAACCGTCCGCCTGTTCGGGCAGGATCTGGCGAGCCTCAACGAAGACGGCCGAGCGCGGCTGAGGCGCGGGCGCGCGGCTCTTGTGTTCCAGTCCTTCCACCTTTTGCCCAACATGACCGCCGAGGAGAATGTCGCCGCGCCGCTGGAGATCGCCGGCCAGGCCGACGCGGGCGAGACGGCCCGCCGATGGCTGCAGCGTGTGGGCCTGGCCGCGCGCGGGCGCCATTATCCCCATCAACTCTCGGGCGGAGAGCAGCAGCGCGTGGCGCTGGCTCGCGCCCTGGCCGCGCGGCCGGCGCTATTGTTCGCCGATGAGCCGACCGGCAACCTGGACGCCGCCAATGCCGCCTTGGTGGCCGACATGATGTTCGATCTGGTCGCCGAGACCGGGGCGGCCCTGGTGCTGGTCACCCATGACAGCGCGCTGGCGGCGCGCACCGACCGGCAAACACGCATGGACGGCGGGCGTCTGACCGGATGAACTGGCCCCTGTCCTTCCGGTTCGCCGCGCGCGAACTGCGCTCGGGCGTGGCCGGGTTTCGCATCTTCCTGGCGTGCCTGGCCGTGGGCGTGGCGGCCATCGCCGCGGCCGGATCGACCGGGGAAGCCTTTCGCCAGGGCCTGGCGTCCCAAGCGCGCGACATCTTGGGCGGCGACCTGGCCGTCAGCGCCGACAGGGCGTTTGATCCGGCCGAGCGCCAGGCCTTGGCCCCGCTGGGCAGGGTCAGCTACGCGGCGGGCGTCAATGTCATGGCCCAGGCGCCGTCCGGCCTTCGCCGCCTGGCCGATCTGCGCGGCGTGGACGAGCTCTATCCCCTGGCCGGAACCGTGGACCTGACCGGACCGGACGGGCGGCCCATGTCCCTGGCCCAGGCCCTGGCGCCGGTGGAGGGCCTGCCCGGCGCGGCGGTGGAGCAGGCCATGCTTGACAAGCTGGACCTGAAGCTGGGGGACCGCTTTCTCGCCGGAAACCAGCAGTTGGCGGCCACCGCGGTGCTGGGCGCCGAGCCCGACCGGCTGAGTCGAGGGTTTCAGCTCGGCCTGAGGGTCCTGACCAGCATCAACGCCCTGCAGTCCTCAGGCCTGCTGGACTCCGGCGTGCGGATCAATGAGACGGCGCGCATCGCCCTGCCGAAAGGCGGGGACCCGCGCGCCCTGCGCCAGTCGTTGCGTGAGCGTTTCGGGCGTGGCGGCCTGCGGGTGCGCGACCGCTATGACGCCTCGCCCGGCGTTCGCACCTTGATCGACCGGCTGGAGTATTTCCTCAGCTTCATCGGCCTGGCCTCGCTCCTGGCCGGAGGCCTGGGCGTCTCGGGCGCGGTGGGCGCCTATCTGGAGGCCAAGACGCCCTCCATCGCGGTGCTCAAGACGCTGGGAGCGGAAGGCGCGTTGATCCGCAACCTGTATCTGATCCAGATCGCGGTCCTGGCCGGGATCGGCATCGCCATAGGGGTGGCCCTGGGCGCCGGGGCGCCGTTCCTGCTCGCCGCGCTCGCCGGCAAGCAACTGCCGGTCCCCGCCCTTTTCGCGATCTATCCGACGCCCTTGCTGCGCGCCGCCGCCTTCGGCGCCCTGGCGGCCGGGGCCTTCAGCCTGGCGCCGCTGGCCAAGGCGCGCGCCACCCCGCCCGCCGCCCTGTTCCGCCTGGATCTGACCGGGCGCCTGCGCCTTGGATCCGAACTGATCGGCGCCGTGCTGTGCGCCCTGGGTCTGGCGGCCGTGGCCATCGTCACGGCGCCCTCCACGATCATGGCCGCGATCATGATCGCGGGGGTGGCGGCGGGATTCGGCGTTCTGTGGCTCCTGGGCCGCGCCGGCGCCTGGGGCGCGGGACGCCTGCGGGCTTTAACGAGAGGACCCGCGCGGCTCGGCCTGGCCAACCTGGCGGGACCGCATTCGGCGGCTCGAAGCGCGGTCCCGGCTGTGGGCCTGGGCGTGGCCCTGCTGGCCGCGGTGGTGCTGATCCAGTCGGCCCTGCTGGCCCAGGTGCGCGAGGTGGCCCCCCGCACGGCGCCGTCCATCGTGTTCACCGAAATCCCGGCGGACAACGGTCCGGCGTTCGACGCGGACGTGAGATCGGTGCTCGGGCCGCTCACGCCGCGCACCTATCTGCGCATGCCGGTGTTCACCGGCCGCATCGTGGCGCTCAACGGGCGCCCGGTCGATCGCGACCGGATCGATCCTTCCGCGCGCTGGGCCTTCGATAACGACATCCAGATGAGCGTCTCGCCCGGGCGGCCGGGCGTCGTCGAAACGGGCCAGGGCCAATGGTGGGACGCCGGCTATGCCGGGTCGCCGGTCGTCGCGATGGGCCTGGAGATGGCGCGGGCAGGACATCTGAAACTCGGCGACCACATCGCCGTGCAGGCGCTGGGGCGCGAAATCGATGCCCGTATCGTCGTTTTGCGCCCAGTGGACCTCGGCGGCTTCGGTCCGGGCTTTGAGGCGATTCTCGATGACCAGGCCTTGGCGGGCGCATCCCTGCGCCAGGTGGCCATCGCCAAGACCGACAAGGCCGGCGAAACGGCGCTGATCGCGCGACTGGGCCGCGATTTTCCGCAGGTGAACGTAATCAGCGTGCGCGAGCAACTCGAAGCGGCGGGGGCCTTGTTCGACAAACTGGCCCTGGCCGTGCGCGGCGCCGCGGCGGTGGCTGCCCTGGCGGGGGTGCTCGTATTGGCCGGCGCCATCGCGGCGGGCGCCCGAAGCCGCGCGCGCGAGGCGGCCCTGCTCAAGGTGCTGGGCGCGGCGCGCGGGCAGGTGCTGATGGCCTACGCCATGGAATATGGCGCGGTGGGCCTGATCTCCGGGACCGCCGGCGCCGCGCTCGGCGCCGCGGCGGCGTGGCCGGTGGTGGTCAAGGTGTTCCAGGCGCGCTGGAGCGTGGACTGGAGCGGCGTGGCCGCCTTGGTCGGCGCAGCAATGTTGCTGGCGGGTCTCGGCGGACTGCTGGCGGCGCTGCGGGCGCTCGCCAAACGGCCGGCGCCGGTGTTGCGGGCGGAATGAGGCCGCTCAGGCCTGATTGGAGGCGGATTGGGCGATCCTCCAAATTTCACTTCCGTTGTGCGGAACGGCGGTTGAACGCCCTGGCGAGCATCACTATAACCCCCAAGCCATCACGCCGAGGTGATCGGCCGAGCCCTTCGGGGACCGGCCCCTTGCCCCGATCCGCAAGTTGCGACGGGTACCCATGAACGTCCACGAATACCAAGCCAAGGCCGTCCTCAAGGAGTACGGCGTCCCGGTCCCACGCGGGTTTCCGGCCTTTTCAGTCGAAGACGCGGTCCGTGTGGCCCAGGAGCTCGGCGGCCCGGTCTGGGTCGTCAAGGCCCAGATCCACGCCGGCGGGCGCGGCAAGGGCGGCGGGGTCAAGGTGGTCAAGAGCGTGGAGGACGTGCGCACGGAAGCCGAGCGCATGTTGGGCATGACCCTGGTCACCCATCAGACCGGTCCCAAGGGTCGTCTGGTGCGCCGCCTCTATATAGAAGAAGGCGCCGCCATCGCCCGCGAGCTTTACCTGTCCCTGCTGGTCGACCGCGAAACCTCCCGCGTCGCGGTGGTCGCCTCCACCGAGGGCGGCATGGACATCGAGGAGGTCGCCCATTCGGCCCCCGAAAAGATCATCACCTTCTCCATCGACCCGGCCACCGGGGTGTTCCCGCACCACGGCCGTCACCTGGTGGAAGCGCTGAAGCTGGAAGGGGCGGCCGCCAAGCAGGCCTACGCCCTGCTCAAGTCCCTGCACGCGGCCTTCGTCGAGAAGGACATGGCGATGCTGGAGGTCAATCCCCTGATCGTCACCGGCGCGGGCGACCTGAAGGTGCTGGACGCCAAGGTGTCCTTCGATTCCAACGCCCTGTTCCGCCACGATGACATGCGCGCCCTGCGCGACATCACCGAGGAGGACGAGAAGGAAATCGAGGCCTCCAACTATGACCTCAGCTATATCGCCCTGGACGGCGAGATCGGCTGCATGGTCAACGGCGCGGGCCTGGCCATGGCCACCATGGACATCATCAAGCTTTACGGCGCGGAACCCGCCAACTTCCTCGACGTGGGCGGCGGGGCCTCCAAGGAAAAGGTCACCGCGGCCTTCAAGATCATCACCTCGGACCCCAACGTGAAGGGCATTCTGGTGAACATCTTCGGCGGCATCATGCGCTGCGACATCATCGCCGAGGGCGTGGTCGCGGCCGTCAAGGAAGTCGGCCTGAAGGTGCCCCTGGTGGTGCGCCTGGAAGGCACCAACGTGGCGCAGGGCAAGGCGATCATCAATGGGTCGGGCCTGAACGTCATCGCAGCAAACGATCTGTCCGACGCCGCCGAAAAGGTCGTCAAGGCCGTGAAAGGGACCGCCTAGTTCAATGGCCATTCTTATCGATAAGTCCACCAAGGTCATCTGCCAGGGCTTCACCGGCGCCCAGGGCACGTTCCATTCCGAACAGGCCATCGCCTACGGCACGCAAATGGTCGGGGGCGTCACGCCCGGCAAAGGCGGCCAGACGCATTTGAACCTGCCGGTGTTCGACACCGTGGGCGAGGCCATGGCCGCGACCAAGGCCGACGCTTCGGTCGTCTACGTGCCCCCGCCTTACGCGGCCGATTCCATCCTGGAGGCCATCGACGCCGAAGTGCCCCTGATTATCTGCATCACCGAGGGCATCCCGGTGGAGGATATGATCAAGGTCAAGCGTTCCCTGTCGGGCTCCAAATCGCGCCTGATCGGTCCCAATTGCCCGGGCGTGCTGACGCCCAATCAGTGCAAGATCGGCATCATGCCAGGAAATATATTCAAGGCGGGCTCGGTCGGCGTTGTTTCCCGCTCGGGCACGCTTACCTATGAAGCCGTGTTCCAGACGTCCAATGTGGGTCTTGGCCAAACGACGGCCGTCGGGATCGGGGGCGACCCGGTCAAGGGCACGGAGTTCATCGACGTGCTGGAGATGTTCCTGGCCGATCCCAACACTCAGTCGATCATCATGATCGGCGAGATCGGCGGCTCGGCCGAGGAAGACGCGGCCGACTTCATTAAACATTCCAAGATAAAGAAACCGATGGTCGGCTTTATCGCCGGCCGCACGGCGCCGCCCGGGCGTCGGATGGGCCACGCGGGAGCTATCATTTCCGGCGGCAAGGGCGGGGCGGAAGACAAGATCGCGGCGATGGAATCGGCGGGCATCAAAGTCTCGCCGTCTCCGGCGACGCTGGGGCAAACACTGATCGAGGTGCTGAAGGGCGCCTGACAATAAGGCGACGGGGAGCCCCAGGGCTCAGGCCCGTCGAAGGATCGAACATCATGGCCGACGATTCCAGCGGGCTGAACCAAATCCTCTCCGAGACCTCCTTCCTATATGGCGGCAACGGCGCCTTCGTGGAGGAACTCTACGCCAAATGGGTGTCCGATCCCGCCTCGGTCGCACCGTCCTGGCAGGCCTTCTTCTCGACTCTGCGCGAGCGCGCCGACGAGGTGACGCGTTCCGTGCAGGAGCCCGCCTGGACCCCCAAGGCGACGCCGCAGGCGAGGCCGGACTGGCTGTCGGCGCTCGACGGCATGTGGCCGGCGGTGGAGGCCAAGCTGGCCAAGGCCATTTCCGTCGCCCAGCCCGAAGCCTCGCCCGAGGCGGTGCGCAAGGCGACCCTGGATTCCCTGCGCGCGGTGATGATGATCCGCGCCTACCGCATGCGCGGACACCTGGCCGCCAAGCTCGATCCCTTGGGCCTGGAGGAAAAGCACGACACCTCCGAACTGGATCCGGCCACCTACGGTTTCGGGCCCGAAGACTACGATCGCCCGATCTTCCTTGACTTCGTCCTGGGTCTTGAGACCTCCACGATCCGCGAAATCGTCTCCATCCTGCGCCGCACCTACTGTGGGACCTTCGGCGTGCAGTACATGCACATCTCCGATCCGCAGGAGAAGGCCTGGCTCCAGCAACGGATCGAGGGCAAGGACAAGGAGATCCAATTCACCCGCGAGGGCAAGGTCGCCATCCTCAAGAAGCTGATCGAGGCGGAAACCTTCGAGCGCTTCCTGCACAAGCGCTTCCCCGGCACCAAGCGGTTTGGCCTTGACGGGGCGGAAGCCCTCGTCCCGGCCATGGAACAGATTATCAAGCGCGGCGGCTCGCTGGGCGTGCGCGATATCGTGCTGGGCATGCCGCACCGGGGCCGCCTGAACGTGCTGGCCGCCGTGATGGGCAAGCCCTACCATGTGATCTTCCATGAGTTTCAGGGCGGTTCGTCCCTGCCTTCGGACATCGAGGGCTCGGGCGATGTGAAGTACCACCTGGGCGCCAGCTCGGACCGGGCCTTCGACGGCAATTCCGTGCACCTGTCGCTGACCGCCAATCCCAGCCACCTGGAGATCGTCAATCCGGTGGTGCTGGGCAAGGCGCGGGCCAAGCAAGCCTTCACCTTGCGCGAGCAGCCTGACGCCGGGCGCGGCCATGTGCTGCCCCTGCTGCTGCATGGGGACGCGGCCTTCGCGGGCCAGGGCGTGGTGGCCGAGTGCTTCGCCCTGATGGGGCTCAAGGGTTTCCGCGTGGGCGGGACCATCCATTTCATCGTCAACAATCAAATCGGCTTCACGACCGACCCGCGCTATTCACGTTCCTCGCCGTACCCATCGGACGTTGCGCTGATGGTCGAAGCGCCGATTTTCCACGCCAACGGCGACGATCCCGAGGCGGTGACCTTCGCCGCCAAGGTGGCCGCCGAATTCCGCCAGAAGTTCGGCAAGGACGTGGTCATCGACATGTTCTGCTATCGCCGCTTCGGCCATAACGAGGGCGACGATCCGACCTTCACCCAGCCGATCATGTATCGGAAGATCAAGGATCTGCCGTCGACCCGCGAAATCTACGCCGGCCGGCTCGTCGGCGAGGGCGTGGTCACCGCGGAACAGGCCGCCGGCTGGGTCTCTGAATTCGAGGCCTTCCTCGACAGTGAATTCGACTCTGGCAAGACCTACAAGGCGAATAAGGCCGACTGGCTGGACGGCAAGTGGTCGCACATGGGCATGCCCGATGTGGAAGAGCGCGGTTCCACCGCCGTGCCGCTGGAACGCCTGCGCGAGATCGGCCTGAAGCTGACGTCCATCCCCGAGCGGATCGACGCCCACAAGACGCTGCGCCGCGTGCTGGAGGGGCGCCACGAAGCGATCTCCACCGGTCAGGGTCTGGACTGGTCCACCGCCGAGAGCCTGGCCTTCGGGACCTTGCTCGACGAGGGCTTTCCGGTTCGCCTGTCGGGCCAGGACTCCAACCGCGGGACCTTCTCCCAGCGGCACGCCGACATCGTCGATCAGACCACCGAGGAGCGCTACACCCCGCTCAACCATATCCGGGGGGGCCAGGCCCACTTCGAAGGCATCGATTCGGCCCTGTCGGAAGAAGCCGTGCTCGGCTTCGAATACGGCTACTCGCTGACCGATCCCAACAGCCTGGTCATGTGGGAAGCCCAGTTCGGCGACTTCGCCAACGGCGCCCAGGTGGTGTTCGACCAGTTCATTTCCTCCGGCGAGCGCAAATGGCTGCGCATGAGCGGGCTGACGGTGCTCCTGCCGCACGGCTACGAGGGCCAGGGACCGGAGCACTCCTCCGCCCGCCTGGAGCGGTTCCTACAGCTTTGCGCGGAAGACAACCTGCAGGTGGCCAACTGCTCGACCCCGGCCAACTACTTCCACATCCTGCGCCGCCAGCTTCACCGGCAGTTCCGCAAGCCGCTGATCCTGATGACGCCCAAGAGCCTGCTGCGGCACAAGAAAGCCGTGTCGACCCTGGCTGAACTGGCGGAGGGCTCCTCCTTCCACCGGGTGCTGTGGGACGACGCCCAGCGCGGCAGCGGTCTGACCAGCATCAAGCTCAAAAGCGACGACGAAATCCGCCGCGTGGTGCTCTGCTCGGGCAAGGTCTATTACGACCTGCTGGACGAGCGCGAAAAACGCGGGATCGACGACGTCTACCTGATGCGCCTGGAGCAGTTTTATCCGTGGCCGATGAAGTCCATGTCCTCCGAACTGGCGCGTTTCAAGACCGCCGATCTGGTCTGGTGCCAGGAAGAGCCCAAAAACATGGGCGGTTGGTCGTTCGTTGATCCGTGGCTGGAACTCACCTTGACCAAGCTGAAGATCAAGGCCAAGCGCGCCCGCTATATCGGCCGCCCGGCCTCGGCCTCCACCGCCGCGGGCCTGATGAGCCGGCACCTGAAAGAACTCGCCACCTTCCTCGATGACGCCTTCGCCAAGAACTGAGGCCGTGGGCCAAGGCCAGCGCACGACCCGACCTCCGGAGCTTTTGACATGACCGATATCCTGACCCCGACGCTTGGCGAATCCGTCGCCGAGGCGACTGTCGCGCGATGGGCCAAGAAGCCGGGCGACGCGGTCAAGAAGGACGAGGTCCTGGTCGAGCTGGAGACCGACAAGGTCTCGCTGGAAGTCTCCGCCCCCTCTGACGGCGTGCTGCAGGATATCGCCGCCGCCGAAGGCGCCACGGTGACCCCGGGCCAGGTGCTGGGCGTGGTGACCGCCGCCGGCGCCGGCGCGGCGCCGGCCAAGGCCGCGCCAGCCCCGGCCAAGGAAGCGCCCAAGGCCGTAGCGCCCGCCCCAACCCCGCCTGCGCCCGCGCCCGCCGCCGCTCTGCCCCTGGCCCCCTCTGTCCAGCGCATCGTATCCGAAACCGGGCTGGACGCCGCCGCCGTGCCGGGCACGGGCAAGGACGGCCGCGTCACCAAGGGCGACGCCCTGGCCGCCCTGGAAGCGCGGGCCAAGGCGCCGCCGCCGGCGCCGACGGTCTCTGAACCACGCCCTCTGCACGAGCGCGAGGAGCGCGTGCGCATGACCCGTCTGCGCCAGACCATCGCGCGCCGGCTGAAGGAAGCGCAGAACACCGCCGCCATGCTGACCACCTTCAACGAGGTGGACATGACCGCGGTCATGGCCCTGCGCGGCGCCTACAAGGACGCCTTCGAGAAGAAGCACGGCGTCAAGCTCGGCTTCATGGGTTTCTTCGTGAAGGCGACCATCGCCGCGCTGAAGGAAGTGCCGGCGGTCAACGCCGAGATCGACGGC
>Ga0302320_10023056_pt1 | contig 12243 bp, 9 predicted proteins | sample Bog_T0_3_FD_202130 | JGI IMG/M metagenome (GOLD analysis project Ga0302320, IMG submission 202130) | Peat permafrost microbial communities from Stordalen Mire near Abisko, Sweden - Bog_T0_3 | ecosystem: Environmental > Terrestrial > Soil > Wetlands > Peat | place: Sweden: Abisko, Stordalen Mire...
AATGACAGCCACACGACCCGCCGATCGCTATCACGTTCTCCGCCTGTGCGGCTCGCTATGCGGTCTTGCCGTCCTGCTGGGAGCCTGCACGCATACCGACCAAACGGTCACCGGGAGCATTCCCGACGATTATCGCCTGCGCCACCCGATCGCGCTGCAGGAGTCCGGCCAATCCATCGTCGTCTTCATCGGCCACGACCGTGGCGCGCTCTCGCTTTCGCAACGCGCCGATGTTTGGGGACTGGCGCAATCCTGGCTACGGGAGGGGACCGGCGCCATCAGCGCCGATCTACCCACGGATACGCCCAACGCGACGGCCGCCGCTTCATCGCTGCGCGAGATCCAGGCGCTGTTGGCCGACGCCGGCGTGCCGCCGAGGGACATCCTGGTCCACCACTATCACCCTGACGACCCGCGCCAGATGGCGGCGATCCGGCTGAATTATACCAGGATCTCGGCAACCGCCGGTCCTTGTGGCATTTGGCCCGACGATCTCGGATCGTCGCTCAAGAACAAGAGCTATGCCGAAAACACGTCCTATTACAATTTCGGCTGCGCCTACCAGCGCAACATGGCGGCGATGATCGATAATCCGTCCGACCTGGTGCAGCCGCGGCCCGAAACCCCCGCCTATACGCCGAGGCGCTCGGCCGCCTTCGAGAAGTACCGCAAGGGCAACACGACCACCACCGCCTATCCCGAAGCCGACAAGGCCAAACTCAGCGATACAGGCAAATGATCAGCTACCCCCGTCAGGAACCCGAAGAGCAGCCGGAGAGCGCAGCACCGGCGACGGATCACATCGCCCCTGCGCCGCGTGTGTCCGTGCAGGCCTTCTGCGAAACCGTGGAGACCGCCGCGGCGGTGCAATCGGCGGGCGAAGACCGCCGCCTTGGCAAGGCCCATCTCAAGGTTCAGATGGGCGGCATGGCTGCAGCCACCGAAGCCTACCGGACCGCGCCCACCCCGAACGTCATCATCCTTGAAACCGAGCCGCGCGGCGATATCCTGGCCGGCCTCGATCAGCTCGCAACCGTATGCGACGCCGGAACCCGTGTCGTCGTGATTGGCCGCGTCAATGACGTCACGCTTTATCGCGAGCTGGTGCGTCGCGGCGTCAGCGACTACGTGATTGCGCCGGTTAATCCGATCGATGTGGTGCGTTCAATTTGCAGCCTGTTCTCGGCGCCGGAAGCCCGGGCCGTCGGTCGGATCATCGCCATTGTCGGCGCCAAGGGCGGCGTCGGCGCATCCACCATCGCCCACAATGTCGCCTGGGCGATCGCGCGCGACCTCGCTCTGGATTCCGTGGTCGCCGATCTCGACCTCGCGTTCGGCACCGCGGGGCTCGACTATAATCAAGATCCTCCGCAAGGCATCGCAGACGCGGTGTTTTCGCCCGACCGCATCGATACCGCGTTCATCGACCGGCTGCTCTCGAAATGTACCGACCATCTCAGCCTGCTGGCGGCGCCGGCCACGCTGGAGCGGGTCTATGACTTCGGCGCCGACGCCTTCGATTCCATTTTCGACACGCTCCGCACCACGATGCCGTGCATCGTGCTCGATGTTCCGCATCAATGGTCGGGATGGACCAAGCGTGCCTTGGTGGCCGCGGACGACATCTTGATCGTCGCGGCCCCCGATCTGGCCAATCTGCGCAACACCAAGAATATGTTCGACCTACTCAAGTCATCGCGACCCAACGACCGCATGCCGATCTATTGTCTCAATCAGGTCGGTATACCGAAGCGACCGGAAATCAAGGCCAATGAATTCGCCAAGGCGATCGAGAGCCCGCCGATCGCCGCTATTCCGTTCGACCCCCAATTGTTTGGCTCGGCGGCCAATAATGGCCAGATGATCGCCGAAATTTCCGCCGGTCATCGCACCACCGAGATCTTTCTGCAAATGGCGCAACGGCTGACAGGCCGGGGCGAGACCAAAAAACCGCGGGGTTCTTTCCTGTTGCCCCTGTTCGAAAAACTGCGGGCCAGGTAAGCCACCCGCCGGGAGTGTCGTCGTGTTTGGTAAGCGTAGCGGAACCGAGAGCGATACGCGGTCGTTGAAGCCCGCCACCGGCGGGCTGGAGCCCGCGTCCAGCACCGCGCCTGCCGTTGCGCGCGCCGCACAGGCGCCTTCGGTCTCCTCGCCTCCGATCTCGCCCGGCAGGTCTCCGCCGCCGCCGATTGTCGATGCGCGGCGGCCCGACAGCTATTATCAGGTCAAGGCGACCATCTTCGGGGCCTTGATCGAGGCGATCGACCTGACCCAGCTCGCCAAGCTGGACGGCGAGTCGGCGCGCGAGGAAATTCGCGATATCGTCAACGAGATCATCGCGATCAAGAACATCGTGATGTCGATCGCCGAGCAGGAGGAACTGCTCGACGACATCTGCAACGACGTGCTCGGCTATGGGCCGCTTGAACCGCTTTTGTCGCGCGACGATATTTCCGACATCATGGTCAATGGCGCCGGCACGGTGTTCATCGAGGTCGCGGGCCGTATTCAGCGCACCGGCATCCGCTTCCGGGATAACCAGCAGTTGCTCAATATCTGCCAGCGCATCGTCAGCCAGGTCGGGCGCCGGGTCGATGAATCCTCGCCGATCTGCGACGCCCGGCTTGCCGACGGCTCGCGCGTCAATGCCATCGTCCCGCCGCTCGCACTCGACGGCCCGGCCCTGACCATCCGCAAGTTCAAGAAAGACAAGCTGACGCTCGACCAGTTGGTGAAATTCGGCGCCATCAGCGCAGACGGCGCCGAGGTTCTCAAGGTGATCGGGCGCTGCCGGGCCAATGTGCTGATCTCCGGCGGTACCGGCTCCGGCAAGACGACGCTGCTGAATTGCCTGACGCAATTCATCGATGACGACGAACGCATCATTACCTGCGAGGACGCAGCCGAGCTTCAGCTGCAGCAACCGCATGTGGTGCGGCTGGAAACGCGGCCGCCCAATATTGAGGGCGAGGGTCAGATCACCATGCGCGAATTGGTGCGCAACTGCCTGCGTATGCGCCCCGAGCGCATCATCGTCGGCGAAGTCCGCGGACCAGAGGCATTCGATCTGCTGCAGGCCATGAACACCGGTCACGACGGATCGATGGGCACGCTGCACGCGAACAACCCCCGCGAAGCGCTTTCGCGCTGCGAATCGATGATCACGATGGGTGGCTTCTCGCTGCCGTCGCGGACGATCCGAGAAATGATCTGCGCCTCGATCGACGTGGTCATCCAGGCAGCGCGTCTGCGCGACGGTTCGCGGCGCATCACCCACATCACCGAAGTGATGGGAATGGAAGGCGACACCATCATCACCCAGGACCTGTTCCTGTATGACATCATCGGCGAGGATGCCAACGGCAATATCATCGGCAGGCATCACTCAACCGGCATTGGCCGGCCCCGCTTCTGGGATCGCGCCCGGTATTACGGCGAAGAGAAGCGCCTGGCCGCGGCTCTCGACGCCGCGGAACTGGTGGCGGAGGCAGGCCGGACATGAAGACCCAGACGCTCGCGCTTGCATTTCTCGCCGCGGCCACCATCGGCGGTCTCGCATGGGTATTCATCTATCCGCTATTGTCGGGAGAGCGAAAGGCCGAAAGCCGCCGAGCGTCCGTCGCGCGGCAAGAACCTGTCGCGCGTCAAGCCAAGAAGACCGAGCGCTCGCGCCGTGAACAGGTCGAGGGCAGCCTGAAGGACGTCGAATTGCGGCGCAAGGAAACCAAGATCTCACTTGCCGTCCGCCTCAACCACGCCGGGCTCGACTGGTCAACCCAGAAATTCCTGGTGATCTCCGGCGTACTTGCCGCGACAGCCTTTGTCGCGGCGCTGCTGCTCGGCGGCGGGATGCTCGGTGCTGGCGGGCTCGCCTTCGCCGCTGGCTTCGGTTTGCCGCGCTGGGGACTGAATTATCTCAAGAAGCGTCGGGAAAAGAGTTTTCTCAAGGCCTTACCGGACGCCGTGGACGTTATCGTCCGCGGCATCAAGGCGGGTCTACCACTGTTCGACTCGATCAAGGTCGTCGCAGCCGATGCCCCGGAGCCGCTCAAGAGCGAGTTCATGGCGATCATCGAGACCCAGGCGATCGGCATGCCGCTCGGCGAGGCTTGCGCGCGCCTTTATGAGCGGATGCCGGTCCCGGAGGCCAACTTCTTCGGAATTGTCGTGGCGATTCAGCAGAAGTCCGGCGGTAATCTGTCCGAGGCGCTGGGAAATCTGTCCAAGGTGCTGCGTGACCGCAAGAAGATGGCGGAAAAGATCCAGGCGATGTCGATGGAAGCCAAAGCTTCCGCGGGCATCATTGGCTCGCTGCCGCCGATCGTCATGCTGCTGGTCTATCTTTCGACCCCCGACTATATTTCGCTGCTGTGGACCCACCCGACCGGCCAATTGATGCTCGTTGCCTGCGCGGTCTGGATGACCATCGGCGTCCTGGTGATGAAGAAGATGATCAACTTCGATTTCTGAAGGTGCAGCAGTATGCTTGAATTTTTGTCCGCCAAGATCCACGATGTGCATTTCATGACCATGCTGCTGGCCGCCATAGCCGTCAGCATGACGGCGTATACGCTGATCATGCCGCTGCTCGCCGGCGATAATCTGCAGAAGCGGATGAAGGCGGTGGCCAGCGAGCGCGAGCGGATCCGGCAGCGCGAGCGCGACCGCCTGATGAAGAGCGAGAAGGTGTCGCTGCGTCAAACGCCGAAGCAGTTGATCTCCAAGGTGGTCGAGGACTTCAATCTGAGCAAGTGGCTGGCCCAGGAAACCGCGCGCGACAAGCTCACCCAGGCCGGTTATCGTGGCCAGGCGCCTTACATCACCTTCCTGTTCTTTCGGCTGGTGACGCCGATCCTGCTGTTCGTCGCGGTCGCACTTTATGTTTTCGTGATCGCCCATCTGGACAAGTCGATGGTCATCAAGCTCGGCATGTGTATCGGGGGCGCCTATCTCGGCTTGCAGGGCCCGATGCTGTTCATCAACAACGCGATCGCAAAGCGCCAACTGTCGATCAAGCGCGCCTTTCCGGATGCGCTCGACTTGCTGTTGATCTGCATCGAATCGGGCATGTCGATCGAGGCTGCCTTCCGCAAGGTCGCCGCCGAAATCGTCACCCAGTCGGTCGCGCTGTCCGAGGAGTTCACGCTGACCACGGCCGAGCTGTCTTACCTGCAGGATCGCAAGGTGGCTTACGAAAATCTCGCGAAGCGCACCGGGCTTGAGGGCGTTAAATCGGTCTGCCTTGCCCTGATGCAGTCGGAACGCTACGGAACGCCGCTGGGCCAGAGCCTACGCGTGATGGCGCAGGAAAATCGCGATATGCGCATGAACGAAGCCGAGAAAAAAGCGGCGGCACTGCCGCCGAAACTGACGGTCCCGATGATTCTGTTCTTCCTGCCAGTGCTCTTCGTCGTCATCCTGGGGCCGACCGGTATCAAGGTCGCATCAATGCAATGAATCCAGGGGCGCGCCGTGTTGCGGAAACGCCCGCGGGTGGAGCGGCTACGCGCGGCTGGTCGCCGTGGCGGATGCGACGGTCAGTCGGGATGGCTGAGCGCCGCTACCGGGACCCGGCCGGCGCCGTTGCGCGCGTCCTTCCGGGTTAGCATTTCTTTCAGGTAGGCGACGTTGGCCGCGGCTTCCTCCGGCGGCAGGTCGGCCCTGACGATACTTTCGGCCTCGGCAAAACGGCCCTGCAGGCCGACCACCAAACCCAGATTTTGCCGCACCCGGGCGTCCGCCCGGGTGCTGGCGTAAGCCCGGCGCAGCGCCTGCTCGGCTTTTGGCAAATCCTTCGACAGCACATAGGATAGGCCGAGATTCGACAGCACCGAAGGCTCGTCGGGCACGATATTCAGAGCGCTTTCATAGTAGCGGCGAGCTTCGTCATGTCGGCCGAGCTGGTCCAGCGCGGTACCCTGCACCGAAAGAATTCGCCAATCGGGATTGTCCGGCGAGTGGGCGCGACTGAGAACATCGAAAGCCTGCTGGAAATTGCCGTTATCGGCGAGTGCCCTTCCATAGGCGGCGAGCAGCTGCTTGTTGCCGGGATGTGCCAGGCTGGCCTGTTCGAGAACGGCGGCCGCCTGAGCACGCTGCCCGGTCAAGCGCAGCGCCTGGCCATAGGCCAGCGCCAGGTCGGCATCTTTCGGATTGGCACGGTAACGCTCACCATAGACTTCGGCCGGCGTTTCCGCCGCGGCACTGGCCTCGGATTTCGGCGCCAGCGCGCCGGTGATATCGGACGTCGTTTGGCAGCCGCCAAGGCCCGCGGCCAGGATCGACATCAAAGCAGCGGATGCGAGAAGCCGGGCAAGACTGGAATGCTGACGCATGACACTTGACTCACATATCGGGCAAAGTGAACGAGCCGGATGCGCAAGCAATAGATGGTTAACGCTAACGCCGGGTTAATCGCCTGCTGCCGTTGGACCTTGCCCTGGCGGCCGGTGAACCTGGCATCTGCGCGACGAGGCGCAGCTAACGGTGTATCGAATGGGAGAGGGACCGTCATCGCGGTCCGGTCAATTAATAGGGCGGCGTTGGCTTTTAGCGGTCGCTCGAGGAGCGGCGGCTACGGTCCCTGCTGGACCCAGGCCCCGAGGCCATATCTGGAATAGCGGCCGGTACTTGCGCCTGATAACCAGCGAAGCCCGCGCAAGAACGGCAGGGCTACCCGCCCCGCCGCCTTTGCCCACTGGCGTCAGCTCAGCTCGATATTGATCGAAGCATGGTGGTGATGGCGATGGCGCCGATGGTGATGATGATGGTGGTGTTCGGCAACCTCGAAACTCTTTCCGGTCCGATCCTGGGTTTCATCGACGGCGGCGAGCACCGCCTTGGCATTCGGAATGGGATTGAGAAGCTCGGCATAGGATTGGACCTTGAGCATGGCCGCCGAATCGGCGGCGCTCGCCGCCCCGGCGCCCGGCAACGACGCGAGCGCACCAACCGCGCCCAATAAACCTGCGATTCTTTTGTCCATCCTCATCTCCAATCCCTGGGTTGACCAAACAGGCGACATTGCCGAAAACAACCCAACGCGCCCTAACAATCCAGACGGCCTAAGGTTCCAATGCGGCGTTGAATTTTTTCACGGTCCGAAGGCCGCGATTTTCGGCCTTCGTCCAGCTCCGTTCGATAATGTCTCACCCTAACGTTGAGGGAAGCATGCACCCTGTATTCCAGACGACGCCGGCGGCATCCGCTATTCCGATCACATTCGCAACGAAGGCAAGTTGGGATGCGATCTTGGCTGAGCTTCCGTCACAGGCGCGACAATTCGCGCAGGCCAATGGCTTCGCGGCCAAGCCAGGCGCGTGCCTGACGCTGCCTACCGCGGAAGGACAAATCGCGCAGGTTCTGTTCGGCATCGAGGACGGGAGCAGCCCAAGCCGCGATCTGTTCCGACCCGGGCTCCTGCCCAATCTATTGCCGCCGGGGCTTTATCGTTTTGCCAACGCGCCGCATGATATGCGGCTTGCGGCACTGTCTTTCGCGCTCGGCAGCTATCATTTCGACCGCTACCGCAAGCGCGATCGCCCCGACGTCAGACTGGTGGCGCCGGATGGCGTCGATGTCACCGCCGTCTCGCGCACGGTCGAGGCGGCGACGCTGGCGCGCGATCTGATCAATACGCCGTCGAACGACATGGGACCGCAAGAACTCGAGCAGGCGGCGCAACATTTGGCGCAGCGCTTCGGCGCCGATTTCAGCTGCATCATCGGCGATGATCTGCTGGCGCGGAATTTTCCGCTGATTCACGCCGTGGGCAGGGCCTCCTCGCGCGCGCCGCGGCTGATCGATATCGGCTGGGGCGATCCCGCCCACCCCAAGGTGACGCTGGTCGGCAAGGGGGTCTGCTTCGATACCGGCGGCCTCGATCTGAAGCCGTCGAGCGGCATGCTGCTCATGAAGAAGGATATGGGCGGGGCAGCGAATGTGCTGGCGCTGGCCATGATGATCATGGATGCGGGGCTCAAGCTGCGGCTACGGGTGCTGATCCCCGCGGTCGAAAATGCGGTGGCCGGCGACGCCTTTCGCCCGCTCGATGTGTTCCCTTCGCGCAAGGGTTTGACGGTGGAAATCGGCAATACCGACGCCGAGGGACGGCTGGTGCTGGCCGACGCGCTGGCGCTGGCCTGCGAGGACGAGCCCGATCTTCTGATCGACCTGGGCACCCTGACCGGCGCGGCGCGAGTAGCGCTCGGTCCGGATTTGCCGCCTTTTTATACCCATGACGAGGCGCTTGCCCAGCAACTCGCGCTTTGTGCCAGGCAGGAGAACGATCCGCTGTGGCGATTGCCGCTGTGGTCGCCTTACGATGCCTGGCTTGATTCCAAAATCGCTGACGTCAACAACGCGGCATCGGGCAGTTTTGCCGGCTCTATTACCTGCGCGCTATTCCTGCAGCGCTTCGTCGAGCACGCGAAAAGCTGGCTGCATGTCGACATCTACGGCTGGACGCCGTCCGCCAAGCCGGCGCGGCCGGAAGGCGGCGAGTGCCAGGCCGCCCGCGCGATCTTTGGGCTGCTCGGGGAGCGCTATGGATGATCCGCGGCTGACGCCGGCGCGACCCGACCTTGCGGCGGCCTTTCTCAAGGGGCGGATCACGGCGGATCGATACGCCACTGGTGAGGAATTCGAACTGGTTGATGCGCTGGCGCCGCTTCGCCAGGCGCCGTCCACCGACGCCATGCTGTTGACGCAGGCCCTGCTGGGCGAGCGCGTCACGATCTACGACCGCTCAGGCGATGGGTTCGCCTGGGGCCAGTTGCAAGGCGACGGCTATGTCGGCTGGCTCCCCGATCGCGCGCTCGCCAGGCCACGTGCGGCGCCGACCCATCGCATCACTGGCTTGCGGACCTTCGGGTTTCCCGGTCCCTCGATCAAGCTGCCGCCGATCGAAACGCTGGTGCTGGGCTCAACGATTACCGTGACGCGCGAAAATGGCCCGTTCGCCGTGACCGACAGAGGCTGGCATGTACCCTTGTGCCATGTCGGCGATATCGGTCACCACGCCGAGGATTTCGTCGCCTTGGCCGAGCAGTTCATCGGTACACCCTATCTGTGGGGCGGCAAGAGCAGCCTCGGCATCGATTGTTCGGGTCTGCTGCAACTGTCACTGCACGCCGCAGGCCGGCGCTGTCCGCGCGACAGCGACATGCAGCAGCGCGCCCTCGGCACGGCGCTGGACGCCGCGGCACATGACGACTTGCGCCGCGGCGATCTGATATTCTGGCACGGCCATGTTGCCATCGTGCGCGATTCCGACACCCTGGTTCACGCCAACGCACATCATATGGCGACCGCGATCGAACCGATCCGCGACGCCGTTGCACGCATCGGCTCTGCCGGAAGCCGCATCACGGCGATCAAGCGGTTGGCCTGAAAGCCCAGGGGTATTTTTCGCGTGGGCCTAGCCAGCGGCGGCGCCGGGCGCCGTTTCCAGCCGGAACGCGGCGGCGAACAGCGCTTTGGTGTAATCAGAGCGGGGACGCTTGAACAGGTCGGACGCCGCCCCCTCCTCCACCACCTTGCCCTGCCGCATCACGATCAAATGGCTGGCCAGCGAGGCGACCACCCGCAGATCGTGCGAGATGAACATGTAGGTGAGGTCGCGTTTGCGTTGCAATTCGCGCAACAGATCAACCATCTGCGCCTGGAACAGCATATCGAGCGCACTGGTCGGCTCGTCCAGCACGACAAAATCGGGCTCAAGCACCACCGCGCGGGCAATGCTGATGCGCTGGCGCTGGCCGCCGGAGAATTCATGCGGATAGCGAAAGCGGGTGACCGGATCGAGGCCGACATCGGTCAGCGCCCTGATCACACGGGCCTCGCGCTCGCTGGCCGAGAGCTGCGGCTGATGCACGCTGAGACCCTCGGCGATGATATCGCCGACCGACATGCGCGGGCTGAGCGCGCCGAACGGATCCTGGAACACGATCTGCATGTCGCGGCGGATTGGCCGCATCTGTTTGAATCGCAGGCCCTGGATGTTCTGACCTAGGAAGACGATCGGCCCGTCGGAGGAGATCAGCCGCAGCAGCGCCAGGCCGAGCGTCGTCTTGCCGGAGCCGGATTCGCCGACCACGCCAAGCGTCTCACCCTTGCGGATCGAGAGGCTGACGCCATCGACGGCCTTGATATGTCCGACGGTCTTGCGGAGCAGACCGCGCTTGACCGGAAACCAGACCTTCAGATCGTCCGAGGACATCACTACCGGAGAGCCTGGCCGCGGCGGCGCCGGGTCGGGCTTCGGCTCGGCCGCGAGCAAGGCGCGGGTATAAGGATGTTGCGGCGCAGTGAACACCTGCTCCACGGGACCCTGCTCGACGATCCTGCCGCCATTCATGACACAGACCACGTCGGCGATCCGGCGCACGATGCCGAGATCATGGGTAATGAACAAAAGGCTCATGCCGAGCCTGGTGCGAATTTGCGCCAGCAGACCTAGAATTTGCGCCTGCACGGTGACGTCGAGCGCCGTGGTCGGCTCGTCCGCGATCAACAGGTCCGGCTCGTTGGCCAGCGCCATCGCGATCATGACGCGCTGCCGCTGGCCACCGGACAATTGATGCGGATAGCTCTTCAGCCGGGTTTCGGGATCCGGGATGCCGACCTGGGTGAGCAGTTCAAGCGTCCGCGTCCGCGCCATGGCGCCGCGCACCCCGTGGTGCAGTTGCAGAATCTCGCCGATCTGCGACTCGATCGTATGCAGCGGGTTGAGCGAGGTCATCGGCTCCTGGAAGATGATCGAGATGTCATTGCCGCGAATGCCGCGCATCTCGTGCTCCGACAGGCCGAGCAATTCACGGCCCATGAACCGGATGCTGCCCGATGGGTGCGACGCCGTCGGATAGGGCAACAGCTTCAGCACCGACAGCGCCGTGACGGATTTTCCCGAGCCGGACTCCCCGACCAAGGCGACGCACTGACCGCGCAGAATCGAAAACGAGACATGGTCGACCGCGGTCGAGCTGCCGCTCGGCTGATGAAACGCCACCGAGAGGTCGCGGACGTCAAGGAGGGGCTGGTTGATGGCGTCCATGCCGGGCCCTACCTGAACGTCTTGCGCGGATCAAAGGCGTCGCGGACGCCCTCGCCGATGAAGATCAACAGCGACAGCATGATGGCGACCGAGAAGAAGCCGGTGAAGCCGAGCCACGGCGCCTGGACATTGGCCTTGGCCTGCGACAGCAACTCACCCAGCGACGGCGAGCCGGGCGGCAGGCCGAAGCCCAGGAAATCCAGCGCGGTCAGGGTCATGACCGAGGACGACACGATAAAGGGCAGGAACGTCATGGTCGCGACCATGGCGTTGGGCAGCAGATGCCGGACCATGATCAGGGCATTGGACACGCCCAAGGCCCGCGCCGCGGTGATGTATTCGAAATTGCGCGCGCGCAAAAATTCCGCGCGCACCAGCCCGACCAGCGACACCCAGGAGAACAGCGAGAGAATGCCGAGCAGGACGAAGAAGCCGGGCGGCAATACCGAGGAGATGATCAGGAGCAGATAGAGCGAGGGGATCGCGGTCCAGATCTCGATGAAGCGCTGGAAGCCGAGATCGAGCCAGCCGCCGAAATAGCCCTGCACGCCGCCGGCGGCGATGCCGATGATCGAGGAAACGATGGTCAGGCTGAGGCCGAACAGCACCGAGATGCGGAAGCCATAGATCAGGCGCGCGACCACGTCGCGACCCTGATCGTCGGTCCCGAGCCAGTTATATTCAAGGTCGCCGCAGCCCTTGAGGCCTTTTTTCTGCACCACTTCCTGGCACTGCGCCTCGGTCAAGAGCCAGGTCGGCTTGGACGGCGCCGGTATCGGCAGATCGAGATTGTGGGTGTCGTAGGAATAGCGGATCAGCGGCCAGAGAATGGTGCCGCCCTTGTCCTTGATCAGCTTCTGCAAAAATGGATCGCGATAGTCGGCGGCGGTCTCGAAATCGCCGCCGAAGGTGGTTTCGGAATAGCTGACAAAGGCCGGCCAATAAAGATGCCCGTCGAACTTGACCAGGAACGGCCGGTCATTGGCGATCAATTCGGCGAACAGCGAAATGAAGAACAGCGCCAGGAAGATCCACAGCGACCAGTAGCCCCGGCGGTTCGACTTGAAGTTCTGCCAGCGCCGGCGGTTCAGCGGCGAAAGGCCGAGACCGCGACGGCGCGTCACCGGCACGGCTTCACCGAGCGGCGTTGACGTGGTGGTTTCGATCGGCGGCGGCGGCGCGATAACCGT
>Ga0302320_10023058_pt1 | contig 12242 bp, 14 predicted proteins | sample Bog_T0_3_FD_202130 | JGI IMG/M metagenome (GOLD analysis project Ga0302320, IMG submission 202130) | Peat permafrost microbial communities from Stordalen Mire near Abisko, Sweden - Bog_T0_3 | ecosystem: Environmental > Terrestrial > Soil > Wetlands > Peat | place: Sweden: Abisko, Stordalen Mire...
AGAAGATTGTGTTAGATAAATCTTCTAATAATTATAGAGATGAAAATGAACAAACTATCTCTATTAATGAAAGAACAGTCAATATTCAAGACAAAGAAAATGAACTCGAAGGGATGAGAGAAAAGCTGGCTGAAAAGCATAAAAAGATCACGGATTATAAGAAGAAGCTCGAGGATTATGTAAAAGAGCTCAAAAAATATAAAGAGGAGCTGAAAGATTCAAAGGAAGAGATTGAATCTACACAGAAAAGATTAGAAGACACACAAAGTGAGCTTGAAACCACAAAAGAGAAAAGAAAGGAGCTTAAAAATGCAATGGTGACATTAACAAAAGAGAAGGAAGAGCTCAATGGGGTCCAAAAGGAGATACAGCGGAAATATAAAGAATTATGCAAGCATTTGGGACTGACTGATTCGAATAAAAAAAAGAAGAAATCATCCAAACAGAAGAATTCATCACCCTATACTTATGATATAGTTATAAACATCGATTCCTTGGTTAGTAAAGAATATGGTTGGAGCATAGAAAGAAATGAAAACCTCTTATCTTCTATATCGCCTAAGGAAAGTTATTCTATAATCGGTTTGGTGGGGCGTGAAAACATCGGAAAAACCTATATTTTGAATAAAATCTGTGATTTGGATTTGCCTTGTGGGACTAATGTCAATACTAAGGGTTTGAGTCTGAAATATGCTAATAATAGAAATCTGATATGTTTGGATTCTGCAGGGATTGGCACTCCAGTATATTATTACTCTGAGGACCTTATGAAGAGATTTGGGGTTACAAAGGAAGATTTGAAGAGGAAAGATGAGCTGAGACATAAGATGATCGATGATCGGACATTGACTGATGTTTTTATTCAGGATTTCATTCTGGATGTATGCGAGGTCATCATCATAGTTGTCGGGCAACTTTCGCAATATGATCAGAAGTTCATCGAACGAGTTGCCAGCAAATATAAGGCCAAGAAGAAAATCGTCGTGATTCATAATTTCTCGAATCTTTATTCAACAGAAGACGTCGAAAGGAAAATACAAAGGGATATAGTAAAAGTGTATGAAACTACAGAGAGATATATTCCGAATACCGAAATTCCTGAATACATTGAGAAAATTAATGATAAAGTCAAAGAGAACATTTCACATTTGGTGTTGGGGGTCGAATGGAGTGAATCTGGGAAGAAATTCAACGAGCCGACATTGAAATATTTGAAGGACATTTTGGACACCAGAATCGAGAAGAAATCGTTCAATTTAGTGAAACAGCTAACGAAATTCATGGAGGATTATTATCGGCTTTACTTCCAATTCAAAGAAATTCCAAAGGAGGGATTCACTTTAAATTTGAACAAAGATGAAACTGAATTGAAAATTAAAACTGATGGCGTTTTCGAAGTGTCCAACCCTATTTTCAATTCATTAGGTACTTTAGTGACTAACCCACCTTATGAGATTTTCGAAAGAATTGATAAATTCATTTGTTTGATCGAACTTCCAAATCTAAAACTTGATGAAACGTTGAAGTTCAAAATTGATAAAAAGAGTGAATATGCATGTTTAATAATAAAAGGAGAGAAGAAAGGAAGTGAGCTTGAAAAAGGAGAGAATTTAACTGTGGTTGGGACGAGAAATCATGGGGAAATTGAATGTAAGATCCCATTGGGATCAAGAGATTGCAAGATGAAAGTGAAGGAGAAAGAGTTTAAATATAAGAAAGGGATTTTGATGGTGGAAGTGGAAAGGTTGTTGGATGAATCTGAGGAATTATGAATAATGTTTTTTTTTTTGAAGACTTTCTAAGAATTAATTAATTTATGAATTTTTTGCTGAAATTAAAACAATTTTTCTGTGTTTTTTGAGTATTATATGTATATTGTTTTTTTTTGAATAAAATTTTGTCAGAAAAAAAAAAAAAAAAATTTAATATATGTTAATTTCAGGGGAGTTGACATCCCAAGGTGACAGGGTTTGAGGTGACATAATTTTTTCTTCCAAGCTTTTGTGAATTTTCTTGATATCAAGTGGCTTAATTTTCCCCTTGAACCCATCACTTTTCACTTCCTTTTTTAATAAACCCAGATTTTTAGTTATTTTTTGGGGGGTTTTGAATGCCATTGATAATTTTTTTACTTTGAAAAAAGTATTAGGAGATTTTTCTGTGTGATTTATTATTGAATTCTCATTTTGAGAATGACTGCTATAAAATCTATTATGAGTTTTTGAGGGTTTGTCAATGTTTTGGAAAGTTAATTGAGGGACATGATATGCGAAATTTTGATAATTACTAATGGATCTCTTATGATTTTTTTGATTATTTGTAGAAGCAGGAAAGGTCGTCTTCATGAAATCTAAATTGAACTCAGAATAATTTACTTTTCTTTGTTTTTTATGAAAGATATTCGCTTTATTTTCTGTCTTCTTCTTCGGTTTTTTAAGAAAATCATTTAAAATGTTAGTCCAACAATTGTTTTTATTATTATTTAAATCGAATTGATAAAGAAAACGAGATTCCTCATTATATGTGGGCTCTAATTTCGGGAGATTTGATAAAAGTGTCTCTTTTTGAGTTTTCGTGTCGTTGAGGTTCTTCTGCAAAAGATTTAGGTAGATTTTCGGACTTTTGGCAAAGGTTTTGGAGGAAATATGCGTGTAAAATCCCTCTTTTAGAGGAATCTGGGTCGTTGGAATAGGGGAAGTAGGGCATCTTTTCAATGAGTCTTCGGGGAATTGTAAAGAGAAGCTTTTTGGCTTCATATAAAGAAAATTATGATATTTTATTAAACATAAATAATTGTTATATATTAAATTATACAAAATATACTAAAAAATTTAATCTCCTTCCTGAAATTAGAGTTAAAAATTCATAATGGGTTGTTTATATAAAGATCCTCACCCAAAATGGTCTATTTTAACTAATGATGAAAGTAGTCAAGATTTGAATGATTTGTTGAAAATCTAGAAAAAAACAGAATTTATTTAAAAGAACTCTTCTTGAGAAGAACAAAAAAAATGCTGGAGATGAGGCAGCAAAATAAGAGAAAAACTAATGAAGTAATTTAAAAAATAAGGGAATGCTAATGAAAAAGCCTTTAAAAATTAAAATATATTTGTCAAAAAACTTAATTTCAAAAATTGATAAAAGTCCCAAAAATCGTTTTTTATTTCTTTATTTCTTTATTTCTTTAAATATAGATATATTTGCTTGAATGAAGCAATTTGGCTATATAATAAATTTTAAAGGGTAGAATACAAAAAGGGTACATAAAGATTTGTTATGTCCGATCATCGATCATCTTATGTCTTAGCTCATCTTTCCTCTTCAAATCTTCCTTCGTAACCCCAAATCTCTTCATAAGGTCCTCCGAGTAATAATATACTGGAGTGCCAATCCCTGAGGAATCCAGACATATCAGATTTCTATTATTAGCATATTTCAGACTCAAACCCTTAGTATTGACATTAGTCCCACAAGGCAAGTCCAAATCACAGATTTTATTCAATATATAGGTTTTTTCCGATGTTTTCACGCCCCACCAAACCTATTATAGAATAACCATCCTTAGGCGATATAGAAGATAAGAGGTTTTCATTTCGTTCTATGGTCCAACCATATTCTTTACTAACCAAGTATAGGGTGTTGAACTCTTCTGTTTGGATGATTTCTTTTTTTTTTTTATTCAAATCAGTAAATCCCAAATGCTTGCATAATTCTTTATATTTCAGCTGTATCTCCTCTTGGACCCCATTGAGCTCTTCCTTCTCTTTTGTTAATGCCACCATGGCATTTTTAAGCTCCTTTCTTTTCTCTTTTGTGGTTTCAAGCTCACTTTGTGTGTCTTCTCTAGATTCAATCTCTTCCTTTGAATCTTTCAGCTCCTCCTTATATTTTCTGAGCGCTTTTACAGTATCCTCGAGCTTCTTCTTATAATCCGTGATCTTTTTTATGCTTTTCAGCCAGCATATCTCTCATCCCTTCGAGTTCATTTTCTTTGTCTTGAATATTGACTGTTCTTTCATTAATAGAGATAGTTTGTTCATTTTCATCTCTATAATTATTAGAAGCTTTCTCTAACACAATCTTCTCTAAGAAAACTTCTTGTTTTTCATTAAGTTCTTTATATTTCTTCTCCATTAACTCCTTACTTTCGAACAAGTTCTTCACTTCTTTCTCCAAAACCAAGTTCTTCCCCTCTAAAATCTCCTTTTCCACAGCTAATTCTTGATACATGTTCATCGTTTTTTCATTAATTTCTCTCAATTTCTTCTTCTCATCTTCTAATTCCTTCATTTTTTTCCTTATTCCTTCGGAAAAATCCGTTTCTTCATTCGGGAACTCCTCTATTGTCAATTTGTAATTATATAAATTGGCACCTGATTTCAAATCTTTCTTATTAATTTCTTCCTTCATGAAACCTGATGTGCTGTCAGAAGAATCTTTTGCACCTTTTTTGCTTTGTTTTTGCTCCTCGGGAATCAAAGGTTGCTGAAAAGAACTCTTAAGAGATGCTTTTCCATAGGTAAAACATTCCAAAAGGCTTCCCATCTTTTATAGAAATATATGATTTTTTCTATGAACAAATTAAAAGAAAATAATTAGAAAATAATTTTAAGAAATTTTTGTCAAAAAAATTGAGTTTTTTTGAAAAAAACTTAATAGTAATATTTTTTAAATTAAAAGGCTTCAGAAACTATTCATTTACTACCCTTTGCTCGATATATTCACTACTACTATCCACCCTAACATAAATCTCGTCTAAAAATCAATTTTACTTAAAAAATGGGCGCTTATCTTGAAAAAAACTGCTATAAAATGCATAATTTCTCTTTAGTCGAGACCCCGAAAACACCAAAACCGAATTTAATCAGCGAGCATTATTCAAAATATATCTGCAATATTGATGATGGTTTGAGGAAAAAGAGGAGATTAAGAAAATCTAATTTTAAATTGACTGAAAATATCGAAAATAGCGGCATCATGCTTCGGAGAAGGAAGACCTTAAACAGCAAGAAAATGATGTATTGAAGAAAAAAATTATATACCTTAACTATTTATAAAAATGCATTTTTTCAATCATTTTATTTCAGAAAAAACAAAACATATTTTTTCGAGTTTTTGGAGGTTTCCATTTTTTTTTAAAGTTTGAGTGATTCGAAAAATTTTTTGTTATGAGCTTCGAAAATTAAAACAATATTTAAAAAAAGGCAAATTTTTTCCTTAAAATATTTCCATTTGTTCATTTCATAGAGAAACTTTCAGTTTTTTCTTGTTTAATAGTTTCACATTCACTATTAAAAAAAAAATATATAAAAATTTAATCATTTAAATTAAAAATCATAACTTTTCCCATTTTCTTCATAGACGCCAAACTGATTTTTTTGGAATCATATAGTGGATGTGTTAGAAAAGCTCTATATATTGTAAAATTCTTTTTTATTTTTTTTACCTCTTCCCTTCAGAAAATACGTACTTATAATTGAAACTTTTTCAGGAAATGCGAACTATAATTGAAACTTTTTGAAATAAGGGGGAGAAATCATTTTTGATATTTTAATTTTCCTTTTTTTTTCCAAGTTTAATGATAAATCTTTTATTTGTTTGAAAGTTTTATAATTAATTTTTCCTTATCACCTTATTTTTTGTGCTTTAGGCTCTTGATTATCGGTTTTTTTATTTTTTTTTGCCAGATCATTTTTATGAACATGGTTTTGTTTAACTGTATTAATTTTTGGTTTTTCTTCCACACATTTCTCTTCAATGGCTATATTAATACCACCCATATCTGAAGAAATGTCAACTTTTGGATAAAAACGTTGCCCCTGGGCCCTTGTCAGTTGATAAGTGAAGTATCCATGAGTAATAGTATGCCATCCATTGTCGGTAAAGTCACTTAACATCAAACCTGAAGTTATTCCCTTATGTGTAGTGTAGTCCTCCATAGATAATGAAAATTGAGTATCAGAATTCCAAAAATCAGTAGGAAATGATGTTATATCAACAGCATTCAAGACACAATAATAGTCAAGGTAGCCTGAAATGTCTTTTTTGATTTCTTCTACAATGAGAGTTTGGAAGGTTGAAAAAGACAAACTATCATCCAAAGCGACCAAAAAGAATTTGCTTTTTCTTCATTATAATTTTTGTTGTAAGAACATTGAGCTTATCATTAGATTTTAAGATCGGCACCACTTTTTCGAATGTTCTTTGATGAACGGAAATGACCACATGCAAATGATTAATCGTTCGCAAAAGATTCTTGTTTATTGAAGCTATATCAAAAGATATTCTAAAATCTTCTGCGTCTAGCTTTGTTTTTTGAAAGATCCAAAAACCCAAAGTATGAGTCACTGTGTCTGCAAATAGAAATTCTTGGAATTTTGGAGCTGTTGAGAAATCGGTTTTTTTTTTCAAACAGGCAACACAATATTCAGAATATTCTGTCTTCTTGCTCCCTTCTGTTTTAACATTAAAAAATTGAAGGGTATCTTGCACATGAACCACATCCCCTGTTTTTAGAGCAGCGATTTCTTCTGGTCCTTTGAAATTCTGAATGGCTTGAACTGATATGGTCTGGTCTGCACATAAACTGCATCTGAAAATTGAAAATCTGGGAGTGTCAAAAACTAAAGTGTAATCGTTTTTGAGTAAGGTCTGAATCAATTCTTGTCCATATTCTTGATCTTCTTCTCCAGTATAAAGGGCTGAGGCAAATCTTCCTTTGAAGACTGAAATAATGGAATTTGGTTCTCCAGCTGCTTTTTCAAATGAAGCATCTTTGACAAGTTTAGAAGCAGTGGCATCAAAAATGGGGATAACTGTTGAGGAATGACAAATCTAATTCAATTGTGTTAAACACACGAAAAATCCTGAAGGTTTTAATGTTTGACAATATCCTTGTTTTATTAATTATAAAATTTGTATATTTAAATAGAAAATCTCCAAAAAAACAAACAAACAAAATTTATAAAGTTCTTTTGAAAAAAAAAATCCAAGGGTAAAATTCTATTTTATCTAAAACTCTCAGCGACCTGTTGTAATGAAGCTTGCAATCTTAAACCCCAACCAACATCCTTAAAAGTGGTTGCAACATCACCTCCAATGGCTGACATATAAAAAATACTCATTGCACTGGGTTGCGAGAACTCGTTTCCATGTCCAGCGCATATAAATGCCGACCTTGCGACACTATAGATATCTCCACATGTTCCACATCCAAGAAAAGCAGCACAATTTATATACATGGCACCGCCGCAATTTGCATGAGTCCATAATTTCCTGCCTTCATCTTCGCAGCCGGGAACTGGGCATCTTGAGAAGAATTTGTACCAACCAGACATTTGGGAAGGGTTGCAGTTTTATTTTTCGCTCCAGGGACGGGAAAAACTCTCATTGCCCGTGAAATCAGTCGGGCCTTTCGAGCCAAAAATATGCATATTATAAACGGCCCTGAACTATTAGACAATTTGCGACTGCCAAGAATGATCAGGCCTTATATGGGGAGAAAAGCCCCTTGCACGTGATAATTTTGGATGAAGTAGATGCCATTTGCAAGAAAAGGGGGGGATCTAACACTGATAGTGGAGTCACAGACAACATGGTCAATCAATTGCTGGCAATGATCGATGGAGTGGAAGCCTTAGATAATGTTTTGTTGATTGGAATGACAAATAGGAAGGATTTGATTGATGAGGCTTTGCTCAGACCAGGGCGATTAGAAATTCATATTGAGATTTATTTGCCTGATGAGAAGAGAAGGGAAGAGATCTTCAAAATACATACCCAAAACATTGGAAAACATCAGCGACTCAGCAAGGATGTCAACTTCAAGGCCTTGGTCTCAAAAACAGTCAATTTCACAGGAGCTGAGATTTCCGGTGTTATCAGAAACGCATGCTCCTATGCCTTTGAAGGCATCCCTAACATCTATGATTTCAAAACAGTCCCGGACCTCTCAAAGGACTGCAAGGTGAAAATGGAGCATTTTGAGAAGGCAATTGAAAAAACCACTCCCTACTTCGGTCAACACAAGGAAACGACCGAAAAAGGGGAATTCTCTCTTATTTCCTCAGGTAATTTCATCCATTTCAAAAACAACCTCTCAACCATTATATTGAAATCGCAAAATTTCCATGAACCTCTGTTCACTATTCTATTATACGGACCCTTAGGCTGTGGGAAGACCACTTGGGCAAAGTGGGCGTCAAATCAACAAAAATTCAATTTCTATAAAAATATCTCAGAACAGAACTTCACTGGAGCCGATGAATTCAAAAAAGTTCAAGAAATTATCACAATTTTCGACGATGCCTATAAAGGAGGAAATTCATGCCTGATTATAGATAATATTGAGGAAATTATTGGATACTCAAAACCTCTCAATTATTATTCCGTAAATGTGGTACAAACATTGTCGGGGTTCATTGGGAAAGTGTCAAATTCAGAAAAACAAAGATTGCTTGTCATTTCGACGACTAGTGAAAAAGAATTATTAAAGGACCTCGGCATTTTTAAAAAATTTAAAGTTGCAATCAAAATTCCTCTGCTTGATAGCATAGACCCCATTATTGAGTTGCTTCATGAAATAAAGCTTCCCTCGGAACAAATGAAGATAGCGAAGAAAATACAAAAGAAAGCAGAGGAATTAACCTTTAAGAAACTAAAAACAATTTTAGAATTGATGGATCTTGAAGGACCAAGTCCCAAAGTAGATTCTTTTAAGAATTATTATAAATTAATGAAAAACCTGGATTAATTAAAAACCTATTGAAAAATTTCCGATTTAAAAATTTTTGAAAACAGAAATTATGATGAACTGAAAATTTTTAAAAGATGAGGGTTTTATATTTTGAAATTTTTTTCTTTTTTAATGTCTTTCTTAATTAAAGAATTTTGAACTTTATTTTTTTCTTAAAAAAATCAATTTTTTTTTTTATTATTCATATGATTGAATGAAATTTTAATCATATGATGAAATTTTTGAACTTTTCAAAAAAAATTCTTGAAATTTTCGAATGTTTTTCAAAAAAATATGATTTTTGTACTTTGAAAAAATATAAAATATCAGAAAAATCATCCCTTTTTTTAAAAAAATCGCAAAAAAATATTATTTCTTCAAATTAATATTGAAATTTCTTCCAAATGGTAACTTATTTTATTTGCCACCCTAATAAATCTCCCTATTTCCTCCTAGGGCCTCCTAGACCTGATTCGTCGGATGCGTAAAACCGAAAAAGAGCTCAAAATCTTAGTTCTTGGTCTGGACAATGCTGGCAAAACGACCATTCTCAAGGCTCTTTCCAATGAAAGCATAGCTCAAATCACCCCTACCCATGGTTTTAACATAAAGAACCTTTCACATGACGGATTCAAATTGAACGTATGGGACGTGGGGGGTCAGAAAACTCTAAGGACGTATTGGTCGAATTACTTCCAAGGCTCAGATGCTTTGGTCTTTGTGATTGATAGTGCGGATAACAAAAGATTAATCGAAAGCGGGTCTGAACTGCAGAAAATTCTGGAGGTTTTTCATAAATTTGGAAGTTTTTATTCATGGGTTTTTAAAAGGCCGAAGAATTAGCTGGAATCCCATTGCTCATTTTCGCTAATAAACAAGATTTAGTCCAAGCTTTGCCTTGTGATGAGGTTTTTTCGACATTTTTTTCGTTTTGACGGAAAAAGAAGAATCTCTTGTTTTTTTAGATCTCAGAAACCCTAAACCTGAAGGAAATAAAGGATAGACAATGGTCAATTAGTGCCTGCTCAGCTAAAACATCGGAAGGTTTTTTTATAATTTTTTTCTAAAACCACATAAACTCATTTTCAGGACTACAAGATGGCATGGAATGGGTTGTGGCTCAAGTGAAAAAATGAGTTTTCTCCCGAAAATCTTTTTAAAAAAAGTGAAAAAATCAAAGCTATTAATAATTTTTGTCTCCAAAAACGCAAAGACTTTTTTTATTTAAATTTGCTTTATGAGTCACGTTGACATCACTAAAAAATCCACAGGGATCCCCAACAAAGAATCCACCCAATCCCAGGGTTCGCGATCCTATTGTTTCAATTATTTCTTCAATCTATGTAAAAACTCAGAGCCAGAGGTCTTAGAACAAACTGAGAACCATAAATCTTCTTCAGATGACCCTCGTATCCTCGTGACTCAGCATTATAGCACCCATTCCCATGTGAAGCCCACTATCCTTAAAAAGCCCAATGAAAATGGTAATGAGCACTCGCCTAATTTACCCTTGAAATATCAATTTAAAATGAGTCCCGATTTGAAACTTTATAACAATATGCAGCTTTTGTTGACTTTTAACACCAATATGTTTCTGTTGAGGTCTGAAAAAAAAGGCATCATCGCCAAAATCAATGTGAAACTGTTGAAAATCGACAGAAGCTACTCTGAAAAGTTCTCGTTCAACAAACTTTATCAGAACCATCAGATCCTCCAAGCAAAATTACATAGAAACTCGGGCATCAGAAACGCCTCTGCAAAGAATTCAGTCAATGAAAAAGAATGCACCGGTCCGAACCCCAAACGCACCCAGAAAATCCTGCAAGAAATCATACATACTTTCGGTAAACAGACCATCAAACATCTGCCACTCATAGTAGATATCTCGAAAAACGAAGGCGTCACTGCTGTGGCCTGGGCTTATGAAGGAGCTAATGTGATAATAGTCGAGGAAGATTTAATGAAATTGGATCGATTGAAAGATAATATAATTCTAAGCGGAGAAAAAAGGAAAATCGATCTGATATATGGACGATTCGAAGATATGCATAAATTAAGAGGTAATTTGGTGTTTTATCAACTCGAGCACCCTGGCTATATTGATAAGGAAATAGATAATTTAAACTTAAGGAAGAATTTAACGAGAAGTGTGGTGGGGAGATGCTTGAAAGTGGCGGAGAATCTGATGATTTTATTGCCAAAATGCTGCAATTTGAATGAATTGGCGGATGTTTTCGCGGAATGCTTCGAGGAGAATAACATGTTTTTTGTAAATTTTTAGATTTTTTCCAAGTCTTTATTTAGCAAGCCTCTGAATTGCACCCTACATATCGAGATGATCTATGTAAATAACCTTTTGGATAGTTATCTGATATGTTACGGGCCTTTGTTCAACGTAAAACAAGCATAATTTCTTAATTTATCACAGTAAAAAATTTCAGATAAACCCTGATGAAGAGATAAAGTTTCTAATGAGTTGTCTGATACATGAGATTGCTAATGATAATTCATATGAATTGAGGCAGGTGTTGAAGAATATCATCTCGAAAATAGGCATTTTTAACACTTGCCAAATTCTGGCCTGTCAATTTCAAAGTCATGATCGAGAAGAAGAAGAAGAAAAATGCAAAAATGAAGACCTACCCTTCCAATTCAATAAATTTGCCTATAACCTGGGCTTCCTCAAGAAATCCCAAATGAATGAATATAATGACAGATTAGCCAATTTGAAATATTCCTGCAGTTCTTATTCCGATACAGAAAAGGTCACCACTCCTCAATATAAGGACTCTTTTTCATTCAATCCGTTCAAAAACTTAAAGAATCTCCATAAAAATGAAAATGTGAAGCTGGAAGAAGAAACGCCTCTTTTGGCTTCAGAGCTGAAAAGTGAGACGAATAGCAAGAAGACAAAAAATGAACTGTTTGAGGAGGGGATTGAAAAGGGGGATCCGATAATGTATTCTCCATCAAGTTATTCAGGGATCTTGAATAGTCATGAATCGTCGATGAGGGGGAAGGAAATTAAAGATGAGGATGGGTATTTTAATAACGGGAATATGATCATGATTGAGAAGGAACATGAGGATGTGGATAAAATATAGAGGGATAGTATATAGGTAGTTATGGAGTGTTATTCATAATATTAAAATTTTAATTATAATTTTTGCTTTAATATTGAAAATATTGATTTTTTTGAAATTCTTGATTTTTTTTATTGTTTTTTGCAGTGTTTATATAGAATTTTTTTTTTTTTTATAATTTTTGGTTGCTTTTGTGTGAATTATTAATTTATTATTATTTTATCAGTGATTTTTTTGTTCTAGTTTATGGATAGAACCCTCCAGTTCTAATATTGACAATAAATTCTCCATTAGCGAGAAAATGCTTGTGAGAATAAAATAAAAAGGAACAGGGCTTTTTTTTTATTTTAATTTCATTTATACGATTTTCAAAATAAAATAAATTATTCCCAAAATCAAAATATCTATGTTTTTAAAACATCTCA
>Ga0302320_10023060_pt1 | contig 12242 bp, 12 predicted proteins | sample Bog_T0_3_FD_202130 | JGI IMG/M metagenome (GOLD analysis project Ga0302320, IMG submission 202130) | Peat permafrost microbial communities from Stordalen Mire near Abisko, Sweden - Bog_T0_3 | ecosystem: Environmental > Terrestrial > Soil > Wetlands > Peat | place: Sweden: Abisko, Stordalen Mire...
CGCATGACCCATCTCGGCATCTCCTCCGTGCCGCGGCCGCTGATCGAAGCCGGTGAAGCCTTCGGCGCCACCCCCATGCAGCTTTTGTGGAAGGTGGAGCTGCCGAGCGCCGCCTCAACCATCGTCGCCGGCATCACTCAATGCATCATGCTCAGCCTGTCGATGGTGGTGATCGCTGCGCTGGTGGGCGCCGGCGGCTTGGGGGTGCCGGTGGTGCGCGCGCTGAACTCGGTGCAGGTGGGCATGGGCTTCGAGGCGGGCTTCACCATCGTGTTGTTGGCCATCATCTTGGACCGCGTCAGCCGGCCCAAGGATCGGTCGGTGCCGCGATGACGAACGCGGTGCAGTTCAAGGACGTCGATATTCTGTTCGCCCCGCAGGGCGGCCGGGATGGCCGCAAGGCGATCCGCGAAGCGATCGTCGCGCTCGATGCCGGCGGTACGCGCACTGACATCCAGAGCAAGTACGGCGTCATCGTCGGGGTGGCAGGCGCTACGTTAAGCGTTGCGCAGGGCGAAATATCGGTGCTGATGGGGCTGTCGGGCTCTGGAAAATCGACGCTGCTGCGCGCCGCGAACGGCCTGAATCCCGTGACGCGGGGCAATGTGCTGGTGCGCGACGGCGATTCAGCGATCGATGTGGCCAATTGCGGCACGCTGCAAATGCGGCGCCTGCGGCGCGAACGCGTCGCCATGGTATTTCAGCAGTTCGGGTTGCTGCCGTGGCGCAGCGTGCGCGAAAACGTCGGATTTGGGCTGGAGCTGCGCGGCGAGAGTGCGGTGAAGCGCCGCCAGATAGTCGACGAGAAATTGGAACTGGTCGGCCTGACGCAATGGGCGGAGCGCCACGTGGGCGAACTCTCCGGCGGAATGCAGCAGCGGGTCGGATTGGCGCGCGCCTTTGCCACCGATGCGGATATTCTGTTGATGGACGAGCCGTTCTCCGCGCTCGATCCCTTGATCCGCAGCAAGCTGCAGGACGAATTGCTGGCGCTGCAGGCGCGGGTCAAGAAAACCATCCTGTTCGTCAGCCACGACCTGGACGAGGCCCTGCGGCTGGGCGACCGGATTACCATTCTGCAGAACGGCCGCATCATTCAGAGCGGCACCGCGGAAGATATCGTGATGGCGCCCGCCGACGACTACGTGGCCGAGTTCGTGCGCCACATGAACCCGCTGGACGTGCTGACCGGCGCCATGATCATGCAGCAACGGCTGGATATGCCGGGCGATGGCGGATCGGTGTGGCTGGACGAGCGCCGCCGCTACCAGCTGAGCTTGAATTCGCAGGACCAGGCGCTGGATTTGCGGCTCGACGGCCTGCCGCATGGGTTCTCCCACGTGCGCGGCGACGGCGTCGGGCACGGCGACAGCGCCACGGCGAGCGCTCAGAGCGGCGTTGCGATCGCCCCCGCCAGCCTGTCCCTGCACGAGATCATCCGTTTGCGGCAGCTGACCGGGCACCCGGTTTTGCTGGCCGAGGAAGGCAGGATCCTGGGGGTCTGCGGCGAGGCCGAAATCATCCGCGCGCTCGCCGGCAGCCGCAACAAAAATGCGCCTGCAAACGGCTGAATCCCGCTGCAGTTGCCGTAATTCCCTTTAAATATTATCATCACAATAATATAACCTGCCGCCGCCTGGCGCCATTCCAGCTCGCCCGAGGAACAATGCTCATGAACCACGATGTCATAATCAGCTGTGCGGTAACCGGCGATGACACCAAGGTCACCAGGAGCCCGCATTGCGCGGTCACACCGGAGCAAATCGCGGCCACTGCGGTGGCCGCCGCGCAGGCCGGCGCCGCCGTCGTGCACATTCACGTGCGCGAGCCGGATACCGGGGCGTTCAGCATGGAGACGCGCCATTATCGCGAGGTCGTCAAGCGCATCCGCGAGAGCAAGGTCGATGTGATCGTAAATCTCACCTGCGGCATGGGTGGCTACATCGTGGTCGGCGATCATGGCTTGAAGGACACCCCGGCGCCGGGCAGCGACTTCGTCAGCCAGGAGGATCGCATGCGCCATGTGATCGACCTGTGTCACGAGGGGCTGTATAAACCCGAGATCGCGACCCTCGACTGCGGCAGCCTCAACTTCGGCGACGGCAATCGAGCCTACGTGTCCACGCCGAATTATCTGCGCCAGGGCGCCGCGATCTGCAAAGATCTGGGGGTCAAGCCGGAATTGGAAGTGTTCGACACGGGAAACCTGTGGTTCGTGAAGCAGATGGTCAAGGAGGGGCTGCTCACGGCTCCCTCGCTCATTCAACTGTGCATGGGAATTCCCTATGGAGTGCCCGCCGATACCGGCCATCTCCTGGCGATGGTCAATGCACTGCCCGAGAACTGCAATTGGGGTTCGTTCGCCATAAGCCGCATGCAAATGCCGTGGGTTGCGCAATCGATCCTGCTGGGCGGCAATGTGCGTGTCGGGCTCGAGGACAATCTCTACCTCAGCAAGGGCGTCTACGCCAGCAACGCGCAGCTGGTGGAGAAGGCCCGCGGCATCATCGAGGCGATGGGCGCACGGGTACTGACCGCGGCGCAGGCGCGCGAGCGGCTCAAGCTGTAAGCGTGCGCGGCTCGATGAATGAGCTTGCTGTGTACCGCTGCCCGATCGAAGCGGGCTGGATCGACTACAACGGCCACTTGCGCGACGCCTACTACGGCGTGATCGTCAGCAGCGCAGTCGACGATGTGATGGACCAGCTCGGCTTGGACGCGGCATACCGGCAGCGCACGCAATGCACGCTCTACACCCTGGAGCAGCATTTTTACTTTCTGCACGAGGTCAAGGCATCGGACGCGGTCGCGGTCGCCAGCACCATCCTGGACTTCGACCGCAAGCGCATGCACGTCGGCTGCCGGGTGACCTGCGCGCGGCTCGATGAGCCTGCGGCGGTGAGCGAGCTGATGTTGCTGCATGTGCATCAGGGCGAGAAGCCGGCGAGCGCGCCGTTTCCAGACGAGGTGATCCGCACACTCGAGTCGCTTACGGCCGCGGCATCGGCGACAGACTTCGCTCCCACTTCGCGCAAAATCGAATTGAAGCGGCGCTAGCGGCATGCGCGCGACGGATATTCAAAGGTTGATCGCGCCACGAAGCATTGCGCTGATCGGCGCCACGGCGTGGACCGATGCGGTGGCCGCCGGCAATGCAGCCGTCGGCTTCGAGGGCACGATCTGGCGGGTGCATCCCAAGCGGCCCTCCACCGCCGCGACCACCTACTTTCGCTCCGTCGCCGAGCTACCCGGAGTGCCCGATGCGGCCTTTGTCGCGGTGCCGAACGTGGATGCACCAGGCGTCGCGGCCGAGCTGGCCGCGCGCGGCGCCGGGGGTTTCGTGTGCTTCACCTCCGGGTTCTCCGAGACCGGCACCGAATCGGGCTCGCGCCTTACGCAGGAGCTCGTACGCGGCGCGGGCGCCCTGCCCTTCTTCGGCCCGAATTGCTATGGTTTCGTCAATTTCTTCGATCGAGTCGCCATGCTACCCGATCAAGTCGTGGGGTCCGCGATCGAACGCGGCGTCGCGCTGATCTGCCAGAGCGGCACCATTGCGCTCACGCTGATGTTCAACGACCGCTCGCTGCCGATCGGGTATCTCATCACCGTGGGCAATCAGACCCGCCTCGCGGTCGAGGATTTGATCGAGATGCTCTGTGACGATCCGCGCGTGACCGCGTTCGGGCTGTATCTGGAGGGCATCAAGGACGCCGAGCGATTTACGCGCGCCGCCGACAAGGCGCGAGTCGCCGGCAAGCCCATTGCCGTGGTCAAGGCCGGGCGAACCGCCGCCGCGGTGCGAACCGCGCACAGCCATACCGGAGCGCTGGCCGGCGCCGACACCGTATTCGATGCCTTTTGCCGCCAGGCTGGCCTGGCTCGTTGCGAGACCCTGGGGACCCTGTGCGAGACTTTGAAACTGCTGCATGCGGGCGGCCCGCTCGGCGGCTCCAAAGTGTTGGTGATGGGCGCCTCGGGCGGGGACATGGCCATGACCTCGGATGTGTCGCGCGCGCTCGAGCTGGATTTTGCCCCCATTCCCCAGCAAACAGCGGCCACCTTGCGCGAGCTGTTGACGGACCGGGTGACCGTTGCCAACCCGTTCGATATCCACACGTATCTGTGGTTCGATCCCCCGGCGCTGCGGCGCGTGTTTTCCGAGGTCCTACATTGCGGCTACGATGGAGTGGGATTCATGCTGGACAGTCCGCCGGAGCACAAGGCGGACACGAGCGCCTTCGACGCCGCGATCGACGTGTTCATCGACGCCGCGCAAGGCGCTGCCTCGCGCGCGGCCTTGATCGCGTCCCTGCCCGAGACCATCAGCGCGAGAATTCGCGCGCGCTGTCTTGAAGGCGGGGTCGTTCCTCTGCAGGGGCAGCGCGAAGCGCTCGAAGCGTTGGCGCTTGCCGGCGCCATCGGCGTTGCTTGGCGCAGCGGACAGGGACCGCGCTTGCAGCTGCCGCAGGTGGCTGCGGCGGCCGGCGCGGCGCCGATCCATACATTGAGCGAACAGCAAGGCAAGGCGGCGCTGGCGCAATTCGGCGTCGGCATTCCGCGCGGCAAGATCGTGGCGACCCCGGGCGCCGCGCGCGAAGCTGCCGCAGCGCTGGGCTTTCCGGTGGTGATCAAGGCGGTGGGCTCGCACCTGGAGCACAAGACCGAAGTGGGCGGCGTGGTCCTGAATGTGCGCGCGGCCGCCGAGGCGGCGACGGCGGCCGAACGATTGGCGCAGCTCTCCGACACGCTGCTGGTGGAGCAGATGATCACGGACGGGGTCGCTGAAATTCTGGTGGGTGTGATCGTCGATCCGCAATTCGGGCAGGTGCTGGTCATCGGCGCAGGCGGCGTGCTCACGGAGCTTCTCGCCGACAGCGCCAGTCTGCTGCCTCCATGGACTGAAGAATCGATCGAGGCCGCATTGCGGCAACTTCTCGTGGCCGGATTGCTGAGCGGCTATCGAGGCAAGCCGCCCGGCGATGTCGCCGCGCTCATCCAGAGCATCCTGGGTGTCGCGCGCTATGCGGGCGCGCACTTGGATACTCTGGTCGAGTTGGATGTCAATCCCATCATCGTGCGTCCGCTGGGGCATGGCGTGGTTGCAGTGGATGCCATGATTCGGCACAAGACACTTGTCTGAACGCAGCTATCTGAAAACAACTCGATCAGGGGAATTCTATGTCGGATGGAATCAATCTCGTCAAAGCCGGCTCGGTGCTCGAAATCACCATCGACCGTCCCAAGGCCAACGCCATCGATCTCAAGGCGAGCCGCCGGCTGAACGAGGCGGTGACGGCGTTCCGCGACGACCCCACGCTGCGGGTTGCAATCATCACCGGCGCCGGCGATCGCTTTTTCTCTCCCGGGTGGGATTTGAAAGCGGCCACGGCGGGAGAGAAATCCGACGAGGATTGGGGAGTCGGCGGCTTTGGGGGCTTTAATTATCCGCGCAATCTCAACAAGCCCGTGATTGCCGCAGTCAACGGAATCGCCTGCGGCGGCGGCTTCGAAGTGGTGCTGGGCACGGACATCATCGTGATGGAGGAACACGCCAGGTTCGCGCTGCCGGAGATCAACGTCGGCGTGCTGGCGGATGCCGGAACCATCAAACTACCGCGGCGTGTCCCCTATCACGTGGCGGTTGAATTCCTGATGACAGGACGCTGGATGGATGCAGCCGAGGCCAAGCACTGGGGCCTGGCGAACCACGTGGTCCCGAAGGGCGAAGGCATGGCCAAGGCGCGGGAGATTGCACGGCAACTGGCGGAGGGTCCCCCGCTTCTGTTCCCGGCGATCAAGCAGTTGATGCGCCATAGCGAAATGCTGCCCCAGGATGAGGCCTTCGCACTGCATGACTCCCTGGATGCCGTGCAAAGGGTCGTTCGTTCGGAGGATTTGAAGGAAGGCACCCGCGCGTTCACGGAGAAACGCAAGCCGCACTGGACCGGGCGCTGAGCCGCGCTCAGGGCGCGTCAAGCTCGCCGGGATGGGCCGCCGCGCGACGCCGTCCCTGTAACCGTCGAGCTTAGGCCCGCGCCCAGTCGCGATGCGACCGCGCAAGCATCAGCGGCTGGGTGCATTTCGGGCAGCGGCATTGTGCGGTGCAGATCACGTCGGTGAGCAAATCCGCCAGATCGTGGATGTCTTCGCGAAACACATCCGCCGACTGGCGGTCGTTGTGGATCAGTTGCGCCGCCACCGCAAAGGCGATCGCGGGGTCGACTTCGTCGTCACAAAACAGCTGGCGGTGCACGGGGCAAATTTTCAGCACCTGCGTCTGCAATGCGATACCCATTGCAATCGAATGCCTGTCGTCCCAGATATCAGCCATGCTGCCTTGATGGATCATCTTGAGGTCGGAATACACGGTTCACCTCGCGGGTCTCGGATGGTTTCGGAGGACGCGTCCATGCTGCGCGGCTATTATGGAAAATAGCTCGGTGGTCTGCGATCGGCGCCCGTCGGCGATCCGTGTAGGACTATTCAGACAGCGGCTACGAGCGCGCCTACGTGGCAGCGGCCATTTGCGCGCTTTATCATGCGGCCGGTCAACGAGGAATGCATTTGTCCGTTGATCCCTGCAACTGCATAGCCGGAGGATAAATCGAATGAAGCGTACTCTTATTATAAAATCGCTGTTCTTGGCATCCGTTGCCGCGTCGTCACTGCTTGGCGGCTGCGTGGTTCGCGGAACCGTCGCAGCACCCGCGCCCGTCTACGTCGGTGGCGTCGTCACCGTGGCGCCGCCGCCTCCTCAAGTGGAAGTGTTCGGCGTGCCTCCGCAACCCGGCTTCGTCTGGATTGGCGGCTACTGGAATTGGGCCGGTGGCCAGCACATCTGGGTTCCGGGCCGTTGGGTTGAGCCGCGCCCGGGATATCACTGGGTTGCGCATACCTGGATACGCGTCGGCGGCGGTTGGCGCCTGCAGGAAGGATACTGGGCGCGCCGCTAGCACCCGATCCTGCCTGCACTGCTTATCCGGCTTGCACTGCCGCGGGCTGCTTGGGTAGGAGAGGAACCTCGCGCTGATATTCCCTGGCGAAGTCCAGGATCAGCCGGCTGGCGTCCGGACCTCGTGTGTCGTTGAATGCATGGCGGGCATCCCCTCCGCTCCATGCATGGCCCAAGCCTTCCACCAGGATCTGGCGCAGCACGAGGCGGCCGCGCTGCAGGAAGTCCTGGCGAAGATACGCTCTGACCCCGGCCGCGACCTGGTGTTCGGCCGGCGCCGCGACCACGGCCGCGCCTCGATCGAGAGCCTCGTCGCGCTTCTGGATCTGCTCGATGATCCGCTCCGCGTTCAGCGGATTGACCGTGGCATCCGCGTCCCCCTGAATCACCAGTGTCGGCACCACTACGCCGGGCCCCTTCGAGAGCAGCAGATACGCGGAGTCGACCGCGGTCTTCGTGGGCCCGTCATTCATGGCCGCAAAGGCGCGCACGGGCGAGATGGCGGCGCCATACATCAGCCCTGAATGGATGGCGCAGGCCGCGAATAGTTCGCTATGGCGCAGCGCGAGGATGCAGGCCATGGCGCCGCCGGCCGAAAAGCCGGCCACATAGATGCGCCTTGAATCGATGGCGCGGCGGCACGCAACCTGTCCAATGAGCGCGGCAATCAGGGCTGCCTCGCCCTGGCCCTCGAGCGAGGCGGATTCGAACCAATTCCAGCAGCGCAGCGGATTCGAGCTTGCGCGCTGCTCCGGATACAGCACGGCGCATCGCTCCTCCTCTGCCAGCGCGTTCATGCGGGTGCCGCCGGCAAAATCGGGCGCATCCTGCTGGCATCCGTGCAACATGACCAGCAGCGGCAAACTGTCGTTGCGCGCGGAGCCGCTCGGAAGAAACAGCCGATAGCTCAAGCCAGAACCCAGCGGGCCGGTGGATTTCGCCTTGATGAACCGGCTGGGGACCACCGGCTTCGACAAGCCGGGAAGCCGGATGGCGATGGCCTTCCTAAGCCAGCGGGGCAGCAACCGCGGCATGTCCGCCTTCCTGAAGCTGGCTGTGCGTATCGAGGGTAAGCAGCTCCTCGAAAAAGCCGCCGATTTCCCGGCGCCGGTCCACGAAGTGGATTTCAAGGATCCAATGGCGCGCCCTGCCCATGGCATCCGGCTCGCGCAACGGTTGATCGTTGCCATGACGGATCGAGAACCGGCGCGGGTCCGCCGGGGTGCGCTCATGCGGAAAATGTCCGATCAAATGTCCCGCGGTTTCCGCACCGAATTCCCAGCCCAGCGGCGCCGCGAGCCCCGCGACGAAGTCGTATAGCCGGCCGGCCGTCAGCTGCGGCGTCACCCGATACAGATCCTTGCCGCGGTGGAACGCGGCCGCGATGTCGCGCACCAGTTGATGTTTCTTCGGATCCGAACCAAGCGCATAAGTGCGCCCGAAATCCGCCTCCCACGCGCCGAATACCGGGCCGAGGTCCAGGTACACGACATCGTCCTCGGCGATGCGCCGATCCGGTGCCTCCTCGTAATAGCCCAGCAGCGTGTTGGGCCCGCACCGCGCGAGCCGCTTATGCCAATGTCGGCGCAATTTGAATCTGCAGCGCGCCAGCGCATGAATCTCCGACGTCAATTCGCTTTCGAGTTTGCCGGCCTGGATCAAGCCCGTCTCGACCACTTCGGCGAACAGGGCTTCGGCTTTGCGTTGCGCCTCAATCAACGAGCGGCCGATCGAATCGGGGGGTACAGTATCCATGGTCTTCAAGATTACTGGAGTTCCGGATGCCGCGCATGAGAGCCGTTCAGGTATCAAGCCCCAATGGGCCTTTCGAATTGGTCGAGCGGGAGGTTCCAGCCCCGGGGGCGCGCCAGGTGCGCATCAAGGTCCAGGCCTGCGGCATCTGTCATAGCGATTCCTTCACCAAAATGGGCGCCTTTCCCGGGCTGCGCTTCCCGCGCGTCCCAGGGCACGAGGTGGTGGGCGTGCTGGACGCCATTGGCGCCGAGGTTCCGGACTGGAAGCTCGGTGCGCGCGTCGGCGTGGGCTGGCACGGCGGTCATTGCGGGCATTGCGCCGCTTGCCGGCGCGGAGACTTCATCACCTGCGCGACTGGGCAAGTACCCGGCATCTCCTACGACGGCGGCTACGCAGATTTCATGATCGCGCCGTTCGAGGCGCTCGCGGCAATTCCGGAGGAATTATCCGCGGCAGAAGCGGCCCCGCTGTTGTGTGCCGGCATCACGACTTTCAACGCGCTTCGCCACAGCGGCGCGCGGCCTGGCGATCTCGTCGCCGTTCTCGGAATCGGCGGCCTGGGTCATCTGGGCGTGCAATTCGCCGCGAACATGGGCTGTCATACCGTTGCCATCGCCCGCGGTAAGGACAAGGAGCCGCTGTCCCGCCAATTGGGCGCGCACCACTACATCGACAGTACGACGCAGGATGTGGCGGCGGAGTTGTCCAAGCTCGGCGGTGCCCGGGTGATTTTGGCAACCGTGACGGACGCCAAATCGATGAGTGCCGCAATCGGCGGGTTGAGCGTCGACGGCAAGCTCATCGTGATCGGCGTGTCCATGCAGCCGCTCGAAGTGCCGTTGTTGACCATGATCTCGGGCCGGCGGTCCATCCTCGGCTGGCCGTCGGGAACCGCGAGCGATTCCGAAGACACGCTGGGTTTCAGCGTGCTTTCGCACATTCGACCCCTGATCGAGACCTATCCCTTGCAGCAGGCATCCGCAGCGTACGAACGCATGATGAGCGGCAAGGCTAGGTTTCGAGTGGTTCTCACCATGGATGACCGCTGATGTACCGCATAGGGCCGCTGCGGCAGTCGGAACGCGCCCGCTGGGCGCAGCTCTGGTCCGAGTATCAACGATTCTATGCGGTGGATCTGCCGATGGCGGTGACCGAAGCGACCTGGCAGCGCATTCACAATGGCCGCGTGCACGGCCTGGGCGCGCGCGACGCGGGCGAAAACCTGTTGGGCATCGTGCATTTTCTCTACCATGAAGACACCTGGGCGACCGCGCCCGCCTGCTACCTGCAGGATCTGTACGTGGACCCGAAAGCGCGCGGCACCGGCTGCGGCCGCCAGTTGATCGAAGCGGTCGCGGAATCCGCAAAGGCCGCGGGAGCCAACGACCCGTATTGGTTGACTCACGAAACGAATCTCACGGGCCGCAGACTGTACGATCGGCTGGCGAAGAATCACGGCTTCATCCAGTACGCGTACTTACCTGCGCGCGCGCGCGGCTCCGCGCCTTAAAGCATGCGCGCCGCAGCGCTGGGCCTTTCGATGCTGGCCGCGGCGGCGGCGGGCGCGGCGCATGCTTCCACCTGTCCTTCGGCCACGAGCGAAACGCTCGCTGTTCGCGGCTCTACCCTGTGCTTGAGTTTGGATGATTCGGCTGCCGCTCGGCGGGAGTTAGTGCATGCGTGGGTGGAGCGGTCCGCGGGCATCGTCGCGGATTACTACGGGCGCTTTCCTGCAGCGCTTGTGGTGATCGAGCTGCGGACAATCGACGGCGGGGGTGTCGGCGGCGGGCGCACGACCAATGACGCAGGGCTGATCATCCACGTCAACGTCGGCCGCGATGCAACGGCCGCAGCCCTCGCTGATGACTGGGTTTTGGTGCATGAAATGGTGCATCTCGCCCTTCCCGAGGTGGGCAGGCGGCACAATTGGCTGGCGGAGGGATTGGCGGTCTACGTCGAGGGCGTGGCGCGGGCGCAGTCTGGAAACCGTGCCATCGCGGATGTCTGGGCGGAGGACCGGCATTCGATGCCGATGGGCCTGCCGCGCGCGGGCGAAGGTGGCATGGATCAAACGCCCGGCTGGGGCCGCACCTACTGGGGCGGCGCGCTGTTCTGCCTGCAGGCCGAGGTAGCGATACGCCGGCAAACAGCCAATCGAGTCGGATTGCAAACGGCGCTGCGGGCGATTCTGAAGGAAACCGGTGGATATGCCTTTGATCGCGACATCGAGGATGTGTTTCGCATCGGAGATGCTGCCACCGGCACGCGGGTGTTGCAGGATCTGTACGCAGGCGCCAAGAACACGGCGCAGATCCCGGACCTTGACGCGCTGTTCAGCGAGCTTGGGGTGCCGAAGGATCCGAAAACTGAAGCCTTCGACGATCGCGCCCCGCTGGCGGCGATTCGCATCGCCATCACGGCGGCAGTCGATCCCGCAGCCGCCGCGGAACTTCCCGATTTCGATTATCCCTACCCCGTCAAGCGCTTCGAGTTCCGCTCGCAGCGTCAGGCGCTGCACATGGCCTACATGGATGTTGCGCCCAAGCAGGAAGGCGGCCGTACAGCCGTGCTGCTGCACGGGAAGAATTTCTGCGCCGCAACCTGGCTGTCAACCATCGACGCACTTACTGCGGCTGGATACCGGGTGGTGGCGCCGGACCAGATCGGCTTCTGCAAGTCCACGAAGCCCGAGCACTACCAATACAGTTTCCAAGAGCTGGCGCGCAATACACACGCGCTGCTGAGCTCGCTTGGGCTGGGTAGGGTCACTCTCATCGGTCATTCAACCGGCGGCATGCTGGCCGTGAGATACGCCTTGATGTATCCGGCACAGATCGAGCGGCTGGTATTGGTGGATCCGCTCGGTCTGGAGGATTGGAAGGCCAAGGGTGTTCCGTCGATCTCCCTCGATGACTGGTATGCGCGGGAACTGCAGACCAGCGCGCAGAGCATTCGGGATTACGAGCGCGCTACCTATTACGCGGGTCATTGGAGCGAGGACTACGAGCCGTGGGTGCAGATGCTCGCGCAGCTCAACAGCGGGCCGGGCAAGGAATTGGTGGCGTGGAACTCGGCGGCGATCTACGACATGATCTACACGCAACCGATCGTCTACGAGCTGGGAAATCTCTCCGTGCCCACGGTGCTCATGATCGGCGACAAGGACACCACCGCGATCGGCAAGGATTTTTCGCCGCCCGCGGTGCGCGCGTTGCTGGGGCATTACCCTGAGCTCGGCAAGAGCGCCGCGCGTCGCATCCCGCATGCCCGGCTCATCGAGTTTCCCGATTTTGGCCATGCGCCGCAGATCCAGGATCCTGTGGCCTTTCACAAGGCACTGCTGCAGGCATTGAAAGGCATCGCACATTAAGTAGTTATCTTAACTATATGATAAATAGAATATTTATGTCAACTAAGGAGCGCCCGGCGCATACCACGCGCTCGAGATGTGGATGCCGAACAAACAGGGAACCGGATTAAGGGCGGCGATCTCGGATAGGTATTCCGGCATGCGGTGGTTCGAGTCTCCCGGCTG
>Ga0302320_10023061_pt1 | contig 12241 bp, 10 predicted proteins | sample Bog_T0_3_FD_202130 | JGI IMG/M metagenome (GOLD analysis project Ga0302320, IMG submission 202130) | Peat permafrost microbial communities from Stordalen Mire near Abisko, Sweden - Bog_T0_3 | ecosystem: Environmental > Terrestrial > Soil > Wetlands > Peat | place: Sweden: Abisko, Stordalen Mire...
CGCATGCCGCAGGCCTCCAACTCGTTCTCAATGCTCTGCAGCCGCCGTTGCAATTGGCATAGAACATCCGGACCGCAGGCCGCCAGTTCCGCCTGGTTGTGTTGCAGGTTGCGAACCAGCAATGGGTTCGTGTCGTGATAGAGCCCGATCTTGGTGGATGCAGAGCCGGGATTGATGGCGAGAAGATTGGGAGCAAGAGTCATCATTGCACCTGATTCCGTTGCCGGAGGCTGTACGCCCGGAAGAGCACTCCCAGAGCCATCGCATTCACCTTGTCGTCGGAGCTTTCCACCCGGGATGGAATAAGAATTGGAACCCGCGCGCCCACCACCACATGAGCGCACTGCGAATGTCCGAGATACTTCACTGCTTTCCCCAGCAGATTCCCAGCTTCAATGTTTGGCACCACCAGGCAGTCGGCTCTTCCTGCAACCGGATTCGTGATGCCCTTTGCCTCGGCCGCGCTGAGAACCAAAGCATTGTCCAGCGCCAGCGGCCCGAACAGCATCGCCTCGCCGAACTCTCCGCGCTCCGCCATCGCCGCCAGCGCCAGCGCGTCCACCGTGGATGGAATCGATTCGGTGACCACTTCGGTGGCGCTCATCAGTGCGACGCGCGGCCGCGCGATTCCGATCGCGTGCAGCACGTCGATTGCGTTCAGCACGATCTGCCGCTTCTGGTCGAGCGTCGGCAGCACATTGAGGCCGCCATCGGTAATCGCCACCAGGCGCGGCGCGCCCGATAGCACGTCTTCGTACAGCAGCACGTCGCTGAGCAGCCTGCCGGTACGCAAGCCGTTCGCGCGGTCCAGCAGCGCGCGCAGCAGTTCATCGGTGCGCAGGTGCCCTTTCAGCAGAATATCCGCCTCACCCGAGGCTGCCATCCTGCACGCCGTCAACGCCGCCTGCGCCGAATCCGCCACGTCGATGATCCGGTCCGCGGCCAGCAGCCCTTCCAACCCCAGAGCCCGGACTCGAGCCTCAATCTTCTTGCCGTTTCCGATGAGCAGCGGAGTAGCGATGCCGGAGGACAACGCATCCCAGGCTGCGGTCAGCGCCACATCGTCGTCGGCGCAAACGATGGCAACCCGCGACGCTCCGAGCGCGCGCGCCACGCTCCTGAGCTGAGTAAAATTTCGAATTGCGCTAACCGCGCCCGCCAGACTGACTCCAGGCATCAGAACTCCCGGTGATCCGTTGGCAAGAATGACCCTGCCATTTCCAATTGTCTGTGCGCTGTGTCACCGCTCGTCGAATCCTCGATCTTACCGCGCCATCGCCCGCGAAAGGGGTGAGGCATATCTCTCCCGAGGTGCGGAATTTTTCTGTTTCTCGGCTTCACGCTCCAGAAACTAACTCGAACCAGTAATTGGAAATTGCTGATTGCACAATACTTGTTGTGCCGATTCCCAGCCCAATACAAATTGGCCCTCGGCTTGCTCTTATACGTCGGTAGGCGAACTGGCCGTGATGTTTCATGGAGCTTGCAGTATGAATAATTCAAGCGTGCCAAAGGCCGCTTCCGCCCCTGACGTGGTTCCTCAACCAGTTTCCGGGTCAACCCGCAAGATCAAGATCGGCGCGGTTGCACGGTATTTCGATGTCTCCGTCGACCTGCTCCGTCTCTATGAGCGTGAAGGACTTCTGATCCCCCTGAAATCGCCGAAGGGGACACGGTACTTTACCGAACTCGATTACCCATGGATCGCCACCGTGCTTCGCCTGGTTCGCGAAGCGCGCCTGAACTTCGCCGGAATCCGGCATCTGCTGGCGCTGCTTCCCTGCTGGGAGATTCGTGGATGCGGAGACGGGCCTAAGCGTAATTGTCTGGCCGCAGCCGGCGCAGACGCGCCCTGCTGGAAGGATCAGAACTGCTGCAACCCAGGTAATTGTTACGAGTGCGATGTGTACCGCGCGGCGTGCAAGTGCGAAAACCTGAAGGCGTTCGTCGTGGATGGTCCGCTCCCTCAGAGCGCGGCCCCGCCTGGCGCGTAAGCCGTCACTCTCCGCTCTGGCGGAACCGCCGCACCGATGCTTCTGCCGCCGGCCCGATCAGTGGCCCCGCGGAGCGTCCGAGTCCGGTTCCTGGCTGAAGCGTGCGTTGTGGCGCACGTCGGCGCCGCTCACCCAGAAAATCACGTCCTCCGCGATATTCGTGGCGTGGTCCGCAATCCGCTCCAGGCTGCGCGTAATCAGCAGAACGTCCAGGTAGGAGCGCACTTTGTCCGGATGTTCGGTCATCTGCGCGACCAGGTTGACGAATGCCTCGTCTTTCATCCGGTCGATAATCGAATCCATCTCCAGCACTGCCTGTGCGACCTCGGCCTTGGCGGAAAGGAACGATTCCAGCGCGCGCCGCACCATGGTCGAAACCGCCGTGGTCATGCGTGCGATGTCCACTGGAACCTCGACCTCCGCCTCCTGGCTCAGATCCAGCGAACGTTGCGCGATATTCACCGCCAGGTCGCCCACTCGCTCCAGGTCGGAGTTGATTTTCAACACCGCCAGCACAAACCTCAAATCGGTCGCCATCGGCTGCTGCATGGCCAGCAGGTCCACCGCCATCTCGTCGATGATCCGCTGGCTCTGGTTGATCATCTTCTCGCGCTCGAAGACCTGCTGCACCAGCCGCCCGTCGCGCTTGCGATAGGAGTCCGACGCCAGCTCAATGGCTGATTCGGCCATTCCGCCCATTTCGAGCAATCGTTCCTTCAGTTCGTCCAGCCCGTGCTGAAATCGGCTTCGCATCATCCAAACCTTCCCGTGATGTAGTCTTCCGTTCGTTTGTCGGAAGGGGTGGTGAAGATCTTTTCGGTCTTGTCGTACTCGATCAGCTTGCCCATCAGAAAGAAGCCGGTATGATCGGCAACCCGCGCCGCCTGCTGCATATTATGCGTCACAATCACCACGGTGTACTGGGCCTTGAGCTGAAAGATCAGCTCCTCGATTTTTCCGGTCGAGATCGGATCCAGCGCGCTGCACGGCTCGTCCATCAAGAGCAATTCCGGCTGCACCGCCAGCGCCCGCGCAATGCAGAGCCTCTGCTGCTGTCCGCCGGAGAGCGAGGCGCCGGATTTCTTCTTCAGCACATCCTTCACTTCATCCCACAGCGCGGCCATGCGCAGCGAATGCTCCACGGCCACGTCCAGCTCGCGCCGCTTGTTGTAGCCGTTCAGCCTCAGTCCGGCGGAGACGTTGTCGTAGATCGACATCGTCGGAAACGGATTCGGCTTCTGAAAGACCATGCCGATGCGGCGCCGCACGTCCACCGCATCCGTACCGGGCTTGTACACATCGATGTCGCCGACCTGCACCGAACCCGTCAGGCGCGCCTCGGGATTGGTCTCATGCATGCGGTTGAGACAACGTATAAAGGTGGACTTGCCGCAGCCCGACGGGCCGATCACGGCCGTTACCGCATTGGCCCCAACCTTGATATTGATTTCCTTCAGAACCTGCGCCTTTCCAAACCAGGCGTTCAGATCCTTTACCTCGATTCCAACACCCATCGGTGAAGGCTCCTTGCAAACTATGCGTTGTTTGCCATGCTACCGCGGCTGGTCACCACGCGCACCGCGGCAACGGCGACAACGATCAAGACGATCAGTATCAGGGCTCCTGCCCAGGCCTGACGATGCCATTCGTCAAAAGGTGAAATGGCATACGCAAAAATCTGAATCGGCAGTGCCGCGATCGGCTGGTTCGGTTTCAAACTCCAGTATTGATTTCCAAAAGCGGTGAACAGCAGCGGAGCGGTTTCACCCGCCACGCGCGCAAACGCCAGCATCGCCCCTGTGATCACGCCCTTGGAGGCGGTGCGCAGGGTCACCTGCAGCGTGGCCCGCCACTGCGGAATGCCCAGCCCGAGCGCGGCTTCGCGAATCGTGTTCGGAACCATCAGCAGCATCTCCTCGGTGGTGCGCGCAATCGTGGGAATCATCATGATGCCCAGCGCCACGCCTCCGGAGAGCGCGGAGAAATGCTGCTGCGGCAGCACCACCAGGGCATACACCGCGATGCCCACCACAATCGAGGGAACGCCGTTCAATACATCCGCCGTGAAGCGAACGAAGTTCACGTAACGTCCGCCGCCGAACTCCGCCATGTAGATGCCCGAGCCAATGCCGAGCGGCACTCCGATCATCGAGCCGAGGCCAAGCAGCACCATCGAGCCGACGATGGCGTTGGCCATCCCGCCGCCGGGCTCGCCCACCGGGCGCGGTGTGTGCGTCAGGAAGGCCACGTTGATCGAACCGATTCCCTTGTACACCAGGTAGCCGAATATGGCTCCCAAGGGAGCCAACACCAGCAGCGCAGCCAGCCCGGACAGTCCGATGAAGCAGACATTGGTAAGTCGGCGCACAAAGCTGAGCGGACGCGAGAGGCTAGGCATTGTTCCTCGCAGAGTATCCGCGCGTCACCGACCAGACCAGCAGGCGCGCGCAGGCATTCACCAGCACGGTCACAATCAGCAGCACCAGGCCAATCTCCACCAGCGCGCTCAGGTACAGGTCGTCGGTGGCTTCGGAGAACTCGTTGGCAATCACCGACGCCATCGTGTACCCCGGCGCAAACAGCGACTTCGCAATCTCGGGACGATTGCCGATCAGCATCGTTACCGCCATCGTCTCGCCTATGGCGCGGCCCAGTCCCAGGATGATGCCGCCCATGATGCCGGCCCGCGCATTGCGCAGAACCGCCATCCGTACCATCTCCCAACGCGTCGCGCCCAAGGCCAGCACGGCCTCGCGCTGGCTCTGCGGCACCGCCACCAGAACCTCGCGCGTGATCGATGCAATGATGGGAATGATCATGATGGCCAGGATGATTCCCGCCGCCAGCATGCCGATGCCGTAAGCCGGGCCCCCGAACAGTCCCGTCCAGCCCATAGTCTTGGCCAGCCAGGGTTGCACCACATTGTGCAGCAGCGGAACCAGTACAAAAATTCCCCAGAGTCCGTAGATCACCGAAGGAATCGCCGCCAGCAGTTCCACCGTGAAGGCGATGACGCTGCGGAACATGCGTGGGCATAGCTCGGTCACAAAGACCGAAACTCCCACCGCCAGCGGAACCGCCAGCACCAACGCCACCAGGGAAGAAACCAGCGTCCCGTAGACGAACGGCAGCGCACCGAAGTCGCCCGCGACGGGGTCCCAGGTACTGCCCACAAAAAAACCAAAACCAAAGCGCGCGATCGATAGCTTGGAGCGCGAAGTCAGCTCGTAGAAGAACAATCCCATCACCGCAAGAATGGAGAGCGAGCAGAGCAGCAGCGAATACCGGAACCCCAGGTCCAGGTACTTGTTTATCTTGCTGCTGTGCAACTCGATGCGCGGTGCCGGCGGAGCCGCCGCTGGCTTGGAGTGCTCCTGCGCATCGGCCGCAACTGGGATCGGCACGTGAAAGCTCACCGCCGGGCCGAGCTCTGAATTGGGAACAATGCTCACCCATTGACGCTACCAGAACATTGTTAACAGGAGATGAATGAGAAAGATGTGAGGCCGTTCTTCCGGCCGCAAGACAAAAAACCAGCGCGAACCTTTTGGGCTCGCGCTGGCTGTCTTTCCTTGTGCCGAGTCCCCACCTTCCGGGCTGAGGCACGCGGCGAAGGCGGTTACGGGAAGATGTAACGCATCGTCACGAAACCGGTCTTGTCGTTGCCCTTGGCCTGGGTGATGCCGCCGGTTTGAATTGGGTTGGCAATTGTGGCGGCAGGAGCTCCGCCGGCCCATGTGGTGCGTTGGTCGTAGTCGAATTCCGCGCCATACCGCAGGGTGCCGTGGGGTCCCTTGATCAGATCGTAATAGCCGTAGAGCTTGAGGTTCCACAGCGTCTTGTTGTTGGGAGCGCAGGCCTCTCCGGCGCCAGCGGCAACGGCTTCCGCTGCGTTTTCATAGAAGCATCCGGAAACGCTGGTCGTCGGCGCACCGTAGCCGCCCCAAACCTGCCCTGCCGTACCTGCTGCAACTGCGGCGGCGTTCGTCAGGTAGAGGTCCTGGTAGTAATGTTCCTGACCGAACAGGAAATCAATTTCCGTCTTCGGACCCGGATGAGTTTCAAAGCCGGCAATGTAGCTGTAGCTCTTGAGCGCCTGAACGCTGTGATCGGTGTCGGCGCGAACGATGAAGTCATACTGGCCGGAATCTTCGTAGCGGCTGATGCCCTTGCCGTACATTCCCTGCACGATGAAATCAACTTTCTTGGCTACCACCGGAATGATGGCGCCGGCGCCAATGCCCTGGCCGTAGCCGTAGTTGTTCCAGCCCTGCTTTTCCGCGGTCCCCACAACACGGTCGCGGAAGGCGCGGCCCAATGCCTTGACTTCGTAGTGACCCAGCTTCGCATCGTCATACGACAACTTGAGGATGAGGTCCGGAACGAGGTTGGTGGAGTACAACGGCGTGTTGACGCATTCCGTTCCCGTGACGACGCCGCTGGTCGTGACCGACGAGCAGGTGCTTACCAGGCTGTTGCCCAGAAGGCCGTTGCCGGTCGATGCCAGTCCGGCGACGGAGCCGGTCTCGTTGTTGGTCGAGCTCAGATACGATGGATTGTCGAATGCGATCGCAAAGTTGAACTTGTCGCCAATCTGCTTATTGAAGCGAAATTCTGCGAAGCGGCCCCAATCGTATCCAACCGAGTACTGAGCTTCGATGATGTTCGGGATCCACAGTTTGCTGTTGTCGGATTCATTGCCCGAGCGGTTCAGCGTGATCAAGCTCCACATCTGACCACCGGTGATCGTCCAGCCGTTGCCAAATTTCGCGCGGCCCCAGCCCTGGCGGATGCGCGGCACGTAGCTCGAGGTCTGGTTCGGGTTGGAGGTCGGGCCGGTTCCGAAGAAGTCCATTTCGTAGTAGCCGGTCAGTTTGGTCGTGCCCGCGTCGGCATCGGCGCGCAGCGTGATGCGTGTATCGCGCGCGGTGAAGCCCAACTCGCTAAGATGAGGGTTATAGGCTGCCTCGGCAGCGACGGCGCTGCCGCCGGCCCAGGCCTCGAGCGGAATACCGTTGAACGGCGTCGCCTGGTCGGACAGCGTCGCGTGGGTGCGGTAGTATCCAGTCATTTCCAGGAAGCCGCCCGGAGTGATGCGAATGCCCTTGTAGGCGATGCTCGGCGGGTGCTCCAGTTCGTCGACCTTCTTCTCGGTCTTCTGCACGACCTGGGTGTTGGTGGCCAATACCGTCTTCACGTCGGTGAGATCGGCTTGCACCTTCTGCACCTGCAGGGTGGAGTTGCTCTCAACCGCAATGGCCGTGGCATCGGCATGCTGCGCGGTTTGCTGGGTGGTGGTGAGTTGCTGCTGCGTCTGCTGCAACTGCTGCTGCGTCTGCTGCAACTGCTGCTGCACCGACTGCAACGCCTGGTGCTGCTGCTCGATCATGTCCTTCAATTCGCGCAGTTTCTCAGCCGTCTCATCCCGCTTCGCGGGCGATGCTTTCTTTTCCGCTCTCTTTTCAACTTTCGCGGCATGATGCTTCGTGCTCTTCTTGGCGGCTGGATCGCCATCAGATGGCGCCTGCGCTGCTAAGCACATGCCGGATAGCGCAATCAACGCTACCACTTTGTGAAGGTTCCTCATGTCTCAACGCTCCAAAGTATTCATTCGCAATTTCCCGGCTGCCTGTGGCGCCGGGACGCGAGATAGTGTGGTAAAGCTACTCAGTCCGGTGTGCAAGCCCGGACCAACGCACTCTCCTCAAAAACCGGAAAGCTGGACGATTTCAGCGTACTTTGCAACGGCAAAAGCTACCAAGGCCAAAGTCGGTAACGCTTGACTTTGTCAGCAAATCTGGATGCACCCCACTGGTTTCTCCGGTACGGCAAGTAACTTGTTCAGCCCGGTCAGCCTCCCAGATAGCAGGTGGAACCAAGCATGGTCCTGTTGAAAGTCCCGCTATCATCGCACCAATTCTCATTTGTGTCCATCTACCTTTTCTTATAATTTCGGCTCTGGTACCGCCGGGCGCAACCCCGTCATCCATGCGCCCCTGCCGCCGCTCTAGTGGACCGTGCCGATCGTCGCCTGCAGTTTCTTGACGACCTCCTTGGGCAGCGGAGCATAGGTCAGAGCGGTCACCTGGCTCTGGCCGTCCTTCAGCATCCACGACAGGAAGTCACGCAGGACCCTGCCCTTGTTTGCGTCCCTGGACTGCTCCGGAATCAGTAGCCAGGTGAAACTCGCGATCGGGTAAGCGTCCTTGCCTTCCGCGTCGGTGATGGACACCCGGTAGTCGGCGGGCATGTTGGCCGCCGCCGAGGCCGCTGCCGCCGTGGTCGATGCCAGCGAAGCCTTCACAAAGTTGCCGCGTTTGTTGCGAACCACGCCATAGCTGATGTTGTTCTGAACCGCATAGATCAGTTCCACGTACCCGATCGAGCCTTCAATCTGGCGGATCGTTCCGGCCACGCCTTCGTTGCCCTTGCCGCCCAGCCCCACCGGCCACTTCACGCTGGTATTCTTGCCAACCGAGGAATTCCACTCCGCGCTCACCTTGGAGAGATAGTCGGTGAATACGTAGGTGGTGCCCGACCCGTCCGAACGATGGACCACCACGATGTCCTGCTTGGGAAATTTCACTCCCGGATTGACTTTGCCGATTGCCGGATCGCTCCAGTTGGTGATCTTGCCCAGAAAAATGCCGGCCAGCAGCTCCGGCGTGAACTTCAATTCCTGCCTCACTCCCGCAATGTTGTAGGCCGGAACCACCGCGCCGAGCACCGTCGGAATATGCAGGATCTTGCCCTTGCACTGGGACAATTGTTCGTCCGTCATGGGACCGTCCGAGGCGCCGAAATCAACTGTGCCCGCGATCACCTGGCGAATGCCCGCGCCGGAACCGAGCGACTGATAGTTGATCTGCACGCCGGAATGGGCGGCACTATACTCCGTGAACCATTTCTGGTAAATCGGGTTTGGAAACGTGGCGCCCGCGCCGTTCAACGATTGCGCCGATGCGGTAACGCACAGTACCAGTGCGCACGCCAGCAGCTTGAAAGTGCGAATCACAGTTTTATTCCTCCTGGAGTCTCACTTATGAGTATCGGATTCGAATCCTCACGGTAGGTTAAGGGAATGTGAATTTCGGGTCACAGCAACGTATATGCACAAAAATCCGGCCCAATTCCGGCCGGCCTCAGTCTCCACGCAACGGACTCTCCAACCTTCCTTACGCCGCGCTCAGGGCTTGTTCCTGATGTGTTCCAGGAATAGCTGCTCTACCGGAAGATCGTAGGCGCGCAGCACGTGACGCATGGTTCGTCCGCTGATCAGGTGGCAAACCTCTTCCGCCATGTTCTTTACATGGTCTCCGGCGCGCTCGATCTCCTGCGCCATGAACAGAACGTGGAAGCTGCCGAATCTCCGCATCCCTTCCGTCGGTTCCAGATGCCGGAAGGTGATGACGTTGCGCAGCCGGTCCAGTTCCGTGTCGGAGCGCAGCACGTTGACGGCTTTGTCCAGCGAACGTGAACGGAAGGCGCTCTCGATCTCGGCCAGCATCCGTTCCAGCCGCGAGATCATCGTCATGAGATCGCGAATGTCCTCGTGATCCATGTTCGCGGCAACCGCTTCCGAGCGGTTCACAAAACTCAGCAGAAGGTCGCCGATGCGCTCCAGTGAGATGCCAAACTTCATGCAGGCCAGCAGCGTTCTGGCTTCTTCGTCGGGAACCCGTGTGATCGTCGTCGTGACCAGGTCGTCGATATCGCGATCGAGCGAGTCCAATTCGCGCTCATGCTCCCGGACCTCGGCGAACAGAGCCTTGGACGAGGTGGCAATCCCCTCCGACGCGGCGGCGGCGGCGCGATGAGCCACACGGAATGCATCGAGTGTGAGTTCCAGAAGGTGGGATCCGGGACTCGGCATCAGGTTCGGCTCGCCCATGGGCGCAACTCCGTCATCATTGATTTGTGAAACAGGATCGGCGAAAAAAGTTGAGAGGCCACCGTCGCCAGCCCGGTAAGGACCAACATCCGGTTGGCCTCTCTTAAGGCCCCCAACTACGTTGTCTCCAACCTATGAGCTTTTCATTGCAATCGTATGAGCGCCGTGTGAAATTCTCGTGAACTCGCTCAGGAGTTCTCTTTCGGACTGATTCGCGCCTCCGGAATCGAAAAGACGAACGTGCAGCCGTGGTTCAGCTCGCTCTCCGCGGTGATCATCCCGCCGTGTGCCAGCATGATGTGCTTGGCAATCGCCAGGCCGAGGCCGGTGCCTCCGCTCTCCCGCGACCGGGCTTTGTCCACGCGATAAAATCGCTCGAACAGCCGCGACAGATGCTCGCTCGCAATGCCCGGACCGTAGTCCCGCACGTAGAACTGAACATAGCCTTCCACGTCATGCGCGCCGATCAGTATCCGGCCACCCTGCCAGCCGTATTTGCAGGCGTTGTCGATCAGGTTGGAAAAAACCTGGAACACCGCATCGCGGTCCGCCGAAACCATCTTCAGCGCTTCGTTCACCACGTCCAGCGTCATCGGTGTATCGGAACGATGATCGCGAAAGAAATCCGCCGCATCACGCAGCAGCTCCACCGCCGACATCGGCCGCAACTGCAGCTTCTTGTCGCCCGACTCCACCCTCGCCAGAATCAGCAGGTCCTCGGTCAGCCGGGTCATGCGCGCGGCGTTCTTGCGGATGATCTCCAGAAAATCCCTCTGCGTCTCCTCCGTGCTCACTCCGTCCAGCAGGGTCTCGGCGTAGCCTTGAATCGAGGTCAGCGGCGTGCGCAGTTCGTGTGATACGTTGGCAATGAAATCCCGCCGTGTGGTTTCGATGCTCTCCGCATCGGTCAGATCGTGCAACACGGCAACCAGGCCGCCGGAAGGCATCGGCGCGACCGTGGCCGCAAACACCCGTCCGGGAACGAAGTTGTTGACCCGCGCGGTGGCCAGCTTGTGATGTTGCGCCGCCTCCAGAATCGAGGCCAGAAAATTCGGATCGCGCACCGTCTGCACCACTGGCTGTCCCAGGCGGACCCCGGTCGGCGCCAGCATCTCCATGCGCCGGTTCGCCCACTGCGCCCGGCCGTCGCGCGAGATCGCAATCACCGGCTCCTGCATGCTATTCAGCACCGCTTCCAGTTCGCTGCGGCTGTCTTCCACCTGCTGGAAGCTGGTTTGCAGCGTGCGTGCCGTGGCATCCAGCGCGCTTGCCACGCGCCCAATCTCGTCCTTCTGGTCCTCGTCCAGGCGCGCCGAGAAGTCGCCTTCCGCGATCTTACCGGCAAAGGCCAGGATCCGCTCCAGCCGCACGCTTAAACTTCTCGATGCCCACCCTGCCAGCAGGATCGCAATCAGGCAGGCCAGCGCCGAGGCCAGAAGCAACGAGCGCCGCACCTTCTGATTAGCCTCCGCAATGGCGCTGAGCGGAACCGCCAGCCGCACCGCGCCCCCGGCCACTGGCCGCGCAACGTAGAGAAAGTCCACTCCCAGCGTCTGGCTGTGCCGGATGTCCGTTCCCGTCTGCCCGCCCAGCGCCGCCTGGAACTCCGGACGCCGCGCATGGTTCTCCATCTTTTCCGGCGCCGCTCCGCTGTCGGCCAGCACCTGCCCCTGGCTGTCAATCACGGTGGCGCGCGCACCCGATGCCTCGGCGATGCCCTGTGCTACTTTCTTCAGATCGTCAGCCACGAGTGGCGCCGCGGAAACCCGCAGCGCAAACATCGCCGTCTTCTGCCGCAGATCGCTTTCAATCTGGTTCCGGAGAGAATTCTCCCACGCGTGCGTAATCGCGACGTCCAGCGTCAACGTCGCCGCCGCAATCACCAGCGCAAAAACAAAAATCAGCTTGAAGAAAATCCGGCTCTTCACTTCAGGGCCTCAAACCTGTATCCCGCTCCCCGCACCGTGCGTAGATACAACGGCTCCTCGGCGTCCTTCTCGATCTTTTCCCGGATGCGCCGCACATACACGTCCACCGAGCGCGGGGTCACGTACGCGGTGTCCCGCCACACGGCGTCAAGCAGTTGATCGCGGGTGAACACCCGCCCAGGATGGCGCGCCATGTACTCCAGCAGCCGGAACTCGGTGGCCGTGGTCGCCACCTGCTTGCCCCGCACCTTCAAGGTCATCGCGCCGCTGTCGATCTCGATCTCGCCCGTGAGGATGATCTCCGGCGCCAGCGGCCGCTCGAAACGGCGCAGAACGGCCTTCACCCGCGCAATCAACTCACGTGGACTGAACGGCTTGCCCACATAGTCGTCGGCACCCAGTTCCAATCCCAGCACGCGGACGCTCTC
>Ga0302320_10023065_pt1 | contig 12240 bp, 15 predicted proteins | sample Bog_T0_3_FD_202130 | JGI IMG/M metagenome (GOLD analysis project Ga0302320, IMG submission 202130) | Peat permafrost microbial communities from Stordalen Mire near Abisko, Sweden - Bog_T0_3 | ecosystem: Environmental > Terrestrial > Soil > Wetlands > Peat | place: Sweden: Abisko, Stordalen Mire...
GCCACCGCGGAGCGCCTGGTGCGCAGGGCGGCCGGCGAGGGAGCCAACGTGGTTCTGATTCCGGAACTATTCGAGACGCCTTATTTCTGTGCGGTTCAAAATCAAGACTATTTCCAACTCGCACGGACGTTGGCCGATCACCCGACCATCGAGCATTTCCGCCGGGTCGCGGCCGAACTCGGCGTGGTCATTCCCGTCTCGATCTTCGAGCGCGCCGGCCCGGCGTTGTTCAATTCGGCCGTGGTAATAGACGCGGACGGAGTTCTGGTGGGTCATTATCGCAAGAGCCACATTCCCCAGGCACCGGGCTATGAGGAGAAGTACTACTTCTCACCCGGTGACACCGGCTTCAAACCCATCGATACGGCTTACGGAAAACTTGGGATCGCGGTGTGCTGGGATCAGTGGTTTCCGGAGGCGGCCCGCGCCCTGATTCTGCAGGGCGCGGAGTTCCTCATGTACCCCACGGCCATCGGCAGCGAACCCAAGCATTCCGAGCTGGATTCGATGGAACATTGGCGCATCGTGATGCGAGGGCATTCGGGGGCCAACATGGTTCCGGTGGTTGCGGCCAACCGCATTGGATCCGAATCGGTGGACGATGTGCCGATGACGTTCTACGGATCGTCGTTCATCACGGATCACCTTGGAGCTCTGGTGGCCGCCGCGGACCGGGAGCATGAGGCAGTGTTGGTGAGCCGATTCGACCTGGATGCCTGTCGTGCGTACCGGGAAAGTTGGGGATGCTTTAGAGATCGCCGGCCCGATCTGTATGGGGCAGTCGCAACCCTGGACGGACGTAGCAGCGGCGCCGCGAGGATCTGATTTGGCGAACCGCTCTTCGACACCGGTTCGCGTACGCCTATTCGGATGGTTGGCGGTGTTGGTTGCCGGCTGTGCGCTGCTGGCGTGCGGACCGAGCGACAAAGTTCCGCACGCTGAAGATCGTGTTCTGAATCTGTACTCGTGGGCTGAGTACTTCCCGGATTCCGTGATCCGCAAGTTCGAGACGGAAACCGGCATCAAGGTCAATTACTCGGTGTTTGACTCGAACGACGTCGCCGAGACTACGCTGTCCGCCGGACAATCCGGTTTCGACCTGGTCACGGTCAATGCCTCGCCGCATCTGGGCCGGCAGATTCCCAAGGGTCTGTGGCGCCCGCTCGACAAATCGAAGCTGCACAATCTTGGCAACGTAGATACCAAGCTTCTACAGATGCTGGGTCGCGTCGATCCGGGCAACCGATATGCGATTCCCTACATGTGGGGTACCACCGGACTCATCTACAATCCCGACAAAATTCACTCTCTCATGCGCGACGCGCCGGTGAGCAGTCTCGCGATGATTTTGCGACCCGAACTGGCGGCCCGGTTCAAAAGCTGCGGGATAAGCGTCCTCGATTCGTGGGTGGACATGCTGCCGATCATTTCCGGGTACCTGGGGCAGCCGGATCTATCAGCCGAGCCCGCCGCCTTGGGCGCCGTCGTGCAGACCTTCGCGCGGGTACGATCATCGATTCGACGGGTGACGAGTTCGGGGTACTATGATCAGGTGGCGCGCGGCGAACTATGCCTTTCGATCGGCTACTCCGCCGACGCCATGGTGGCGAAGCGCCGCGCGGCCGAACTGGGCAATGGTATGCGAGTCGAGTACAGCCAGCCCGATGAGACGGTGCAGGTGTATATCGATGCTTACGCCATACCGGCGACGGCCCGCCACGTGGACGCGGCTCTGCGATTCATCGATTTCACTTTGCGGGCGGATATTGGCGCCGAAATCGCCCGCTCGACGGGATTCGCAATCGCCAATTCGGCCGCCATTGATCGCCTCGAGCCTGACCTTCGCAACAATCACATCATATATCCGCCACCCGAAGTCCGAGAGCGCTTCACGTTGGGGCGAGGCTACGGCATGGAGGAGACGCGGATGTTCTCACGCACATGGCTACGCATGAAAACGGGGCAGTGAATGGCAGCAGTCCAACCGCCGATTCTCGAGATCAAGGGACTGTCGAAGTCCTTCGCCGGCACGCAGGTTCTGAACGGCATCAATCTCGACGTGCCGCGCGGCTCCATCGTGTCTCTGCTTGGAAGGTCCGGATCCGGTAAGACGACGCTGCTGCAGCTCATCGCGGGGCTTCACGATCCGGACGCCGGCACGCTTGCCATTGACGGAATCGATATGCAGGGCGTGCCTGCATTCGAGCGCCCGGTCAACATGATGTTTCAGAGCTACGCGCTGTTTCCGCATCTGACCGTCGCCGACAACATCGTCTATGGCCTGAAGGCGCGAGGAATGCCTCGATCAGAGCGGGATCAGCTGCTCGCTTGGGCTCTCGAACTGGTACGGTTGGAAGGCCTGCGACACCGGCGCCCCGATCAGCTGTCCGGAGGCCAGCGGCAGCGAGTTGCTTTGGCACGATGTCTGGTCATGAAGCCTTCGGTATTGCTGCTGGACGAACCCATGGCGGCGCTCGACCGGAGTCTACGTGCGGACGTGCAGCGGGAGCTGACCGGAATTCAGCGAAAAGTTGGAACGACGTTCGTTCTCGTCACCCACGATCAGGACGAGGCGATGGCCATTTCCGACTACATCGCGGTGATGGACCAAGGCGACATCGTTCAGTTTGGCACGCCACGGGATGTGTACGAGTATCCGCGGACGAAGTTCGTCGCCTCGTTCCTGGGAACGATCAATCTATTCGAGGGGTCGTTGGCCGCGCATGCGGAACATGGTCAACTTGTGACCGAGGACGGACTCCAGATCTATGCCAACCGCGAGACTGCCGACGACGGCGTGACCCGCTGTACGGTCGGAGTACGGCCGGAAAAGGTGTGTCTTTCGCGTCAGCCGACCACTTTGCCAAACGATTTCGCGGGCACGGTCGAACGACTCTCCTATTGCGGCAATCTCTCCCACGCGACCATCCGCCTGTCGGATCGCCGCACGATCGAGGCCACGGTGGTGAACAGCGATCACACGGGAGCGACCACTTTCAGACTCGGCGACGCCGTGCGCGCCGCGTTTCCGGCCGAAGCCGCCGTGGTTCTTTGCGCATGAGAAAAAGCCGCCTGACGCTGGTCGACCGGATGACCATAGGTATCCCATTCGCGTGGCTGACGGCATTCCTCGCGCTTCCTCTGGTCTCGGTGGCCACCCTGTCGATTCGGGTGGTCGCCGACTCGATTCCTCCCGTCGCGCCCTTAATTTCCCTGAGCCACGGACATCTCGCCCTGCACACGAGCATGCGCGGCTTTCGGACGGTGTTCGATGATCCCCTCTATATCATCGCCTTCTGGCACGGACTGGCAAACGCAACATTGACCGCGCTGGGGTGCATTCTGATCGGCTTTCCCATTGCCTTCGCCATTGCGCGCTCGCCGGCGAGGCGGCGCAATTTGTATGTGCTGCTCGCAATTCTGCCGTTCTGGACCTCCTTTCTGCTGCGAGCCTATGCCTGGATGGGGCTGATTCGCGATTCGGGGCCGATCAACGCGGTGCTGCTGTCCCTGGGAATCGTCCACCAACCGATTGCCATTCTCTACACGCCGACCGCGGTGTTGCTGGTCATGATTTATTCCTATTTGCCGTTCTTCGTGCTTCCGATGTACGCCGTGCTGGAGAAGCTGCCCGCGGATCTATTGGCCGCGGCCTCAGACCTGGGTGCGCGGCCCGCCTACGTGTTTCGGACAGTGACACTGCCGCTGTCCCTGCCGGGAATCGTGTCCGGCGCCATTCTGGTATTCGTGCCGGCCGTCGGTGAGTACGTCATTCCGGAGCTCGTCGGCAACAGCGGCACCATGATGATTGGAGGCATTTTGTGGGACGAGTTTTTCCAGAATCGCGATTGGCCGCTGGCGGCGGCCATTGCGCTGGTGACCTTCGGCTTGTTGATGCTGCCCGCACTGCTGCTTCGACGCCGGTTGGGATCGCTCGGTACGACCTCCTTATGAGCGATCAGCAACAACGGCCCTGGCAGGCGGTTGCGCTCGTCCTGGGATTTGCTTTCCTGTACACGCCCATTGTCTGGATCATTTACTTCTCGTTCAGCGGCGATCTCCCGGGCGGAAGCGCGATCCATGCCTCGCTCCATTGGTACCGTGCCTTGCTCGAGAACACCGAACTCGGCGCGGCGGCTTACCGGTCGTTGGTGCTGGCCTTGACCTCGTCGCCGATCGCCGCGCTGCTCGGAACCTTGGCGGGCATAGGGTTGGCGCGGCTGGAGTGTTTTCCCGGGCGCTCGATCATGATTGCAATGCTGGCCATCCCGATATTCGCACCTGAAATTCTCCTGGGATTCTCCTTCCTGATTCTCTTTGCCAGTGCGCAGGCGTTGACGGGGTGGTCCCTCGGGAAGGGAATGCTTACGTTGGTCATCGCGCACGCGACGCTCGGTGCGCCCATCGTCGCGTCCGTGGTGTTTGCACGGGTGTCCGGCCGCGACCGGTCGCTCGAGGATGCGGCACGAGACTTGGGTGCGCGGCCGTTGCGGGTTCTGGCGACTGTCACTCTGCCGCTCGCGGCCCCTGGAATTCTATCGGGTTGGCTGCTCGCGCTGACTCTATCGTTCGACGATGTGGTTACGTCGAGCTTTCTCGCCGGGCCTGAAAACACCACACTGCCGATGGCGATATTCTCCGGTCTGCGCGTCGGCTTGGATCCGCAAATCAACGCGGTCGGAACTCTCATGGTGGTCGGAGTCGCAGGCATCGTTGGCGTATCATTTATCACGGCGCGCATCGGCGCATGGACCAGCGGTCGTCGCGGGGTGACGCCAATCGGCACCACTCCCGGGGAGAGATAAAGCATACTGGATGAGGCGGACCATTCCGCGAACGCAAGAAGGGAGTCAAGGAAATGAACGGACGCGTGGCGCTGGTGACCGGCGGTGGCCGGGGGATCGGGCGCGAAGCCGCGCTACTGCTGTCGGGGGCGGGAGCGCGCGTGATGGTCGCATCGCGCAGTGCGACGGAACTGGCGGCGGTCGGTCTCGAATACGTTGCGGCCGATCTTGGCACTGCGGAGGGTTGCGCCCTCGCCGTTGCCGAAACCGAGCGACGGCTCGGACCGATTGACGTGCTGGTCGTGAACCATGGCATCGGTTCGGCGCACGAGCGACTCGTGTGGGAGCAGGATCCCGAGGTCTGGCGCGAGACCATGCGCATCAATCTCGACGGTCCGTTCGAACTGGCGCGGTTGACGGCAGGCGGCATGTGCAAGCGCGGCTTCGGCAGGCTGGTATTCACCAGTTCCACCGCCGGCGAGAAGGCGGAACGCTCGGGCAGCGCGTATACGGCCTCCAAGCACGGCGTCATCGGACTCGCGCGCGCAGTGGCCCAGGATGCCGGGCCTTTCGGCGTCACATCCAATGCAGTGCTGCCCGGCTGGGTGCGAACGGCGATGGCCGAACGCTCGGCGAAGACGGAAGCCGAACGGCGCGGCATCAGCGTCGAGCAGGTGTGGAGCGAGCGCGCCGCCATCTACCCGCAGAAGCGCGTGCTGGAACCGCGCGAGGTCGCGCAGGTGATTGCGTTTCTGTGCAGCGACGCCGCCGGCGGCGTGAACGGCGAGGCGATCACCGTGGCGCTGGGAGGAATGTGGTAAGCGTTCACAAAAGCCGGGCTCGAAGCCCGGCTCTATGTCTGCAGTCGATTTGCGCCGCTATTTTAGATCGAGTTGCTGCCCGGTCCATGAGCCGAGAATTCGGCGTATCTTGCCGCGGTCTGCCGAGCCCTTGTTGGCGGCCGCCACGGAGCCCAGAATCTCGTTCGCAAGCGCATCTGACTTGGCGGTGGCACCATCCAACGCCGCCCAATTCTTGTAGTAAACCACCAAGTAAAGATCCGGATCATTTTCGCTGCGCGGTTCCACCGTAATTACCTTGTAGCCCGTGACATAACCGGCCTTCTTGGCCGCTTCCTGCAATGCCTTCCAGGTTGTATCGACGAATTTCATGTACTCCTCGAATTTCCCGTTTTCCGTGCGTACCGCAGACACGTTGACGACCTGTCCTTCGGTGTACGGATGCTCATCCGCGAGCGCCGCGGCGCCCATGAACGTAAGTGTGACGAGGGCAGATAACGCAACCATGCGATTTTTGATAGTCACTAGAGTCCCCTTGATTGGTTTGAAATTATTCTGAGAAGGCGTGCTTGCGCTACGCCGGGTCAAGTGTCGACTCGAATATGGTAATCCCGCATCGAAATGTTCGATACAACAATCGCGGTCAGTTGGCCTTTCCGTCCCTCGCGGCATCGCTGCTTGAAGCTTGGCCGCCATTGACGCTGAACAGGTACTTGGCCAGAGGCTCAATCTGATTCGCGGGGAGGGGCGAACCGAAGACGTTTCGCATCTTGTTGATCTCTCCGATCCATTCGTTCTTCGTGAGCGCGGGCTGACGCAACACCATACCGGCCGAATGACAAATGAGGCATTGCGCATTGGCCACATCTGCGCCGTCGCCGGCCGGGAAGTATGTATTGCTCACAGGCAGCTCGACTTTGACCACCGGCCACGCTGCAGGGATCGGCGTAAAGCTCTTGGCGGAGGGAGAATCGGCGTCGCCGGCAACGCAGCCTGCCAGGGCGCAAGTGATCAAAAGCGCAGCGATTGCCGCGACGGAGGCAGCTGAATCCGCAGACACTTGACGCACTGGCGGCGACCTTTTGTTCATGATCTGCAACTCAAGTCGCTTGGACTGAAACGGACTCGACGACATTGCGCATGAAGCCGCCGCCATTCCAATTTGCGCGTTCGGGTTGGGACACGCCTGCGGCATTCACCGCCTTGATCAGCAGCGTACGCGGACCCGGCGTCGACAGATGCAAGGGTAACTCCCAACGCCGGAAGCTGTACTTGCCGCGATCGGGCCCGAGTTTTGCCTCCTGCCAAGTGGCGCCCCCATCGGGTGAAAAGGATACTTTGGCGAGCCCCATGTCCCCACCGAAGGCGATGCCCCGCACAGTTTTCGATTCTCCGACCTTAAGGGTGGCTCCATCTTGCAGGTTGGTGAAGAAGGACCGCGGCACCATCCGATTGATGGGAACGGTTTTCACACCCTGTTGCCCCGGTACGATGTCGGCGAACGGAGTGTCCGGAATGAGATAAGCGCGTGTCATCCAGAAATTGTCATCGGACTTGTCCAGCACCTCGATGTCCTCGAGCATCTTGACCCAGTAGGTTGCATACCAGCCGGGTACGACCAATCGTAGCGGAAATCCGTTCAACAGCGGCAGGGGTTCACCGTTCATCGCATAGGCGATCATGACCTCGCCGTCTCGTGAATGATCGATGCCGAGCGATTTCAAAAAGTCGGGTGTTTGTGGAAGCAGGCCGGTGTCCATTCCATTGAAACGCACCTCGGTGGCGTCCGCCTTGACGCCAGCACGATCCAGCACGTCCTTCAAACTCACGCCGGTCCACAGGGCGTTGCCCATGGCGCCGTTTGCCCACTGCCCTCCTGCGATGCGCGGCTGGAAAAAGCCGCGAGAATTTCCGGAGCATTGGTTGACCGCGGCCATCTGGACGGGCTTGAACTGCCTGACCAGTTGGTCGAGAGTGAGTTCCAGAGTAGTTTGCACCGACCCGTGGATCTTGAGACGGAAAGTGGCGGGATCGACCACGGTGGGAATATTCGCCAAGTGCCAACGTACGTAAAACCTGTCGTTGGGCGTGAAAACGCCTTGGTCGAAGACTTCAAACGGGGTCTCCAGCAGCGGCGGCCGAGTGCGCTGCAATATCATCGCGCCCTTTTGCGGATAATTGGTAACGAGCTCGCGACTGCCGTTGGCGAATGGCAGGGTCACCGTCGGTCCCCCGGCGCCACCCCAGACCGAGCCGGCGACCGCTCTTGCTAATCCAAGGCCGCCGACACCGCTGAGAAAGTGTCGCCGCGAGAGCCGGGCCGGCTTGCAAGGAAATCGCTGCATAAGGCTTTCTCCGCTGGAATGCGCCCCTATCATAGATGACAAAACGCCGCGCTTGGGGTGAAATACAGGCGGCCGATCGGACGCACTCCCAATTCAGAGGGCGGCAGACATGCAGGGAGTTCTCGACCCTCAGGGCCCCGTGTCGGCGGCGGAACGGCTGATTCTGCTCAATGCCACCGGCATCATGCTGGTGGTCGTGCTCCCGGTCATCTTCTTGACGCTGGCTTTCGCGTGGTGGTATCGCGCGTCCAACAAGCGGGCCGCTTACCGGCCGGAATGGTCCTATTCGGGCCACATCGAACTGGTGGTGTGGGCGATACCGGCCATGGTCGTGATTCTTCTGGCCGGAGTCGCGTGGACGGGCTCGCACGAACTGGATCCGGCGCGGCCGCTCAAGTCGGATGCCATGCCGATCCGGATCGAAGTCGTATCGTTGGACTGGAAATGGCTGTTCATCTACTCCGAACGACAGATTGCGGCGGTCAACGAACTGGTGGTGCCGGCCGGAACACCGATCGAGTTCGATTTGACGTCGGCAACCGTGATGAATTCCTTTTTCATACCGCAGCTCGGCAGCCAGATCTACACCATGCCTGGCATGGTGACGCGTCTCAACCTGCTGGCCGACCACACCGGGAATTACGCGGGCCTCTCGACCAATTTCAGCGGCGACGGATTTTCGGACATGAGATTCGTGGTGCGCGCCGTGCCGGCAGCCGAATTCGCGGCCTGGCTCACCCGCACGCGAGCAGCGGGGCCGCCGCTCGACGCGGACGCGTACTCGCGGCTGGCTCGTGCCGACAGCAATGCCAAGACCCAGACTTATCGAAGCGTGGATCCGGCCCTGTTCGCACGGATCGTGCAAAAATCGCCGCCGCTGCGCGCGGCAGCGCCCCGGGAGAAATAAATGTTCGGCAAACTCAACTGGAGCGCCATTCCTTATGATAAGCCCATACCGATGGCGGCATCCCTATTCATCATCGCCGGCGTGCTCACGATACTAGGCATCGTCACCCGCAAGGGTTGGTGGGCGTACTTGTGGCGCGAGTGGCTGACGAGCGTGGATCACAAGCGTATCGGCGTGATGTACGTGCTGCTGGCCCTCGTACTGTGAAACAGGGAGCGAAGAGCGCCGCTCCCAAGACCTACGAGTCGATCCAGATGCCGCAGAACAGCGCTAATGGCTTCGTGACCGCGTTGTTCGCCGTCATCACGGGATTTGCCTTGATCTGGCACATCGGTTGGTTGGCCGTTCTCGGGCTGGTATGCGCCGCGCTGACCTTGCTGGCGTTCGGATGGGCCGAGCGTGTCGAGTCCGTGGTGTCTGGCGAGCAATTGGCCGATGCCGAGCGCGCTCGGCTGCAAAGCTCGGGCCTCGTATGAGAGCCGAGGCATTCCCATGAGTGCTCAGGCAGGTAACGCCAGTTTGCTCGGGCCGCGAGTGACGCCAGATGGCCTGGGCGGAGCGCCCGGAGGCAATGGCAATGGCGCGGACGGCCCGGCGCCCGTTCGAATCGTCGTTGCCTACGGCTTCTGGATTTTCTTGCTGAGCGACATTATTTTGTTCTCGGCGTTGTTCGCGTCCTATGCGGTCTTGTCGGGACAGAGTGACGGAGGTCCTTCCGGACACGAGCTGTTCGAACTGCGGCATGTTGGCATCGAGACGGTGTGCCTGCTGTTCTCGAGCTACACCTGCGGTTTAGGCGTACTCGCCATCGAGCGGCGCCGCATGGCCGGTTTCTATGCGTGCTGCGCGCTGACCTTCGCGCTGGGCGGCACTTTCCTCGGCTTGGAGTTGAGCGAATTCGCCGGCATGGCCGCCCGCGGCGCCGGCCCATCGCGCAGCGCATTTCTTTCGGCGTTCTTTAGTTTGGTCGGCCTGCATGGCGCGCATGTCAGTGCAGGCCTTCTCTGGCTCACTTTCATGGTGGCGCAAGCAGCCGTGAAAGGGCCCCGCAACTTCGTACGGCGCCGATTGTTGTGTTTCAGTCTGTTCTGGCACGCCCTGGACATCATCTGGGTGGCGCTGCTGACCATGGTTTATTTGATGGGACCACGATGATGGAAGAGCGATTTGGACAGCAATCGGCGTCGGCAGGCGAGGATGCCGAGAGCGAGAACGAATTCTCGGGCAGTTTCGCGACCTACACCGTAGGGCTGGCCTTCGCGTTGCTGCTCACCGGCGCATCCTTCGTGGTGTCGCAAACTGATTTGCTGTGGGCGCCCGGGGTACCGGCCGGGCTTGCCGTGCTCGCGATTGCACAGATGGGGGTCCACTTGGTTTTTTTCATGCACATCAGCACCGGTCCGGACAACACCAACAATGTGCTCGCTCTGGCCTTCGGCGTGTTGATCGTGACTTTGGTCATCGCGGGCTCACTCTGGATCATGGCCAATCTGAATGCGAACATGATACCGATGGATCATCTTCTCGAGATGCAGCGTTGATATCAGGCGCAGCCGTAGGGAAGATTCGGTGAGGAGACCACGCGCTCGCCGACTCGATCGCCACGCAAAAACCGCAGGGCGGCATCGATGACGGCCCGGTCATCGACGATGCGGTGATGTCCCAGATCGGTGGTTGTCAGCAGACGAGCGTCGGGCCAGTAGCGGGCGTAACGCTCGCCCTCGGCCCAGGGCACTTCGGGATCGGCCAGGTCGTGCACGATGAGGGCGGGGCGCGCGATCGCCGGGGCCAGGAGATGCGCCTGCAGGCTGGCGGCTCGCGTTGGATGAGATTTCTCGTATTCATCGAACAAATGGGCCCACAAATGCTCGGCCAATCCGATCATGCGCCCGAAGTATGACGCGGCGAGAAATGGATCGGCCAGCGGCGCGATCAGGACCACGCGGTCGGCCGCAAGGCCCGCCGATAGCGCTAGCAGGGCGGCGGTGCCGCCGAGGGAGTGGCCGATGACGGCCGAGGCACGGCCATGGTGCCTGCCAATTTCGCCAAGAACCTCGGCGAATTGCGGTAGGTGCGTGCGCTCGCCGGTACTTCGGCCATGCGCCGCTTGATCGAATCCGACGACGGCATAACCCGCATCGCGCAGCGGCTTTATCCAGGCCAGGAAACGCAGCCCATGGCTCGACCAACCGTGCGCAAGCAGAACGTAGGGCTGCGCCGCGGGATCTCCCCACACATACACGCTGATCTGTTCATCGCCGACGGCGATTCGGTATATCAGCGCATCACCGGGATCGGACGCGAGAGCGCGACGTCGCGAAGTCGACAGCGGAGTGCAGAACAGGCGAAAGGCCCGGTGCAATGCCGCCGAGGGCCGTAGCCAACTGGTCAGAGTGAAGCGCGCACGCAGAGCCACGAATGCCGCGGATCGAGCAATCGAATTGAAATTACGAACGATCGTGCTATTTGTGCCGGCTGTGAAGGCTGCCATGTTGCACCTGAGTTTTCAAGGGGAGTTGGCTGCGAACAGCCGTTCGACTGCGCGCTCGGCTTGCTTGACCGCTTGTTTGGGATCGAACAGACGCAGGTCTTGATGCAGCACCAAGGCAATGCCGAAAATCTCGAATGCCAGCTGACCGGCGTCGGTATCGGCACGCAGTTCGCCGGCCTCGATGGCTAAATTAACCGCGCGTGCGGTCTCATTTCGCCAACGCTTGATGAGATTGACCACACGGTCGCGCAAGGGGCCTGGCCGCGAGTCGTACTCGCTGACCGCACCGATGATGAGACAGCCCTGGCGGTTATCGTGTACCCAATCGAACCAGCCGCTGATAATGGTCCGCAACCGCGCGAGCCCACGCGGCATGCGCAAGGCCGGAATCAACACCCGCTCCCCGAAGCGCCGGCCACCGGCGTCGAGTACCGCCAGTTGCAATTCCTCGCGTGAACCGAAATGAGCGAATACGCCGCTCTTGGACATGCCGACTGTCTGGGCGAGATCGCCGATGGACAGTCCTTCGACGCCCTTAGCACAAGCGATGGCGTACGCATGGCCGAGGATCAATTCCCGTGTGGCGGCGCCTTTCGTGGTCTTGAGCATCACGGTCATGGCTGGCAAAATAGCACGAACGTGCTATTTTGCAAACAGCAGGTGCCGCGCAAAGGCAAAGGTGCCGCTCAACCGGACTGCGCTGTGCGGTGCTCGTCCAGGCTCGCGCGAATTCCCCGATCGAGGTCAGGATATTCAAGCCGAACTTCGAGTTCTCGCAGCATGCGGCCGTTATCGGCACGGCGTGATTCGGCGAGAAACGACCACGACGAGGCCGTGGCCGTTGTCTCGGCCTCGGCGCGGCTGATCAGAGGCGGCGGGGACAAGCGTGCAATGCTGGCCACGTGCTGCAGAT
>Ga0302320_10023067_pt1 | contig 12238 bp, 10 predicted proteins | sample Bog_T0_3_FD_202130 | JGI IMG/M metagenome (GOLD analysis project Ga0302320, IMG submission 202130) | Peat permafrost microbial communities from Stordalen Mire near Abisko, Sweden - Bog_T0_3 | ecosystem: Environmental > Terrestrial > Soil > Wetlands > Peat | place: Sweden: Abisko, Stordalen Mire...
TAGTCATAAAGAATGGGGCGGGAAAATCCAAAGCCGGCGTTGGTTGTGTTGATGTAATTGGACGATCCGGTGGCAAGCAGTGCGATCTGGCCGGACTGGAGTGCCTTTAAGGCGTCCTGTTCGTCGCGAAAGGGCTTTACGACAAGCTTGGCATTCGGCCCCAGAACCGCAACCGCGACGGCTTTGCAGAGATCCAGATCGAATGCCCCGTGATTGCCATGTGCGTCCTGCGTTGAGTATTCGGGCTCTTCGGTGTCGATGCCGCAGACCAGAGCGCCGTCAGCCTTGACGCGATCAAGCGTGGTTCCGGCGTTGGCTGGTGCGGCGGTGATCGCCAGAGCTACAAACCCAAAAAACAAAAGCGCGGAAAACCTGCTCATGCGGTTTATCTTTCCTTGAAATCATTTTGAATTAATTTGCCGTGAGAGTGAAGCGGCGACTGGAATTCTCTTCCAATCGCCGCAAAAAACAATCGAGATAAAGCTTAGTTCGACGGCCATGTGCCGGAGGTTGGCAGGCCAGGGTTGGAACTGGGGCGAGGATTGAAGTCCGCCGGAGCCGGATCGATCACTCCGCCGGTGGACAAGTTTACGTCCGTGGGAACGATTCCCAAAACGCGGCAGCCTTGCGCCGAAAAATGTGGCAGGGTTGTGACCTGGCTGGCCGGAATCTCCGCATAAGAGGCAGGCAGTATCGGCGCGGTTCCTGAGAGGCGCGCGTTGTCGAATCCTGAGAAGAGGTTGCCTACATTCGGCGTGTTGCCGTCGGTGGGACCAAGATACAACTGCGGTGTTCCCTGGGGGGTCTTGTAGGTCTTTGCAGCCAACTCGCGCGCGCCGTCTTCGTCGGGAAGATAGGCAAGCGGCGTCAGGTTGAAGGGTTCATGAGAGATGGTGTGAACGGAGGCGTAAGGCGAGATCACGATAGTGGGAATACGCGGCCCTTGATCGAGAGCGTTGCCGCTGGGATCCCATGAGCGAATCGTTGGCTGAGTGTGGTCGTAAAGGCCGTCGCTCTCATCGTAGGTGATGATGATGGCGCTGTATGGCCAATACTTGCTGCTCGCGATGGCGTTAACTTCGTCGGCCAGAAGAGCCTCGCTGATCTGCGCATCCGAGTAGCCAGGGTGGTCGTCGTTGCCGGCAAAATCGGCTTCGACTGTTTTGCTGGGGGAGCGCGGTGTCAGGCCGTCCAGATTGCCGTAGCCACCGCGGACGTAAAAGACTCCGCCAGCTCCAGGCAGCGATTGCGCCGATACGGCTGCAAAGAAATCGCCAAGGCCCTTCAGGTGAGCCTTGGTCTCATGGGGATTGTTGGCCTCATAGCCAAAGTACTGCGGCGCATCGTGGTGGGCGATGTAACTGGTGTGGGTAGCCGTGGCTGAGGGATCGATCGATTCGTGGTCGTAGCCCTCCTGATACCAGGCCCAACCCACTGGCTTGGAACCCAAACCGGCGATGGTCTTGATATCGTTTTGCACATCCAGAAGATCGAAAGCGGGGTCCAGGTCGTAGTCCGTGATGTTTTCAATCTGATTGCCCATGAAGGTCAGCGGCAGGCTGGCGAAGGTCAGGTTGGAGGACGGGTTCGTCGTACCCGGAGCGCCGCTTTCAGTGGGCTGCTGCTGGCTGGGCGGCGTGAAGACATCCAATGCCGAACCCCAGAAGGGCTGCGGATCGCCTGTCACAGGAAGGGCGGCATTGGTGGTGTTGATGTTGTTGGCTAGGCCAGGATGCTTGATCCACTGCGTAACTCCAGACTGGCCGGCGATCAAGGCGATTGCGTTAGGCGTCGAGGGTCCAATAATGGTATCGAAAAAGTTGTCGAAAAGTGTGAAGCGGTCAGCGTAATTCCAAAGGAACGGGGCAGTATCGCAATCCACATGGCCCAGAACCAGCTCGCCCTTTTGCTTCTGCGCCAAGGTCGGCGCCGGTCCGGTGTAGGTAGATCCATCCGTGCTCAACGTGCCGCTCAATCCTTCTTCAACAAAGGAGTAGCGGTCGTTCTGGGCTATGCTGCTGGCGTTCAGATCCAGCTTGGCGTCGATGGCCGTATGGCCGTGATTGACCGAGTCTGTGTCCTCTGGATAGAGCAGCACGGTCTTGTTATTCACATCTTTAACCGACTGGGGAATCAGGAAGGGCGAGATCATGCTCACTGTGCCGTCGGTATTGACGATCGGCTGCTGAATGCCTGCGGTCTGCGCGGCCGGCTGAGAGTAGAGGCCGTTGGCGCCGGGATAGGTGCCAAAGTAAAAGTCGAAGGAACGATTCTCCTGAAAGAGTACAAAGACCCACTTGATATGCTTCTGCAGCAGAGTAAGTTTTTGTGCCTGGGAGAGCACAGGCTCACTCTCCAGGGCGAGAGTATGAGCCGCAACCGCGGCGCTCGATTTCGGCGCAACTTCAATCAGTTTTTCCGGTTTAGCGATGGTTGTGCCGGGGACGGTTTCGGCGGTTGCGGCCAGTGGCTGCAGAATCAATGCAGCCGTCATCAGGGAGACGCAAATGGTCTTGGACCATTCATTGCAATGCATGTGAATACCTCCTGAAATTGGATAGCTTGTACAAAAGCGGTTTTCGCCGTTGAATTACGGATTCTGCGAGAGCGGAAGGCAAGCCGACAAAAGAACCTACGCAACTAAGAGATAGCAGCCGGTTGTGAATTGGTTTTTGCGCTTATGTAAACAGTTGGTTAAGAAATTGTGAATGGGATTCGGCGGAAATTCTCAATAAGTCGGATAAATCAAGCGCATCTGTACTTGGCGTTTGGCCAGTGATACTGTGTCTACCCTTAACAGCCTGTGGATTAAGTCCGGTTTTGAAAGCGCGCGGTAACAGCGGATATTGAAAGCAAATAATTTTTTGATTTTGCAATAACCTAAATAGCCGAGATAGCCCATAGCAAGAATCGTCAGGGCACGACTTCAGTCGTGCCGCTAGTTCTGCAAGAAGATGTTGGGCTTTAGAGGCTGCGGAAAAACTCGGAAAATCAGGTAAAACTGGCTGAAAGTGTCCCTCCGCGGCTAAAGCCGCACTCATTCTATGGGCTTTATACGGGGGTTAAAACCCCCGTCTCCCTCCGGATTGAGTTTTTCCGCAGCCTGTTTAGCCCCTGCGTCTCTTTGTTGTCTATTGTTTGCAATTCCGCAGCGGCTAAAGCCGGAATTTGTTTGAGCCATTTCCGGCACGAATGAAGTCGTGCCCTGACACTTATCATCTGATAGAAGACAATTTTGCAAGTGGCTCATCGGATTCCGGAATTGTTCAAACGGACGAAACGATTTTATCCTTTAACCAAATTCGCTGAATTCCCAGACCGCTTGAAAACACTAGTACAGCCATCGCAAAACGGGATAAATGCTGGAAATGATCGTTGAATAGCGAGACTGAAAACAGAAATGATCCACAGCTCCATGTGATCGATTGCAGCCGTGTAATCCACGGCAATACTGTGCGCGGATTTATGGGGTTGACTTTATCAATTGCCCGCAGAATAAATGAGGCTGTTGCGAGTATCAAAAAGAAGATCATCGCAAAAGTTTAGAACTAAAGAATTCCATCTTGCCACTCCGGATATTTCAGACAATTACATCCGATTGCCGTATTTTAACACGCATTCTAAGTCGAAATCGCCGACGACTAGCGCACCCCGCTCAGATCCAGCCGCAACAGTTTTGCGGGATCGAGATACGCGCTCTGCCAGCGGACGGCCCAGTGCAGATGCGGGCCGGTGACGCGGCCTGTTGCTCCGCTCCGGCCTATCAGGTCGCCCGTGGCCACGCGCTGGCCATCCTTCACGACAATCTGTGAAAGATGCATGGAAATCGTGAACAGTCCCAGCCCGTGGTCGATGACGACGCAGTTGCCCTCGTAATAGAGCGGCCGAGCCAGCACTACCTCGCCGCTGTTGGCCGCGCGTACCGGCGTTCCGGTCCTGGCGCGAAAGTCCATGCCCTTGTGAACACTGGCCAGCTTGCCGTTGAAGATGCGGCGTGTGCCGAAGCTGTCAGTAGGCGGTGCGGTGACCGGCGCGCGAAAGTTGCCCGACCAGAGCGGCTCAGGAGAAATTGCGCTGAAGACCTGCGCCTTGAGCTGACTCTCTGCCTCAATCTGCTTCAACTCTTCCGGGCCTGGCGAAACAAACTTCGGCTCAACGGTCAGCGCTCCGGTGCGATAGTGCGCGGCTTGAATCTCAACCGGGCGGCTCACCTCGCGTACGCCGCTTGTCGTGTGCACTGAAATCTGTAGCGCGGAAGGCCCCACCGCCCCTTCGACATCGACTCCGGCCATCGCAAACCACGTGCGCCCGTCGCGCCCGCGAAAGAACTCCAACTTGTGTCCCATCCATTCGCCATCCACGCCTATCGCGCCGCTTGCTGAAACGCGAATCAACTCCGGTGAGCCGGCTGCGACCACCGCAGGCGTTAGCGTGACAAGGGGAGTCTGCGCAGGCGCCACGAACGAGCCGGAAGCAGCCAGGCATGCAAAGAAGAACGGCAGTCGAATTCTGGAAAAAAGCGAATAAAGACGCATCGTCTTCAGCATACCGGTTCGATTGCCTGGTTGCGGCGGCAATGATTCAGTTGCGGCAATTACTCGACCGCTCCATCACTCGGCCACGGCCGGGCGAGGGTGAGCGGCCAGCCATTTGGCCACGCGATCCTGAATTGCATCCAGTTCGTCGGTGGTGATATGGGCACCCATGGCCTGGCGATTTTGCGCGTACTGCTCCTGCCTTGGCCCCTTCACCGAGGCGGCTAGATCCAGCCAGTAGTAGGCCTCCACGTAGCTCTGCTGGACGCCCTGACCGATGGAGTAGAGCGTGGCGAGAGTGGCTTGCGCGCCCACATCGCCCTGCTCGGCGGCCTTGCGATACCACTCTGCCGCCTGAGCCATGTCGCGGGTAAAACCCTTGCCTCCATCGCGATACAGTTCAGCCAGGCGCAACTGTGCGGTGAGCGAGCCCTGGTCCGCGGCCTTGCGATACCATGCGGCTGCGGCCATGTAATTGTCTGCCGCCTGATCGGGATCGTGAGCCACCGCAGCGGCCGCGGCGCGGCTCTGGTCTCCCATCTGGATCTGTGCCGCCGCTTCGCCAGTGTTGGCCTTGGCCAGCACGGCCGCGTCATCGCCCGCGCTCTGCGCAAAGGCAGGCAGCATCGCGCACACCGCAATCGCCGTCAGCCCCAGCATCTTACAGCGCGTTTTGACCGAATAGCTTCTGAACAGGATAGATTCGCTCCTCATTACCAGAAACGATAGCAGAACAGGCTCTTTCCAGTTGAGTGCTTTGGGAGCGACCGCGGGCAATCGCGGAAACGGAGACCCTCCTCCGCACCAGAATGCCGGTAAGAATCGCAGCACAGTTTCCTCCCACTCACGCGCCGGTTTATGATGAGTTCTCATCAGGTACGCAGAACCAGGTACGTAGAACGGTGTACGCAGAACGGCCAGGAGGCTTTTTTATGAGCGAGAATCAGACAGGGTCGGCGCGTACGCAAGGCCGGCGTGAATTCCTGAAAGTCGGCGGCGCGCTGACCGCCGCATTGCTGGCGCCCTCTGCGGCGCTGGCCGAGACAGTTAAAACCCTTCCCGCGCTGCCATCCAACCCCAAGACGCCCGCCGCCATGCCAACCCGCAATCTGGGCAAGACCGGCTATCGAGTGGGTATTTTTTCGCTGGGCGGTCAGGCAGCCGTCGAGCACCCCAACAACTTCGATGTCGCCGTGCCGATCATCGAGCGGGCGCTCGATCTGGGCGTGAATTACATTGATACCTCGTCGATCTACGGCGGTCCCGACCGCTGGAGCGAGCAGTACGTGGGCAAGGTGATGGCGCACCACCGCAATGAGGCCTTTCTTGCCACCAAAACCAAGGAGCGCACCCGCGACGGCTCAATGCGCATGATCGAAAAATCGCTGCAACTGCTGCAAACCGACCACGTGGACCTCTGGCAATTGCACGACATCGGCACCCAGACCGATGTCGATGCTTGTTTTGCCAAGGGCGGCGCGATGGAGGCGCTCTTGGAGATGCAGCAACAGAAGGTGGTGCGCAATCTGGGCATCACCGGCCACTACCGGCCCGATGCGCTGATGGAATGCATCCGGCGTCATCCCTTTGACACGGTTCTGATGGCGATGAACGCCGCCGACCCGCACCACTACAGCTTCAATCAGGAGCTTCTGCCGCTGGCCGTGGAGAAACAGATGGGGATTATTGGCATGAAAATTCCGGCGCGCGGGCGCATTCTTTCCACATGGACGCCGCCGCCCATCGAGCAGCAGAAGCACTCCTGGGAGGGCATGGTGCTGGCGCCCACGCCGGGTACGCTTAACATGCGCGAGGCCATGTACTACACGCTCTCGCGCCCGGTGAGCACAGTCATCATCGGCTGCGACTCGATTGCGCAATTGGAAGAGAATGTGGAACTGGCACGGGAGTTTACGCCGCTCAGCGATAACCAGGTTGAGGCGCTGGTAAAGCGCGCCGAGCCGGTCTCCAAACCGTCGCTCTTCTTCCGGTTCTACGACAGGGCGTAACCACCTGCGGCGGGGCCAACTGCTCGCTCTTCGCTCGCATCGGATTCGTGGAATCCCAGGGTCCAATGGCGGACCCTGGGATTCCGTACAGTTGCAGTAAAACCGTCCGGCAATTACCCACTAAATCGTTATTGTTTGAGTGCCACTAATGGATACTCCGCAAAATGAGCCGTTGTAGGTTTCGCTTCCACTACCAGTCTTGTCATTGACCGATGCAGTGATATTCAAGTTAGTCGAACAACTGGAAGAGCCTACGCTGAGGCCGCCCGTCATATTCAGAGTCACAGAGGTGGTGGTCCCGTTATCCGATCCAGTTACCGTGAGTGCAATGTCTGGATCGCCATTGATGATGATTCCGCCGTCGTGGCAGCTATTGATGGTCTCGACGACGCTTGCCGAATCCGAGGTAGACGTGTCAGAGAAAGAACCATTCACCACAATGGTCCCTCCCGAGGGGCATTGATAGGTGTAGGTTGGGATCTTTGTGGTTGTATCCGGCAAAATTTTTAGAGCCGGAGCAGCGGAATCCGCGGAGACGGGAATCCGGGTGCCATTGAGAAGAGCCTTCTGAATTTCGGCTACTCCTTCTTTGCGAAGCATCGAGACAGGGGCGGATCGATCGAGAAAGAGCGCCCCTCCCGCATCTTCCATCGCGGTAAAGACCTCGCTATAGGCAGTTGCGGCTTGCGCCTGTGTCATGGATGCGCCGCCGCTGCTGCTGCTGCCACTGCTGCCACCGCAACCAATGCCCGACAATGTGAGCAGAACCACGAATCCTGCAATTAGATTCTTCCGATTCATTGGATAACTCCTTTAGGTCTGAGTTGGAAACGGGCCCGAAAAAGATACATGCGCGAGAATGCCAACGATAATAGCATAGGTTCACTGTTGCCAGTCAACGACTGCCACCGCAGATGGTCAGCGCAGTAGGAAGACCCGGTCGGTCCAATCCCAACTCTCCGCCTCTTTGGCCAACCCTGCCAGGGCAAGAGCCAAACTGCCAGTTTCTCGCGGCGGAATGGCTTTTTCGTCGAGAAAGATCACGCCCCCATGCGCGCGTTCCTGGTCGGCCCAGCTCTTGAGCAGGATGGAAATAGTCAGGCGGTTGTAGGTGACAAGAGTCAATTGCTGGCTAGCGGCTTTTTTCAAGCGGGCGCAGGGCTCCTGTCCAATCAAGTTGCCGCCCTCCCACTCCGTCATGGCTTGCACAAAGAGAACCCGGCAGCGGCGGCGCAGATCGGCTGCCGCCTCCGTTGCGATCTCTTCACTTAGCAGAAGTTTGAGCATCTCAGCGGCTCACCGGCCTCTTGGGGGCGAACTCGACGGTCTGCGGCAGCATTTGCTTCAGTGCCTCAATTCCGACCTCTTCGTTCTCGGCAATGGCTTCATTGATCTCTTTCGGAAATGCCTCGGCGTAGTGGACGGCGGCCTGCACCTTTACCTGCGGCCATCCCAGGTGCTTGGCGACGTCGGGCACGGATCCCTTGTAACCGCGGACGAGCTGCATGATCTCCCACACCGAGAGCGAGCTGCCCTGAATGCAGGCGTGGCGGCCGGCCGGAGTGTCGCGAAAGTCGATGAACGCAAACTCGGTGCGGCGCAGACCCTCCTCGATCAGGCGCGCGCTGGCATCAGAGGGGGTCCATCCATGCCGGTTGGCCATGCGCCTCAGACGCTTGCCGGTCTCAACCGGCAAACGCATGCTGATTACCATCGAAGGGTCGGCTTTCACACGAGTATCCTCACATTGTCACTTTTGTAAGGATTGTAGCGCTTCATCCATGGCTCAAGATAAGTTTTTTTTCAACGCAACCTGTAACGCGGGAACAACTCGCTGACAGTTATGCGCCGATCAGGGCCGGAGCGCCAAATTCGGCGTCGTTCATCACCGCGGGTGCCTTTTCTTCAGGGGTTTCATCACCAACCGGCACATGGGCCAGCTCCCAGGCCGAGCGGTCTTTGATGAGCCGCGAGACCAGCGCGGTGTGCATGGCGTGACCGGCACGCTCGGCTACCACATGGCCCTCGATGCGGCGGCCGGCCAGAGCCAGATCGCCGATGAGGTCAAGAACCTTGTGGCGCACGTACTCGTCGGGAAAACGGAGCGGGCCGTTTACCGGGCCCTTGGCATCGAGAATGATGGCATTCTCAGATCCCGCGCCGCGAATCAGGCCCATATCGCGCAGCCGCTTCTCATCGGCCTGATAACCAAAGGTGCGCGCGCCGGCAATGTAGGCGCCGTATGTCTCCGCGGCCAGATCGATGCAGGCGCTCTGCTTACCGACTGGCGCGGGAAAATCGATGCTGTAAAGGATGCGGTAGCCGGAGCCGGGATAGACGCCGATGAACTTATCTCCCTCGCGCACCTCAACAGGGTGAAGTACGCGGACCGTCTCGCGGCGGCGGCGCTGGAGGCGGATGCCGACGCTCAGAAGCGCCTCGACGTAAGGCAGCGCGCTGCCGTCAAGGATGGGCAATTCAAGGTTGTCGAGCTCGGCAATCACGTTGTCGACGCCCATGCCAATAAGTGCTGAGAGCAGATGTTCCGTGGTCTGAATCAGTACGCCCTGGCGCATCAAGCTAGTTGCGTAACTGACCTTGGCAACATAGCGGCCGATGGCGGGAATCTCGAAGTTGTCCAGATCGGTGCGGCGGAAGACGATGCCGGACCCGGCCGGCGCGGGCAGCAGGCGCAAGGTCACAGGCGCGCCAGAGTGCAATCCAATTCCAGAGAATTCGATGGGCGCGGCAATCGTTTGCTCCAGATGTGCGGCACTCAGCTGTGCGGAATTGTGCAGAGATTCATCTCCAATGGTGCAAATAAACAGTGCAAGCGTTAGATTAGACGCGGAAGGCTATCTCTGTCCTGTGGCATTTCTGCCACACTTTGCAGGAATTGCAGCATTATTCCACCCGGAAGATGGGAAATTGGATTGAAATAACCGTCGTAGAATCAGGGAATCCAGGCTTTTGAATTCAGGCAAGTCTCTGTGAGGTTTTGAAATGCCCATCGCTGCCGAAGTTTCCGTTCCGATGCGCGCTCTGCTGGCTGGAGCACGGAGGAAGGAATCCGCTTTGCTCGCGCTGACCCAGGAATTGGTGCGGGCCGAATCGCCTTCGGACGAAAAGGCTACCGTGGATGCCTGCGCAGCAATAGCCGCGGCTCACGCGCAAAGGCTTGGCGGGCGCGTCAAGTTGCATCGGCAAAAGAACTTTGGAGACCTGCTGGAAGCGCGCTTTGGGCCGAAGTCCAAGACTGGAGCGGCTGGCCGGACGCTGCTGCTGGGCCATCTGGACACGGTTTGGCCGTTGGGAACGTTGAAGACGATGCCCTGCCGCCTGGGTGATGGCAGACTTTGGGGGCCGGGCGCTTTGGACATGAAGGCCGGCGTGGCGATGGCCCTGACTGCGATTGAAATCCTGGTAGAGGCAGGCGCGCTGGATCAGGAGATTATTCTGCTGCTTGTGAGCGACGAGGAGGTGGGCAGCCCGGCCTCGCGTACAACCACCGAGCGTCTCGCGGCCGAGTGCTCCCAGGTTTATGTTTTGGAGCCGGCGCTTGGGCTGGCTTGCAAGACCGCGCGCAAGGGCACCGGCAACTGGCGCATCGAAGTCTCCGGCGTGGCCGCTCATGCAGGGGTGGATTTTGAAAAGGGAGCCAGCGCGATTCTGGAACTGAGTTGCGTGATCGCGAAAGTAAGCGGCTGGAGCGATCTGAAGCGGGGCGTGACGGTCAGCGTGGGCCTAGCTGGTGGCGGGACAAAAAGTAACGTCATCCCGTCCGAGGCCTGGGCGGCGGTGGATGTGCGCATCCCACGCAAGGCCGATGGCCCTCGCATGGAACGTAAATTCGCCGCCCTCAAGCCGGTGGACAAGCGCTGCAAGATCGTAGTCACGGGCGGCATCAACCGTCCGCCGATGGAGCGCACGCGAGGAACGGTCCGGCTTTACAGACAGGCTCGATTGCTGGCCGCGGAACTGGGTTTTGCGCTCGAAGAGGCCCAAACCGGCGGCGCATCCGACGGGAATTTCACTTCGGCGCTGGGAATTGCGACGCTGGATGGTTTGGGCGCGGTGGGTGAAGGCGCGCACGCCAGCCATGAATCGATCTTGCTGGAGCACCTTGCTCCGCGCACCGCGTTGTTGGCTGGGCTGCTGGCTGGACTGCTGACGCGTTGAATCTGCTTCATGAATCTTTGGATAGTTGAGATGCGCACATATAGGAGCGCCTGATACACTTCCGTCAAGCACCATTCGGAGTCTGAAACCACCATGAAGCATACTCTCCTGATTTTGTTGTTAGCGGCCAGCACTGCGGCCGCAAGCGCGCAAACCCCCGCGCAGCCGGCGGCTTCGGCTGCCAAGAAGGCCACACCGGCCGCCACCGCTGCCAAGTCAACCGCCAAGCCGGCGACAACAACTGGCGCCACAGCCGCCAAACCAGCTGCCGCCGCCAAGCTTCCTTTAGGCGTACCGGCGCCTGGATTGCCTCCAGTGAAGACACTCAAAAAGAACATCTTCACCGTTGCTCTCTCCTATCAGGATGAGGTAGTAGGCACTGGAGCCGAGGCCGCGTCCGGCAAGCAAGCCAAATTTAAATTCACACTCTACGTTGCGGCCGATGGCCACAAATTCGACTCGTCAGACGATCATCCCGGCCCTCCGCTGAAGGACAAGGACGGCAAGCCGGTTCTGGGCGATGACGGCAAGCCCAAGACCAGCGACCCTGCGCCGATGACATTGGTCCTGGGACAGGGCCGCCCGCTGCCTGGATGGGATTATGGAGTGGCTGGCATGAAGGTTGGCGGAAAACGCCGCGTCTTTATTCCCTGGCAGTTGGGCTTCGGTGAGCGCGAGATTCCCGTCCGCGACGCCACGCACCCCGCCACCCCCGCCAAATCCGACCTGATTCTGGATGTTGAACTGGTTGATGTGGCAGACGCTCCGGTACCGCCGCAGCATGGCGGTGGTCCAGGAGGCCATCCGCCGATGGGCGCGCATCCGCCGATGCCCGGTGGGCCGGGTGCGCCGCCAGCTCCGTCTACTCCCGCCGCAGCCCCTGCCGCTTCCGCCGCACCGGCTGCTGCGCCTGTCGCACCGGCTGCTGCGCCTGTCGCACCGGCTGCTGCGCCTGCTGCATCGCCATCGAAGTAGCATATAGTCAATAAATTCTTCAGGAAAAATCTTCAGGCCACGCCGGCAGGCAACTCCGGCGTGGCCTGAATCAGTTGGCGCGTATACGCCTCTTGCGGATGGGCGCAGAGAGCTACAGCCTCGCCGGCTTCGACCAGCCGCCCGCGCTCCATCACCGCGATGCGCGTCGACAGATAGCGCACCAGCGGCATTGAGTGCGAAATGAAGAGATAGGTCAGCCTGTATTCCCGCTGCAAGCGGCGCAGCAGATTCACAATCTGCGCTCCCACGCTCACATCCAGAGCCGAGACTGGCTCATCAAGAATCAGCAAACTGGGCCGTAGCGCCAATGCGCGGGCGATGTTGATGCGTTGCCGCTGGCCACCGCTGAACTGATGCGGATAGCGGGAAAGCGCCGATTCATCCAGGCCAACCTGAGTCAGCAATTCGACGGCCTTGGTGCGCAGAGCAGCGCGGTCCGTCTTGATCCCAGCATCCTCGCGATGAATCAGCAGCGGCTCGGTGACAATCTCCAGTACCTTCATGCGTGGATTCAATGCG
>Ga0302320_10023068_pt1 | contig 12238 bp, 10 predicted proteins | sample Bog_T0_3_FD_202130 | JGI IMG/M metagenome (GOLD analysis project Ga0302320, IMG submission 202130) | Peat permafrost microbial communities from Stordalen Mire near Abisko, Sweden - Bog_T0_3 | ecosystem: Environmental > Terrestrial > Soil > Wetlands > Peat | place: Sweden: Abisko, Stordalen Mire...
AATGTTAAGTTATTGGTAATTGGTAATATAAACAGCCTGCCAAAAGATGTTAAACTTCAATTGAAAGAAACGATTAAAAACACATCATTGAATACAGGTTTGACATTAATATTGGCACTAAGTTACGGCGGGCGCTGGGAAATAACTGAAGCAGTCAAACTTATAGCTTCAGATATTATGAATAAAAAAATATCAATAAATGATATAAAATCTGATACGATAATAGGATATTTGCAGACATTTAATATTCCAGATCCTGAATTATTAATCAGAACAAGTGGAGAATTCAGGATCAGTAACTTTTTGCTATGGCAAATCGCCTATACAGAGTTGTATTTTACCAATACACTTTGGCCCGATTTTCGCAAAAATGATTTGTATTTGGCATTAATTGATTATCAGAAGAGAGAACGCAGATTTGGAAAAATAACAGAATGACAAAGTGATGCAGAAAAAGGTTTATTTACATACATTATTATTTATTTTATTATCAATACCCTCTTTTTCACAAGAATTTAAAGACTTTCCGGTAGTTGATTATTCTAATCCACAAAAATACGAAATAGCAGAATTAACAATATCAGGCATTCAGTTCTTAGATACATTAGTAATCAAAAGCATGTCTGGATTGGCTATCGGTCAGATAATTACAATTCCAGGTGAAGATTTCTCAAAAATCATTCAGAAATTCTGGGAACAGGGATTCTTTTCAGATATTAAAATCACTTTAATCTATTTAGAAAAGAATAAAGTAAGAATAAATATTTATTTATTAGAAAGAGCTCGAATCGCAAGTGTTAAAATAGAAGGGGTCAGTAAATCCGACTCAAAAGACCTGACTGAAAAACTTAATCTTAAAATAGGAAGCCAGATCACCCAGAATCTTTTGAACAATTCTACCAATACAATAAAGAAACATTATATTGATAAAGGTTTTTATAATCTTAACGTTGAGATAATTCAAAAAACAGACGAAGTCTCACCAAATAAAATTCATCTGACCTTCAAAATAGAAAAAAATGATAAGGTAAAGATCAATGATGTCATTTTCAGAGGAAATAAAGTGTTTGAAAGCAAACGATTAAGACGAACATTGAAAAAAACCCATCGCAGAGATTGGAATTTTTTCAAATCTTCAAGACTTGTTGAATCTGATTATAAAGAAGATAAGGAAAACCTGATCAAATTTTACAATGAAAAAGGATTTCGCGATTTTAAGATACTTAAGGATTCAATTGAAATACTAAACAAAAAAAGACTAAATCTTTATATTGATGTTTTTGAAGGACATAAATATTATTTTGGGAACATTGTATGGATAGGAAATACCTTGTATACAACAGAAATATTAAATCAGGTATTGAAAATAAATAAAGGAGATGTTTTTGACCAGACCATATTAGATAAACGACTACAGATTGATCAGGATGCTGTCAGTTCACTTTATCTTGATAACGGGTACCTTTTCTTTTCCCTGTCAGCAGTCGAAACGGCAGTACATAATGACACTATTGATTTTGAAATGAGAATGTATGAAGGGAAACAGGCTACCATTAATAACATTATCATAAAAGGCAATACCAAAACCAATGAGCATGTTGTCAGAAGAGAACTAAAAACATTACCGGGAGAGCTTTTTAGCAAGGCAGATATTGTTAGAACAGTACGTGAACTTGCCACTTTGGGTCATTTTGAACCTGAAAAAATTGAGCCTAATCCAATTCCCAATACTACAGAAGGAAATGTAGACTTAGAGTATAAATTAGTTGAACGCGCCAATGATCAGCTTGAATTATCAGGCGGATATGGCGCCAACATGTTTATTGGAACAGTCGGTGTTCGGTTTTCAAATTTTTCATATCGCAATGTATTCACACCCAGTGCATGGAGACCCATCCCATCGGGCGATGGAGAATCATTGAGTATTAGAGCACAAACCAATGGGAAATATTATACTTCCTATAATGGAAGTTTTATCGAACCATGGTTTGGAGGCAAAAAACCCAATTCTTTATCTGTATCATTATTTTATTCCAAAATGTCACAAGGGACCAGAACAATTTTAAGTGTTGATACAAATTATATGTTAATCCGTGGAGGATCAATAGGATTAGGCCGAAGACTCAGATGGCCGGACGATTTCTTTACTCTATATAATGAAGTAGCTTTCCAAAATTATGATCTGAATAATTACAAGAATTTTTTCAGTTTTACCAATGGCTCATGCAACAATTTAAATGTTACTACTACAATTACAAGAAATTCCATAGATCAACCTATTTATCCAAGAAGAGGATCTAAAATTTCTTTAACTGTATCTTTAACTCCACCCTATTCAATGTTTAACAGGGGTGTAGATTATTCTACATTAGCTTTAGCGAATCGTTATCACTGGGTTGAATATAACAAATGGACCTTTAAATCGGAATATTATACAAAATTGGCAGGGAATTTGGTATTAGCTACAAAAGCACAATTTGGAATTCTGGGTATGTACAATTCAAGAGTTGGGCCTTCACCCTTTGAAAGTTATGATGTGGGCGGCGATGGGTGGACAGGATTCAACCTTTATGGACGTGAACTTATAGGTTTAAGAGGTTATGCTAACGGTAGTCTTACTCCATTAGTCGCTGTTAATGGTAATGTAATGAAAAATGTTACTGACAAAACTTCGCAAACAGTTGCGCCAACAAAAAGTGGAAATATCTATGATAAATTTACTTTTGAATTCAGGTATCCGATAACATTGAAAGAACAGGCTACAGTATATGCCATAACCTTCCTCGAGGGAGGTAACTGTTGGTACGGTATTAATGATTTTGATCCTTTATCTTTAAAAAGGTCAGCAGGTTTTGGGATAAGAGCTTTTCTGCCTATGTTCGGTATGTTAGGAATAGACTGGGGTTATGGTTTTGATAATCTTCCTGTTAACCCGGGTCAGAATCATAGTCAATTTGCTTTTTATATGGGACAACAATTATAATAATATAAACTTTAAATTTAAATGCCATGAAAAAAATAGGATTAACAATTATTTTTGCATGCTTAGCTTACCTCGGCTTTAGCCAAAAGTTTGCATTTGTAGATACGGAATACATTTTAAATAATATTCCGTCATATAAAGCTGCTCAGGATAAAATAAATAAATTTTCCGATCAGTGGGAGAAAGAAGTAGAAGCAATTTATGCCGATGTTGACAAAATGTACAAAGATTATCAATCGGAAAAAGTTCTTCTTTCTGAAGATATGAAGAAGAAACGGGAAGATGATATAATGAATAAGGAAAAAGAAGCTAAAGATTTACAAAAAAAATACTTCGGCCCTCAGGGTGAACTTTTCAAAAAACGCCAGGATCTTGTTAAACCCATTCAGGACGAGGTGTATAAAGCAGTTAAGGAACTTTCAGTTGAAGGTGGCTTCTCTGTTGTGTTCGATAGTTCAGTTGGAGCTAACATTCTTTATAGCGATCCAAAATATGATAAAAGTGATGAGGTCCTGAAAAAATTAGGTTATAAAAATTAATTGTGTATTTTTGTACTGTATAATTTTAAAATTATTTACGAATGAAAAAAGGAATTATTATTGGTATAACGTTGGTTTTAATGCTAAGCTTTCCAGGTATTTATAGTCAAAGTCTTAAATTGGGACATATCAACACGCAGGAACTTTTGGCTTTAATGCCTGAAAGTGACAGTGCGCAGGCAAAACTACAAAAATCCGCCAAGTCATTACAGGATGAACTGGAGCAAATGCAGATAGAACTTAATAAGAAATATCAGGATTATCAGGCAAAGATGAGTACCTATTCAGATCTGATTAAGCAAACTAAAGAAGCGGAACTTCAGGATATGAATCAACGCATTCAACAATTTCAAACCACAGCAGAACAGGACATCCAGAAACAACGTACTGAAATTTTCCAGCCCGTGCTGGATAAAGCTAAAAAAGCAATTTCTGAAATAGCCAAGGAAAATAAATTCACCTACATATATGACACAAGTACCGGTGGTCTGGTCTATTGGTCGGATGAAAGTGTTGATATTCTTCCATTGGTAAAGAAAAAACTCGGATTAGCTGACAAGCCAAAAGCAGCATTACCACCAGTAAAATGAAATTAACGGCCACTCCTGCAGGGTGGCCGTTTTATTTTAAGATTATGTTTAAAAATCAACCCATAGGAATATTTGATTCAGGGTATGGGGGTCTCACAGTAATGAAGGAAATAACCTCCGTTTTACCACGATATGATTTCATTTATCTGGGAGATAATGCGCGTACACCCTATGGAAACAGATCATTTGAAGTTGTTTACCAGTACACGCTCGAAGCTGTAACATGGCTTTTCAGTAAAGGATGTAATCTGGTTATATTAGCATGCAACACCGCATCAGCAAAAGCTTTAAGAACCATTCAACAAAAAGATCTTCCTGTCATAGCTCCTGAAAAAAGAGTACTGGGAGTGATCCGCCCCGTTACTGAATCTATCGGAACCCTCACCAAATCGGGTCATATAGGAATTTTGGGAACGAGCGGAACCGTTAATTCCGGATCATACGTAATTGAAATCAATAAGTTTTTCCCACACCTTGTTGTTTCTCAGGAAGCATGTCCTATGTGGGTTCCATTAGTTGAAAACAATGAACATTTGAACGATGGAGCCGATTATTTTATTAAAAAAAACAGTTCGAACCTTCTTCAAAAAGATCCGGAAATTGATGCAATAATATTGGGTTGCACACATTATCCTTTATTGATAAAAAAAATTAAGAGAACCTTGCCTGAACCTATTTCTATTATTTCTCAGGGAGAAATCACTGCAAAAAAACTGGCTGATTATTTAAACCGTCATCCTGAAATGGAGAAAAAATGCAGCAAAAACAAAGTGATCGAATTCTTTACCACTGATTCTTCAGATTTATTCAATAAGAATGCAAGTATTTTTATTGACCGTGAAATACAATCTAAACAAATATCACTACAACATTTTTCTATTAGTTAGTACAGAATATTCGAATTTTTTAATGAATCCTTTATTTATTTCAATAATATTCATTTAATTTTGAAAGAAAAGAAAAAGCTTTGTCCGAAGTCAGAAAACATGTGGAAACTCCGTTAATGAAACAGTATTATGACATCAAGGATAAACATCCCGATGCCATATTACTTTTCAGAGTGGGCGATTTCTACGAGACATTTGGAGATGATGCCATCAAAACAGCTGAGATTTTAGGTATTACTCTTACCAGAAGAGCCAATGGCTCCGCTACTTTCATCGAACTCGCCGGTTTTCCGTTTCACGCGCTTGATACGTATCTTCCAAAATTGGTCAGAGCCGGACAACGAATTGCTATCTGCGAGCAATTAGAAGATCCAAAATTAACTAAAACTATTGTTAAACGTGGAATCACAGAGCTTGTAACACCAGGCGTGGCACTTAATGACAACGTACTGGATAATAAAGAGAATACCTTTCTGGCATGCGTTCATATAGATAAAAACATAGCTGGAATTGCTTTTCTTGACATATCAACAGGGGAGTTCCTGACTGCGGAAGGCTCTATTGATTATATTGATAAGCTTCTCCATAGTTTTCAACCCAAAGAAGTGCTGTTTGAAAAAAGCAAACAAAAAGAATTTACAGAATTTTTCGGAAATAAATTCTATACTTTTAAACTTGACGACTGGATCTTCACCCGTGAAACAGCTGATGACCGGTTGCTTAAACATTTTCAGACAACTTCATTAAAAGGATTCGGTGTTCATGATCTCAGTCTTGGCGTCATAGCTGCCGGAGCTATATTACAATACCTGGAAATTACCCAACATCTCAAGCTTGAACATATTAATTCCATCTCCAGAATTGAGGAAGATCATTATGTATGGCTTGATAAATTTACCATTCGTAACCTTGAAATCTTTCATTCCTTCCAGGATAATGGATGCAGTCTGATTGATGTAATTGATAAAACAGTTACACCCATGGGTGCAAGAATGCTGAAACGATGGCTTGCTATGCCTTTGAAAGATATTAATCCTATTAATGAAAGACTTGATATTGTTGAATATCTGATCAGTAAATCCGATTGCAGAGAGATACTTGAAGAACAATTTCACTTGATTGGAGATCTGGAACGATTGGTGTCAAAAATTGCAGTGGGTCGGATAAATCCAAGAGAGGTAACCCAACTTAAAGTTGCCTTGCAAGCCATAATCCCTTTGAAATCGGTTTGTGAAAGTGCTCAGATAGCGCCATTGAAAAAGATATCAGAGCAACTGAATCCTTGTCATACAATAAAGGAACGTATTGAAAAGGAAATTCAACCGGAGCCGCCCACGATGATCAACAAAGGGAATGTGATTGCTAAAGGTGTTTCAGCCGAGCTTGATGAATTAAGGGAATTGCTGATATCGGGAAAAGATTATATTCTTCATATCCAGCAACGGGAAGCGGAACGAACAGGTATATCTTCTTTGAAAGTTAGTTTTAACAATGTTTTTGGGTATTATATTGAAGTACGAAACACGCATAAAGATAAAGTACCTCAGGATTGGATCAGGAAGCAAACCCTTGTCAGCGCTGAGAGATATATAACCGAAGAATTAAAATCCTACGAAGAAAAAATTCTTGGCGCTGAAGAAAAGATACTATCCATTGAAACACGTCTCTTCCAGGATTTGATTTTAAGCATAGTTGATTACATCCCTGCCATTCAGCATAACGCGTTGCTGATTTCCCGTTTGGATTGTTACTTGTCTTTTACTAAAATTGCGGAGCAAAATAAATATGTCAGACCTGTGATTGACGATACTGATGTTCTGGACATCAGGGAAGGTCGCCATCCTGTAATAGAAAAAAGACTGCCTTCTGATCAGCAGTTTGTAGCAAATGACGTATTTCTTGATGGCAATGACAAGCAAATAATCATCATTACCGGGCCCAATATGTCCGGTAAATCCGCATTATTACGACAAACAGCGTTGATCGTGGTAATGGCACAGATTGGCAGTTTTGTCCCTGCAAAATCTGCAAGGATAGGTGTTATTGATAAAGTTTTTACCAGAGTAGGAGCATCAGATAATATTTCTCAGGGTGAATCAACCTTTATGGTGGAGATGATAGAATCGGCAAGTATTCTGAACAATCTATCGAACAGAAGTCTTATATTATTGGATGAAATAGGCCGCGGAACCAGCACTTATGATGGAATATCTATTGCCTGGTCCATGGTTGAATATATCCACGAACATACCGCGACGAGAGCAAAAACATTATTTGCCACGCATTACCATGAGCTCAACGAGATGGAAAAGACATTTCCAAGAATAAAGAATTACAATGTATCCATCAAAGAGATCGGGAATAAAGTTATTTTTTTAAGGAAGTTAGTACCGGGTGGTAGTGCGCATAGTTTTGGTATTCATGTTGCCCAGATGGCAGGTATGCCAAAAAGTATTATCAAGCGTGCCAATGAAATTTTAAAAGAGATGGAATCATCCCAGCAAAACAATAATTTATCCAGACATATTGATGAGTTTGCCGGCAAAAGAGAGGGGATGCAATTAAGTTTCTTTCAACTTGATGATCCTGTGTTGAAGCTTATCCGTGATGAGATTAAAAATCTCAATATTAACCATCTCACACCCATTGAGGCTCTTAACAAACTTAATGAAATAAAACGCATTGCCGGACTTTAAAATATTGTATAATAATAAGTTGTGATTTTCTTTTGCAGAATTCAAAAAAGATAATAAATTTGCACCACTAAACACCAAAATGCGGGAATAGCTCAGTTGGTAGAGCACAACCTTGCCAAGGTTGGGGTCGCGAGTCCGAGTCTCGTTTCCCGCTCAGGATCCCGGCGTTCCCGGGATTATTCATCTTTATCTGACTGCCCAGGTGGTGGAACTGGTAGACACGCAGGACTTAAAATCCTGTGGCCATTGCGGTCGTGCGGGTTCAAGTCCCGCCCCGGGTACAACAAACCCATTATAACTAATATGTTATAATGGGTTTGTTATGTAAAAACCGGAAGCATTGATCACATTCAACCGGCCAGACTCCAATAACTTTATCTTTTTAAATTACAAGAACTTGTTGATGATTAATATAAATCGGCGAAAGGTGGTCAAGCACTCCGGCTAATGCAGTTTATTATAAAAAACTTGCAGAGAATGAAAATGTCCTCTTAGGAGTTACTGAAAGAGCATAAGGGAGCTACTTATGGAGTAAAAGTTATCATTTTATAAACAAATAGATTCCTTGTAGATGGATTAATTGCAACTACCATATAATCAACTGTTATAAATTTTAATAAAAAATATATTATTTATATGTTGTAACATATAACGTTTATACATATATTTGCATAAAGTTTGTAATTAAACAACAATTAAATTAAATTTATCATGATTAAAATTGGAATTATCCTGGGAAGTACAAGACCCGGTCGCAACACGGAAGCAGTGGCAAAATGGGTTTATGAAATTGCACGTAAAAGAACAGATGCCGAATTTGAACTTGTAGATATAAAAGATTTTAATCTTCCTTTACTTGATGAGCCTGTACCACCTTCTATGCAACAGTACAAACAAGGTCATACCAAAGCCTGGGCAGAGAAAATAAAATCGTTAGACTCTTTTATCTTTGTTACACCCGAATATAATCATTCCACATCAGGAGCTTTAAAAAATGCAATTGATTTTATTTATGCAGAGTGGAATAATAAAGCTGCCGGTTTTGTTAGTTTTGGCTCAATGGGTGGAATACGTGCAGTTGAACAGTTACGGCTCATTATGGGCGAACTTCAGATAGCCGATGTACGGGCACAGGTTGCCCTTTCACTTTTTACCGATTTTGAAAATTTCAGCGTCTTTAAACCTGCATCAACACATGTAACTTCCGTTAATAATATGATCGACCAGGTAGTTGCCTGGGGAAATGCATTAAAAACGATTAGAAAATAAAGATTTTTGGGGTTTGGACTATTATCTGGCAAGCGCAACGCGGAACACGATCATGTTGGACAAGCCACTAACTGATCAGATCAAATCCGGTATATTTGTGAAGGGCTTCAGGAATCAATATGCCTGATTCGCATTGATTGTTTTCCAGAAGGGCTGCAACAACTCTTGGCAGTGCAAGAGCACTGCCGTTTAGCGTGTGCGCGTATTTAGTTTTTTTATCATTCATATCATTCATATCTTTAAACCTGAGTTTTAAACGATTGGCCTGAAATGATTCAAAATTAGATACAGAGCTAATCTCCAGCCATTTTCCCTGGGCCGCAGCAAAAACCTCAAAGTCGTACGTCAGAGCAGAAGTAAATCCCATATCCCCTCCACAAAGTTTTACAATGCGATAAGGTAGTTCTAATTTTATGACCAATGATTCTACATAATTCACCATTTCCTCTAAGGTTTTGTAGGAACGATCGGGATGTTGTATCTGAACAATTTCTACTTTGTCGAATTGATGCAGACGGTTCAGACCACGGACATCTTTCCCATACGAACCTGCTTCGCGCCGGAAACATGGTGTATAGGCAGTATTTTTAATAGGTAAATCGGAAGAATTGAGAATGACATCCCGATATATATTGGTTACAGGAACTTCGGCAGTTGGTATCAAATAATAATTATCCAAGGTGACAAAATACATCTGCCCTTCTTTATCGGGTAACTGACCAGTGCCAAAACCTGAATTTTCATTAACCATGAGCGGTGGCATCACTTCTGTATATCCCGCTTTTGAAGCTTCTTCAAGAAAGAAATTAATTAATGCACGTTGTAGTTTTGCCCCTTTACCCTTATACACGGGAAATCCTGCCCCTGTGATTTTAACACCTAATTCAAAATCAATAATATCATACTTTTTTGCCAAATCCCAGTGTGGCATAAATCCTTTCGCCAGCATGGGTTTTTGCCCCCCGGATCTGAACTCCTCATTATCTTCTGCTCCATTACCAGGTGGCACTGAAGAATGTGGCAGATTCGGCAGAAGTACAAGATTATTCTGCAATTCGGCTTCAAGTTGGATGAGCTGATCATTTAACCCTTTAATCTCTTCTTTCAGTTCAACCGTTTTTTTCTTTGCTGAAAGGACATCGCTTTCTTTGCCTGTTTTCACTAATATACCTATTTCTTTGGAAATGGTATTCATTTCAGCCTGCTTGTTGTCTAAGTTATTCTGTATCTGCCGGCGCTGCACATCTAAATCAATGACTATATCAACCAACTCAATATTCTTGAATTTTTTTATTTTGAGTCGCTCAATAACGAATTCTTTATTTTCTTTTAGAAGATTAAGAGTAAGCATAATTTTTAGTATATAGTATAAATAAAAAACTCCCGAATCAATCCTCTATGGAATAACTGCAGGAGTTAAATCTTTAGTGGCATCTCGAAAAACTGCTTTTTCTTCGTTGGTCTTCATTTTTAAAATCCTCATTTACAAAAGTAAACTCCGGTTTTAAAAATTTGACCGCCTTAAAAAATCTAGTTTTTGGATATGCCCTTTAGGTATAGGATTATTCAGCAACAGGCACGACCGATATAAATGACCTGTTTTTTTCTTTCTTTTTAAATTCAACAACACCATCTATCAACGCGAAAATTGTATGATCTTTACCTATACCTACATTTTTACCCGGGAAATGAACCGTACCTCTTTGTCTAACAATAATGCTTCCGGCTTTAATGGGTTCGCCACCAAATATTTTTACTCCAAGACGCCTGCCCGCGGTATCTCTACCATTACGCGAACTACCCGCTCCCTTTTTATGTGCCATAACAAGTAATATTTATTTTGATAATCTAATTTTATACTTCTTATCTGAATTTTCAGATAGTTTGCCTTTTATGCCTCGACTATATTCTCAATCTGAATTTCAGAGAAAAACTGCCTGTGACCATTTAGCTTCTGGTATCCTTTTCTTCTCTTTTTCTTGAATACCAAAACTTTATCCCCTTTTACATGAGACAATATCTTAGCTGTAACGGAAGCACCTTCCACAGTTGGCAACCCCACTTTTACACTACCTTCTTTATCTATAAGAAGTACTTCGTTAAATTCAACATTGTCTCCTTCTTTTCCTTCTAAACGGTGAACAAAAATCTTCTGTTCTTTCTCAACTTTAAACTGTTGACCTGCTATGTTTACTATTACGTACATTATTTCTAATTATTTCAGTTTTTAAACTTCGGAGTGCAAAAATATAAAAATTCGAGATATATAAAAAGAAATATGACATTTTTCAGTTCATAACTTAATTTTGATATATTTAAACCAACCTACTGATCTTACGACCGAAGGATGTAACTTTTCTCCGCTATGTCCAGAGCCGGGATTCCGGATCCCCTCATATTATAAGTACTGCAGCTGATATTACAGTAGTCCAGTAACCATATTTGTTCCCCTCGGCAGACTGACAGACCTGACTGGTTCTAAATATGTGCCCGCTTGCACGATATACCTTTTTTCGCTCATCCCAGGCTTGATTCGGATCAAATTCTATACCAAGCGTAGAAGCTAACATTGTCGCGGCAAGATCCTCTGCATATTCCCCGGATACTTTTGCCGTTTCACCAAAAGTATGATGCTCAGACAAATACCCATAGTTTCCAAAATCTTTGGGCATCGCTATGCCAACTGCCGCTGATATTAAACGATTTGGCTCATTGGTTTCATTACGCGCCATAACACAAAATACAATCTGTCCAGCTTTCAGGGTTTTTAAACCTTCTGTTTTGGTAACAATTTTACAATGTGGGGGCAAAATGCTCGACACATACACCAGATTGAATTTTTCAATTCCCGCACTTCGTAGAGCAAGCTCAAATGATGAAAGTCTATTCTTGTCTACACCAACTCCTTTAGTAAGAAATAATTGTCTTGGTACCATGTTTATTAAGGTTTTTTTAATGCGATAAATGTACTTTTATTTTTTAATATTACATTATAAAAGATTTTAACAAATGGTTTATAAATTAAAAAAACTATATAGTCTAATAATTATAATATAAATATAAACATTATTTTATGTAACTGGACAAACTCTAATTATCGCTAGAACCGGGAGGATAGTTTACCCTCTGCACTAATAAAGCTTCTGCAAGTATCATATCCATTTTGTTGGTTATTTTGAAGTTCTCACGATGGCCTTCAATAAGGTTAATTTTTACACCTGATTTTTCCACTACGGTTGAATCATCAGTAAATTCAGCTACATAGGCTTGCTCA
>Ga0302320_10023069_pt1 | contig 12238 bp, 8 predicted proteins | sample Bog_T0_3_FD_202130 | JGI IMG/M metagenome (GOLD analysis project Ga0302320, IMG submission 202130) | Peat permafrost microbial communities from Stordalen Mire near Abisko, Sweden - Bog_T0_3 | ecosystem: Environmental > Terrestrial > Soil > Wetlands > Peat | place: Sweden: Abisko, Stordalen Mire...
CGAAGCAAGAGTGGCGCCAGCAATACAGCGACAAACTGCGACAGCTGCGCGGCAGAGAAAATGACGCCGACGTGCGTCAGGCGAACATGCAGTTCCTGATGGAGGTACACAGCCGCAAAGGGAGTAACCGCGCCGGTGACGATGCTCCACAAAGCGAACGGAGGGAGGAATCGGCGTAAAAAGGGATGGAGGATCGCGTTGGGTCGCATCGGCCTTTCTTCCGCAACTCCAAGCTTAAGCCTTGAAATCGGCCAAATGCCCAGCATCGCGATTGCGCACGCCGCGAGCAAGACAGCTCGCATTCCATTCGTCAAATGCGTTCCTCTGCCAAAGGCCCCGAGCCACTCGGGAATATATCCCCCGGCGAGTCCGGCAAGAGTTCCCGATCCGATTCCAGTCGCGAAGACGATGCTAAACGCGGATATGCGATTGTCTTTGCTCGTTAATTTTGCCACCGTCGGTGAAAAGCATACTGTCCATGAACTGAGCGCGACGCCGGCCAGGAAAGCGAGGATGATTTGCGCCGGCATCCAAGTGAGGAAAGTGCGTAGAACGCAGATAAGCGGGGCAGCGATGAAGCCGATGAGTAACACCGGTCGCAAGCCGAATCGCCTTGACAGCATGCTGATGGGAATGGAGCCAGCGACGTTTCCCATGGTTAACGCGCCAGTGACAAGTCCGAGTGCGTTCTCTCTGAAGTGAAGATTTGCAAGGAACAGATTGAAGAGAAAGAAGTAAAGCCCAAAACCAAAGTCGAACAGCAATGCCGCAGTGAAAAAGACCCAAAAGCCAGTATCGAATTGCTTGGCAATCCCGCCCATCGTAATACGATGGAGCAGGGACGGGCGGTCACGATTGTTCGATATTTCGGTGGTCTCGACGAGCATGATCCCTATTTCCCTTCGACGGCGAGCCTTCCGAGCCGCTCGATTGCCCAATTCAAGTCGGTGTAACGCAATTCGAAAGCGCCTGAAGCGAGAATCCTGTCAATCATCGTGCTTTGGATTCTCAACGTCTCAGGTAAGCTGTAGAGCCTCTGTAGCATGGAGTACCTTGCAACCTGTGATGAGAATGACACCAATTCCTGGTGTTCTACATCACGCCGATTCAAGAACACAATGTAGTTCACCCGAGAAATATGCGAAGTGGTGATGTCGCGAGACGATGACGTGCTCAGCTCGATGGTCGGCTTTCCCACGTCTCCACGATGCGTAATCTGGCCGCCTGCAAGTTCCGGAAAGAACTGCCCGGCACCCGGTCGAAATCGCGCCTGATTGCAGTTGCCCACAACGAGGCGGTCTTGCCTGCTATTGACGAGAAAGCTGGCATCATCAGTAACGAAAGTCCATCCAGCCTGTGCGCAGGCGTAAGAGAGGGTGGATTTCCCGGCCCCCTCGTCGCCGCAAAGAAGGATTCCGCACCCGTCCAGGTCGACGCACGCGGCATGGATAGGCGTGGTATACGAGGTGCAGATTTGAAGCAACGCCGCCGACTCAAGAAAGAAATATCGAAAATAGTTTCTGTAGGCCAGGGTGGACCTTGACAGCCAGATAGTCGAGAGGCCCTGCGCGAAATCCGTTACTGAGAAGTTCTCACTGTTGGCAACATTAGATCCCAGATGCTGCTGGATTCGCGAGACTGGCATCGGCGGGCACTCCGAAGATTGACCATCGAGAACGCATACTCGGACCCGGAACGGCGGTGTTTCAAACAGCTTTACAAATCCCTGCCAGCTCTCCGCGACGGCAGTCAATATCTCCTCCGAGTTTGTTTCGACTTCCATTGGAAATCCCAAGGGATAGAAGGTTTGCTTGAGGGGCAAATCCATTCGTCCGAAAACCGGATCTCCGAGCGCGACCGGTTCGGATCGTTCGCAGGAAGTGCGAATCTGGTCGATCGTAAGCATTGAATGAGGCCACCTTGCATAATGGTTCGAGTTCGCTGAGGCGAGTGGTAGTCGGCTGACTAGAACTGATATTTCATCACTAACTGAATTACACGCGGATTGTTTGTTGTGGTTGTAATGATTCCGAAGCCTGGAGTATTCACTGTGTTGCCTGGGCTCCCGAAATTTGCTGAGTTGGCGAGGTTAAAGAATTCGGCACGGATGCGTAGGTTCTGCTTCTCAGTGATTGCAATTGGACGCTCGATTGCCAGATCGATGTTTGTCTGACCCGGCCCGCGCACCATGCCCACACTGCTGTTGCCGAAGTTTGTATCGCCTGGGCCAGTTCCGAATGGTGCCTCTGGAGCAGCAGTAAAGGCTGCAGCGCTGAGATATCCGTTCTTTACTCGCGAGAGTAACGATCCTGCCGTATAGGGGATTGCACCTGTCAACTGCGCTCTGTTTTCGAACGGGTAATTGCCGTACACAGAGCCAGCGCCATTGTCGAGGATGGTTATAGGTGTTCCACTTTGCGCAACGCACAGAGTTGAGATCTGCCAGGCAGAGAGTGCGCGACTTACGACAGCAGGCAGGAGTGACAATCTCGGCGTGCTGTAGGTGAGGCTGAGCACGCCACGTTGCGTTCGATCAAAGTCGGTTGGGCCGTATGCCTGACGCGCATTGTTTTGGTCGTTCGTCATCAGCCAGAGTTCGAAGACCTGGTTTCCCGATGAGCCGCTGGTTTGGTCCAGATTCCTGGACCAGGTATAACTGCCCAGAAATTGCAAACCATGGCTTAGCCGCTTGGTCAGACTGCTTTGGAGGGAGTTGTAATTGGAGAAGAATCTTGTATCAGACTTCAACGAACCCGGGCTCACGCCGTCGAACGGCAATCGTTGAACAACATTCGTTGCGGAGTTGGTGGTTTCTCCGTTGATCGGATGTGCGGGACTCGCGAGCGAAGCCTGATTGAACTCAAGAGAGCCGGCTGAATGAAATGTTCTCGTACCGACATACCCAACCTCAAACAGGTAGTCAAGGGCGAACGCAATTTGCGTGTTCAGGTTGTATTCCTCGGTGTAGGGATCCCGGAGGCTTCTCGACACGCCGGAAATGCTCACACTTCCACCGGGTACACGAGGAATGAAAAGCGGATAACTGGAGGCGCTCGGCAATAGAGGAGTGAATGGCTGTTGCAAGGTCGCGCCGCCGTTCGCGGCGCCAAAGGAGAACTGTTGAATTGAGAAGGGCTCCTGTGTAATGAGACTTTCGGCGAGGCCGCCTGAGAGTCTGTCGAAATAGACTCCAAAGCCTCCGCGCAGGACAACAATGGGGCGTTCGGTAATACGCAGGGCAAAACCAAGGCGCGGAGATACATCACCGTGGTTGGTCGGCCAGAGGCTTGGAATCGAGGATCTGAGAACGCCGGCTGGAACGGTGCCGCTGAAATTCGAAGGAACAACAAAACCGCTCAGCGTTCCATCGGCCGACGCTGAATGGCTCGCAATAGTTGGATCAAACGTCACCATCCTTCCATGAATGTCAGAAGGCGCACCGAATATCTCGTAACGCAATCCTGAATTGATGGTGAGCCTTGATAACAGCTTGATGTCGTCCTGGAAGAATGAAGCAAGATCGATGTAGCGCTCATCTTTCCGGAACAGTCCTGAACTCCCGTCGCTTGTGGTGACGTTGCTCATGCCGAGCGGGCTTCCATTCTGGGCGGCGCTTTCACCAAGCAGGAAGTCGTTGAAGGTGTGTATGTCAAGCAGCCCATCGGACGAGTAAGGGGCGGAAATTTCAACCTGGTGACGCTTGACCTCTGCGCCCAAGCGCATGGTCTGGTTGCGGTGGATCAGTGAAACGGTATCCTGCCAGACATAGCTGTTCGTAACTTGCGACTGCGAGGGCGTACCGGCATCGCCAATTGTAAACAGGCCGTCGATTGTTAGCCCAGGTGCCGGAATACCCGCACCTGAGAGCCCGGTCGGAGATTGCGTTCCGAGGTCTGATGCAAGAATCGGGCTTGAAACCGCGGATATTCCGTCAAAGCGGATATAGCCGAATCGCGCGACATTTATCAGGTTCGAGTTAACGGCATGCGTATCCGCAAGAACAATCATCGCGTTTTGGTCGAGCTCATTTGTGCCCCAACCAGGCACATTTGCCGCATTGGGCGAGAAGGGTTCATCGGTTGGAGCCCGCGAAAAGAAAAACCTGCCCGCGATATTGTTCTTCGCAGAGATAACGCTGTCGATATTTGCGGTATATTGGTCTTCGCGGTATGTCGCCGGCGATGAAAAGGTGGATTCACCGAGAGGAATCTGGGATGGGTCGGTTACCGGCAAGTTCACTTGCGGGCTTGGAATAGCGAATTTTCCGTTGTTAAATTTGAAGCCTAACAGGGCCACTGCGACAGGACTTATATTTGATCCATCGCATGCCACCTGGGCTCCGCCTGCGAATGTCGCATAGGGACAAAACTGTGCTGCAAGTGCCGGAGCCGATCGATCGGACGTCAGTTGCGGAAGAATTGCCGTAGCTTTGTCCCCAAGTCCATTGATGGATCGAAGCCCCTGATAAGCTCCGAAAAAGAAGAGCTGGTCTTGCTTGAGAGGCCCGCCGATTGCGGCGCCAAACTGATTCTGCTTGAGTTCGGGCCTTGGTTGCCCGGCGACCTTTGAGAAGAAGTCGTTAGCGTCGAGCGCGTCGTTACGCAGGAATTCCCACGCAATCCCATGAAACTGGTTGCTGCCTGTTCTGCTGACCAGGTCCACATTCGCGCCAGTCCCTCTTCCGTATGTCGCATCGTAATTCGCTGTCTGTACCTTGAATTCCGCAATTGTGTCAGGCGCCGGCACCGCGATTCCGACTTCTTCGCCATCATTTGCAGCAGAATTCTGGGACAGATTATTGGCGTCGATTCCGTTGAACTGAATGTTGTTCGCAGTCGGCTTGTTACCATTGGCTGTTACATCTTGCGTTCCCCTTCCAAGCGCTGTTGCATCAGGAAGCGCGACCACTACCCCGGGGGATAGGGCAAGAATCTGGGTGAAGTTGCGATTTGACAGAGGCATAGCCTCAATCATTTCCTTATCGACGGCGCGACCGAGTGTCGAACTCTCGGTCTGCGCAATCTCAACTAATGGCTCAACCTGAACACTCACACCCACGCTCGCGATGGAAAGGTAAAGCACGATCTCTGTTGTTTCACCGGCGACAACCGCCACTGAGTGTGCAACCGTGTCTCCAAAGCCGGAGGCAGCGACTTTTACCGTGTAGTATCCAGGACTGAGGAGTGGAAGCGTGAATGTACCCGATTGCGCGGTAACCATGGAGCGAAACACCTGTGTCGATTCATTCACGACTGACACGTGAGCATTGGAAACCACCAGGCCGGATGGATCGTATGCCGTTCCTGTGATTGCTCCCGTTCCAGGCGCTTGCGCTAAAACGGCTCCATTCACGGCAAGCAGCATAAGCGTCAATGCAGCAAGATAAAGGCACAATCGATCATTCCACATGTGACGCCCCCCGGTTGCCAGTGTGTTTGAATCGGGACCAGAATACGAAGAGAGTTGCTTGGCGTTTGTCATCGGACTGTCTTTCCTTTGTCATTCCGCACGAGTGTCGTGCATGATCGGACCGCACGGAGCCGAGAACGCAGAAGAGACCTCCCTCGCGATGCCACGTGAGGGTGCCGGTTCTGGAGACGCTTCCAATTTCAAGGGTTGAGAAAGCGCAGGATATCTTGTTCATCCTGCTTGCTAAGCGACGCACGCACACGCATATGCCGCACGATTGTGCCGGAGATGTGTGGCGAGAAGCCTTCCGGCGAATTGTGGCAGCGACCGCAGTGATGCGCAAACTTTCTCTCTCCGTCGCTCTGGTGGCTTTCACCTGGCTGAATCGTTTTGTGTGACCTGTCACCATCGGGTGCGGGTGTTGACGAGCGGCTATCCTGTGACCTCAGGCGTAATGCAGCCAACAGCAGGAGCGCAATCGCGATCAATCGAAGGTGGTTCATCATTTGCCTCTCCATGTTGGAGTTAGAAAACGATAGATAATTCCGGTCTCCCAGATATTGCTGTTGCCCGAGGATGAAAGCTGCCGTGAATAGCTTGTGTTGATCCTCAGTTCGTGTGGAAGGTGATAGTCCATGCCAAAGTCCGCTCGCTGGGTATTTGCGGAGGGGAGGCCGTCCTGCGAACTCGGACTGCTGCGAAACGTCTGCTGCCATCGGAAGACCGGTTCCAGCCTGCCAAGCAGGGTTGTGTCACCGCCAAACCGTGAGAGGCGATAGTCTGACTCCAACCAATAGCCTTGTGCATGCGCGCCGTGCGCAAATTCGGAACGGAGCTTGAACGGCGAGTTCGAAGGTTCCCACCAGACGTGCAGGCCGAAATCATTCACATGCTTATCCTCGGTTGCGCGCGTGTACGAGGTCCCGACTTCCAGCCGCTTGGCTGGAAGGTAGACGCTGGCCCTGCCGCCCCAGCCATTGTGTGAACTGAAATTCTGGTTGGAACTCGCTGCCGAGTAATACGCTGCGTAATCGATGGAGTACCTTGAATTCGAAAGAGCCGAACCGCGCACCATACCGCCCACGCTTGATCCTGTGCCATTTCCAAGACTCAGAATCAGTGGCGCGTCTTCGAAATTACTGATCCAAATCGGCGTCAGGCGTTCATTGTAAGTACCGAAAGGAGTGAGAAACTCGCCGCCAACCACGGTTGCGTGGGCGGTGGCAATGTAGTCAAGTTGCAGGTACGAAAGCGCAACATAATGAAAGTGGGAATAGTCGGCCTGCCCATTCCCTTCAGGGGAAAAGTCCTCGAGGAGTGCGGCGCGTCCTTCCACCAGCAGATTCGATCCGAGCGGAAAGGCGATAAGCGGTTGCGCGGTGGGAAAGTAGGAAGTGTTGCCGCCTTTGGTGGCTGTCAGGAACCCTATGCCACCTGAGATCAAGGGTGTATCTTGCGCTTGAGATTGAACCGTCACCCACAGAACTGCAACGAGGACGATGACACTCCGGCGAAAGGTGTCTCGTATTTTCATTTGGGACCTAAGGATGCAGCACATGAAGACAACTTAGCGCGGACGGAATCGCGAGGTGTCAGCGCGTCGTCTTGATCTTGTAAGCGGAATGTAACCATCGACAGTACTAAGCGAGAGCGCTGCGAGTGCGCCAGGAGAATCAATTCAATGTTCCAACTTTCGCGATTGCGTTCCGCATTTTTTACCGATGCGACAAGAGCATGACAATCGGCTGACAGGGGCATGACACACGAGCGAGAGGCTGTCGCTACGGTGTGAACAGAGCCATTGACGGGCTCGCGGATCATTGCACGCCGCAGGCAGGTCATTGATCGCTACAGAGGGAGCATCGCGGGTGCTGCGAGAATGTGAGATTGCCGCGATCCAGGTCCGGGGAGGACTTATGAAGCTAAGTTACGCGATGAAGGTTATCCTAGTCGGCTTCCTTGTGGCTTTGACCAGCCTCGGGCACACAGGTGAAGCACAGACTGCGCCGAAGCGGATCGAAATCACAGCGAAACGGTTCACCTTTCAACCCGCGAAGATAACCCTGAAGAAGGGTGAACCCGTTGTTCTGGTCGTCAAAAGCGCGGATGTTGCGCACAGTCTTCGCTGTCGCGAACTAAACCTCGATATCAAAGTGAACAAGGGCGCCGCGGCTGAAGCTCCGATTACGCCGGCAAAAACGGGCGACTTCATTGCGCATTGCGGGGTTTTCTGCGGTTCAGGTCACGGTGAAATGGTCATGAGCATTCATGTAGAGGATTAACTATGCGCAGGAAGTTATGGTCCGCATGTCTCTCTGTGGTTCTTTTACTTTCAGGGTTCGTGGCCGCAGTTCTGCTCCTCTCCGGGAGCAAGGCTACACCGCCGGGTCGGTTTGAATGTTACGTCGTTACCGTTGCGAAACATCGGATTCTAATCGGAAGTAGGTCTGCAAGGAACCCGCTAGCAACCAACGCTCAGTCGATCGCAGACGGCAAAGAGGCGTTTACCCATTTCTGCGTAGCCTGCCATGGAATGGATGGGCAAAATACCGGAGTGCCGTTCGTCAATCATATTTCTCCACCTATTCCGTCCCTGGGTTCGGATGATGTGCAGAGTTACACCGATGGTCAACTCAAATGGGTAATCGATAACGGCATTTGGCCTTCGGGTATGCCCGGCTCGAAAGGCACACTGAGTGATGAAGAAATCTGGTCGATTGTGACGTTTCTGCGTCATTTGCCGCCGGCCGGCAGTCAGGGCGAACCGGAGATGTACAGCCATTAAGAGCAGCACGGGGACCTCAGGGAGCAGCATGGCGTTTGGCAATGCAGATCGGAGAATGCGCTTAAAAGAAGCGGTCCTTGCATGCTTTCGAGAACCGGCGTCCACTGTTGCCGAGCGGCTTCGCGAGTTCACAGAGGAGGACTGGCGCAAGAACCTGTACTGGCTTGATGTGAGCGGCTTGGCGCTTTATTGTTTCGACAGGCTCGCCTTGCTCGGTGTGGAACATTGTCTGCCAGTTTCCATCCAAGACCGGTTGAAGCGTAACCTGGCTGATAATCGGGAACGCACGGCGGCACTGCTCCATGAGACTGTTGCGATCACAGCGGCTCTCGAGCAGGCAAGCATTCAGGCCGCGATTCTAAAGGGCGTTACGCTGTTTCCGGACTCAGTCCCCGATCTGGCATTGCGCTCTCAGGTGGACATTGACTTCCTGATTCGCGGATGGGACGCTCTCAAAGCCAAAGATGTAATCCTCGGCCTCGGTTATCAACTCGACGCCATCAAGGGTTTGGAATGGTCCTTTACAGCGGGAACGGACCAGGCCATGGGCATAGAGAGCATTTACAAAGTACGTCCGCAGCGCATGGTAGAGTTGCATTTGCTTGCTCTCTCGGAGAATGTTGCGACTCCAGTCGTGGATGACCTCCTTACACGAGCCGTTGCGAGGCGCTCTCTCGGGATGGTGTTGCCGGGCCTTTCGCCCGCGGACATCCTGGTTCAGCAGGCGAGACATATCTTCAAGCATCTTTGCAGCGAACAGACGCGCGCTCATTGGGTTCTTGAGTACTGGCGGCATGTCCAGACGCGCCGCGGAGATTTGTATTTCTGGAGGGATGTCGAGTCAATTGCCAAGAATGAGCCGGATGGACCGATGGCGGTCGGAGCTGTAACGCTTCTTGCGACTTTGCTGTTCGGACGGTTTGCGCCACAGCAGTTGACGCAGTGGTCCCTGGCCCCCCTATCGCCCGCGGTGCGCCTGTGGATTGAAACCTACGGCCGCCGCGTGTTGCTGTCAGACTTCCCTACAAGCAAGTTCTACCTTTTCCTAAGACGGGAACTGCATCTGGAAGGGGAAATGCAGAGTCGATCCCCCTGGCGGTTCCTCCTGCCCTTTCATTTGTGGTCCGCACGCGTCACCCGCGGCAAAGCCGGTGAGGGTTTGCGCGCGCGTCTGACACGTTATCGGGTGGAGTTGAAGCACGCGTTCTTTCGAGTGAGATTTCACCTTCGAACAAGCCTTCCCTACGAGGTGGAATCTCGACGTTGGCAGAGACGCATGGCGGGAAAGCAACCGTGATTAGCCGGGCCTACGACAGTTCTGGCCAGCTGGGACACCATTTGTGTTCGGAATTGTCAAACCTTTGTCATTTGTGATTTCTGTCTTGTAACCATGTTGTATTCGGGCGCAAAATAAACCCATGATGACAGATATGGAGTTGCCGGTCGAGGCGTGCGGGAACAATATACCTGGGCTCAAATTAGGTACGATCCTGGTCGTGGAAGATGACCCCGGTATGCAGAAGATACTTCGGCGGATCTTCGTCAATGAGAACTACTCGGTCGTGGTCGCGGGGGACGGAAAAGCCGGCCTGGAATCGTTTCGCGATCTGCATCCTGCTGCCGTGGTGCTCGATCTGATTCTTTCTCAGATATCCGGTCGCGATCTTTGCCAGAGCATGAAATCTATTTCGTCCGACACGCCCGTGATCGTTCTCAGCGCCATTACCGAGGTTGTCGACAAGGTCCTTCTGTTGCAGCTTGGCGCCGATGATTACGTCACCAAGCCGTTCAGCCCCCGGGAATTGTTGGCGCGGGTTCAGGCCGCCATTCGCCGCCGCCATCGCACGGTTCAGTTCTCAACCTACAGATTCGGCGATTGCCAGATTGACTTTCAAAAAATGACTGCGCACCGCGGGGAAACTCCTGTGACACTAACCTCGCACGAGTTCAAACTCTTGAAGTTCTTCACAGAGAACTCAGAACGCGTCCTCAGCCGCGAGGTGCTGTTGAACGAGGTGTGGGGCTATAACTCATACCCGACAACCCGTACAGTCGATAACCAGATACTCAAGCTTCGGCAGAAGCTGGAGCCTGATCCAGCGAACCCTCGGCATCTTCTAACAACCTATGGGGCGGGTTATAAATTTGTCCCTTGAGTGTCTGCACGCAAAGGGGCTGTTAGAGCCGGAAATGGCCGCTCTGGCGAAGCGTTCCTTCGAATTTTCAGTTGATCACGGATGGCGTAAAGTATTCAGTTTCCTCGCCTCTGACGTATTCCTGGAGCAGGCATGAATGGGCAGGCGAGATATACAGTTGCTCAGGGAGCTTCCAGAGTGCAACGTAAGAGAGGCGTAAGGACGCGCGTGCTGCTGGTGGCAGCGATGGCACTGGTGATTGTGAGTATCACGCTTGCCAGTCTGCTGCTTGTACGCCGACAACTTGGAGTTCAGATCGCGGAGAATCTTTCTGCGGATTTGGAGCACTCAGTGCTTACGTTTCAGAACCTGCAGACCCTGCGGTTGAAGGCACTAGAACGCGAGAACGCGCTCCTCTCTGATTTGCCCAGCCTCAAAGCACTGATGACCACCAGCGATCCGCGCACCATTGAAGACGGCGGAGTTCAATACTGGAAAGTAAGCGGCAACGATCTGTTTGCCCTTAGCGATAATGAGGGCCATTTAGTCGCTGCGTATTCCGACCTGCCACATTCGGACACAGCGCTTCGCGCTGACCTCAAAGGCTTCGTGGCCGATCCTACCTTGCACTATCTCGTGACGGAAGGTCATCTCTATGCCTGCTCTATTCAGCCGCTCTACTTCGGTAGCGAAGCGAGAGGAACTCTGCTTGGATTCGTGATAAGCGGATTCGCAATTGAGCGTGACATGGTAAGGGACATTAGTCAGGCGACTACAGTAGAAACAGTCTTCGTGAGTAAGGGACACGCCTTGGCAAGCACGCTTTCGCCGCCAATCTCAGATGAATTGACTTCACAGTCATTTTTTGATTCTCCGGGTGCTTCTGCGCGCGTCGCCCTTAATCTCGGGGGCGAACGATACCTGGCGGCCACACAAGACCTGTCTTCAAGCGCGTCTGCCCCTCTCCAACTCGTCGTCCTCAAATCCTTTGCCCCGGCGGAGAAGTCCATCCAGCGGATTGACCGCCTGGTATTGATCTCGGGAGTTTTCGCGTTGATGCTGGGTACGGTTCTAATGCTCGCGCTTTCGCGGGCCGTCACGAAACCACTCGAGGAACTTGCCTCGGGCGTACGCGCATTCGGCGTCGGCGACAGTGTCCACGAATTGCCGGACCGCGGAGCAATGGAAGTTCTGGAACTGAGCCTTGCCTTTGCACGTATGCGCGACGAGATCAAGCAGGCCAATCGGGCACTGCTTGAGTCTGAGCGCCTGGCTACCATTGGACGGATGGCGGGTTCCGTTTCACACGACCTCCGCCATTATCTGTCTGCTGTCTATGCAAATGCCGAGTTTCTTGCTTCCGCGACGCTTTCTGAGGCCGATAGAAGCGAGATACTGTCCGACATCCGCCTCGCCGTGCACGGAACCACTGAGCTCATTGAGTCTATGCTCATCTTCGGAAGAACAGGGGGCGGCATCCGCCGCTCGCATGTCCTCATGTCCACACTTCTGGAGCGCGGAATAGCCCTCGTCCGTATCCATCCGGACGGCGCCGCCGTAACCCTCGCGGCGAAGTACGGCGACCCGGCGGGGACGGTCGCGCTACTCGACGAGAAGCAGATTGAGCGCGCTATTTACAACCTGTTATTAAATGCTTGCCAGGCAGTTCGCGACGCATCATTGACGCCCTGCGTACTTGCAACTTTGGAGGTTGTGGGAAAGGAGATCGTCCTGAAAGTAGTCGACAACGGTACCGGTGTTCCAGAGAACATTCGCAAGAGCCTCTTTCAGCCGTTCGTAAGCGAAGGCAAGCAGAAGGGAACAGGCCTCGGTCTCACACTCGCGCATTGCATCGCCGTTGAACACGGTGGAGAGGTTGTTCTCGTCAACAGCGAACCAGGTCAAACCA
>Ga0302320_10023070_pt1 | contig 12237 bp, 12 predicted proteins | sample Bog_T0_3_FD_202130 | JGI IMG/M metagenome (GOLD analysis project Ga0302320, IMG submission 202130) | Peat permafrost microbial communities from Stordalen Mire near Abisko, Sweden - Bog_T0_3 | ecosystem: Environmental > Terrestrial > Soil > Wetlands > Peat | place: Sweden: Abisko, Stordalen Mire...
CGGGCAATCCGACGAATGGGCCGCTGGTGTGAATCAGCGTGTTGGGATACTCCCGCAACAGCCGATCGTAAGTCGGCTTGCGCGCGAGCGCGATGGCATTGGCTTTGGTTTCGGCGCGGTATCCCCATCCGTCGAGGATGATCAGAACCAGCGGTTTCGGTCTAGGCATAGGGATTCAGTCATTACGTTAAACAAGGATGAATTCAGTAATCCCGCGAACATCAGGAACGACGATTATAAGGCCTGGGTTGCGACACTGGTTCGAAGCTAACTGGGGTACACCAACGTGAACCGTCACGAAATACTTTTTCAGACTCCGCCAAGCCAAACTTGGCTGGGCCTTTTATACTTAAGGCCGGAGGAATTATGGCAATCACGGATTTATTGCTTCTGGAACTGGACGAAGAACTAAAAAAAACGCGCACTGCATTGGAACGTGTTCCCGACAACAATTCTGAATTTGCGCCTCACCCCAAGTCAGCGAAACTGGGCAAGCTGGCGGCTCACGTGGCGCAGCTTCCTGAGTTTGGCGTCACAATTCTGACCACTCCGGAGCTGGATTTTTCCAAAGGCAGTTTTAAGGCTTTGCAGTTCGAGTCTGCCGCACAGCTTGTGAAGGCCTTCGACGAGGGCGCGGCCAAGGTACGAGCAGCTTTGCAATCCTCTTCCGAGGAAGCGTGGCGGCAAAATTGGAAGCTGGGTTTTCAGGGCAAGTCCATATTTGATGGCAATCGATTTCTAGCCTACCGCGAAATGTTCCTGAATCACCTCGTCCATCATCGCGCGCAACTGGGCGTGTATCTGCGACTCAACGAGAAGCCGGTGCCCGCAACCTATGGGCCGTCGGCGGATGACAAGATGGGCTTTTAGAAATCTGGATGAGACGAGCGAGACTGTTTGGCCGGGAACCTATCGTGTCAGCGCACTGTAATTGGATAAACCATTTTCCGGTGCAGGAACGAGTTTTCGTCACCCACCAGAAAGCGTGTGATAAACGCGGGACCTTCGAGCAACACTACCGAGGCGTCCCGCGTCGCGGCCGGAACTTCAAAGACCACCGTCGTCTGAAAGCTGTCACCTGCCACCAAACGCCTGGCCAAATCCTCCTGGGGTCCGGCCGTCTTTTCGAACTCGCGTTGCCCTAAACTCGACGGGGAAACCTCACTGCCGGAGGGAAGGACTAAGGTGACGCGAGGCTGCGATGGCCGGAACGCCGCTTGACGGGCACGATTGGAGACGGTAAGCGTCACGGCGAGTAGTTTTGTCTCCGCCGCATTGGGCAGCGGCAAGGGGCGTGATCCGGCTACGGTGGCACACCAGTCGTCGAAACATTTGTTTGTTCCGAGCGCAAGATCGCGGGTTTTGCTGGTGAGAGAGACGCCGATCAGAATGACCGCATACACTGAGAAGCAGGTTGCGATTGCGATAACCAGTCTTCGAACCGGGCGTCCACGGAGTTTGCGATATATCAATATCGCGGCAAGAATCACTGTAGTGAGAAAACAGACGAAGAACAAAAGGTTCCCTGCGTCGTTAACGGCCTGCACTTGCATTCGGGTGTCTCCCTTAGATCGTTTTTCGGGGTACGAAGTACTTTATATCACAAACTGCGATGCCCGCAGTCTTCGCCGAGCACTTTGAAGGTTCCGGTCCTGATCGTCCTGGATTTGGATGGGGTCCGGCAGACGATACAATAGGGCGTCAAAGCCGCTGCAATCGGAAACATCCGATCGCATTTGCCGATTCAGCTCCGAGGGAGCAAGACAATGAAAGCCGTTCGCATTCATCAATTCGGCGGACCCGAAGTTCTAACCTACGAAGACATCCCCGACGCGCAGCCGCGTAAAGATCAAGTACTGGTTCGCGTACGCGCCTGTTCTCTGAATCACCTGGATATCTGGACCCGCAAGGGCCTGCCCGGGGTGAAACTGCCGCACATCCTTGGCAGCGACGTTGCCGGCGAAGTTGTCGAATCCGGCGAATACGTTGCCGGATTCACGCCCGGTCGGCGGGTATTGCTCGCTCCCATGTCGTACTGCGGCGGTTGCGAAAAATGTGTCGCGGGATTACAGAATCAGTGCCGCCAGTTCACCGCCTTGGGAAACATGGTGGACGGCGGCAACTGTGAATTGATCGCCGTCGCGCCAGCGAATGTAATTCCCATCCCGGACTCGCTCGATTTCAATCAGGCCGCCAGCGTACCGCTGGTATTTCTGACGGCATGGCACATGCTGGTGGGACGCGCCGGCGTTCGTCCCGGACAAACCGTGCTGGTGTTGGGGGCGAGCTCCGGCGTTGGTATCGCGGCCATTCAGATTGCCAAGCTGTTCCACTGCCGCGTGATCACCACGGCCGGCAGCGAAGAGAAGCTGGCCAAAGGCCGCGAGCTCGGCGCGGATTTCGGCATCGACCATTACAAGCAGAAAATTTCCGAAGAAGTCCGCAAGATCACAAACAAAGAAGGAGTCGACATAGTGGTCGAACACGTTGGCGCGGCCACGTGGGACGAGAGCGTAAAGTCCCTCAAGAGCAGCGGCACGCTGGTCACCTGTGGGGCGACTACGGGGCCGAATGTCGGCATCGATCTGCGCCATCTGTTTGCCCGGCAATTGAATCTGCTCGGCTCCTACATGGGGACCATGGGCGAACTGCACGAAGTTTTGAAACATGTTTTCGCCGGACGCTTAAAGCCGGTGGTCGATCACGTCTTCCCTCTGAGTGAACTGCGCGCGGCACACGAGTATCTGGAGAAGAGCCAGATGTTTGGGAAGATCGTGGTGAACCCGTAAAGTCGCGGAGTAGAATCACTTCGTGTTTTTCACAATTGTCGGCAAGGTTTTAAACGTTGAGAACATCGCTTTGGGCAAAGGCATCCGGGAGCGCCGAAGATTACGGAAGCTGTACGGCGGCCACCAATCGAAGAAGATGAAAGGTCATGCAGCCATCAAATTGGCCGACGGTACGATGTGTCACGCCGAGGTGCACTGGTACGAGGCTCATGGAGTGGGGAAAAAAGAAATCAAGATCAAGCGTATTCTAGAGATTCAATGAAATGAAGCGAAGTGCAATTTGTCGTATGCGTCAAAAACAAAGGCTACGCCGCCTCGCTTGAGTTGCGGAAGCTTTATCAAGTGGTTGCAGATCCTAGTGCCATCAAGCTGCGTCAGATTCGGATCATCGATGAGTCCGGAGAAGATTATCTGTATCCTGCGGAATACTTTGTGTCCGTGCAACTTCCACAATCTGCTGAAAAGGCCGTGCGCCGCGCGACTGGCTCCTAAGATCCGTCCCAGGAAGTAAAGGAGCATTCTTGTCCGATTCAATCCACTACCGTCCCGCTCAACGCTCTGACATCCCGCGCATGGCGGCCATCTGGTCGCTGGAAAAAGGCGAAGGCGGAAAGTCTGAAGAAAGCATGCTCGCCTACTTCGACGGCGAACTTAATCCTCAGAAGGCTTTGCCGCCGCGAGTTATTTTTGTGGCTGAGGAGGGGGACACTCTGCTCGGTTACCTCGCCGGACATCTCACCACGCGGCTCGCTTGCCAAGGTGAGTTGGAGTGGATCTATGTAACTCCAGAAAGACGGCGCAGCGGCGTGGCATCGGGCTTGATGCCTTTCCTCGCAACGTGGTTCCAGCAACAGCAAGCGTCACGAGTGTGCGTAAATGTCGCGCAATGGAACACTCCCGCCATCAACTTTTATGCCCGCCATGGCGCCGAACCGATGAAACCAGGATGGATGGTGTGGAGCGACTTCCCGCGCGCAATATTAAAACCTTCGTGATACTTCGTGTCCTTCGTGGTTAAGCATTTTTTATTTTCCCAATCACGTTTCGTACGCCCCCAAGCACGGCAACCGCGCTTGTTCTAAAATAGGTTTATGGCTCCAGAACTGAATTTCGGTCCGTACGTTGACATCGAAAACGGCAAGAAAATCGTCAAGGATTTAACCTTCGGCAATCCTACGCCCGAAGGGGTCGTGCTTTCCACGCTCGACGCCGCCGTCAACTGGATGCGTAAAGGCTCGATCTGGCCCATGACGTTTGGCCTGGCTTGCTGCGCGATTGAAATGATGTCGATGGGCGCCTCGCGCTTCGACATCGCACGCTTCGGAGCGGAAGTTTTCCGTCCCTCCCCGCGGCAAAGCGATTTGATGATTATCGCGGGCCGGGTCTCCAACAAAATGGCGCCCGTCATTCGCCAACTCTGGGAGCAGATGCCTGAACCCAAGTGGGTCATCTCCATGGGGGCCTGCGCCACTTCAGGCGGCGTCTTCAATAATTACGCGCTGGTGCAGAGCGTTAATCAGGTCATCCCCGTCGACGTTTATGTCCCCGGATGCCCGCCGCGCCCCGAGCAGCTCATCTACGCCATCACGCTGCTGCAGGATAAAATTCAGAATGAGCGGGGGACGATCAAGAAGGCTCTGAATATTACGTAGAGTCGGAATAGCCGGACCCAAGTTTCAAATCGCACGGTATCTTCGGTGTTTTGACAGCCCGCACCGGGATGCTATGATACTTTCATAGGCACGCGCACCTCGCGCCTGCTTCCACACTCCTCAGTAGCTCAATGGCAGAGCATTCGGCTGTTAACCGAAGGGTTGTAGGTTCGAATCCTACCTGAGGAGCCATTTCTTTTCAGGCCCAGATCGTTCTAAGGGTGCAAGTAGAATCCCAACTCCTGCGGCGGAGCCAGAGCCTTTGTCCCCTCATACTGCCGCCTCGCCTGGCGCACGGCAACGATTTTCTGCTGGAACTCGCGGGCCATGCCATCGTAGCGCACCAGCACATTATCCAGCCAGTAAGGACGATATTCGCTCAGATATGCATCACGATACATGTGGCTAATGCGCGTAATCGCATCGCGCAAATCTTCGAGACGCGCATTGATCGCCGTAATTTCTTCCAGGTCATTGCTCACGCGGTCGGCGTCGGTGGGATTTTGGAAGGCATCCCAGTAAAAATTATTGACTTCCTGAGTGAACTGCGCCTTCATGCCGAGAGCGTCCCAACGCCAGGCGGCAAGAGTCATATCCGCCAACGTGTCGTGATTGGCGTGCGCGTCGTTGCCGTTGCGATATAGCGATTCCAGTGCGTGCTCCGCGCCCAGCCGCATCTCCGGAGCAGCCGCCGCAACTTTCTGCATCAGCGCAGCGCCTTCGGGCGTAAAGGGATCGATCCAGAACAAGTCATCGCTCTCGATCTTCACATTGATTTTGGCCAGCGCCTGATGACCTTTATCCAAATTTTCCAAAGTATCGCGAAACGTAGTGTCGCCATTGCGGTAAAAAGCCCAGTCGTAGGCGTTCTTGAAGTCATCAATATTCGATTCGCCGGATTGCCATCCGGCAGCGGCACCGAAAATCAGCGTAGGCCACGCCATTCCATAGATCGCCTCGCCATCGTCGTTCCACGTCGTATTCAGCATTCCGATGGCGCCCAGATTTTGGCCGTCACGCACGAAGTTGCGGATGTTTACGTAACCAACGTCGAGATTGGGCCAGAGTTGATTCCAGGTCTGCGCGCCGGGAGCGACGATCACGCGAAGTCCCGCGTCGCGGTAAGGCTTGATAATGCTGTCGAAGTTGGGTTTGGCGTCATAGTCCCACGGGACTGCGATCATATCCTTTGGCAAAATTCCGAGCAGTTCAGGATACTTCACCGCAATGTCTCCCCAGAACATAAGCTGTTTGTGATAGGGCTGAAGGATTGCGAAAACTTTCTGCATGTGCTCGAGATACACACGGCCTAATCCGACGTCGGCGGCGCGAGCGGCAGTTTGTCCATGGCCTAGCTCGAAGGTTTCGTCGCCGCCAATGTGCAAGAAAGGTCCGGGAAAAAGCTGGACCAGGTCGGCATACATATCCTGGATGATTTTGTAGGACCGGTCTTTTGTCGGCGTAAGCACATGGCCGTGCGGACGCTCGGCCACGTCCGCGTAGATTTCGTACTTGAGCATGGGATGAAGATGCCCGAAGGTTTGCTGCTCGGGGAGGATGGTAACGTAAAGCGATTTGGCGTAATCGACCAGCGCGTTGATTTCCTTCGGCGTAAGCGCCGCTTCTTTCGGCGCGACCAGGGGCTGACTGGCGAAGTCGAAGACGTGCTCCATGTAGAGACCGAAGAGATTTACTTTGTACGCGGCCAGCGTGCGGATCTGATGCTTCATGTACTCTTCGGTGGGAATGGGCCCGCGGCTAATATCATCCTGCACGCCGCGCCACTCCATGCTGGGCCAATCGCGAATTAAGACGCCTGGGCAAACCAGAGTTTTTCCTTCCGGCCGCAGCAACTGCCGCAGCGTCTGCACCCCATAGAACAGCCCCTGGCCGGTATTGGCGGCGACGATCAAGTGAGAGCTGTCGGAAAATAAAAGATAGCCCTGGTCGCCAATGGACTCGGCCTTCAATCCTTTGGACTCCAGGAACTCGCGCACATTGGCATCCTGCAAGCGCGCCAGGACGATGGAACCTGCTTCCTCACGCGCTTCGGTTTTTGATTCCGGTTTGGCTCCGGTAATGTTCAAATTCATTCCGGACTGATCTTTGATCTCTTCCGCGAGAGTTTCGGCCGCGATGCGATCTTCGTCCTGATGCCCGAACTCGATCAGGATTCGCGTGGTCGGCTTGACGCGAAAGCTTCCCTGCTGGACGCGCACTTCTTTGGGTTGAGGAATCAGCTTGAGTTGGTTCTCAGGGCCGGAGGTTCCGGCGAACATCAGGGGAGTCAGAGCCAACCATACAATCGGAAGAAAGAGAACATCTCGCTTTTTCATTCGTATCCTTGAGGACCATCAAGCCTTCATTGTAGCGGCCAGCAGTTGGCTTACTTCGAAAACGCTTCTTTGTTCACCACGTACGGCATCTTCGTAATGTCGCCGCCGTAGTTGCCTTCGAGCACGTCGATCAACCCCTGCACACAGCGTCCCGCCATACCTTTATTCGGATCGGCGGAGAGCCGGGTGATGCGCGCCGCGCTGGCGAAGTGGGGCATGAGCCTTAGGCGGTCGGCGATCGCGGGATCGCGCAGGGGTGAATCAGGCGGCAGCGGTTCTTTTTCGTATACGTCGAGAGCGGCGCCGGCGATCCAGTTTTCGCGCAGCGCCTTTACCAGAGCTTCCTCATCGACCACGGGCCCGCGCGAATCGTTAATCAGGAAGGCCGTCGGCTTCATTAGTTTTAAAGTCTGCTGATTGAAGAGATGGTAGGTGGGCGTATCGCTTTCCGCCGGACGCAGAAGCGGAACGTGCACGCTGACGAAATCGGACTGCCGCAAGGCTTCTTCAAAGGTCACGTACTTGATCCAATTCCTTTCCCGCGAAATGCCCCGGGCATGGCGCAGGTCCATGGTTTCCTGGATGGCTTTGATGTATTCGTGGTTCTCATAGGCCGGGTCGTAACACAAGAGGTTCATGTCGAAGCCCGCGCACTTCTTGATCATGGCCAGGCCGATGCGGCCGGTTCCGATAATCGCGATGGTCTTGCCGGTTACTTCGTCGCCCAGAAACGGCAGCGAAGGATGCCAGTACCCCCATTGGTTATCGCGAAGAAGATGCTCGGCATTCCACATTTTGCGGGCCAGCATACCCATCATGAAAAAAGCGAATTCAGCGGTGGCTTCGGTGAGGACGTCTGCCGTATTGGTGAAAGGAATTTTGTAATGATCGGCATCGGCGCGATTGATGTTGTCGTAGCCCACGGCGTACTGGGCCACAACTTTCAGGGTTCGTTTGCCGGCTTCGAACACTTCGGCGTCGATGGAATCGCGCAGCGTGGTGATCAGGCCATCGATACCGGACTTTACCTTGTCGATGATTAAACTCTTGGGCGGCGCCACGGGCTGAGGATAAACTTCGACTTCGTAGCCCCGGTGGCGCAGCAGGTCAAGGGCTTCTCCAATGTCACAGGTGGCAAAGACGCGGAATTTCTGATCCATTAGTTCCTTCCATGGGTGTCCTGCAATGGGCGTCCATGAATGAATGGGTCGATAACCCGAACGCCGCCCGCACCCCACAGTGCGAAGCCTCGAAAATATCATACGTGAATCGCGGCAAGACTTTGGAAGGTGATCCAAGTCTGTAATTTAGCCCGGGCCGATTCAGCGGTGACTTACGTCACAGACCGCGCTTAACCCCACAAGTACAGTTAGATCGACGAATCCTCTCCGTCGAGGAGCCCTGCATGGCTACGATCGTTGCGTCTACGAACACCCGGGTCTTGAATTCGCGCCTGGCCAAGAAAATCATGAGCGCAGAAGAGGCCGCGGCGCTGATTAAATCTGGCGATCAGATAGGCATGAGCGGCTTCACCGGTTCTGGATATCCCAAGGCTGTGCCTACTGAACTGGCGCGCGTCATTGGCGATGCGAACCTCTGCGGACGTAAGTTTCAAGTCAGCGTTTTCACGGGAGCTTCCACCGGACCGGAACTCGATGGCGCACTGGCGAAGGCAGGCGGCATTCATCTGCGGCTGCCGTACCAGTCCGATCCCGAGACGCGCAAGCAAATCAACGCGGGCGAAATGGAGTACATGGATATTCACCTTAGCCATGTCGCCCAATTCGTGGAGTACGGATTTCTGGGCAAGCTCGACGTCGCGCTGATTGAGGTCAGCGCCATACTCGAAGACGGGCGACTGGTGCCGAGTTCCTCGGTCGGTAATAACAAAACATGGATCGACCAGGCAGAACGGGTAATTCTCGAAGTCAACTCGTGGCAGCCGGCAGCGCTCGAAGGCATGCACGATATTTATTACGGACTGCAGGCTCCGCCCAACCGCGGCCCGATTCCGCTCATCCATCCCGGGCAGCGCATCGGAACTCCGTATTTTGAAATCCCAGAAGAAAAGATCGCGGGAATAGTGCTGACCGAGGCCCCGGACCGGAACCGTGGCTTCAAAGCGCCCGATCAAGGTTCGAAGCGCATCGCGGACCACCTTTTAGATTTTCTCAGTTGGGAAGTTCAGAAGGGACGCATGCCGGCGAATCTGCTGCCGTTGCAATCCGGCGTAGGTAACATTGCCAACGCGCTTCTGTGTGGGCTGGAACAAGGTCCCTTCGAAGGACTGACTTCTTACACGGAAGTGATTCAGGACGGCATGGTGCGTCTGCTGAAATCGGGCAAGCTACTTTCGGTTTCCGCCACGGCATTTTCGTTAAGCCCCGAAATGATGACGGAAGTAAACCGCGATATGGAGCAGTATCGCGACCGGATTGTGCTGCGCTCGCAGGAAATCTCGAATCATCCCGAGATCATCCGGCGCCTCGGCGTGATTGCCATGAACGGCATGATCGAAGCCGACATTTATGGCAACGTGAACTCGACGCACATCATGGGATCGCGCATCCAGAATGGCATTGGCGGCTCGGGTGATTTCGCCCGCAACGGATACCTTTCCATCTTCGTGGCGCCTTCGACCGCGCAGCATGGGGATATTTCGACCATCGTTCCGATGGTTTCGCATGTCGACCATACCGAGCACGACGTGCAGGTGATCGTGACCGAGCAGGGGCTCGCGGATCTGCGCGGACTCTCGCCCCGCCAGCGCGCGCATCTGATCATCGAGAAGTGTTCCAATCCCGATTACAGATCTTTGCTGCTGGATTATATGAACCGGTCGGAGAGGCTCTCGTACGGCAAACATACACCGCACCTGCTGGCGGAATCGCTGGGCTGGCACAGCCGATATTTGCGATCGGGAAAGATGCGTGCGCAGGAGGAGAACTAAGCTAGAGAATCAGGCGAGAGAACCAAGTTAGGGACCAGGCTGGAACTTCCAGCGGGTGGATTTTTCCACGAAATATTTTTCCCACAGTCCGAAGGCCAGGCGCGGGCGAACGGCGAAAACTGGTTCCTTCATCGAGAAAATTTCCTGCTTCATCCCCTTCATATCGAACTTATATTTCCGCTCGTAGGCGGATAAGAACTTGCGGCGCGCCGGCACATCGGCGATTTCGGCAACGCCTTCGACAATCACTGCTTCATCGGCATCTTCGGTACAGATCACACAATTTGTGTTCTGCGCCAGATTGCGGGCTTTACGGGATTTGCTTCCCGTGCTGAAGAGGAAGCGGCCATCCTGCCACAGCCCCCAGACCACCATGGTATGGGGGGAAACGTTTGGCGGAGAAACTTTTCGGGGTGCGCTGGTATCTGGCCAAGCTGACTTCACCGTAGTGATCCAATAGTTGTGGGATTTTTTCAGGCGCTGTTCGGCCCAACTCCACGGAAGCAAGCCTTCACTGCTAGTGGGCAGACCATACCCTGGCATGTGGGGACGGCTTGCCTGCGGCGGGCGGTGCGCTTTCGATTTTTTCTTCGTCGGCATCAAGCCAGCCTCTTAACTTGAGGAAATCTTTACTCCGCCTTCCACACTACCGTGAAGCTCGATCCGTCCGCAGACAGGGGAGAAGGTAAGGCGACCAGCAAGTCCTCGCCTGCAACGATGATGGACTCCTGCACGTTCATGCCGAAATCGCCGATGCGGCCGAAAGTCCTGGAGTCGCTCGCGTAGTTTGTCAGGGGCACAGAAGTGTAGTCCTGACCAAAAGAGACGGCGCCGAAATCGGAGAGCCGGTATCCATTCGCCTCGGCGATCCATTCGGCGGAGGCGCGCTTCGCGGATCCGGCAGGAAGGTTCTTGCTATAGGTTTTTCCCGAGGTCAGGTTCGTCATCGTCACGGTGAATGTCGAACCGCTGAAACTGACATCCGCCGAGATCTGATCGCCAGGCGCTACCGGCACGCTGGAAATTGTCGTACCAGCGGCCGGGACAAACTCATACCAGGCATAGTAAGTGGGCGTGCCGTTGTCGCAATCGGAGTCGGTTCCCGTCTGCTCGACAGTGTCGTTTTCCCATCCATCAATACCCACCCAGAACGAGGCCGAGGAGCCGGGGATTGCGGTGCAATCGACGGCTGGCACGGTCCACGAGCCTCTCGCCAGCGTAAATTCAGATCCCGTTACAGCGTAGCCGCTCCAATTGCTGCTCTCGGAAATCGTGACATTGCCGATCACGCGGTCGGGATGGAGGCCAGTTACTTTTCTTGGCGCGTGTTGTATGAGGACTGTTCCGCTGGAAGATACCTGAGCGGGTAGCGGAGGTAAACCTAGAAGCAGGATTGCAAGCGGTCCGAAGAATTTTTTCCTCATGGACATTCCTTCCAGCCCCCACGCTTCGCCAAACCCCGCGCGCAAAAGGGCGGCACACGGAAATGTGCCGCCCCATTGTCTCACTCGGACTTATTTATTTCGACCCCTCGATTCGGAAATTCTTACTCCGAATCCCAGACCACATCGAAGCTGGTTCCATCGCTGGTCAGTCCTGAGGGTACGGCTTCGTCCGCGCCGGTGCTGCCGTTCACCATGATCGACTCGAACACGTTGGACCCGAACGCTCCGATTGCTCCGGAAACGGTAGAATCAGTGGCGTCGTTGGTGCTGCCTACGCCAGTGTAGTCGTCGCCAAAGTAAACCGTGCCGAAATCAGAGAGTGGCAGAATGCCCCCACTCCTGGTGCAGCAGGGAGCCTCGGCAATCCACTCGGCCGAAGTTCGCTTCGCGCCCGAGACCTTCGAGCTCTTGCTATAGGACTTGCCTGTGGTTTCGTTGGTCAGCGTGATCGTGAACTCTGTTCCGCTGTAGGTCACCGAGGCGGAAATGTGATTTCCTGGCGAAACCGAAACGCTGGTGATCTCAATGGACGGGTTCGGGTAGAACTCGTACCAAGCGTAATAGGAGGGGCTGGAACCGTTGCAATCGGAATCTGTCCCCGTCTGCTCCACGGTGCTGGAGGTCCAACCGTCGATGCCAACCCAGAATGAGCTGTAGGTGTTGGGCGTCTTCGAGCAGGTGACGGTGGGGACAGTCCACGATGCCAAGGCTTTGGTGAACGAAGTTCCTTCCACGGCGTAGCCGCTCCAGTTGGTGCTGTCTTCGACGGTGACGTTGCCGATCTTGCGCGGGCTGGAGTTGGGGTAGATTCTTCTCGGCGCGTGCTGATGGGGCGCGATAACTTCTGCAGTGGACTGGGGGGAAGACACATTGGCGTCCTGCGCGAAGGCAGGGGCTATGGCGAGTACTAGCGAAATACTCGAGATTCGTAACCCTTTGGATAACATAAACGCTCCGTGTTCAGTTTTCCGGAACTTGATCGGGCTGCCCCGGAATCGGGCCATTCTAAACACAAGGGAGCAAGGCTGAAAAAGTTTTGTTAACTTGTTCGGAAAAACGAACAAG
>Ga0302320_10023072_pt1 | contig 12237 bp, 16 predicted proteins | sample Bog_T0_3_FD_202130 | JGI IMG/M metagenome (GOLD analysis project Ga0302320, IMG submission 202130) | Peat permafrost microbial communities from Stordalen Mire near Abisko, Sweden - Bog_T0_3 | ecosystem: Environmental > Terrestrial > Soil > Wetlands > Peat | place: Sweden: Abisko, Stordalen Mire...
GTCGGCCGTGTGGCGCACGCCGTCGACCTCGACGACACCCGGTCCCGCCAGGCGCCCGGTGCCGCGCAGCAGGTCGATCTGGTGATCGGCCAGCCACCGCTCCTGTCCGGCGTCGGAATAGTCCGACACCATGAAGTCACGCCAAGCGAAGACTGCCCCGACATCCACCTCCGCCGTTGAAACCGCCTCCCGCGCTCCATGCACGGCTTCACCGGGTCGCAGCAGGGTTTTCGACGGGATGCATGCCCAATACGAGCACTCACCCCCCACGAGCTCCCGTTCCACGACCGCGACCCGCAGGCCACCCTCGGCCAGGGCGCCCGCACAGTGCTCTCCCGGTGAGCCTCCACCGAGCACAATGACGTCGTAGTCGCTGCTCACGTGGGGAGCTCTTCGCCGGCTCGCTCGCGCACCATGTAGAGCGCGTACCAGTCCGGCCAGTCGGGATCTGCCTTTCCGATCCGTTCCTCGTGGTGACCGTGTGCCTCGGCCGCTCGCCGCAGGGCACTGGCCAGATCATCGGGGGACTCGTATGACGTGGGCATCGGGACCCTCCTTTAGCGGCCCGGCAGTCGGGTCTTGATCTCCTGCAGAAGCCAACCGTTTCCGTCGGGATCGCTGAAGGCGGCGAACGAGCCGTAGTCGGCATGTTCCGGGGCGGGTCCATCGACGCGTCCTTCAGTCCCGGCGTGGTGGAAGACCCCGGTCACGTCGTGGAAGCTCTCGCTGACGTCGATTCCCCGCGCCAGAAGGTCCGACCGCGCCTTGTCGATGTCGTAGACCGAGAGCTGCAGGCCTTCGAGGGAGCCGGGAGACGCGTCTGTCAGCCCCTTGCCGAAAATGATCGAGCAGGCGGACCCGGGCGGGGTGAACTGCACGACCCGGTAGTTCTCGTTCTTCGCCAGGTCGGCGTCCAGCCTCCACCCGAGGGACGCATAGAAGTCCTTTGCCAGGTCGACATCTGCGACCGGCACCACGACGACTTCGAGTCTGAACTCGCCTTCTTGGACTGGCCCGGTGCCACTCATCTCGGCCTCCATTCCTTTGGTCATGTCCTGATGGGACGACGCAGGCAGCGACCCAGGCAAAGTCCCGACAACGACTGAGGGTGGGCCCTCGTGATTTGGCTCGTCGGCCGCGGGGCCGACAGCCCCTCTTTGCGTGTGGGTCACTTTTCCCCGCGCCTGCAGGAATGTCAAGGGTCGATTCGAGGGGTCGTCCCCTTCGGGGAACAAGGGGGCGGACGGACCGGTGGCGCCTGTGCCAGGCGCGTCGTGCTGGTGATCCTCTCCGGAATCCGCAGAGCGAGGCAGGTCAGAAGGTTGCATCGCTGAGCTCGCGTCAGCGTGCAGCCGGCACGGGCACCGGCCAGTCCCAGGCCGCCATCCCGAAAGCCCGAAGGGTGGGTCCAGGCCGGATACTGTGGGGATCGGTTCGATGAGCGACGTTTCTGCGGAAGAGTTCGACGTTGTTCGCACGCTGCCGGGAGTCCATCTGTCCGTGAGCCAAGGCGCAGCTTGGGGTGTCGAGACCAGTGTCTGATCAAGAGCCGACGTCTGATGTCGACCTGGGCTCAGGCAACGGTATGCAGCCTCCAGAACATCCGGTTCCCCCGACGCCTGCAGCAAGCCGGGAACACGAGCCGGATGTTCGGTTCACTTACGCCAACGAGCGGACATTTCTCGCCTGGAACCGTACGGCGCTCGCCCTCATCGCGACTGGGGTGGCAGCCACCCAGCTTTTGCCCAAGCTCCAAGTTGAGTTCGGGCGCAGACTCCTGGGGCTTCCGCTCATTGCCCTTGGTGCGGTCGTGGCGGCGGAGAGCCTTCGGCAGTGGTACGCCAATCAGCGCGCTATGCGAAGGGGTGACCCCCTGCCCCGGTCGCGGATGCCCTACGTCCTCACGGTCGGCGTCGTCGTCGTCGCCGCCATCGCCGTGGCGCTCGCGGCGGCGGGGACCAGTTGAGCCCGATGGAAGCCGCGTCCGGTCCTCCCGGTGCCGAGCTGGCCGGAGAGCGCACCGTACTCGCCTGGAATCGATCCGGACTTGCCGTCGTGGTCTGTGTGTCTGTGCTGCTGCGTCACGTGTGGCCGCTGCACGGTACGGATCAGCAGGTGGCCCTCGGCCTGATCGCGGGTGCCGTTGTCGTCTGGGCCATTGTTCTGGCCGTGCTCACGCTCTCGACGCCTCCCCGTGGTGCAGGCGTGCCCCACGGCGCAAAGGTCTTCCGCCTCATGACAGCCGGGACGCTGCTGCTCGCGGTCGTGGGTTTTGTCGCCTCTTTTGCGAGCGCTTGAGCGGTTCAGTCGCCCTGGCTCGCTGAGGCAATGCGCTCCGCCCGCAAGCTGCTGCGGCGGAGCTTTCCCGCTTCGTTCCGCAGAGGCTCATCCGTGTATTCGACGGAGCGGGGGACCTTGTAGCGAGCCACTCTGTCGGCCACGAAGGCCAGGAGATCCTCTGGCGGCACGGCGAGCGGATCGGCTTCAACGATGGCATGCACAATGTTGCCCCTGTCCTCGTCGGGGAGGCCGATGACTGCCACCGACCTGACCTGGGGATGTTCCTGCAGCGCCGCCTCGACCTCGGCGGGGTAGACGTTGGCTCCTCCCGTCAGGATCATGTCCTCGAGCCGATCACCCAGATACAGATAGTTGTCTGCGTCGAGCCACCCCATGTCTCCGAGCGACTCCCATCCGCCTTCACGACGCCGCGCCGAGGCGCCGATGTAGCGGTAAGTCGGCCGCTCGCGCACGGTGCGGAGCCACACCTCGCCCTCCTGGCCATGCGACAGCTCCTTCCCGTCCTCATCGCAGATCATCACGGTGCCCGGTGTCGGACGTCCGACCGAGCCCCGGTGAGCGAGCCATTCGGTTCCAGTAATGATGGTGGCCGCCTGTGCCTCGGTCCCGCCGTAGAGCTCGAAGATGTGGTCCGCCCCCAGCCAATCGATCCAGACCTGCTTGAGCCACTGCGGGCACGGCTCGGCCAAATGCCAGACGGCGTCCAGAGACGACAGGTCGTATGTATCTCGGATCTCTTCGGGCAGTCGCCAGATCCGCTTCATCATGGTGGGCACCAGGTACACGGTGTCGGCTCTGTAGCGGTCGATCGCCTTCAAGGTGGCTTCGGCGTCGAAACGGGGGAGAACCACGACGTGACTCCCTGCCAGCCAGGCCGCACATGACCACACGATGGGACCGTTGTGGTACAGCGGAGCGGGAACAACCATGCAGCCGCCGGCCTTGCCGAAGAGTGGCGGCGCGTCCGGATCGCACAGTGCGGGATCGCCCGACACAATCAGTTTCGGTTGCCCAGTCGACCCACCTGACGTTGGGGCCTTCCATGCGGGTGAGGTGGCGTCAGGGAGGGGGACATCCGGAAGATCCGGATCCGGCGTGTAACCGACCGGCAGGGTGCGACGTCCGCCTGCCAGCTCAGCCGGTCCGCCGATCAGCACGGACGGGTTCGCCAGTTCCAGGATCGCGTGCAGCTCACGCGTCGGGAGTTTGGCCGACACGGGCTGAGGGATGGCGCCGATCTTCCAGCAGGCCGCGAAGGCCACGAACCAGTCGACCGAATTGGGGAGAGCGATCGTGACCATGTCACCTTCCCTGGTCCCTCCTGCGGCAAGGTCACGGGCAAGCCGATTCGCCTGTGACTCGAGAGCTGCGCGAGTGATGGTTTCCTCGCCGCAGGTAATCGCCAATCGGTCGGGATCCTGTTCGGCCAATGAGCTCAACTGCCGACCGTAAGAGATGAAGGGCACGTCATGGATCGTATTTCGCGGCGGCGGTCGTCGCGGGAAAACGACTGTGAGCCGGTGATCCCGCGGCCGCCAGCAGCTGCCGGCTCTAGGCGATGGAGCGCCAGATCTCGAATCGATAGCTGATGCCGCCCTCCTCGTGATCATGGCTTCGGCTCTCGAGGGCAAACGCCGACTCGTAGGGAGGAAAGAATTTCGTGCAATCGAAGTCGTCCATGACCTGCGTCAACAGCAATTCGTCCGCCTGCGTGATCGTCTCGGCATACACGGCGGCCCCTCCGATGACCCAGATGTCATCGTCCGGGTGGGCATGCCGCAGCTGGTCGAGGTTGGACACCACCAGAAAGCCACTGCGCAGCGGCGTCGTTGCGGTGCTGAAGACGAAGTTCTCCCGGTCGTGGAGCGGCGTTGCGAACTCATCGTAGGTTGCTCGTCCCATCACAATGAGGCCGTGCGACGTCTTCTCGCGGAAATAGGCGGAGTCGCCCGGCAGCTTCCATGGAATGCCCGAATCCGTGGCGATACCTCGCTTGGAGTCGATGGCGGCGATGAGTCGGGTCATTGGCATGGCGGTCCTCAGGGGATGGGCGGGGATGTGGCGATCTCGACGATGGCGACGATCATCATGATGGCGCTCAGCGACACGAGGGCCAAGCGGATGCGAAGAAAGCGGAAATGGCCGCTGATCCCTATCAGGAAGAGGATCGTGGCGAGGTAGATCGTGTCACGGATGTAATTGTCTGCATTCGACCCCGCTTGCACGCCGAGCGAGTAGTCCTTGGTCGCCTTGTTGTCGAGCGCGGCCGCAATTGCAAGTTCCGGCTGCTTGTACTCCGCCATGTAGGTGGGGCCAGGCGGCGCCTTGACGTTGGTGAATGGATCGGTGGCGATCCAGGCGTCGAAAGCCACCTTGAAGGCAGGCCGGAACCGCCGGACAGCGACCGCCTCTGCCGTTGCGTCACCGGAGACGTAGGCCGTGAACCACGTATTGAACGTGGTCGAGTCGAAGTTCTTCAGGTCCTGCGCATTCAGAGCCGCTCGGTTGGCTTCAGTCCGCGCTGCCGACGCCTGGGCCAGTTGGATCGACGATTCCGTATTCCATTTGGCTGAGGCGAATCCCGTGTACGCCGCCAGCAGGGCCACGATCGCCAGCATCACCGCCTCGACGATGGACAGGGTCCGGTCGTGCTCCCGGGTCCCTTCCCCCTCATCGGACCCCTCGCGTCCCGGCGCGTGCTCGGCCGAGTGGCTTCTGTGCCGAGAGATCTCCCCGGCCACTTCGCTTGAGGAGAGTCCCTCAGCCATGCATCGTTCCCTGTCCGTTTCGCGACCGAGTCGTCTCTTTCGTGCACACGTTACCCAGGGCGTGAACCGCCGGTTACTGCGGCATGCCAGAGTCCCTCGGTATCCGCCAAGCGCGCGGATGCGGTCAATAGTCTCTGCGCCATGTGTCCCGCTCGGCGCGGCTCCGCGTCTTGCACCGTGCTGCGTGAGCGCACGTCCCCGAGCGCGTCGGATTCTGTCGTCATGGCAACGAGGCAGCGCCCAGGGACGGGGCGATGACCAACGCTGCTGCCTCCCCGGAGCAGGCGCCGGCGTCACCTCCGGACCCGACCGCGATCATCAGGTCGCGGAGCTACGTCGCCCTACTCCTCTTAGGAGCCCTCATCGGTGTCCCCGTGGCCGCCGTCGCCTATTTCTTCCTCGATGCCGTCGCCAGGGTGCAAAAGGAGATCTTCACCGACCTTCCCCACAGCCTCGGATTCCACGGAGAGCCGCTGTGGTGGCCGTTGCCGTGGTTGACGCTGTGCGGGATTCTGGTCGCTCTGGCCATTCGTTACTTCCCAGGCACGGGGGGACACGAGCCTTCGGAGGGCTTCAAGGCCGGAGGACCGGTACCCCCTGTCGAGCTCTTCGGCATCATCGCCGCGGCCTTCGCCACGCTCAGCCTAGGCGCCGTGTTGGGCCCGGAGGCACCGCTGATCGCGATCGGGAGCGGCCTCGGGGTTCTGGCGGTGCACCTGTTCAAGCGCGACGCACCGCCGATGGCTGTTGTGGTGATCGGAGTCGCCGGCAGCTTCGCCGCCATTGCCACGCTGTTGGGCTCTCCCCTCGTCGGCGCGTTCCTCTTGATGGAGATGGCCGGACTGGGTGGTCCGATGATGGAATTGGTCCTGGTTCCGGGGCTGCTGTCGGCTGGTGTCGGCGCCTTGATCTTCGTCGGCCTCAACAACCTGACCGGATTCGGCTCCTTCTCGTTGAGCGTGGGCTCCATTCCGCATGTCGGTTCGCCGTCCGGGACAGAGTTTCTCTGGGCCATCGTGATCGGCCTCGCTGCCGCCCTGTCCGCCACCGGCATCTTCAGGCTCGCCTGCCTGCTGAGCCCACTCGTGCAGCGGAGGCGACTGCTGCTCACCCCCTTGGCCGGCCTGGCGGTCGGCGGATTGGCCGTTGCCTTTGCGGCGGGGACGACCCACGGTTCGTCGGAGGTGTTGTTCTCCGGTCAGTCGGCACTGACGACGCTCGTCGAGGGTGCGGCCGGATGGACGGTCGGGGCTCTCCTGTTGCTGATTGTGTGCAAGGGGCTGGCCTATGCCATCTCCCTCAGCGGGTTCCGGGGAGGTCCTATCTTCCCGAGCATGTTCATCGGCGCCGCTGGTGGCATCGCCCTGTCGCATGCCGGCGGGCTGTCCATGGTGGCCGGAGCGGCCATGGGGGTCGGCGCCATGGTGGCAGGGGCCATGCGCATGCCGATGACCGCCGTCCTGCTGCCGAGCCTGCTCTTTCTCTCCGATGCCATCGCTCTGATGCCCGTCGTGATCGTGGCGGTCGTGGTGTCGTACGTCGTCGCCGTCTGGATCAAGCCGTCTACGCCGGCAGGGGAGACGTCGTCGGCGCCTGTTCCAGCCGGCGCGTCTAGCGGCTGACCCGAGGCCTACAGCTTGGAGAGCCTGGCGGAGGCGCGGCGACATCCTGCGCGTGCGCTCCCGGTCCTCGACCCAGCTGCTCATCGCCGGACGGGCGCGTCGGCCGTAGGAGTGGTCCCATGGCTGCGCCGGCGAGGGCCACGAAGCCTGCAACCAGCATGGTCGCATGGAGTCCTGTCATGAATGCGGCATGGCTCCCGGCGGTGATCGCGTCGGCCAGCCTTCTGGTTGCATTGTGTGGGATCGGCGCCAGGCCCTGTGAGACAACGGCGCCTTCACGGCTCAAACGCTCTGTCAGCGCGTGAGAAACCCCGCGTGCTGAGAGCGCCGGTTTGAGGGCAGCAGCGACCGAGGCGGCCAGGATGGAGCCGCACACCGCGGTCCCGAGGACGCCACCGAGTTGGATCGAGGTCGTCTGGATTCCGCCGGCGACGCCGGCCTCGTCTTCCGAGACATCGCCGACGATGGCGTCCGTGGCGGATGTCACGACTAACCCGATCCCCAGCCCGAGGAGAACGAACGGAGGCCACAGATGGCTGTACGGGGAGTCCACCTGGAGCGTGACGAATGAAAAGATGGCGATCGACGAGGCCAGCAGGCCGAAGGTAATTGGCAGCCAGGGGCCGAATCGGTTGACCAGGCGCGCGCCGAGCGGTCCCGCGAAGGCAAAGGTGATCGTCAGGGGAAGCAGCCTGAGGCCGGCGCCGACCGGACTGAATCCGTGCACGCTTTGGAGATAGAGCGAAATGAAGAACAGCACTCCGAAGAGCGCGAAGAAGTCCAACAAGACGATGACGGTGCTCACCGACACCGCGCGCACGCGAAAGATCGCAAGGGGCATCAGCGGGTGGTGCACCCGGTGCTCAATGAGCACAAAGGCAGCGAGGAGGGCAAAACCCGCCGCCACGAGGCCCAGGGTGCTTGCTGCTCCCCAGCCCCAGTTCTGCGCATTGACCAAGCCGTAGACGATGGCCAGCAATCCCGCGGCGAGGGTCAGGACTCCCGGTATGTCGAAGCGCTCACGCACTGATTCCTTCGTCTCGTTCAAAACGAGCGCCCCGACGACGAGCGCGACGGCCCCGATGGGGAGGTTGATGAAAAAGACGCTCTGCCACGAGATGTTCTCGACGAAGAATCCACCGACGATCGGCCCGGCGGCGGTCGCCGCGGCGGAGGCGCTGACCCAGATGCCGACGGCGTGGTTGAGCTCCTCAGGCGGAAACGCCGCTTTCAGGAGAGCCAGGGTGTTCGGAAGCAACAGGGCCCCGAACGCGCCCTGGATTCCCCGCAGGAGAATGACACCGTCGATCGTTCCCACCAGCCCGATGGCGACGGACGTCAAAGAAAAGCCGACGACGCCGACCAAGAAGACTCGTCGGCGCCCGAAGTGATCGCCTAGCTTCCCGCCGAGGATCAGGAAGGAGGCAATCACGAGCAGATATGCGTTGGTCACCCACTGCAGGTCGGAGAGCGAGGCGTGGAGGTCCTTCCCGATGTAGGGGTTGGCGACGGCGACGACCGACCCGTCGATCCCGACCATGATCACGCCCAAGGTCACACTGACGAGCGTCAACCACGGATTGTCCTTCAACCTTGCGCCCCTGGCGGTCTGCATTGGTAGTCCGGGGCTCCATTTCGCTTCACTGACGTAAGACGCCATAGTGGCAGGATCTGCCATTTTGAAGCAATTTGAGTACACTGAGCCGGTCCGGACAGGGGGAACATGGGCACAGGCCTGACGGAGCGGAACAAGCAGCGCACCCGGCGAGAGATCGCTGAGGCAGCGGGGCAACTCTTTTTGGAGCGTGGCTATGCGGCCACCACCGTCCAGGACATTGCGAGCGCAGCGGACGTCTCGCCCCGGACGTTCTTCCGCTACTTCCCCTGCAAGGAAGACGTGATCACGGTGATCGCCAGTGCATCCATGGACGACGTCCTCGGGCATCTGGCGGGTCACGACGCCGGCGAGAGCCTCGTGTCCGTTCTCAGGGCCACCTTCTCGGCCGTTCTGGGGCCGGCAATCGACGACCCCGATGCGGCCAGGGCCTTCCAGCGCATGCTCCTGGACACCCCGGTGCTCCGGGGCCGCTGGCTCGAGGAGCAACGCCGCAACCGTGATCGCCTCGCCGAGGAGCTCCGGCCTTGGTTTGCGGAACCTTCGAGCGCGCTGGCACGGCATCTAGCGGCCGGCGCAGCCCTGCTGGCCATCGACGAGGTGATGACGCTCTGGGCGGACGACGCAGCACTGCGCGATCCCCTTGGGCTTCTCTATCAGGCGTTGGAGATTCTGGACGGGCCATCGATCTTCCCGAAGAAGCGATAGCGCTGCGTGATCCGGCCCGACACCATGGACCAACTGTTCGGTGAGTCACCGACACCGCCCTGCTTGGTGACGATGCGGTCCCTGAGAGCTCTCTACATATCCACCGACACTCCTTTGCCGGGCCGGGGAGACGGATTCGGAGCGATTCCTGGTAGACCCCCCAGACGTGGCCGCAGATCGATTGTTGGAGATGGTGGGCCGGCCCGGCGGGCCCCTCGCCGATGCCGCACTGTGGCAGCTCGAGGTGACGGACGCGATCTCGTTGACCCCCTCGTTCCGGCGCTTGGTGCTGACGGCCCCGGGGATCGATGGGCTCAAGTACCTGCCGGGTCAGGATCTGATGTTGCGTGTCCCGCTGAGTGGGGACAGGGTGGTAAACCGTCGCTATACGATCCGTAGGTTCGACTCCGTCGAACGGGCAGTGACGATCGACGTGTCCCTGCACGGAGCCGGTCCCGGAACGGACTGGATCTCGGCGGCGCGAACCGGCGACCGCATTGACGCCATCGGTCCACGGGGAAAGGTCACGCTGCGTCCCGACGTCGACTGGCATCTCTTCCTGGCGGACGAGACGGGTCTGCCGGGTGCACTGGCGATGCTCGAGGCCCTTCCCGCCGGGTCAGCGGCGCGCGCGGTGTTCGAGATCGACACCGCTGCCGACGAGCTGCAGCTGGACGCGCCCCAGACAGAACATCTCGACCTGCGCTGGATCACGCGAGACGGCCAGACGGTCCCGGGTGATTCCGGCCCGATGGCGGAGGCGGCAGCGGGTGTCGAATTCCCCAACGGGGTCGGGCACGCCTACGTTGCCGCCGAGGCCGGTGTTGTCCGTGGCGTCACTCGGCTCTTGACCGAGCGTGGACTGCGATCTGAGCAGATCTCCGGCAAGGCGTATTGGCGGCGGGGGCTCCCCAATGCGGAACACGGAGAGCCGACGAAAGAGGGCTGAACCCCAACCTTCTCTCTCAGCCGGCTTCCTCGACGGTCAGCTCCGCGGCGGGGTCGGCTTCGAGGCGGTCGTCGGGAATCGGTTGCCCGCTGCGCACGGAGACGCCGTACGTGCCGGCGGCCAGGCGTTGCTCGGCTCGGCCGATGGCGGCGAGCCGCTCTTCGAGCTCGGCCCTGATCGATTCGTCCGTCCCCTCCGTCGTCAGGGGTTCAGCCGAGTCGTACATGTCGCCCGACTGGTTCGCTGCATCCCGGTCTGCTGCGCCGGCCTCGTCGAGGTCCTTGAGCAAGCGCTCCACGCGCGATCGCTCGGCGCTGAGCAGCTCTTCGGCTTTGGCGTCTTCCATCAGTGCACCCGGTCCTCGTGATGTGTGCGCAGGAACTGTCGCGCCTGCTGTCGCATCGGCTCATAGTAGACCGAGCCGTCTTGGATCTTCAGACGACGCTCCGCCCAAGCGCTGGGGTAGGGTGCCGTCCATCGAACCGGTCCGGTCCTTCACGTGAACGTCGCCTTTGCATCGACGAGCGCGGGCTTCATCGCCCTGTGGTCGATCGTCTATTTCGTGCTCCTCTTGACCCTGGGCATCATCTCCATCCGTAAAGGGCATTGGGTGATGTTCATCATCGGCATCTTCCTGCCTCTGTTCTGGTTCATCGGGGCGCTCCTTCCTCGAAAAGCACGCTGACCCGATCGCGTCCCTTCATGTGCCGAGCCTGCCGACGCGCCGTCTGTCCGTTGCGGTGAAGGCGGTGTCGAAGCATGGATCTCGGTAGTCGTCCGTTGCCCAGGACGATGAGGGAAGCAGTCCGCCAGCAGCTCGCCCTAACGTTCCGCCCCCCTTACGAGACCCCCATCACCGTTGCCGTGAACGGTGCGATGATGAGCTCGGCGTGGTTCTTTCTTCCGCCGACGCTGCGGGACAAGGTGTTCACCCTGCACGGCACATTGGCCTTCGCGCTGGTCCTGGCCGGGTGGATGTACTCCGATGTCCCTGCGACCAATGTGCTCGGGCCTGACGCGGCACGGGTCGAGGCCGCCCTGGACGACCCGGTGATGGTCCGCCGTCTGTTGTACGCCAAGAACATCGTCCTCTGGCTATTGGTCTCGCCGCTGTGTGCGGTTGTCGCCGTAGTGGCCGGGCTGGTCAACCACTCGCTCCTGGCGACCGCCTACACCGTCGTCGCCATCGGAGTCCTTCCGTTCGGCGTGCTTGCCGTCTCGGCCTGGGTCGGCATCGTCTTTCCCTACCATCCGATGCCGCTACGTTTCCGCTGGGAACACCGCAGGCCGTGGAGGCGCATGCTCGTCCGCTGGGGAGCCCTGGCGGTGACGCCCTATGTGCTCGTTCCGGTTCTGGCCACGCTCATGCTGACGCCGTCGCTGCTGCTCTGGGGCTTTACCGCACCGAATGGACTGTCACAGAAGCTGCCGGATCACGATTTCGGTCTCGGCGTCGCCGTCGCCTGCGTGATCGCCGTCGGGTGTGCGGTGGGCGGTCAGCGCCTGGGCGCCCGCATCATGCGGAGGAACAGGACGAAGCTCGCCGCATTCCTCTCCGATCCGGCCCGAGCCTGACGTCGCCCGTGGGCAACGGATCGCTCCTGGCGCCGAGTCCAGTGGTGTTCTCAGCGCCGATGGGGCCCGAGGCCGATGGCGCGGACGAAATGGTTGATCTGGCGGTTGCCCTCGCGGTAGATGACACGGCGCGCCTCGCGCTGTGCGGCACCGCCGGCCGCGCCGGACAATCCCGCACGCGTGTAGCCGTGCTCGACGGACTCGACGTTTCCGAGGTCACGCGCCAAGCGGTAGAGCTGCGACCGGGTGGTGCTCACGACTGCGCCGCTTCCTTGATGGCGCGGTCGGCCAAGATGATCCTCTCGACGATGGCGCGGAGTTCGTCGGCGTCGTCGGTCTGCTCCATCAGGGCCAACTGGGCGGCGGGCACACCGACACACCCCATGCCGTGGTCGTCGAACGACCCGGTGCGCCAGGCCATCCAGTCGGCGCCGTCGGGATCGGCCCCGTCCTCCTCCGTGGCATTGATCAGTGCGACGAGCTCAATTTCGCCCTGTGCCGTGACGTCGTATTCGATGAAGAGCACTGATCCCTCGTGGTCGGCCGAACGGGGTCACCCTAGGGCATCGCCTCAGGGCCGGCGCTCCGAACGGGGCGCCGATGAGGCGACCCGGGAGTCGACCGGAAGACTGATTCGGTTTCTCGAATTCCGCCCTCCGGTGGAGTCGGACGGGTGGGCCGAACCGTATTCCGTGCCCC
>Ga0302320_10023073_pt1 | contig 12236 bp, 8 predicted proteins | sample Bog_T0_3_FD_202130 | JGI IMG/M metagenome (GOLD analysis project Ga0302320, IMG submission 202130) | Peat permafrost microbial communities from Stordalen Mire near Abisko, Sweden - Bog_T0_3 | ecosystem: Environmental > Terrestrial > Soil > Wetlands > Peat | place: Sweden: Abisko, Stordalen Mire...
TACTACCGGCGATAATCCTTGGGGTCTGGTCCCGGATGAGCTGCTGCACATGGAGTATGCGGAGACGAGCGCCGGTAAGTTAGTGCGACTCGATGACATCGCGAATGAGCAGCCGGGTTTATGGCACTTTCCAGAAGAGGCCGCGGTGCTTCCACCTGGAGTTCACGTCCATATTCTTCTCGACCGCAAAACGCTGACCACCGCCTATCCGCAACTGACCGTCTCCGGTGGCAAGGGCGCGAGCATCAAGCTGACTTACGCGGAAGCCCTCTTCGACAAGGACCATCACAAGGGGGATCGCGACGAAGTAGCCGACCGCAAAGCTATCGGTCTGGCTGACAGCTTTTTGCCCGATGGCGGCCAGCATCGCACCTTTGAGCCGCTCTGGTGGCGCACATGGCGCTATCTCGATCTCGACATCACGACCGGCTCCGAGCCGCTTACCCTTGAATCACTCAAAGCGCATTTCACTGCTTATCCGTTTCAGGAGCGGGCAACTTTCAAAGCGGATGACCCGGACCTGGCGAAAATTTGGGAGATCAGTTGGCGGACGGCTCGGCTGGACGCGCACGAAACCTACATGGATACGCCTTATTATGAGCAGCTCCAATATGTAGGCGACACGCGCATTCAGGCGCTTATCTCTTACACCGTCGGTGGAGATGACCGGCTTGGACGCCAGGCTCTTCGCGCTTTTGACCTGTCGCGCATTCCGGAAGGGATCACGCGGAGCCGCTATCCGAGCATTCTGCCGCAGTCTATCCCGACTTTTTCACTGCTGTATGTGGACATGCTGCACGACTACTGGATGTACCGGCCTGACGCTGAGTTCGCACGATCTCTGCTGCCGGGAACACGTACCGTTCTGGACTGGTTCGCGAAGCATGAGCAGCCAGACGGCTTGCTGCACGAACTGCCTTGGTGGAGCTTTATTGACTGGGTCTCAGAGCATCAGGAAATCCCGACTTACGATGCAAACCATGAGTCGTGCATGACTACTCTTGAATATCTGGGTGCGCTTGACGATGCGGCCGATCTGGAAAATGCTCTGGGCGAATCGCTTTTTGCGAGTAGATACAAGAGTCGCGCCGACCATGTGCGCGAAGGTATCCACGACAAGTGCTGGTCGGGATCGCGAGGGCTTCTGGCGGAAACCCCGGACCAGAAAGCGTTCAGCCAGCAGGCCAACATTATGGGAGTGCTCTATGACGTGGTGCCGAAGGACCGCCAGCAGGAGGTGTTGCGGAAGATGCTTGCCATTGATCCTGGAACTACTCCGGATGGTGTTTTGAGCGCCTCATACTATTTCCGCTTCTATCTCTCGCGCGCGCTGGATCATGCGGGAATGGCGGATGAGTACCTCAACTCGGTCGGCCCGTGGCGGAAGCTGCTGCCCCTGCATTTCAGCACCTGGCCTGAAGTCCCCGGCAATACGCGCTCCGATTCTCATGCATGGAGTGCGCACCCTATCTACGACTTCCTCACCTTAGTCGCTGGAATCGAGCCAGCCAGCCCCGGCTTTGCGACTGTTCGTATCGCTCCGCATCTCGGTTCGTTGCCTACGCTTACGGCTACCTTCCCGCATCCGCAAGGGGAGATTAGGGTTGAGTACCACTGGACTCCGTCGCATTTAGATCCGGGAATAAAGGGAGGCCGAACCTTCCACGCCGAGATCAAACTCCCTGGCACGCTCGCTGGAACATTCGAGTTCGGTGGGCGAAGCTGGCCACTGAAGCCGGGTAGCAACCGGATTGATGTCCCGATGAAGTGACAGGAGCAGAGCGACCATCCGCTGGCGATCTTTCGTTCATTGGGGTGGCTCGAGCATCTCTTTTGTGAAGATTACTGCTAATTCAACGAATTTTTCCCGAAACGGAACTCAGAGGAAGTTGAACACCTATCTGCATAAGTTGTTTATATCAAGTAGTTTGCATATGGACAGATGCGCAAAGTATCACCTTTGGTAACTATATGTGATTACCTTTTCCCGCGTATCGATTACTACCGGATAGAGGGCAGGGGGTATGTTGCCGGGGGGTACGGACCGGAACATTCCTGACAGATGGAAGTGGCTCCATGGGAAAGGGTGCTTTGATTTCACCGTAGCAGAACGCGATAAATAGACTGCAAAACCGACGATTTTATTTTCAAGAGACTTTTGACTGGCTTCGCGCAAGCAGATTCTTCGAATCAACACCCCCGAACTGAAGACGTTCGGGGCCCTGTTCGATCCTGATGAACAAAAATCTGGTTGAATAGATTCAGCAAGTTAGACGCAGCTTCGCCGCCATAGCAAGTCAGCGAGTTTGCGCAGGACCCGATTTCCGACAACTGTTCATTTCAACCGTAACTCGACGCCGCGAGTCGGGCTGCTCCTGATGACCCGGACTGATTGAGAGTTGAGGTTTCCCGCTCTTGCGACGGGAAAAAATTGCATGAACGGAGCACGGAGCTTTTGTGCTGGAGAGGTCATTCCACTCGCTGTAACTTGCCAACGCCAGTGATGATGCTCAGGATGACAGGTCGTTCTATGTTACTTCAGTGACGGGAGACTAGGCGGGTTTGCGCGCATAGAGAAGAAACTCGTGGTTGCCTTCCATGCCGGTAATCGGCGACGGAATGGTTTCTACCACTTCCCAACCGAGCGATCGGACGCAACCCGCTACTCTGTCGATCGCGAGCTGATGCGCTTCGGGGTCGCGCACTATGCCTCCTTTGCCGATGTGGCCGCGGCCGGCTTCAAACTGCGGCTTGACCAGGATTACAGCATCTCGAAGACTTGGCGCGGCGGCAAAAACCGGACCTAAAACGAGCGTTGCGGAGATGAATGAGACATCCATGACCAGGAGGGACACTTCCGGAAAGCCAGACGAGGTTGACAAAGCGCCGGGCGCAAGAAGGCGGGCGTTGGTGCGTTCTACCAGCCGGACACGTTCGTCGTTGCGCAGCTTCATGGCGATCTGGCCGAAGCCGGTGTCGACGGCTGTTACCTGCGCGGCACCTTGCTGGAGGAGGCAATCGGTAAATCCGCCGGTTGACGCTCCGATGTCGAGACAGGCACGGCCGCTGACGGCGATGTGCCAGTGTTCAAGGGCTGCTGCGAGCTTGAGTCCACCACGGCTGACGTAGGCTTGTTCCTCGCCGAGCAGGCGGATGGGAGCGTCGCTGGGAACCGAGATGCCTGGCTTGTCTATCTTCTGCTCGCGGACGAGCACGCGACCGGCCAGGATCAGCGCACGGGCCCGCTCGCGGCTGGGAACTAAAGCCCGCTCGACCAGCACCAGGTCCAGGCGTAATTTTTTTCCGGCGGGTTTCTTTTCCAAATGCTTCACGATGAGCAAGGCTGGTTGAGTGTTGAGGTTTCCGGCCCATGCGATAGGGAGAAATCGCAAGAACGGGGCACGAAGCATTTGCGGCGCTTCTGACGCAGCGAACTTGGTGGCGGGTCCGGCGCCTTGTTTATTATGGCCTTGTCCATTGCGGCGTTGCTGGGATATGTTGACTCTTGGCAATGCTATCAATTGGGCCCGATCCGCAGAATTCAAATCCGGGACGTCCTCTGCTGCGTACTTATGTAGAAGATGGATATCTCGAACAATGCGAAAAGGTTTGAACCATGGATGACGCAGCCCTGCTTGAAGCAGTGGCGGAAGGCAATCAGGATGCCATGGCGGCGGTCTTCGACCGCTACTCGCGGATTGTTTATTGCATTGCGTTACGTGTTCTCCGAGAGCCCTCCCTGGCGGAGGACGTGATGCAGGAAGTTCTTCTCCAGGTCTGGAGACGTCCACAGAGTTTTGTCGCGCAGCGTGGGAATCTGGCGGCATGGCTGAGTGTAGTGGCGCGCAACCGCTCGATTGACGTGCTGCGCAAGCGTTCGCCGCTGGATCCTCTTGGCGATTTGCCTCTGCCCGATCCGCGTGACTTGAGAGTGGATACCGAGCAGGGTTGGATGATCGACAAGGTGCGAACGGTGCTGGACACACTGCCCGCGGAGCAGCAGGGGCCGTTGGAACTGGCGTATTTCGAGGGATTGAGCCATACGGAGATAGCGGAGCGGACTGGGTCACCATTGGGCACGGTGAAGACTCGAATAAGATCCGGGCTTATGTCGATAAGAAAGGCGATGACAGCATGAACTCGAATCTGCACATTGCCGACACCGATCTGGCGCTTATCGCTATAGGAGCATTGACCCCGGCTGAGCTGGCTCCGTTACAGACTCATCTGCTGGTCTGCGCACGATGCACGGAAGAATTGCGGCAGAATAAGCTGGCCTTGGCGGCATTCGCTCAGACTACGCCCGAAGTTGAGCTTCCGAATGGCGCAAGAAACCGGTTTATGACGAGGCTCAAGGAGACGCCTCAAGGGGAAGGCAGCGCGCCCACGCGGGCCTTGATTGAGACGCCGGTTAAGAAGACATCTCTCTGGAACAAGATCTTTGGATCTGGAAAGGCGAGCTGGGCTCCGGCGCTGGCTGGGGCGTTTGCTTTGCTTCTGCTGGCGGTAGGCATCGATGACCTTCGCAACCGCGCGGAGCTTGGGCCTCTCTTGAAGCAGGCGCAGCGTGGCGCGATCGACTCGGCGCAACTGGGTCAGTTGATGGAACTGCTGACTTCACCTCAGGCGCAAAGGGTGGCACTGCATCCGGGGCCGGTGAACGCACCTCCGCCGGAGGGTCGCGTGGTTTATTCGTCGCGAACCGGAAAATTGCTGCTGACTGCTTCGAATTTGCATCCGTTGCCGTCGGGAAAGATCTACGAGTTGTGGATTCTGCAGCCAGGAGGAAAAAAGCCGCTTCCTGCAGGAACATTTGCGCCGGATAGCACGGGGAATGCGGCGATGATTCTGGCTGATGCGCCTGCCGGGCTGACTGTGCAAGGGTTTGGGGTTACGGTTGAGAATGCGGGCGGGTCGGAAACGCCGACGCTGCCGATTGTGCTTTCGGGGCTTTGAGCCGGGCACTCTCAGAATCTGTCCAATCGCTCGTACATTTTGAAGGGTACGGGCTTCAGCATGTACATCACGGCCGGGCCTTCGCCCCTGGGGGAAGACTATCGGGAGTCCGCGCATTCCCTCAGCGGCTAAAGCCGATACCAAAATTTGGCATCAACGTACGGGATAAATCCCGTACCCTTCAAACCGCCTCGTTTCTGGACGGGTTCTCAGAGACCAAAACCAAAAAGGGTCACTCCGATTGAACGGAATGACCCTTTTTGCGCACTGCATAAGCAAAGGCTGGAATGCAATTACGGTAGCGTGCGGCAGGTGTTGATATCTGTGGAATTGCTTGCGCCGGGCAGGTAGCAAGGCTGGCCGTAACCAGGCCTGCGGCTGACTGTGTTGCTGTTACCGCTTGATCCGTTCTGAGTAGTAACGCGCACGTCGACGATGTTTCCTTCAACCAGGACTGTCGTATCCACAATGTCCAGATCGGTGCGCAGGATGGTGAGGTAGGGGCTGTCCGGCGAAGCGACGTACACCTTGCCTTGGAGCGAGTTCTGAGTAGAGACTACGGTGCGCGGATGCCCGGTAACAGGAACCGTTCTTTCTACCGTATGGCTGGTCAGAGTAACGATGGTCACTGTCTGGTCTGTCTGGTTGGCGGTGTAGGCGCGGCTTCCGTCGGCAAGCACTGTCACAGCCGCAGGATTGTTGCCCACCGGAATTGTGAAAGTGGTGCCGAAAGTGGCGCTGTCATTGCCGTATTCGTCTTCGCTAACGTCGATCACGCTGATGGTGCCGCCATCGTAGTTGGCGATGATCAGCTGGGCCGTGGCGGCGTTGTATTCGGCATAGACAGGGCCTGCCGTGGACGTCATACCGGCTGTTCCGTTGGGTGGCGTGATGCCGGTTGCAGCTACTGCAGTGAGAGAAAGTGGAAGCGTCGGATGGCAGTAGACGGTCTGGCCATTCTGGTTCTTGAAGGGCACGCAGGTGTTCAGTGCATTGTCCTGGCTGTTGATTACGGAGATGGTGTCGTCCCCGCGATTCATGACGAAGAGCCTCTTGTTATCGGGGCTCTCGACAGCAAAGACCGGGCACTTGCCCACTGGAATGTTTGAGGACTCGGTATATGTTGAGAGCTCGATCCCATCCACTTCACCTGTAGGCCCGGCAGTGGGTGAGTTGTTGCAGGCAACTCCGCTGGCAACGTTGCCCTGACTGAGTGCAAAAACCCGCTGGCTGTTGAGACCTGGACCCACGATCATTACCGGGGTGGTCTGCACCGGGATGGAAAGCTTGAACGATTGAGGAAATCCGTTGAAAACATCCGTGACGTTTCCAGTCAGATCTGCGGAGAAGAGTCCCGCCGAGGGAGAGAACAGATTCACGAGCTGGGCGGTGGAAGGCACCGTTGTGTAGTTCACCTGTTTGGCTTGCAGGTTGCTTGAAATTGGGAAATTGCTTAAGGTGCCGTCGCTGTTGATGGTGTAACCGTTGCCGCCCAGTTCATCGATGGTGAACGTAAGGGGGCCGGGACCGATGGGCGCGAGCGCAAGGACCGAGTCACCTGAGTAATCAATGACAGTGGCGATGCCGGGTGTGGTGGTGGACGGAGCGGAAACCACAATCGCATACGATGACGGTTGCGCAGCTGGCCCGCTTGGCGTGACGGGCGTGACGACGGGCCGATAATTACTGCCGCAGCCTGCGAGCAATGCGGCGGAAAAGGCCGCGGTGGCAAGCGCCGCGCCCCCTTGAACCAACCGCGTGCGCGCCTGGCCTAAATTCATGGGAAAAAGCCTCATTCAGTTTGTTTCCTGCTTACTCAAGTGATTGTAAATCAGGCAGCCGGGGGTTAGACGGTTGGAAGGAGTGGAAAGGTATCGGGGTGGGTAAGGCGGTGCCGCGTGGGGTCCTGCTTCTTACGAGGAGAACTTCTTGAGGGTTGAGGTTTCCCGCTCTTGCGACAGGAGAAAATCGCAACAACGAGGCACGGGCATTTGCGTTGCATCGGACGCGCGATCTTTGCCTCAATCTCAATGCGCGGCGATTTCGATGATGTCGCTATCGGGTTTGGTCCAGGCTGCGGGGCCTTGGTGAGTGAGTTGGTGCTTTACTTCGTCCCAATGCAAGTGCGTGACGGAGCCTGCGCCTTTTTCGTAGGCATAAGTCTTGCCGTCGTCGGAAAAAAGCGTGAAGTTTGCGTCGGCGCCGGGATAGATGCGGACATGGTCAATGGCCTGGGCTTCGTGCGTGCTTTCGACGGGAGAGCCGAGAGGCAGGATCGAGCCAGCGCGGACGAAGAGCGGGATGGTATCGATGGGAGCCTGGACGGTGATGGCCTGGCCGCCTTTTATGCGCTCATTGGTCCAGTAGTTGTACCAGTCGGTGCCGGCGGGCAGGTAGACTTCACGGCTGGTTGATCCTTGATCGGTGATGGGCGCGACGAGGAATGCAGGGCCAAACATGTATTCGTCGCGCAGGTCGGCGACTTTTGGGTCGTCAGGGAAATCGAGAGGCAGGGCGCGCAGGAATGGAGCACCGGTTAGCCAGGTCTGATAGCCGAGCGAGTAGATGTAGGGCATGAGTTGATATCGCAGACGGAGGTACTTTTCCAGAATGGGCTCGGCCTGTTTGCCGTACGACCAGACCTCATTGGTGACGCGGCTGCCGTGGCTGCGCATGATGGGCAGGAAGGTTGCGTATTGAAACCAGCGGGTGTAGAGCTCAGGGTAGTCGTCGTAGCCGCCTACGTTGGCGCGAGCGTCGGAGGGGTCGAGCAAAGGCGGGTGGGAGGGATGATGCTCGGCGGGCAGGTCTTGCCAGCCGCCGGTGTCGTTGGACCAATACGTCATGCCTGACGCGGCGAAGTCGAGGCCGGTGGGGATTTGGCGCTTGAGGGTGTCCCATGTGGGGTATATGTCGGACGACCAGAAGATGGTGCCGTTGCGCTGCGCACCGGTGAATGCGTCGCGGGAGAGGATGAGCGCGCGCCGCTCGGGCTGGTCCTTGCGAAATCCGTCATAGAGGGCGGCGGTGTGGAAGAGCGGGTAGACGTTATAGAACTGGGTGCCGGGGCCGACCTTGTAATACGCTCCGTTGGGAGGCAGATCGGGTTCGGTTTCGTCAGCCCAGAGGGAGTCGAAGCCCTTGCTGATGATGTTGTCGCGGATGGTCTTCCAGTACCAGGCGGCGGCTTCGGGGTTGGTGGTATCGATGTCGGAGCCGGCGCGGTCATAGGGCAAGCCGTTGATCGGCGTGCCGTCGGCCAGGTGGATCAGCCAGCCTTTCTTGAGTAGCTCGTCGTAGTAACGGTCTTCGGGAACGAAGCGCGGCCAGACGCTGATCATGGTCTCAAAACCCATGTCGTGGAGCTGCTTGTTCATGGCTGCGGGGTCGGGCCAGAACTTTGGGTCGAGGTCCATCTGCCCCATTTTTGTGTAGTAGAACCAGTCGACGACCAGCACGTCGGCAGGTAGATGGCGGTCGCGGTAGCCCTGGGCAACATCCAGCAATTCCTTCTGGCTCGCGTAACGCTGCTTGCACTGGATGTATCCGTAGGCAGCCTTGGGGAGCATGTGGGTGGGACCGGTTAAGAGCTTGTACCCGGCATAGATTTCGTCCGCGGTGTTGCCGGCGATAACGAAGAAGGAGACACGGTCGCCTACCTCTGAAGTCCAACGGGTTTGCTCGTTGAATCCGGCGGAGATGGTGGTGCGGGAAGGGTTGTCCCAGAGAAGGCCGTAGCCCTTGTTGGTGATGAGAAGCGGGACGCAGAAGCTGGGCGCGGCTGGAGCCGTGTAGTCATTCCAGCAATGGACTGGGTGGCCGCGATGGTCGAGAAAACCTTCGTGATTCTGGCCGAGGCCGTAGTAGTGCTCGTCGTCGGGAGAAACAAAGGTCGCTCCTACAGTGTAGAAGTCTGGGTCGGTGGAGCGGCGGTCTTGCAGGATCGCTGCGGTGCCGTCTTTGTGGTTGGGGACTGCCTGATCCCAGCCTGTCATCTCCAGCAGGTTTTTATGGACGGGGGTCCGAAACGTAATATGCGCTCCCGGCGTGGAGCCGTTGAAGAATTTGGCGATGTCGAGTTCCGGCTTCAGCGGCGGATGCGCCGGCGGCACATCTTTGTCTATAACGGCGATCAACTGCGGCGAGCGGTATGCGTTGACATCGGCAGTCTCTGAAGCGTCCCATCCTGCGGCATTCGGCGTTGCGATGATCCCGTAGCCAGGCGCTGCGAGGGCGGACTCGCGATTGAGGCTTAGCGTCACACGCAGGATGTTCGGCGCGTAGGGCTCGAAGATAATGGTCTCGCCTTTGCGGTCGAGTTCGAGGCGCTGGCTGGGGGATTGGGCTGGGGAAATAGCGCCTGAAAGTGAAACTCCAGCGAAAAGCGCCACGATCGCAGAAAACCTTTTCATTTGTAGCTCCGTACATGTTGCGAAAGGATGGGAAAACACTGCGGAGATGAGTGTAAACCGATTGAGTTGTGGTGTGGCGTGGAAATGTTGCGGCCGTTCCAACGCCGTGATCTCAGAGAACTCGTCGACTAACTCGGCGGTGTGAAGGGTGCGGGCTTTAGTGTCTGAGGGAAGGACTTGGGAAGCCTGCATTCCCTCGGCGGCTAAAGCCGAGATCCAATTCAGCCATGAACGTACGGGATGAATCACGTACCCTTCAATGCGCATAGTTTCTTGACAGCTTCAGAGGATACGATGGGGCGTGGATCAAATGGGACAAGTGGGTCAGTCGAGACTTCTCTGGCAATCGAAACTCGTTCTGCTGCTGGTGCTGCCTTCCGTGTGCGCAGGGCTGGTGCTGCAAACCCATTGGTGGGCGATGCAATTCCCTTCTGTGGCGATCTGGACGGTCGTGCTTAGCCTGCTGCTGGCTTTGGTGGTTCTGAAGCTGCGGGCTGCGACGTTTGCTGGCGCGTTCACGGGAGCGGCTATCACGGCCAGCCTCATGTTTTCGACCGTGTCATTTCCTTATAAGCCTTGGCAAACGGCGCTGCCTCCAGTGCTGGCTGTTTCCTTTCTGGCGTGGCTTGCTACGCGGCTAGGGCACGATAAGAAAGAGCGGCTCGGCACCGCTGAGGAGCGGCGTGGGCGGTCTGCCGCGCAGGTGGCGGCGAACCTGGGAGTGGCTGCTATCGTCAGCTTCGATCTGGTCCAGTCGTGGCTGGTGGATACGCATTGGTTTTCGCGGCCGATGCTTGCTCCGGGTTCTATCGTCGCGGTGGGGCTCGCGGCGCTGGCCGAGGCTGCGGCGGACACTGTTTCTTCCGAGATTGGACAGGTGCTGGGTGGAAGGCCTCGGATGATTACTACTCTCCGGAAAGTCGAGGCGGGGACGGATGGGGCTATCAGCTTGATTGGCACTTTTGCCGGTGTAGTTGCCGCTGCCATTGTTGCTGGCATTGGGACTCTAGCGCTACGGGGAAGTCTTGGAGTGTTTTTGGTGAGTGGCGCGGGCGGGGTCTTTGGTCTGCTGTTCGACAGCCTGCTGGGGGCTACGTTGGAGAGACGAGGCTGGTTGAATAACGATGCTGTGAACTTCATGTCTACGGCCAGCGCAGCGGGGTTTGCGTTGGGACTGCTGGCTATCCTGCCTCATCCAGGCGTGGGATGATCGCGTTTCTCGGATACAGAGAATACAATGAATACATGTATTCACGAGGTCAATGAATCATGCCGACTTCAATCAGGCTATCTCCGGAACTGGGCAGCAGGCTTGACCGGCTGGCTGAAAAAACGGGACGCTCAAGGGCCTTCTATCTTCGTCAGATCATCGAAGCCGGTATCACGGAGATGGAGGATTATTACCTGGCGGCCGATACGCTGGAGAAGATTCGCAAGGGCCGGGAGCAGGTCTATTCCGCAGCAGAGGTAAGGACCGACCTTGGCCTGGACGATTGAGTACGCCGAAACCGCAAAACGACAACTGCGCAAACTCGACAAACCCATTGCACGGCGGATTGTCGATTTCATGGACGAGCGCGTTGCTCCCAGCGACGATCCGCGCCAGCTCGGAAAGGCTTTGAAGGGTCCGTTGGGAGAACTGTGGAGTTATCGCGTGGGCGACTTCAGAATCCTCTGCGATATCCAGGACGGCAAACTGACTGTTCTGGTTCTATAAATCGGAAACCGCCGGGAAGTTTATCGTTGAGGCTAAGGCTGCGCAGCGGATTTGCGCTGGACTTGCTGGCGGCTTTGCAGCTTCCAGTTGTGGGGTAGGACTGTGCATCCAAACTTTTCCGCTGATAACTTCCGGCCAGGCAACAAGCCGCCCACTAGGCCACCATCGGACTTGCGTGGTGGTAGGCTATGCCTGTGCACTCGAAGAGCAAAATTCGGTCAGTATTGTTGTTCGTTCAGTGGATCGTTGCGGGTGCCCTCGTAGGTCTTTTGATCGGCATTTTGATTGGCTGGCTAACTATGCCTCGGAATCCGAATGCCGGGGATGGAATGCTCGTCATGCTTTTCATGTTGATCCTCGTTCCAGTCGGATCGCTCGTCGGTTGCATCCGCGCAGTCATGATCTTTGAACGAGATAAGCCCCAGGCCTGACCAGCACCGAGGAAGGGATCTGGCACGGTCACACAGGGTTGAGACTCTGAGAGCAAAAATGCTGTTCGGGCCGGCTGACTGGGTACTCAGCAGTAACCTTGTCGCAATCATCCACACTGCCTGACTCAGTTATTTCGCATGTAAACTCTTCCCACAACTTTTTGAAAAAGGCTTGCCCATTGGCAATCTATTGGCTGTTTTGGCCGGAAGGGGCGGGCACCCAGAGCAGTTCCGATTTGCCTCGATCCTGTTCGCACCTTAGTGCAAATGTAAACGCCAAAGCGTGTAGCTGAGCATTTCGTGCTCGATGCGCTCGGTCTCTTCCGATCCGCCTTCTACGGCTACACGCGGTCTGGGGGACGTCAGAACATTCAACCCCTCGGCGGCGCAGATTTCGTGGATGCGAAACATGTGGGTGCCGTCGCTCACGATCACCAGGCGCTTCAAGTTGTTGGCATGGGCGATCACGGCTATGCGTCGCGCGGACTCTTCGGTGTTGCGGCTTTCGGTTTCGGCGATGATGGATTTTTCGGGAACGCCCTGGCCTTCAAGGTACTCACGGCCCACCGCGCCCTCGGAAAATTGGTCGCCGCCGTTGCCTCCGAGCGTAATAATGATCGGCGCGATGCCCCGGTGGTAAAGCTCCAATGCATGGTCGAGGCGCGCGCGATAGACGGGCGAGGGTTTGCCATCATATTCCGCCGCGCCGAGCACACCGAT
>Ga0302320_10023074_pt1 | contig 12236 bp, 10 predicted proteins | sample Bog_T0_3_FD_202130 | JGI IMG/M metagenome (GOLD analysis project Ga0302320, IMG submission 202130) | Peat permafrost microbial communities from Stordalen Mire near Abisko, Sweden - Bog_T0_3 | ecosystem: Environmental > Terrestrial > Soil > Wetlands > Peat | place: Sweden: Abisko, Stordalen Mire...
CTCCCGAGCCGGTGGCGACCCAAGGTCCTGCCGAGGCGCCGCTCATGCAGCTTATGCTGGAACAGGACCCGCACGGAAAGCGGCTGTGCACCGAACCCGTGCAGACAACGGATTCCTGGCCTTTTCGCCGAGCACCGTCGGTACGGTGTCGCCCGCGCTCTGCCCGCGCGTGCGACCCGTGGGGGCTCACTCGCACATGTGGGACGGCGCACAGTAGTCGCCGCCCAGGCAGTCGAAGTTGCTCTGGCACCCCTGGCCGGTGCGACACGGTCCGCAATAGCCCCCCCCGCAGTCGACGTCCGTTTCTTCGCCGTCCTGGCGGCCATCTCCGCACTGTTCGTTGATGCACTGGTGGGTCCTGACGTCACACGCGTTGAAGGCACAGTCAGTGTCTTGCGCGCACGGGTTCCCGATCGCGCCGAGGGGGCAATCGTATTCGTGCTCGCACGGGACGCAGCACGGGACGTCCGGCCTGCACGCGACCGGTGGCCCCCACACGGCGCAGCCCGCGTCTCCTTCGACGCAGGTCGTGATCCCCGGCCACGCGCAGGTGACGGTGCCGGCGTCTACGGTGCAGATCTCTTGCCCCGGCCCACACTCCTGACTTCCGCGACTGCACATGTCGCACGCCAGGTGGGGCTCGCCCGCGTCGGCCGTCGAGGCTTCCCGCTTTGCGTCCGGCCTTGCGTCGGCCGTCGCGTCCGCCGCATCCGCCGCATCGGGGCTCGCGTCGTGGTTTGCATCGGAGCGCGCGTCGGGGGCTCCGGCGGCGTCCGCGGGCCGCGAAGCATCGGGCGACGCGTCGGCGGCATCCGTGCCCTGGTCGGGCGCGACGAACGAATCGGCCACCCCGGCCTCGACGTCGCGGCGGCTCGAGTCGCGAGCGGCATCGCGCAAAGACGCGTCCCCCGCCAGCTTGGCGGGCCCGCGGTCGAGGTCCGAGCGCCCGCAAGCCGCCGATGCCACCACCAGCATCGCCGTCGCCAGCCTGAGTGCGGCTTCCTGCATCAGTTGCAGACGTCCCAGTAACCGTTGTTCACGCAGATGTTGCCAGGCAGGCAGTCCCGGTTGCTCAGGCACCGCTGGCCGCGCAGGCACGGGGTGCAATCCGGACCTCCGCAATCGACGTCCGTTTCCAGCCCGTCCTGCCTCTGATCCGCGCACTGGCTCGTGGTGCATGCGTGGCTCAAGGCGTCGCACGCGTTCGAGACGCAGTCTGTGTCTTGCTCGCAGGGTTGCCCGCTGGAGCCCGGCGGACAGCTCCAGCAGAGCGAGCCGACGCCCGCGTCGCACGTCACCTGCTGGCACCCTGCGCAGCACGGCCCAGCCGCGCTGCAAGCGGCACCGGCCGCCCAGACGGTGCACCCGGCGCTGCCAGCGACGCAGGTCCAGGTCCCCTCGCCCGGCGCCTCGCACGACACGGTGAAGCCCGCGCCGTCGTAGGTGCAGACCTGCGGCAGGAGACTGCACTCCTGGTCGCCGAGCACACACGCGTCCTGGCAAGGAGGGGGCGTCGCGGCGTCCGGGATCGGGCCAACGCAGACGTGGGAAGAGGAGCAATACTCGGCGGCCCGACAGTCAAGATTGTTCAGGCAGCGCTTGCCGCCCCCGCACGCATCGCAGAGAAGCCCGCCGCAGTCGATGTCCGATTCGGTGCCGTCTTGCCGGTGGTCTGCGCACTGGCTGCTGACGCACTGGTGAGCGATGGCGTCGCACGCGTCGGAGGCGCAATCGGTGTCTTGCTGGCAGGGCTCCCCCGTGTCGCCGAGGGGGCAGGCTCCGGGGTCGCAGGCGAGGCAACACGGGACGTCCGGGCTGCACCCGGCGGCCTGTCCCCAGACCGTGCAGCCCGTGCTTGCGACGACGCACGTCCACACGCCTTCGACCTGCGGCTGGCATCCGATCGTGAAGCCGGCGTCGTCGTACGTGCAGACTTGCGGCAACAGACTGCACTCCTGCTGGCCTAGCGCGCAGTCGTCGTTGCAAGACATGGGCATCGTCCCGACGTCGCGGACGTCTCCGGCGTCGTGGACGTCTCCGGCCTCGCGCGCGTCGCGCGCCTCTCTGACGTCGTGTGCGGCGCTGGCGTCGCTGGGCTCCCGGGCATCGCGCGCGTGACCGGCGTCGCGCGTGGAAGTATCCGGCGAAGGCGAGGCATCCCGAGACGAGTCGGTCTTGACGTCGGCGCCGGCCGCGTCCGCCACGGTCGAATCGGGAGACCCTTCGAGCGACGAGCCGTCACTCGCCGCGTCCGCCGTCGTGTCCTCGGCGTCCACGAGCCCGCCGCATGCCGCGCATGCGACGACGAGGGCTGCCACGAGGGCGACTCCTCTCACCATCACGCAAGACTACGACAATCCAAACAGAGGGTCGACCCTACGCGAGCGCTCCCTTTTCTGTCGAGACCGTCCTCTCGGCCTGCGGGAGTGTCGCGCTACCGCGTTGTGCATCTCCCGGATTCGACGCGCACGAGTGAGCCCGCGTCCTCCGCGGCGTCGGCAGAGTGATACGTCGTGCACCCATCGGGCGGCGGGTCACGAAACGCGGCGACTGTGCGCCACACGCCACTCACCCCGTGCCACTCTGCCTCCTCTCTGGCGCGGAGGTGGTCCAGCTGCGGATCAGGCTCTGGTTTGGCGGTCTCGGGGCGCGCGAGCTCGAGCTCTCGGACGTGGTCGACAAGCCCCTCGCGACCGTCGCCGTTCCACGCGTCGTGCGCAACCAGGAGGTGGGAAAGGCCCCCTGGGTGGGCGACCACCGCCAGGATTCGCCAATCTTCACCCGCCAAGAGAGCGTCTCCGAAGCGGAGCTTTAGCGGCCCAATGCCATAGCCTGCGTCGGCCGCGTCGAAGATGGCGAATACGCGGTAGACGTCGAGCCCTCGGGTGCAATGCGTGATGGAGATCCGGTAGAGGACTTCGCTCGTGGCAGGCGCGGTGAAGCTCCCCAGCACGCGCTCCTCGACCATGGGCACGAATTGCCCCGCCTTCCACATCCCTCCGATGAGCTCATCGATCTCCCCCCAGCTCGATCCCCCGCGGAAGGGGTGGCACTGGTGGACGTCGTCGAGGTACTTCGGGAAGACGGCATGCATGACGGCGTTTGCTTCCCCGGGTGTCCGGGGAAGGGACACCGTCCGGGGCCATACGCGATAGAGCGGCGTCACGGTCGGTGCGATCTGGGTGGTCGCAACGGGATCACCGGCCTCGCTCGGCGCGGGGGGCGTGCCCCCTTCCGAGCGGACGGGTAGCGAGCCGCGCGAAGCCACGCTCGCTGCGATCGGGTCGTGCGCCGCTTGCGGCTCTGGCGAGGCACATGCGACGCATCCGAGCAGAATCAGCGTCCTTCTCGGCGGCATCCCGCTCCTCCGCACCCGCCACCTCCCGTGCTCGACTCTACCGGGCAAGGCGCCTCTGCAACGGAGGAAACAGCCGGTTGCCGACGCGACCGGCACGGCAGTCGCGGCCCGAGTGGAGCCAGCTTGACGAGCGCCGCGCCCGCCCGGTGCGCCTCTTGCGCACGAGGGGACCGCTCACTAGTCTCCGCCGGGAGAGGAAGAGGTGACCCATGAAGTCTGCCATTCGCTGGGGGAGTTGTTTGGTGCTGGTCGCAGGTGGGGTCGTCGTCGGAGCGCAGTCGTCGCGCGCGGCGCAGGTCCTCGAGAGTCAGGTCGATCCGACCGCGCTTTGCGGCTCCGACTCGGACTGCAAGGGACACGGCAAGTGCAGTAGCGGGTCTTGCAACCACTGCGGCTCCGACTCGGACTGCGCGACGGGTCACTGTTCCAGCGGGATGTGCGGGTCGTGCGGGTCGGACTCGGACTGCAAGGGCAATGGCAAGTGTAGCTCGAGCCGCTGCGGCAACTGCGGATCCGACTCGGACTGCCTGACCCACAGCTGTTCGAGCGGCCGCTGCAAGGACTACTATCCCTAGCGTCGGTACTTCACTCGGCGGCCGACTTCGCGAACCCCTCCAGGATGCCGCCGCATCCACCCGTCGAGCCCACGCCGTCGCGGAGCTTCTCCCAGCCGGCACCGTGTCGGTCGAGCTCTGCGAGTGGACGAGCTCGACCCGGGTCTTGCCGCCGCCCTCATCGTGGAAGGACCCATCACGCGTCAAGGGTCTCTCGGCGGCCACCGCCAGCCGCGATCAGTGCTCGAAGGCGCCGCGCGTCGGCGACGTTGCCGAGCGAGGTGCACACAGGAAGTCGGTCGCGACGCCGCTCGTGCCCCCCTGCCCTACCAGGGTCGCGAGCGGCTCGAGGTCCGTTGCGCTGCTCACGGTGGCCGGCACGCTGATCGTCTCGGTGACATCGGTGGCCCCGGCCACGCCCGGCTTGCTCTCGTTCAGCCAGGCATTGCCGGCAAACGTGAAGGCCGGCTTGTTGCCCACGTAGCTCCCGCTCGACTCGGAGATGACGTTGTTGATCACCGAGCAACCCGTGGGCGGCGTCGCTCCGGCAGCGACGGCGGCGACGTTGATGCCGGCTCCCGTGGTGGAGACGATCGTGTTCTGCAGGATGCTGACGTTCGCAAATGTGTTGCTCGCGGAGGTGTTGCTGCTGGTCCACCAGCCGATGCCCCGTGCGTCCACGACGTTGTCCGTGATGGTGATGTCGCTATCGGGGACATACGACAGCCCGAGTGACGTGTACGGCTCGACCCCCATCAGGATCCCGGACCCGACTCCCCCGCCCCCCGCCATTCCGGGGACCATCTGCACGAAGTTGCGCGCGATCTGGACGCTCGACGCGTTGTCGAGATAGATGCCCACGTTGAACGCGCGCTCCACCACGTTGTCCTCGACCACGACGCCCGAGCCGAACCAGATGCCGATGCCCTCGCCCCAGCAGTCGTGGACATGATTGCCGCGAATGACGACGTGGGTAGGCCACGGCGAGGCGGGCTTCGAGGTGTCGGGCGCCGTCCCCATGCAGGTGGGCCACCCGCCGTTGTGGAACTGGGCCGGGTTGCCCTCGTTGACGAGCGCACCGTTGTAGAGCTCATTGCCCTCGATGTGGATCGTGTCGCCGGCGAAACGCGCAAGAGTCCCGTTCATGTCGTGAATCGAGCAGCCCAGAATCGAGAGATCCGTGACCGCAGCGTCGGCGCCGATGCCCGTGACGTTCGGCCCCGTGCCGTTGCGAACCTCGAGCCCCTTCAGGACGACGTGCGTCGCCGGGGTGAGCTCGATCACCGCGCCGTAGTTGGTCGTCACGGCGGTTCCGTCGAACACAGGCGACCGTCCCTCTGCCGGTCGGATGACCAGCGGGTGCCCCGCCGTGCCAGTCGCCGCGAGCTTCTGTGCGCCGTACGTGCCCCCCGCGACGACGACCGTCCCCCCCGTCGTGAATCGCTTGGCGGCCTCGCCCAGAGACGCGAGCGGCGCCGCAGCGGTGCCGGCCGCGGTATCGCTGCCCGTCGGAGACACGAAGATCTGTTCGGTCGGTTCCGTCACAGAATCCAGAGGTGGGCAGCCGGTGGAAGCCTCGGACGAGTCCGCCGCAGCGTCGCTTCCCGGTTTCCCCGCGTCGATGGGCCCTCGAGCGGCGTCGCCTCTCGGCTTGCCCGCGTCGACCGCGCCATGATCTGCATCCCCCTCCGGCCGGCTTCCCGCGTCCCGGTCGTGACTCTGCGCGGGCGCTGCGTCCGAGCAACCGGCGACGAGCCCGATGGTCAGCGCGACTCCGAGAACACGACCGATCGCACGCGGATGCCCGGGAGGCGGGGGCCTGGGGTCAGAAGCCGGCAAAGTCCGTGCGGAACGCCGCCTCACTGTTCGGGAACTGGGTGATGTCGGAGTCGATACAGCTTCCCCCCGCGGGGCAGGAGAAATACGAGAAGTAGCCCACGTCGTTCGACGAGTCCTTCACGAACGCGGCCATCAAGTTGATGAAGGTGGGGTCGTCGGAGCCGTGGAGCCCCCACTCCGGAATACTGACGAGCTTGTGGTGGGCGACCGCGAAGTTGACGGTGTAGGTGAGCCCCCCCACCGTATTCAGGTTGTTGTTCCAGTTGGTGGTCGGGTCGCCGGAGGTGCTGTCGTAGTGGTCAGTCCCGATGTAGTCGACATACGCGTCGCCGGGGTACCACGACTCATACGTAGTTCCCCCTTGCGGGCTCGACCCTGCGTTCGCGCACCAGTCCCACTTGAACGCGGCGCCGCTCACCGCCATCATCGTGGTGTGGACCGCCTGGAATGCGGCCACGTACGCCGCGGGCCCTGAATTGGACCAGGCAAACCAGTTGCCGTTCCACTCCCATCCGAGGCGAATGATGGCGTCCGGCTTCCCTCCCGAGATGAGGTGCTGCGCGAGCGTCTGGTACGTCGAGAGGTTGTTCGGCGTATTGGTGACGGTGTCGCCGTCGGCGCAGAGGTTCACGCCAAGCAGGAGCTTCATGGTCGTCGAGGGGGGCGTGTAATTGCCAATGCCCGACCAGCCGTTGCTGCCGTCCGTGTACGAGCTGTAGCCGTGAGAGGTCACCCCGAGCGCCGTCGCGAGCGACTGGATGCTCGACGTCTGGACATAGAAGCCGAGGAGCGGCTGCCCGGGCGGCGACGCGTCGCCCCCGTGCCCGGCGTCGAGGGTCGCGCCGTTGTCGAGAGTGAGATCGAGGGTGACGCTGGCCATCTTGGTGGCCGGCTGGCCCGCCGGGGCGTTCCACCCCCAGACGGTCCACGTATCGGCGCCGTTCGGGAGCGCCGTCGTATCGACGGTGGTCGAGAAGGCGCCGTTCGAGCCGGGCGTGACCCTCGCGAGGGGTGGATTCTGATGATTCGAATCCCACACCTCGACGTTCACGAATCCTGGCGCCACCCCACGAACAGGCACGGTTCCGCTCACCGTCGCGTTGTTCGAAGGGGTAGTGACGATCAGCGAGTACAGCTCGGCATCGGGGAGCGGGGGCGTCCCCGCGTCGGGTGAGCCGGAGGCGTCTTTCGGTTTCGGCTTTCCGGAGTCCGGGCTTCCCTGCATCGCCCCGTCGTTCCTGGACCCGGGCCTGGAAGAGTCCGCCACCGCCGCGTCGGGGTGGCTCGTGCTCTCGGTGGAGCTCCCCCCGCACCCTCCGAGCGGAACCGTCGCGGCGACCGTAGCTGCGGTCACGCATGTTGCGACGCCAATCACGAACCGCATCTCCGAGCGAGCGTTGGACACGTCCACCTCCGAGCGAGCTTAGCGCTTCAAGCTATCCATGATGTCATGGCTCCTCGCGCGCCGTCATGTGCGTCGGCCTGTCGGCGACAACTTCTCTGACACAGGGGGGCGGCACATCTTCGCTCCCTCGACTGAGACAGGACTTGCTCTCGACAGGCTGGAGCCAGGGTACCAAGAAACGGTTCGTGCCCGGGTCGAACCTACCCGCCCGACTCGCCCGACAGCTCGTGAAGCGCTCTTCGCACTCGGACCTGCACCTCGGGCGGGACCTCGCCGCGCGGCTGGGCATGACAGAGGGCGAGCGTCTTCTTCAGGGAGTCGCAGGCGCGGCTGCACCGACTGCAGCTTGCGATGTGACGCTCCATCGCGGCGCACTCTTCCGCGCCGATCTCATCCTCTACGTACCGCGAGAACATCGCGACAATGTCGGGGCACGCGGCAGACGACGGTGCATCGCTCGGGCGCTCGCTCGACGGCAGGAAACGCGTGAGCTTCGCGCGTACGTCAGCGCGCGCCCGATGAAGCCGGCTCTTCACGGCGTCGACCGAGAGCTCCAGCACCTCGGCCACTTCCGCCGCGCTGAGCCCCTCGACATCGCGCAGGAGAAGCACCTCCCGGTACATCGGCGCAAGCGAGGCGATCGCCCCTTCAAGCGCAGCACCCAGCTCGTGACTCGCGGCGGCGTCATCAGGGGGAAGCTCGGCGGAAGGCATCTGCGCCGCTCCGGGCTCGTCGTCCAGCGAGACCACGGCCGAGGTCATCGCGCCGCGGCGCTTCTTGATGCAGAAGCTGCGCGCGATTGTGTACAGCCACGTCGAGAGCGAGGAAGCACCGCGGAACTCGCGGATCCCACGCGCGGCCGCGAGAAGCGTATCCTGGACGACGTCCTTCGCGTCCTCCGGGTCCCGGCACATCTTGAGCCCGAAGCGATAAATCTGAGGAGCGTGGCGCGACAGCAGGGCGCCGAGCGCAGGTTCTTCCCCGCGCCGCAATGCGGCGATCAGCTCGGCGTCGCTCGGATCCATGGGGGGTCTCCTAGCGCACCTGCGTCGGCGAGGAGCGCGAATCCTTTCTTGCCCAGCTGGCTCCTACCCGTCGGAGGCCAAGATGAGCACCAAGGAAATGACGGCGGAGACTTTCGCCGCGATGATCGAGAAGGGAACGGTCCTGGTCGACTTCTGGGCGTCGTGGTGCGGCCCTTGTCGCGCCTTTGCGCCGATCTTCGAGGCGGCGTCGGCGAAGCACCCGGGCGTGATCTTCGCGAAGGTCGATACGGAGGCGCACCCCGGCCTCGCCGCAGCCTTCAGCATCCGGGCGATTCCGACCCTGATGGCGTTTCGCGACGGAATCCTTGTCTTCCGTGAGGCCGGCGCTCTCCCGGGCCCCGCGCTCGAGGAGCTCATCACACGGATCGAGGCCATCGACATGAACGAGGTCCATGCGGGTCTCGCCGAGGCGGGTTCCAAGACGGCCGCGCCAGCCGGCCAGAAGAGGGCATCATGACGCCGTTTGGTTTGCATACGAGGTTCCGGGGTTCGTTCGACGAGGCCATCGCGAAGGTGGGCGAGGAGCTGAAGGTCGAAGGGTTCGGGATCCTCACCGAGATTGACGTGAAGGCGACGTTGAAGAAGAGGCTCGACGTCGACTTCCGCCGCTACACCATCCTCGGTGCGTGCAATCCACCCTTTGCGCACCGTGCGCTGCAGGCGAGCCTCGACGTCGGGCTTCTGCTCCCGTGCAACTTCGTCGTCTACGAAGAAGATGCAGGGAGCGCTCACGTGGCGGCCATCGATCCTCTCGAGACGATCGCGGCGCGGGGCGGCCCCGAGATGGCAAGCCTGGCGCGAGAGGTCCACGACCGAGAAGCGCGGGTGATCGCGCGCGTCGGCGAGCACGCGTGAGGCGCGACCCATGATTCGACTTTCCACCGCAATTTTTCTCGGGTTGGCTCTCGGTGGCTGCGCGGGCAGCTCGCCGCGCCCCGCGCCCGAGCCCGCTTCGGTTTCGCTCGCCGTGGCCGCGGCCCACGAGGAGCCTCTCCCCGTGCTCTATCGGGCGAGCGGCACGGTCCGAGGGCGCAACACCATCACCCTTACGAGCAAGACCGTCGGCTATGTCCGGGCCGTGCACGTCCACTCGGGAGACCCGGTCACCGCCGGACAGCGACTGGTCGAGCTCGAGGCGAATGACGTGCGATCCTCCGTCGCTCGTGCACGCGCCGGGCTGGGCCAGTCGAACGAGGCCAAGGCGGAAGCCGAGAGCGCGCTCGAGGCCACGCGGGCGGCGGCCAAGCTCGCGAAGTCGACATTCGACCGCACCTCGGCGCTCATCAAGGCGGGCGCGGTTGCGCAGCAGCAGTACGAGGACGCAGAGGCACGCTGGAAGGGGGCCGTTGCCCAGGAGCTCATGGCCGAGGCGCGGGTGCGGTCGGTCGCATCCAGCATCGACGAAGCGAGGGCGTCCCTTGGCGAGGCGCAGGCCACCCTCGGATACGCGGACATCGTGGCACCGTTCGCGGGGCGCGTCCTCGAGCGCCGGGTCGACCCAGGCACCCTCGCCTCACCGGGCATGCCTCTTCTGACGCTCGCCGACGAAGGGACGCTGCGCGTGGAGGCCGCCGTCGAGGAGTCGCATGTCTATGACGTCAAGGTCGGCGACGAAGTGACCGTCGAGATCGAGACCATCGGCAAGCCGCTCATCGGCAAGGTCGGCGAGGTCGTCCCGAGCGTCGACGTCGCGTCGCGCGCATTCCTCGTGAAGATCGACCTGCCTGCCGACGCAGGCACCCTCCGTCCCGGAACCTTCGCGCGCGTGAGCTTCCGGATCGCCGTGCGACCCCGGCTCGTCGTCCCGACGACGGCATTGACCTCCTTCGGTGCGCTCGACCGCGTCTTCGTCCTGGACGGCGGACACGCCCGCATGCGGATGGTCACGCGCGGAGAAGCGCAGGGACGGTGGACCGAGGTCCTGTCGGGGCTCGACCCGAAGGAGACAGTCGTGGCAGCACCCCCCGCGGATCTGCGCGATGGGACCCCTGTCGAGGCCCGCCCGTGAGCGCGCCCGGGAAGGTTGGGGTCGCGGGCCGGATTGCTCGCGTCTTCATCCACTCGAAGCTCACGCCGCTCTTGCTCGTCACTTCGGTGCTCCTCGGCGGGTTCGCGATCTGGAAGCTGCCGCGCGAGGAAGAGCCGCAGATCGTCGTGCCGATGAGCGACGTGTTCGTCCGGATGCCGGGCGCTTCGGCGAAGGAAATCGAGGAGCGCGTGGCCAAGCCCCTCGAGAGGCTCCTGTGGGAGATCCCTGGGGTCGAATACCTGTACTCCACGTCGAGTTCGGGCCTGGCGACGGTGATCGTGCGATTCAAGGTGGGCGAGGACGAAGAGCGCAGCATGGTCCGGCTCGAGGACAAGCTTGCCGCGCACATGGATATCGTTCCGCCCGGCGCATCACAGCCTCTCGTGAAGCCCCGGTCCATCGATGACGTCCCCGTGCTCGCCTTGACCCTCTGGAGCAAGCGCTACTCGGGGTACGAGCTGCGGCGCATCGCGGCGGAGCTCGAGGAGCAGGTGAAACAAGTCGCCGGCGTCAGCGAAGTGACCTTGACCGGCGGGGAGCGACGCCAGGTGCGGGTCCTGCTCGACCCAGACCGGATGGCCGCGCATCGATTGTCTCCCCTCGCGGTTGCGGGCGCGGTGCGGGCTGCAAACACGCGCTTGCCTGCGGGTGCACTTTCGTCAGGCAATCGCGAGTTTCTTCTCGAGACAGGCAGTGTCCTGGCGAAGGCGCGCGACGTGGGAGACGTGGTCGTCGGCGTGACGGGCGGGCGCCCGGTGTTCCTCCGGGATGTCGCGACGATCGTCGATGGTCCGGAGGAGCCGTCGACCTACGTCCGCTTCGGCGCTGGTGTCGCCGCCGAGGGAGCCGATCGGGACGTGGAGCACGAGTCGGTACCGGCGGTGACCCTCTCGATCGCCAAGCACAAGGGGGAGAACGCCGTGGCCGTCGTCGGCGATGTGACGCGGAAGATCGACTCTCTACGCGGCACGCTTCTACCGCGCGACGTCGAGCTCAGCGTGTCACGCAACTACGGCACGACCGCCAGCGAGAAGAGCAATGAGCTGCTCCTCCACATGGCCATCGCCGTCGTGAGTGTGGGGATTCTCATCTGGGTGGCGCTCGGAAGGCGTGAAAGCGGCATTGTGATGCTCGCGATCCCGGCGACGCTCGCCCTGACGCTCACCGTCTTCTACCTGTACGGCTACACGCTCAATCGCATCACGCTCTTCGCACTCATCTTCTCAATAGGCATCCTCGTCGATGACGCCATCGTGATTGTCGAGAACATCACGCGCCACTACAGGCTCCCCGAGAACCGCGGGAGGGATCTCGCAGAAGTCGCGATCCGCGCCGTGGACGAGGTGGGCAACCCCACGATCCTGGCGACCATGACCGTCATCGCGGCCATCCTTCCGATGGCCTTCGTCGGCGGCTTGATGGGGCCGTACATGCGTCCCATTCCGGTCGGCGCGTCCGCCGCGATGATCTTCTCACTCATCGTCGCTTTCATCGTCACCCCATGGGCGACGATCCGGCTCTTGAAGCACGCGCACGGAGGCGACGACGAAAAGGAGAGCGCGCTGACCACGTTCTACCGGAGAGTCATGGGAGCCTTGCTGCGCGTACCGCAGCTACGGACTGCGTTCCTCGGTGGCGTCGTCGTGCTGCTGCTGGGTGCCATGTCGCTGGTCGCCGTGAAGTGGGTGCGGGTGAAGATGCTCCCGTTCGACAACAAGAGCGAGTTCCAGGTGGTCGTCGACATGCCCGAGGGGACGCCGCTCGAGGAGACGGATCGCGTGACGCAGGCGCTCGCCGAAGTGATCCGCGCCGAGCCCGAAGTGTCGAACTACCAGACCTATGTGGGGACGTCTGGGCCCTACAATTTCAACGGCCTCGTCCGTCACTACTTCCTTCGACAGGGGTCGAACGTCGCGGACATCCAGGTAAACCTCGTGGAGAAAGGGGAGCGCAAGGCGCAGAGTCACGCGATCGCCGAGCGCGTACGTAGCGCCATCCTTCCCAT
>Ga0302320_10023077_pt1 | contig 12234 bp, 10 predicted proteins | sample Bog_T0_3_FD_202130 | JGI IMG/M metagenome (GOLD analysis project Ga0302320, IMG submission 202130) | Peat permafrost microbial communities from Stordalen Mire near Abisko, Sweden - Bog_T0_3 | ecosystem: Environmental > Terrestrial > Soil > Wetlands > Peat | place: Sweden: Abisko, Stordalen Mire...
TAGCTGAGGAATCCAGCCCTCAAGTTTTTCGTGGACGGCGCCGGGAGCGAGCTCGAGGGAGTCGGGGTCGGCGTGGGGGACGGCTTGCGCGGACTCGTGATCGATGTGGCCGGATTCTTTGCCTGTCATTTTCTCATCAAAGATCAAAGTCAAAATCTTAAACACAGGGGACACTGGGGTTCACAGAGGAACACCGAGTTATGCCCGCGATTCGTGCAATGGCTCGGACTGGGTTGCGATCTGGACCAGGGGATGAATCGGCGCTGGAGGTTCATCCAGCATTCGCAGAGCTTCTTTATCCTGGTAACTCGTGAACAACGTGGCTTTCACCGTGGCAAGAAATCCGCTTAGTGAGCTGAATGTCGCGTTCACCGCGGAGGCTTCGTAGCCGCTGTGGACCATGCAATTGGCGCAGGCGGGATTGCCGCTTTCGGTGCCGTAGTTGGACCAATTCGTCGTCGAGAGCAGCTCGGCGAAAGTTTCCGCGTAGCCATCTTGCAGCAGGTAGCAGGGCTTCTGCCATCCGAAAATGTTGTAGGTGGGCATGCCCCACGGAGTGCAGGGATAGGTGCGCTTGCCCATCAGGAATTCCAGGAACAGCGGCGAGAGATTGAAGCGCCAGTTCTTTTTGCGGTTCGAGAGGATCGCGCGGAACATGCGGCGGGTGCGGGCACGGCCGAGGAAATGTTTCTGATCGGGGGCTTTGTCGTAGGAGTAGCCGGGCGAGAGCATCATGCCTTCGAGGCCGAGCTCCATCATGTCGTCGAAGAAGGCGCGCACGGATTTGGGATCGGCGCCGTCGAATAACGTCGTGTTGGTGGTGACGCGGAACCCGCGGGCGAGAGCGTCTTTGATGGCATCGAGCGCGATGTCGTAGCCGCCTTCGCGGCAGACGGCGAGGTCGTGCTCCTCGCGCTGGCCGTCGAGGTGAACGCTGAAGGTCAGATATTTGCTGGGCTGGAATAAATGTATTTTCTCTTTCAGAAGAAGAGCGTTGGTGCACAGATAAATATATTTCTTGCGGGCGACCAGGCCTGCAACGATCTCGCCAATCTGCGCGTGCATGAGCGGCTCGCCGCCGGGGATGGAAACCATGGGCGCGCCGCATTCTTCGACGGCGCGAAAACATTCTTCCGGAGTGAGATCCGTTTTGAGGACGTGGGCGGGATATTGAATCTTGCCGCATCCCGCGCAGGCCAGATTGCAGCGGAAGAGAGGCTCGAGCATGAGCACGAGCGGGTATTGCTTGCGACCGGCGAGCTTCTGGCGCAGGACGTAGCTCGAAACGGTCCACATCTGGGATATGGGAACTGGCATTGTGGGTCGGAAACTCCTGATGCTTATTTTATCAGGGTTTGATTTCATCAGAACTACACCTTCGCAGGGCGAATGCAAATAGGCAATCACCTTGCGAAGACGCCGAGCAACGAATCTATGGCAAACGCTTAAATAAACAAATGGCTCAAAATCATAACGTTAGGGACACTCAAGCTTTGAGCGAGCGCTGGGATTTAAATGAAAAAGGACTAAGCCCAGAAAGGAATATAGCGAGCAAAGCGCCTCGAACTGCCTACCTTTTCATCCAATTTCACCATCTTCTCATCCACGGTGGCGGCAATTGCCTGCGAGACTATAGCGCTTTTTGACTCTGGCAAGCCGAACCGTCGACGCAGCGACTGATTAGTCATCCTCTCGGACATAACATACTTCAAACAGCAGTGTTGGTAGCAGGCTCGAATGCGATCCAATCTGTCCATGTCTTCCATTTTCATCGGGCCAAAAATAGTTACCTGAGTTCTGATCCCATCTGAGGTAAAACGAGGGGCCGGCAGTTGATACACCTCAGCAGCACTGACTACCTTGTCGATGCCACTCCCCTTTTCTTCACAAATACGCATGCGTCGCATAAAGTCCGCGAGACGTTCATTCCTTGACTGGTAGCCGTCTATAAATCGCTCAGCGGAAATTATGGGCGAGCCGGGATTGGATATCTCGATGCGATTGTTGTAGATGTCAATCACGATTCGCGCGCCGGTGACGGAGAAATCCTGATGTATCATCGCGTTCGCAACAAGTTCCCGAATTGCGATTTCTGGAACAAGCTTGATCTCCGTCCTCAGCGAATCCTTGATCACTTCATTCTGCGGAATCTGCGCCATCACGAAGCTCACCAATCCTGAGAACGCAACCGCGTAGCCGAGAGACCCTAGCTGATCCAGCTTGGTTTCAGTCTTAGATTTACCGCTGTACACGACGACCCTCGGTGCTTTGCGCTCAAGATCCGGAAACTCTGAAAGTTTTTTTGCCAATAGCATCGCGCCGATGTTCCGTACCGCCAATCCTTGATCGCCGCTATCGATGAGTCGCTCGCTGCATAGGCGCTCGATCACTTTCTGTTGACTCGTGGGATATGGCAACTGGAGAAGCTCAAAAACTTTTGGAGTATTCAATAGGCGAACGACGTCGCCATCGCTGAGCCCAGATTGCGCGGGTTCCTCCAGCCAGTCTGGCTTGCCTTCAGCGAAGATCCTGCGCAGCTGGTCTTCGCTCATAGGCACCAGGGATTCCCCCGAACGCATCAAATATTTCGGTACTAATAGCGTTGACTAACCAAAATATGCTACCATTGGCTGGTGACATTAGACCTTACCAGCGTTCGCGCTAAGCTAACGAGGGGCCAAGAACACACTCAGGCCTTCAAGAATGAATTCTTGGCTTGGTCGAACCGATACCCGTATAGTTTGCTCAAAAAGAAAAACCTTGATTGCACTCGACATAGCATCTTTATCCGAGTGAATGAGGTTCCCCCCTTGCAGCGATGGTCTCTCTTGATCGCAGATGCTTTCAATAACCTTCGGAATGCTCTCGACCATCTCGTTTTTGCAATTGCTGCTCACGAAGCTGCCACCGACCCCCCTCCTTTCGAGGGGAAGCTGCAATTCCCGATTGCCGATTGCAAGGATAGGTTCGATGGAGCCGTCAATGAGCGGCATTACCTTGGAACGATTAGCGATCCAATTAGGGCAGCTATCGAGTTGGCGCAGCCGTACAATAGTCCGCATCCAACCCTCCCGCCGCTCTTGAGCATCTTGCGAGATTTCACCAACTCCGACAAGCACAAACTGCTCCATTTGGCTCTGGCTAGTCCCATTCAGGGGGATGTGGGCTTCACTGGAAATCTTCCTCCCGGAGCCGAATGCGTTGCCGTCCCATTCTTCGGAGAGGTCGAAGATAATACAGAAATCTTTGCGATGGTTTGTAATCGTCCTACCCCGGAGATGGACTTCGACAGGCATATTTTTGATGTTTCGGTTAGCATCAAGCACGCTAAGCGTGATCCACTCGGAGGCGAGTGGACAGGGCGCACCGAATTCGCCGCGCTCTACCGGGAGGTGAGTAAGATTGTCCGTGGTACGATTTACGACATTGTTTCCAAGGTCAAATGACACGCTTCCGCCATTTCCCCCGTCATGTTATATTGACGGAAGCATGGCGGGCATACGCTCATCCCGGCAAGGTAGCAGCGATCAACCCGATCAGTATGCGAATTTTGAACGTGCTTTGAAAAAAGTTTTGTCTGTCTCGCATTCCGAAATTCAAGCTAGGCTTGAATCCGCGAAGGCCGCGAGACAGAGCGCGAAGCGGACTTCCGTCCGCGCTTCCCGCGCCAAGGGTTAGAACGTCTCACTTTCTCCCACCTTACCAGTCACCTCTGCATAAGTGAGCCGCTTCCCCGCGATCTGCGATAAGGCTAGTTGGAATCTATCAGAGTCCGTCAGTTTGTTTCCATTATCATCCTTGCGATTGTTGTAACGGAAAACCTGTTCGTCGATATAGCGAAACAGGTGGAAAGGCTCTACGGCAACATAGGTGCCATTCAATCCGCGCTTCAACAAGCTCCAAAAGTTTTCCATCCCATTCGTGTGAACCCGGCCATGGACGTACTTTTCGACGTGGTTCACAAACTCATGAGTGTATTCTTTCGGCAAAGATTTATAAACAGCGGCTTCATCCGTATAGATTTTGGAACCGGGTGCAACTTGATTCAGGACGGCTGTCTGCAATGCTTCGCGGTTTACTTTCGGAACCACGGTAGCGCGTACCTTGCGTTGCTCACGGTCTAACACGCCCCACACAGCAGTCTTGTTGACTAGATTTGCATCACCAGTCATGGAAGTCTCACGGGCAACTTTGAACCGTGCCCGGCGCGAGGCGTGCATGTTCTTTGCTTTTCCACCAACAAAAGTTTCGTCCGATTCAACCTCTTTTCCCGGTCCTCCCATCTTGACGATGCTGCCATCCTGCAATGCAAGTCTCATCCGTTGGAGCATGAACCATGCGGCCTTTTGAGACACACCCAGAGCGCGGTGCAATTCGTAAGACGAGATGCCGTTCCTGTTATTGCAGAGCATCCAGAGAGCCGGGAGCCACTTGGTTAACGAGATCGGGCTATCCTCGAAAACCGTCCCCAGCTTGACGGTGAATTGCTTGTAGCACTCTTTACACTTCCACCGCTTCTGAGTTTTGAGATAGTAGTGGTCTTTGTGTCCGCAAGCGGGGCACTCAGGGCCATTCGGCCAACGCATCTTGGCTACTGCGTCGATACAAACTTGCTCATCGCTGTAGTACTTTATTGCCGCTTGAAGTGTCTTTGGCGTGTCCATGATCGTAAGGTAGCACACTAACCATGGTTAGTCAAGGCTATTACTACCAATATTTCCCTTGAAGATGGTAAGCCGTTCCTTTCAAGCGAGACGGAATCACAAAGACCAGAACTCTACCCGACGGATGAGTGACCTCCTCGATGTCGACACGGAAGCCAAGAGACGTGAAGAGCCGCTCCGACGTCTTAACGGGGTCGGGGAATGCGTTCGTGCCGCAAACGTGTCGGGGAGGATTGTTTTTTACGCCCAAAATTAGGTGACCACCTCGTTCATTTGCAATTGCGACGCAGTAGCAGGAAAGCTTCTCGAAATCAAACTGGTTTCTCGCCTCCTTAAACTCTAGCGTTTGCGTCTCAGTAGGAAGGGCGCGCCAAAGGTCGATCTGTTCTGGCGTAAGAGGCATGAGAAAGACAGCGTACTACAATCTGCAGCGAGGTGCCGTTGCGTCTGCCCTCTTGAGAACGACGGTAGCGACGGGCCTCTCGCGGCCCCGCTCGGAGACTACCCGGAGAGGCCTAAACTTAAAACTAACAAGCCTGCGACTCAGGTCCGATAGAACAGCACTCTCCCCGCTGGCTCCAACTGCTGCAAAAAATCGAAGTCGCTGATGTTCCGGGTTAGCAATGTGCAACCGTGGCGTCTTGCGGTCACGAACAACAGGGCGTCGTTCAGGACGCGCCGGCGCTGGTGGTTATCGTGCCCTTGCAGACGCGCCAAAATGCCGGAGAGAATGCCGGCTTCGCGCCAGACCACGACATCGGGAGCGATAGTGCGCTGTGCCGGGCGCTGATCGATGACGCCGGCAATCTCGTCAATTAACTGTGGGGTCTTAGGATGGGACGGATCGAGCAGCCCCACGGCTGCGGTCAATTCCGCCTCCGTTACCGGAGAATGCCAGGCCTCGACGGCTCGCAGCATCCGCTTGCCGGTTTCGGGGAATTGGTGTTGAAGAACGTCGATGTAAACGGTCGTGTCGTATAACACCTTGTTGGGTTTCACCTTGACTGTTTCCAGAAAGTCCAGCGCCGAGTCGGCTCGCCGTTGAAGAGGCCGCGTGTGTCTCTCTGGCTTATAGCGCCTGAGGCTGCGCCATAACTCAGAACTCAAGATCGACCTCGGGATCGATCGTACCTTGGCGTGAGAGCAGCCAGTCGGCGTATTCGTCTCCCACAGCGATATTGGCGAGCGCGACTTCGATCAAATTTGTATCCGACTTGATTCCGGTGCGCTTTTTCGCTTGGGCGACCAGCGCCTCCGGCATGCGGCCGCGGACAATTTGGGTCCGGCTGCCGGCCAGCAAACCTTCGCGCTCGGCCATGGCCAATACCTCTTTGAACTTGTCGGAACGGAAGGTGGAGCGGCGACGCTTTCGCGTTGCGGGACGGACGGAAAGCTTTGGCATAGGGGATTCCGTAGCACAAATATAAGGTAATTGTAGCACATGGGAGTTCGCCAGAGCAGGACTGGAAAATGCGTTCAATCCATGAAATTCCTGAGTCCCGAAACGATGCTAACTGCTACGATTCCAGCCCTGCTTCGCCTCGGAAAGCCGCGCACATTCGTGGTATAATTTAGCGGTCGCCAAACGAACCTAAGTACACGGAATTTCAATCACTTGAAGTCGCTTCGCAGGTTCCAGAAGGACCTGCTTACGGTCGAATCTTCGAGTGCATTTTGAAGTCGCGTTGGGCGGAAGTGTTGCGGGGAAAATCGGGCACGCTCCACGGAGCTCCATGGCCACTAAAGAAATCAATACGGACATCGCAGAAACCAAAACTAAAACTCCTAACTTGACTCCGATCGCCGGCAACAATTCCGGCAATGGCGGAGGCAAGAACGACTACAACGCCGACTCCATCAAAGTGCTCGGGGGGATGGAGGCGGTGCGCAAACGTCCCGCGATGTATATCGGATCGACGGGCGACCTGGGTTTGCATCATTTGGTGTATGAGGTTGTCGACAATTCGGTCGACGAGGCGCTGGCGGGATTTGCGACCAAGATTGAAGTCACGATTCACATCGATAATTCCATCACGGTGATCGACGACGGGCGCGGTATTCCCGTGGATGACATGGACATTGATGGAGAAAAAATTTCCGCGGCGCAGGTGGTGATGACCACGTTGCATGCTGGTGGAAAGTTTGATTCGTCGACTTATAAAGTTTCCGGCGGACTGCACGGTGTGGGTGTTTCGTGCGTGAATGCGTTGAGCGAAGAACTCGACCTCGAGATCTGGCGCGATGGCGCGACCTGGGAGCAGACCTACTCGAAGGGCGATCCGACCAGCAAGATGAAGAAAGTCGGCGCGGCCAAGCGGCGGGGGACGAAAGTCCACTTCCTGCCGGATCGCAGTATTTTTACCGCGACGGAATATAACTACGACACGCTGGCGCAGCGTTTGCGCGAGCTGGCGTTTCTGAATAAAGGATTGCAGATCACGCTGACCGATGAACGCTCGACCGATGCGAAGACGGGCGAGGCCAAGCATTCGGAGTTCAAGTACAACGGCGGCATCGCGGAATTTATCAAGCACCTGAATCGTGGCAAGCAGGTGCTGCACGACAAGCCGATCTACATGGAAGCGGAGCGCAGCGGCGTGGCCATGGAAATCGGGCTGCAATACAACGACGGATATTCGGAGACGGTGTTCAGCTTCGCGAACAACATCAACACGGTCGACGGCGGCACACATCTGTCGGGCTTCCGCATGGCGCTGACCCGCACGATTAATTATGCGGGGCAGCAAATGGGTTTGTTCAAAGACGTAAAAGAAAACCTTACCGGCGACGATGTGCGCGAGGGATTGGTCGCGGTGATCAGCGTGAAGCTGTCGCAACCGCAGTTCGAAGGACAGACCAAGGGCAAGCTGAATTCCGATATTGCTGGGATTGTGCAGGCGTTCATCAATGAGCGACTGGGCGCGTTCTTCGAACAGAATGCCCCGGTGGCGCGGAAGATTATTAACAAAGCTGTGGACGCAGCGCGGGCGCGCGAAGCGGCGCGCAAGGCTCGGGATCTGACGCGGCGCAAAGGGGCGCTCGATTCCGGCGGACTTCCGGGGAAGCTGGCGGATTGTTCGGAGCGCGATCCCCATCGCTGCGAATTATTTTTGGTCGAGGGCGAATCGGCAGGTGGAACGGCGAAGCAGGGACGCGACCGGCGCTTCCAGGCGATCCTGCCGCTCAAAGGAAAAATCCTCAACGTTGAGAAAGCGCGCTACGACAAGATGCTGGCGCACGAGGAAATTCGCGCCATGATCACCGCGCTGGGCACGGGCATTGCGAAGGACGATTTCGATCCGACGAAAGTGCGATACGGAAAAATCATTCTGATGACCGACGCTGACGTCGACGGTTCGCATATCCGCACGCTGCTGCTGACTTTCTTCTTTAGACATATGCAGGAATTGATCAAGCGCGGAAATGTTTTTATTGCGCAGCCGCCACTGTATTCCATCAAGAAGGGCAAGTCGATGCAGTACATCAAGGACGACGACGCTTTCGACAAGGTAATGCTGAAACGCGCGGCCGACGGGCTGATTATCCGTTACGGCGAAGGTGCGGCCAAGCTGGAAGGCGCGAACCTTACGAAGTTCATGAGCGTGCTGAAGGAGTATCTGAACTTCTTCGACAAGGTGAACAAGCGTCTACGAGATGAGCGGATCACCGAATTGCTGCCGCGGCTGGATCTTTCGAAGCACACGGATTTCGAGGGCGACAAGAAAACGCAGCCCAAGAAGATCGAGAAGCTGGAAAAAGAGTTGACCCGGTTGCAGAAAGAGCGAAAGGTCACCGGAGTGGTGGGCCGGCTGGACGGAGACCGCAATGCGCAGCGAGCTTTGAAAGAGATTGAGAGCCGTTTTGACGAGGAGCACAACTTGTGGGAAGTGCGCTATGTAGATGCGCAGGGCGCCGAGCACCTCATCAACTGGGAGCTGGTGTCGAGTGCGGAATGCCGCCAGCTTACCGCGAAGTTCAAATTGATTGAGCAATATTTGGAAGCGCCTTATGTGGTGGAAGCGAAGCCGCAGGCCAAACAGGGTTCGGCGGAGGCGGCAGAGAGCGGTGAGGAAGAAGACGCGAACGAGCCCGCGAAAGAGGTGGTTAAGAGTCCGGCGAGATCCGCGGAGGGAAATGCGTTCGATAATGGTTCTCTGCGAGAGCTTTTTGATTACGTGCTGGAGCAGGGCAAGAAGGGATACATCATCCAGCGCTATAAAGGTCTGGGCGAGATGACAGCTCCGCAGTTGTGGGAGACGACTATGGATCCGGAGCGGCGCACGCTGCTATCGGTGAAGCTGGAAGACATTGCCGAGTGCGAGACGATTTTCACCACGCTGATGGGCGAGGACGTGGAGGCGCGGCGGAAGTTTATTGAAGAGAATGCGCTGGATGTGAAGAATCTGGATATCTAAATCTGAAAATCTAGATCTCGATATCCGGGAATTTCTTTCACGCGGATTTTTGCGGGTTCCCCGGATTACCAGTCTTCCGGGCCCCTCCCCGAATAACACTAGCAACTTCCAGTTACCGATTGCCCGCACACGGTCCCGCTTACCGTACAACTACTCAAAGAATTTATGGTGTAGGTCGCGTTGAGCTGACAGCTTCCGGATGGGTTCGGCCCATAGGAGATCCCTCCAGTTTCCGTGAAGGTTATCGGGTAGGTAGGAACGATGCCCGAAGTGAAGTTGATCTCGCCAGCGATTGAGATGCTGGGGTCGCCGTTCACAATCAGATTGGATACCGAACAGTTCGTGGGCGTGATGGTGAATTGGCCGCTCACGGAACCAGCACCGGCATTGCTCAAAGTGCCCGCGATGTCACCGGTGACGGATATTGTGCCTCCCTGGGTGCCGTCGCAGGGATCGTTCGTCAAGGATATGGGCCAGTTACAGTTCTCACCCGTGGCGGTCGAAGTGCATCCGCCCGTCGCGTCCGGGTGCAGGTCGCTAACCAGGGATGCCAGGCTGCGGCGATTCTCGTTTGTCTCACCGCTTCGCACACCGTTCGTCCCACGCGAGTTCGAAGAAATTGCCGCGCCGAGCGACGCAGTGAGCGCCTGCACAACTTGATCGGTCACGGCCTGGGCTTGCGCGGGGGACATGCTGTTGTTCGACATACTATTGTTGCTGGAATTACTTCCACACCCGCAACACAGAATCGATAGCAGGGCGGCGAAGATCGTCAAGCATAGAGACCCACGTTTTTCTTGTATACGAAGCACGGGAACCTCCCTGATGGCAAAAGTGAAAGTCGGGCTTACTCATCGGGAAGCCCTGACAATCATAAACCGGAGTATTCTATGCCCATCGGGTGGATTTGACAGTGTAAAGGCTTGGGGTGTAGGGCCACACGTCGTTGGGCAGCCGAGGGCGGCTGCTCCACATCATCGGCCTATGCTCGTTCTCCGATGGATTTGCGAGACGGAGAAACAAGCGTCATTGCTATCGAGAGAAGGGTGATCAGCGAGATAATCCCGAGCGAGATGACGCAGTAGATGCACCAGACCTCTAAAACGTGCGCTTCAATGTGCGCGAGATACAAAGAGAATGCTAAGCCGAAGCTTGCGGCAGCGAGCGCGAGGCGATAGGCGCGGCGGGCGGCGAGCATGCCGATCAGTAGATATCCGGCGATGCCGATGATGGCGACGGGAATTCCGGCCAGCATGGCATAGGGGCTTTTGTTGACGATGCCGCAGTCCCAGCGTTCGTTGATGCTGCAGGGGGAAGTGTCGGTGCGGTAATGTTCGCGCAGGGCGAGGGCGGAGACGACGGTGCCCAGAACGGCCAACAGAATTAGGACGTACTTCATGGGCTGCTCTCGTGTGAATTGTTGATTGCTGATTTCTGATTGTTGATTGAAAGCCTGCGTTTCTGGTTTTTAGTCGGCAATCAACAATCAACAATTTTCTTCCTCCATTCTCCCACGATCAGCTCGCCGGATGCGATGTGGCGGCAATGTCCTGGAGCAAGTCAGAGGCTTGCCAGTCGGCGCCGTGATACCACTTGAATATTTTTCCGTTGGGGGAGATGACCGCGGTGCTGAGGGAGTGCGTGATCACTCCGCCATCTTCTTTGTAGGTGAGCGCGAAGTAGTGTGCGAAGTCGGGTAACTCCCGCTGCGGGATCGTGGCGAATTCCCAGCGTGTGAAGAGCGCGGGGTCCTCGCTATTGTCCGCCGCGGTTGAGAATCCATAAGTCCGCAGAACTTTCGGTGTGTCATGCGCGGGATCGAAGCTGATGCTGAGCAGATGAGTCTTGCCGTAGCGGGCGGGATCGGCGCGGAGCAGCTGATCGATCGCCGAAAACTCGTGGGTGACGCGCGGGCAGTAATCGGGAAAGGGACAGCGGGTGTAGATCAGGGTGAGAAGCAGCGTTTGTCCGCGATACTGCTGTAGAGAAATCGTCTTGCCATTCTGGTTGACGAGTTTGAAATCCGGTACATCGTCGCCGGGGGATGGAATATGCACGGCCGAAGTGGGCGTGGCTGGAGGCAGCGAGTGGCCTATGACTTTCACGTTCTCCAGCCAGTACTTGTCAGAGTCGACGACAACCTCGGCTGCGATGGAATCGCCGGGCTGGAGTTGATCGAGCTGGCTAGGCGGCTTGAGGGTGTAAGGCATAACCATCGCGTCCATATAACCCGGGATCGGCTCGTTGTCGATGTAGGCATTGCCGATGTTCTTGTCGATGGAGAGGACTTTCCCTTTGAAGGCGTAGCGCTTGGCCGCGGAGCCGCCGCCGTGATTGCAGGCGGCGGAGAAAATCAGCATGGCGCACAGGGCAAACGTCGCGAGACGGTATGAGTATGAGATTAGTCTTCTTGTCATAGAAACTCAGTAGTGGAAACGATAACGAAACTCGGCATAAATTTGCCGCGGATCGTCCCAGTGAAATCCGCCGAAGGTGAGGCTGTTATCCAGTTGCACGCGGCGGTTGGCCACGTTCAGCGCGGTTAGGGAGACGGTATATCGCTCCGCAAAAGTTTTTCCCAGAGCAATATCCACAGACGTGTGCGGCGGCAGATAGTTGCCGGGATACTGCACTCCGGGCAGTCCGTTGGTGAACCCGGAGCCGTAGTAAACATTGGTCGAGGCATAAGCCTGCCAGGGCAGATTCGCGTTGTAGCCAACGTTCAGCGTGTTGCGCTGATCGTGATCCACGGGGGAAAGTCCCGGCGGAATATCGAGTCCACAGGCCGTGGTCACGGGCGCGGGGCAAATCAAACCGCCGGTGATGGGCGAGGTGGCCTGCGCGATTTGATTGGCGTAGGCGAGATGGAAGCGGCTGTGGCGCCAGAGGTCCGGCGAACGCAGCGTGAGCTCCCAGCCTTGGATCATGGCGTAGCTCCAGGTGATGGGCCAGAAGATATTCGACTCTCCGATGTTGTTGTGGTCGAGCCAGTTGTGAGCGCGAGTTTCGTAGTTGTCGGCGCTGAGCGTCCAGCCTTGCATGGGGATGGTGACCCCGACTTGCCATTCGATATCGCGTTCGCCGTGCAGCGGGGCGAAGCCAAAGCTCTGGCCGGCGGCCAGTTGCTGCAGTTGATCGGTGGCCGTAGAGAGCGG
>Ga0302320_10023079_pt1 | contig 12234 bp, 8 predicted proteins | sample Bog_T0_3_FD_202130 | JGI IMG/M metagenome (GOLD analysis project Ga0302320, IMG submission 202130) | Peat permafrost microbial communities from Stordalen Mire near Abisko, Sweden - Bog_T0_3 | ecosystem: Environmental > Terrestrial > Soil > Wetlands > Peat | place: Sweden: Abisko, Stordalen Mire...
CCGCTCCCGCGAAGCTGCTCCCGCGAGTTCATCGGGTGGCGGCGCTGTTGAAACGATGGCTACTGGGCACCCACCAAGGGGCGGTTCGTCCAGACCACCTGGATTATTATCTGGACGAGTTCACGTTTCGCTTCAATCGGAGAACCTCGCGCTCCCGTGGAAAACTCTTCTACCGATTGATTCAGCAGGCGGTTCAAGTGGAGCCATCGCCCTACAAAAAAATGGTGGGCGGGAAACCGCTGCGCGCTCCGTCAACCCAACCGGTTGGGGGTACTGTCGTCAATTAGATAGCCCTATAATAATATTACCCGGGAGGAAATAAGCGTCGTCTGGAGCCGGGTGCTTGCTTCAACACATTCATCGCAGCCTGCCAATCGAGCTTTTCATCAGCGGCCAGGTGGATTTTGCTGTCATTTTGATTGTAAATTTCCTTGACGGTGTGCAATTCCGCGCTTGCACAATTCCTCAAATAAGTTGAGGATATGTGCGTGAATAAAAACGATCCTTTTGCGGCTCTGATGACGGTGGCGCAAGACCAGCAAGGTTACTTTACTACCAAGCAGGCGATTGAGGCGGGTTACGCGGACAACACGCACCCTTATCACGTCCACGCGGGGAATTGGGAGCGAGTGTACCGGGGTATCTACCGGATGGCGCATTTTCCGCCGCCAGAGGACGGGGAGATGATGGCCTGGCTGCTCTGGTCGCGGGGGCGCGACGAAAGGCCCGTGGCCGCGATGTCGCACCAGACTGCCCTCAGCCTGTTCGAGTTGGGTGATTTTAACCCGGCCAAGGTTCATATGAGCGTGCCGAAAACATTCCGTCGCAACAGCCCGACTCCCAAAGCGGTTGTGCTGCACCGCGCGACACTGGCACCCACTGAGGTCACGCAACTGCGCGGCCTGACGGTATGCCGCCCCCTGCGGGCGCTGTGCGATCTGGCCAGCGCCAACCCGGATGCCGCCGCCGATCTCCGCCCCATCGCGGTCGAGGCGCGGCGGCGCGGTCTTATCACCGAGCGCGAGCTTTCAGCCATGAAAGAGCGGAAGGATGCGCGGAAAATCGTCGCCAGTCTGTTGCCATGAGCCGTTACCAAACGCCCCAAGCCCTGCGCCTTGGAGGATCGCCTCCTGGCTCTGGTACGGCGTGAGGGTGGCGACATCAACCGTTTGCGCCGCCAAACGGCCTTTGATCGCCTGTTGTGCCGCCTTTTCCGGGAAGCAAACTCACCGTGGCTGCTCAAAGGCGGCTATGCGATGGAACTTCGCATCCAGGCTGCGCGAACGACGCGCGACATTGATCTTGTCATCCGACAGTTGCCGGGCGGAGCGAGACAGTGGGATGATGCCGCCATTCGGAGTCTGTTGGAGAACGCCGCTGCATTTGATCTTGAGGACAGCTTTGAATTTATCATTGGCGAGCCGACCATGGATTTGGACGCCGCGCCGTATGGCGGCTCGCGCTACCCGGTAGAGGCGCGGATGGCGGGACGACGATTCGCAAAGTTTCATGTTGACGTTAGCGCCGGCGACGTGCTCCGCGAACCATACGAAATCCTCGAAGGCCGGGACTGGCTTGGATTCGCCGGGTTGCCGAAAGCGAAAATGCCCGCCATTTCTCGGGAAGAGCAATTCGCCGAAAAGCTGCACGCCTATACCCTGCCGAGGCAAGGCCGCCCGAACACTCGCGTCAAAGATTTGGTGGATTTGGTTTTGTTATCCGTGTCCGGCACGCTTGATGCCGCGCGGGTCCGCGAGAGCATCACGGCAACCTTCCGCCGTCGCGCGACTCATCCTGTGCCCGCAACACTCCCTCCGCCCCCGGAAGCCTGGCGGGAACCATTCGCTGAACTGGCCAGCGAATGCGGAATGGCCCCGGAAATCGAAACTCATTTCGCACAAGTGGCCGCGTTTCTGGCGCGTGTTCTTTCGTAGATTTCACGCCGCCTTTGTGCCGTCCTCTGAATGATGTGTTTGACTGGATTTGCGCTCGCCCCTTCTTTGGGCTGCGGGATGGGCCGGAGCGTCGTAGGATGGCTGCGGCGCGGGAACGGCGGCGGTTGGGAATCTGATGGCGTTCAATTCCTCGCACACGTCGGCCCCAACGAGGCGCTGGTACACCCGGTGGATTTCCTCGCTGGCGTGGTTGACCAGCTTCATCATTTGGGACTGCGGTGCGCCCTGCTTGGCCCCGTGCGTGATAAACGTGACGCGGGTGGAATAAGAACAGGAACATCGCACCGTTGACAACGAACTGGGCGACAACGACCCGAAGCGCGGCAACGCCCTGGAAGGCGAGCATCAGGGCAACGACACCGGCCTCGACCACCAACCACGCGCAGCGCCAAGTCGGCTCAATCCCTGCATCCAGGGCTTCGAGGTTGGCGTGAATTGCGCCGCCGCCGCTGTCATCATGGCACTTGCAGGAAAAACTTCAACGCAAGGGCGTCATGTGCGCTGCCGCAACGCAGGCACTTTGGCCGCGCCGTGGCAGCAGCAACCGGCGCTGGCCGGAGCATGAAATAGTTCAACAACCTGTTAGGCCATTTCGGCCAAAGTCAGCAAAAGTGCTTGAAATGCCTGATTTTATTGGTTGTTTGCAGTTTTTCGCTTTCAGATTCAAATGGGCAAACCGACCTCGAATTTCATGGAAAAGTGTACTGTACAGTACTGCACCTTGGCGAAGGCCCAGGAGCAGATTGAGCCCCTGTTTTCGGGGCGACACCGAACCCAGCATTCATGAAGCCGGTCCAGCCTGACGACAAGCTGGCCCTGGCCGTGGGTGAAAAACCAGTTCCCAGGCCCGAGCTAACCAAGAAGCTCTGGGCCTACATCCGCAAAAACGGGTGGATTCGCAGCCACCGCCTGTTCCGTATCTAACTCCGTGCGATCATTCAAATGAATAATGCCGGCCGACCTTCAGCGGTTAGCTCGGATTGCGCAAGCAGACCGCAAGGATTTCTTCAAGCGGTATCCTCGTTGGTCCGCGCTATATTCAAAGCGCCTTCTCTGCGTGGCTTTGCCGCCCATTGCCGAGTCGAGTCGGGGCGGATCCCCGCGTGATCTGGAAGTGGTGGGCGTTTACGGCGCGAGATGTTTGTGGACCAATGCGCACAGCTTTATGGCCAGCTGATCCTTCATGCCGTAATACACACGCTGGCCATCCTTTTGCCGCGCCAGGATGCCGGCGCCCGCGAGCAAGGCAAGGTGCTTGGAAACATTGGCCTGGGTCGCGCCGACCGCCGCCACAATCCCGCCGACCGTCCTCGGCTTGCCGCACACGGCCTGCAGGATGCGCAGGCGCATCGGTTCGCCCAGCAGCCGGAAGCGCAACGCCACTTCTTCCAACTGATCCTCCGACAACAAAGGTCTGTTTTTTCCGGTTGACATATTCTTGAATGGTTATATATTCATACAATGAATACGAACACTTTGCAAGCCCAAATTTCCATCCAGCCGGCGGAACTCCACCGCCGCTTAACGGAGGGCGCGCCCGCCCAGTTGCTCGACGTCCGCACCCCGGTCGAGTTCGCTGCCGCCCATGTGCCCGGTGCGAAACTGATCCCCCTCGGCAACCTCGATCCGGCCGCTTTTGCCCGGCAGCGCGGCCCGCAGGAAAATCCCGTTTATGTGCTTTGCCATTCCGGCGGACGCGCCCGCAAAGCGATTGAAAGGCTGGAACGGGCCGGGGTTCGCGGTTGCGTGCTGGTCGAAGGCGGGACGCAGGCCTGGCGGGACGCGGGGTTGCCGGTCACTCGCGGCCCGATCCGCGTGATCCCGCTGATGCGCCAGGTGCAAATCACCGTCGGCCTTTTTTCGGTGTCTGGCGCGGTGCTCGCGCTGGCCGTCAACAAATTATTTGCCGTCGTTCCCCTCCTCACGGGCTGCGGCCTTCTCTTTGCCGGGATCACCGGCACTTGTGGATTGGCGTTGGCGCTGGCGAGAATGCCCTGGAATCGCGCCCAAACATGTGGTGCTTGTTGTGAAACGAAAGCGGAGACTGATATATGAAAAATTCTCGTCGCATCGTCATTGTAGGAGGCGTGGCCGGAGGCGCTTCCGCCGCCGCCAAGGCGCGGAGAGTTGACGAGATGGCCGACATCCAGGTTTTCGAGCGCGGACCCTATATATCCTTCGCCAACTGCGGCCTCCCGTATTTCATCGCCGGCGAAATTGACGACCGTGCCAAGCTGATCATCATGACACCGGAAAGATTCTGGGAACGCTCGCGAGTGCGCGCCCACCTCAACCACGAAGTTCTTTCCATCAATCGCGCCGCCAAAACCATTCGCGTCAAACAACCAGTCGGCGCGCAACGTGACGTGCCTTACGACAAACTCATTCTGAGCCAGGGCGCCAAGCCTATCGTGCCGCCCATTCCTGGCGCGAATCTGCCGCACGTCTTCACGCTGCGCGACATCCCGGACATGGACCGTATCGCCGCCTTCGTCAATACAGGCCAACCCCGCCATGCCGTCGTCATCGGCGGCGGATTTATTGGACTGGAAATGGCTGAGGCGTTCCACCATCGCGGCCTTCATGTCACCGTGGTTGAACGCAACCCGCACATTCTGCCTTTATTGGATCGCGATATGGCGGCTCATCTGCAGAATCAAATCCGCCGGGACGATTTTGAATTCAAAACCAGCGCCCAAGCAACACGGTTCACTGACAGCGGCGTGGAATTCGCCGATGGCAGCCGGTTGCCGGCGGATTTGGTTTTGATGAGCGCGGGGGTGAAAGCGGAAGTGGAACTGGCGAGGGTAGCGGGTTTGGAGATCGGAGAAACCGGCGGCGTAAAAACTAATGGCGGCCTGGAATCGTCCGACCCGAATATCTACGCCGTGGGCGACGCGGCGGAGACAATGCACGCGCTGACTGGAGCCAGGGCGCGCATTGCGCTGGCTGGACCCGCCAACCGGCAGGGACGCATCGCCGGGGCCAATGCAGCCGGCGCGCGTCTGATCTACCCCGGCGCATTGGGCACCTCCATTGTGCGGGTTCTGAACATGACCGCCGGGTTCACGGGCCTCAACAGCTCCCAGGCGGCGAAAGCCGGTTTCACCTTCTTCACAAGCCTCACACGCGATGCCAGCCATGCGCATTATTATCCCGGCGCGAAACCCGTGCTGATCAAAATCGTGGCCGAGGAAGGCACCGGCCGCCTGCTCGGCGCACAAGTCTTGGGTGAAATCGGCGTGGACAAACGCGTGGATGTTCTTGCGACGGCCATCACCGGCAAGATGAGCGTGTTCGACTTGGAAAATCTTGACCTTGCCTATTCTCCTCCCTTTGGTTCCGCAAACGATCCTGTGAACACCGCGGGATTTGTGGCCGGGCATATCGCGCGCGGCGATATCGCGACCATTGCGCCGGAAACTTGGGAACCCGATGGGGAATACCTGCTGGACGTTCGCGACCCCGACGAATTGGAGGAATTCGGCAAGCTCAAGAACGCGGTCAATATCCCTCTGGCGCAATTGCGCGACCGTCTTGCGGAGTTACCACACAACTGCCGAATTGTAACCTATTGCCAGAAGGGTCAACGGGGTTATCTGGCGGCATGCGCCCTCCATGGGCGCGGGTTTGAGGATGTGGCCAATTTACGCGGAGGATTTTCCCACGCCAACCTGATCGATGGGATGCGAATTGAACACAACTCGCCCAGCGGGCAGCCGAAAGGAACATCTCCATAATACTGGCACCAATTCTCAAGGTATTGATTATCAATGGTTTGCGTAAATGGAACCAAATAGGCATTTCAAGACTGTCTTCCCACCTTGGCCAGGATGCCCGGACACCGACGGCGATGGTTTGCTGACTTGGCGCGATAAGCTCACCCTAGCCCAGGCCCAAGCGATTCCTGCGAAGCTCAACGCCACCAAGTTCGGCGGGTTCAACGACTGGCGCCTGCCGTCCATCAAGGCACAGTTTTCGCTATTCGATGCGCGTGGCACCGACCCCAGCGGTATTCAGGGGTCGGACACTTCCAGTCTGAGGCCGTTCCTTGACACCAATATTCCGTTTATTCCAAGCCTGCATTCATTATTGTATCGGGCGAACATTGAAATGAAGCGGTTGTTCTTTAAGTTTAATTATGTGGAAACGGATGATTCGACAGCGCGGTTTAAGACAGATCCCGGAAATTGGGGCAGGCGCCACCTATCTTCGGAAATGGGGACTTATCGGTATCCTGATTGGCGTCGGGGCCGGCCTGGGGGCATTGGCGCTGATCTGGTGCATCAACTTTGTCAAGCATTTCGTGCTCGGCACTCTGGTTGGATACATTCCGCCGCTGCCGGGTGGAGAAGGGGGGATAAGCCAGTATTCATTCCACATGAGCCACCCCTGGATGCTCCCCCTGGTCACAACGGCGGCTGGTTTGGTGGGTGGACTCCTTACCTGGAAATTCGCTCCGCAGACGGCAGGAATTGGCACCAATGCGGCGATTCGGGCATTCCACAACAGCGAGAAGCTCAACTTCAAGACCTCAATCTTCAAATTGGTCACTTCGGCCATCACCATCGGCGGAGGTCTTACCTCCGGTCGGGAAGGGCCGATTGCCCAGATTGGCGCCTCCACCGGAGCCAGCATTGCCAATCTCCTGAAACTTTCCGCGCGGGAACGTAATATTGCCCTGGCCGCGGGGTTGGGCGCCGGCATCGCCGCGATCTTTAAGGCGCCGCTGGCCGGGGCCATTATCGCGGCGGAAATTTTTTACAAGGAGGACTTCGAAGTCGAGGCCTTGGTGCCCGCTTTGATCGCTGCCGTGGTCGGCTACACCATTGTCGGAGCCGCCGTCGGATTTCAGCCCGTGTTCACGCCCCCGCCGCAGGCGACGCAGTTCGACCACCCGTGGACTTTGATTCTGTTCGCGTTATTAGGGGTCGGCTGCGCTCTGCTGGCGCGGTTCTTGTTCATGATCTACTTTTACATCGAAAAGTTTTTCAAGCGTTTCCCTCTGTGGGTGGCCACGGCAATTGGTGGTTGTTGCACCGGCATCCTCGGTCTCCTGATTCCTTCAGTGATTGGAACCGGTTATGGGTGGGCCCAATTTGCCATATCCCAAAACGTGCTGTTATTGCCGCCGCTCATGCTCTTGCTGGCGGCGGTTGCTGAAATCGTGGGCGCGTCCTTGACATTGGGATCTGGCAATTCGGGGGGCATCTTCGGTCCGTGCGTGGTCACCGGCGGCATGTTTGGCGGCGCCTTCGGTTGCGGGGCAGCCTGGCTCTTTCCGTCCGCAGTGCCGCATCCAGGCACTTACGCGATCGTCGGAATGATCGCTTTCTTTGCCGCCGCCGCCAAAGCTCCCATTTCCACGATCATCATGATTTCCGAGATGACCGGCGGCTATGGGCTATTGGGGCCGGCCATGTTCGCCGTGGTCACGGCGTTCATTCTTTCAGGGAAACGAACGATCTTTCCCGCCCAGGTCAATAGCCGTCTGGATTCCCCTTTCCATGCCGACGAGTTCGAGCCGATTGTGCTCCATCGTGTCAAGACCGCCGATGTCATGATTTACCTGCCTGTCTATGTGAACGTGAACGCACCCGTGAGCGAGGCCATGAGTTTGATGGGAGATTACGGCCTGGCCAGCCTGCCGGTGGTGGAGAACCACAAGTTGTGCGGACGGGTGACGCTCCTGGCCATCCACCGGGTCGCCGAGGCGGAGCGCCGAACCGTGCTGGTCAGGGCCGTCAAGTCGGGTGATTGCCCGACGGCATATCCGGACGAAGACCTGTTCACCATACTCAAGCGATTTGCCGCCAAGGACGCCGGCAATCTTCCGGTAGTCACACGCGAAGAACCGGATCGCCCCATCGGACTGATTACCCGCTCCGGACTCTGGGCCGCTTTGGAAACGGCCAAACAAGAACGCGCCGGACGGCTCGCCAATAAAGAAACGGAAGCGCAGTCAATCGAACCCCGTTTGTCCGGTTAATGCTCTGCGGCACCTGGTCTGGAAAGGCTCGTTTTCCAGATCTGCATGGGCAATGCACCGGCTGCCGTGTCCTCGCGCAGGTTGCCATCCGCTTCCGCTTGCTGGGCGAACCGATGCTCTGGGGATTCTACAGGCGGAGGCAAATTCAGAAAGATGTCAAACGATGCGCCGTTTGCTCGATTGGATCTGACTCCTGGAGCGACCCGACCTCTCTCAAGCCTCCAACTTTGTCGGAACTCGCTGATTTCGAGCAGCAGGAAGAGGATTCGCCCAACCACTTTCGCGCCTCAGCGGATTCAGCGTGATCGAAGTATCGGATCGTCGCTTTGGTGAATGGCTTGCAAAAACCCGCCATTCCACGCTCCCACTTCTTATCCCCGATCATCGCGAGCCGCTCAATGTCTGCGTGGTGTTTGACATCAAACTTGATATCCTCCCATAGCGCGCCAGCTTCCCAGCCGTGGAAACCTGTCATATCGAATAGCAAACGCAGTTTTCCATGCTGCTGGACGAGTCGCTCGAACTCCGGCACCAATTGTTCGTAATCTGCTTTTGTCAGCTTTCCGCTGACATGGACGACGAGAATCTTACCGCCATCTTCTTGATTGAGTTGAATGGGCATTTTGAATTCCTTCTGTTTGACTAACGTTATGTGTCTTGACTGAGTTTAATCAACTTACAGTTGATTGCGAATGGATTTTAATTCCCGCCGGCGTTTCGCGGTGGTTTTGGGATAGGCCAGATTTAGACCATCGAGCGCATCAAGGACAATTCGGGAAACGATCAACCGGGCATTGTCCTTATCATCGGCGGGAACGACATACCAGGGAACGTGATGGGTGCTGGTCGCGTCCATGCAGGCCTCATAAGCCTTCATGTAATGCGGCCAGTATTTCCTCTCGTGAATGTCCGCGAGGCTGAATTTCCAGTTCTTGTCCGGCTCATCAATGCGCTCAAGGAATCGCTTTCGTTGCTCCGCCTTCGACAGGTGAAGGAAGAATTTGATGATCCTGGTGCCGTTACGGTGAAGATGTTCCTCCAAGTCCACGATAGAACGATACCGCCCCTTCCAAATGGACTTCTCACCGAGCAACTCATCCGGCAGCCCCTGGCAGCGGAGAATTTCCGGATGCACGCGAACAACGAGCACCTCCTCGTAGTAGGAACGATTGAAGATGCCGATCCGCCCGCGTTCCGGCAAATGGCGGGTTGTGCGCCAGAGAAAATCATGTTCCAGCTCGTCGGCGGTCGGCTGTTTGAAACTGAAAACCTCGCAACCTTGCGGATTGACCCCGGACATGACGTGCCGGATGGCGCCGTCCTTGCCTCCAGCGTCCATCCCCTGAAAAATCAGCAATAACGCATAGCGGCCTGAGGCGTAATGCAGGTGTTGAAGCGAACTCAATTCCTCAACGTGTTCTTCCAGAAGTTTTCGATACGCTTTCTTGGACTTGCAAAAGGGTTGCAGCATCGTCGGCCACTCTCTGAGTTTGACCTTTTCCCCGGGCCTCACACGGAAATCCTTTGAGTTGATTTTCATCTCCAGTCTTTCACCAGTGTAAGCCCCGTTATTCGCGTCTGTTTATTTATGGGCTTCATGTTCTTGAACCTCCCGCTTCGTCTTCTCCAAGTCTTCAACTGCTCGAACCTCCTCGCGCCCTAGATTCTCGTAGAGTTCATGGACTCGCTTGACGAGTTGTGGCGTTAAATCGGACGGTGTCTTGGGCTTGGCATCAGGACTCGGTTCGGCTTTGACATCGGGCTTGGACTCGGTTGCTTTGGCATCGGGCTTGGACTCGGCTGCTTCGGCATCAGGCTTGGTCTCGGCTGCTTTAGCATCGGACTTGGACTCGGCTGCTTTGGCATCAGGCTTGGTCTCGGCTGCTTTGGCATCAGGCTTGGTCTCGGCTGCTTTGGCATCAGGCTTGGTCTCGGCTGCTTTGGCATCAGGCTTGGACTCGGCTGCTTTGGCATCGGGCTTGGACTCGGCTGCTTTGCCTTCGGGCTTGGACTCGGCTGCTTTGCCTTCGGGCTTAGGCTCGGCTGCTTTGGCCTCGGGCTTAGGCTCGGCTGCCTTGGCTTCGGGCTTAGGCTCGGTTGCTTTGGCTTCGGGCTTGGCTTCGGCTTTGACTTCATCCTTCCGAATCTCCCGCTCCGCCTTCTCCCAGTCCTGAACTGCCGGACCGTCCTTGCGGGATCGCTCTTGGTAGAGTTCATAAGCTCTCTTGGCGATTTGCGGCGTCAAATCGGAAGGTGTCTTGGCTTTGTCTTCAGGCTTAGGTTCCACCTTGGTTTGAGCCTTGGGTTCGTCTTTGACTTCAGGTTCAGGCTTCGCTCTGGTTTCGGGCTTCGGTTCGGCCTTGGCGTCGGGCTTAGGCTCGATTGCTTTGGCATCGGGCTTAGGCTCGGTTGCTTTGGCTTCGGGCTTGGGTTCGGCTGCTTTGGCGTCAGACTTGGTCTCTGTCGCTTTGGCATCGGGCTTGGGCTCGGCTGCTTTGGCATCGGGCTTGGGCTCGGTTGCTTTGGCATCAAGTTTCGGTTCGGCCTTGGCCTCGGGTTTCGATTCGGCCTTGGCGTCAGACTTAGCTTCGACCTTGGCTCCAGACTTGGGCACGGCTCCGACGGGATCAAAAATCCGATACGCGAGCAATTTCACGCGGTCATTTACGAGGAACCACAACAGCGCGTAGCCCCACACGAACGCGGCCCAACCCCAGCCCAAGGGCGTCATAAACAGCCCGTAAACCGCGATTATTGTCGCCACGGTTTGCGTGCCGAGCACCGCCATCCACAAAATCTTGGCCGGACGGATGGACCAAAACGGGCCGCGCGTGCGCGTGAGGAAAATCGTCAGATGCCCCGCCACGGACAGCTTCAAATACATCAACGTCTGGATGCGCGCACGGTCGAGATGAAAGACGCGCTCGCCAAGATAAAACAAGCCGAAAGCAGCGACGACCCCAATGATGCCAAGCACGGTGGAAATCCCCAGCACCATGCGCATGTTCCAGGCCTCGGGTTTGTCCTTGTAACGAACATTGTCATAAGCAATGGAGAGAATCGCGCCGTCGTTGAGCAACGCCAGCATGACGATCATCACCGCCGTCAGGGGATAAAAGTTAAAGATCAGGATCGCCAGCGTCATGAAGAACAGCACGCGCAGCGTCTCGGCAATGCGGTAGATCGCGTAGCTGTTCATCCGCTGGAAGATTTTTCGGCTCTCCTTGATCGCGTCAATAATCACCGACAGTCCGGGCGTCGTCAGCACGATGGCCGCCGCCGCGCGGGCCGCGTCGGTCGCGCCCGAGACGGCAATCCCGCAGTCGGCTTTCTTCAGCGCAGGGGCGTCATTGACCCCGTCGCCGGTCATGCCGACGATGTGGCCGCGTTTCTGCAGGACATCGACAATGTGGTACTTGTGTTCGGGGAACACCTGCGCAAAACCGTCGGCCTTCTCGATGGACTCGGCCACGGCTGTGGTCTCTTGCTTTTTCGTGTCGCCCAAACTGGCGGCATCAAGAATATTCGTGCCCATGTCCAACTTTTTGGCCGTTTCCTGGGCGATGGCCAGGGCATCGCCCGTCACCATCTTGACCTTTACACCCATCGCCAGCGCAGTCGCAATGGTTGCCTTGGCGTCTTCGCGTGGCGGATCGAACAGAGGCAACACACCTAAAAACTGCCATTGACCGTCTCCGTCGGCCCGGGCCACGCCCAGCGAACGAAAACCGCGCGCGGCGAATTCGTTGACTGCTTTCTCGACGGCGGCCTTCACCTGCCCGGCATTGGCCGACAAGGCCAATATCACCTGCGGCGCACCCTTGGTCGCCTTGAACGTCTTTCCGTCTTTGGCTTTGACGTTGGCCTCGGTACGTTTATGCACCGGGTCGAACGGCTGAAAATGAACCACCTCATAAGCCTTTAAGGCCTCCTTGTCTTTCAGTCCGCCCAACACGGCCAGATCGATGGTGTCGTTGTTGTCCGCGCGCGATGCCAGCGCGCCATTGAGGATCACTTGATCGGCGGGGACATTGTTCACGCTGAATGGATCGCCCAGCGTCAGTTTGTTCTGCGTCAGGGTGCCTGTCTTGTCCGCGCAGAGCACGTCCACACCCGCCAATTCCTCGATGGCCACAAGCTTGCTCACAATCGCCTGTTTCCTGGCCAGCAGGCGCGCACCGACGGCCATCGTCACCGACAACACCGTCGGCATCGCCACGGGAATCGCGGCCACGGTCAACACCAGGGCAAACTGCAACGTGGTGAGGATTGGGTCGCCCCGGAAGATCG